>Ga0081540_1003437_pt1 | contig 12504 bp, 9 predicted proteins | sample TabmetS2T1R1_FD_71024 | JGI IMG/M metagenome (GOLD analysis project Ga0081540, IMG submission 71024) | Tabebuia heterophylla rhizosphere microbial communities from the University of Puerto Rico - S2T1R1 | ecosystem: Host-associated > Plants > Roots > Rhizosphere ...
CGGGCGTTTGATGGTCTACGAGCCCCTCAAGAACGTTCTTGGCCTGTCTCGCGTGCGCGTCGCCTATACTGCAGGTGAGGCCATCGGTCCGGATCTGTTCGCATTCTACCGCTCGATCGGATTAAACCTGAAGCAACTGTACGGTCAGACCGAAGCGTTCCTTTACCTTACCTGCCAGCCTGACGGTGAGATCTACTCCGATACGGTCGGCCCGGTTGCACCGAACGTCGATATCCGCATTGCGGAAACAGGCGAGGTGCAGTTCCGTTCACCGGGCATGTTCGTCGGATACTTCAAGGATCAGGCGAAGTCTGCGCAGGCCATGACGTCCGACGGCTATATCAAGACGGGCGACGCCGGCTTCTTCGATGAGAAGACCGGACACCTGAAGATCATCGATCGCGCGAAGGATGTTGGTCGGCTGGTCGACGGCACGATGTTTGCGCCGAAGTATCTTGAGAACAAGCTGAAGTTTTTTCCCAACATCAAGGAAGCGGTCGTTTACGGGGACTCCAGGGATTTCGTTTGCGCCTTTCTTAATATCGACCCGGCTGCCGTGGCGAACTGGGCCGAACGCAACAACATCGCATACGGCTCGTATCAAGAGCTGGCGGGGCATCCGCTCGTCTACGACATGGTGGCGAAGGATGTTGCAGAGGTGAACCGCTCTCTCGCGGAGGGAAGGGTGCTGGCGGGCGCGCAGATTCGCCGCTTTCTCATTCTGCATAAGGAACTCGACGCAGACGATGGCGAAATGACCCGCACGCAGAAGGTTCGCCGCGGGTTCATCGCCGAGCGCTATGCGCCACTGATTACGGCGCTCTATGACGGTTCGCATGAAGCCGACATTTCCACCGACGTCACTTTTGAGGATGGCCGCAAGGGCGTGATTGCTGCGCGGGTCAAGATCCGCGACTTGCAAACAGCCCGTGCGACGAAACCTCTGGGGAAGGCCGCATGAGGATGCCGGACATGAGCGAAATCCTGCTTGAGGTCCAGGGGGTATCGCTGGCGTTTGGCGGCGTGAAAGCGCTGAGGGACGTTTCGTTTGACATCAGGAAAGGCGAAGTTCGTGCCATCATCGGACCGAACGGCGCCGGAAAAACTTCGATGCTCAACGTCATCAACGGCTTCTATCATCCCAATCACGGCGCGATCACCTTCAAGGGGCGGACCCGCGCCCAGATGCAGCCGTTCGAGGCATCCCGTGGCGGCATCGCGCGCACCTTTCAAAACGTCGCACTGTTCAAGGGAATGAGCGCGCTCGACAATATTATGGCTGGCCGCACACTCAAGATGCGCCGGGGCCTTGTGTGGCAGATGCTGCGCTACGGCCCTGCGCTGGCGGAGGAGATCGAGCATCGGCACCGGGTCGAGGAGATCATTGATTTTCTGGAGATTGATGCGATCCGCAAGGTACCGGTCGCGCGTTTGCCATATGGTCTTCAGAAACGCGTCGAACTTGGCCGCGCCCTTGCAATGGAGCCCGATCTTCTTCTCCTCGACGAGCCGATGGCAGGTATGAATCTCGAGGAGAAGGAGGACATGTCGCGCTTCATCATCGACGTGAACCTTCATTACGGCATGACCATTGCGCTGATCGAGCACGACATGGCTGTGGTGATGGATCTCTCCCATCGCGTGGTGGTGCTCGATCATGGCGTGAAGATCGCCGATGGCACGCCAGATGAGGTCAAGAAGAATCAGGGCGTGATCGACGCCTATCTTGGCGTGGTGCACTAGGGAGCATTGCGTGATCGCATTGGGTCAAGTTCTCGAGGTGCTGATCGGCGGATTGATGTCCGGCGTGCTGTATTCCCTGGTCGCGCTCGGTTTCGTATTGATCTTCAAAGCATCTGGTGTCTTCAATTTTGCCCAAGGAGCAATGGTGTTGCTTGCGGGGCTTGCACTGGTTCGCTCGCTCGACCTGCTGGTATCCAGTGGCTTTTCGCCTTGGACTGCGATCATTCTCGGCATTGGCTTCGCTGCTGTGATCATGGCGATAACAGCGTGGCTGATCGAGCGGTTCGTGGTCGGACCGCTTGTCAATCAGGACGGCCTCACGCTGTTCATGTCCACCATCGGCGTGACATTCGTCCTCGAGGGGGCAGCGCAGATGATCTTCGGTTCCGATGTTTACCCGTTGCGACTGTTCCCGACTGACGTCTGGCTCCTGTTCGAAAGTCATTTTCCGGGTGGAATTCTGGTCAACAAGCTGGATGTCTGGGGCGCCGTTATCGCCGGCATTCTGGTCGCGGGCCTCGCGATCTTCTTCCAGCGTACGAAGACCGGCCGCGCGCTCAGGGCGGTTGCAGACGACCACCTTGCTGCGCAGTCGGTCGGGATTCCAATCGGCTGGATCTGGTTCGTGGTCTGGCTTGTTGCCGGTCTTGTTGCGCTGGTTGCGGCGATCGTGTGGGGTACCAAGCTGGGCGTACAGTTCTCCATCACGTTTCTCGCGCTGAAGGCATTGCCTGTTCTGATCATTGGGGGCTTGACCTCCATTCCGGGAGCCATCGTCGGTGGGCTCATTGTGGGCGCGGGCGAGAAGATCGCCGAGGTGTTCCTAGGGTCACCTATAGGTGGCGGTATCGAATATTGGTTCGCTTATGTGCTGGCGTTGGCGGTGCTGCTCGTACGGCCGCAGGGGCTGTTCGGCGAGCGGATCATCGAGCGAATCTGAGACGAGGAGTCCGTTGTGCTTTATCGCGAGGCAGGCCAATTCAAGACGACCTACGCGGAGGACATGGCGATCTTCCCGATCCGCCAGGACCGTATTGCGCTGGGTATCCTGCTCGGGATCGCCTTCATCGGGGTGCCGTTGCTGGCGACTTTCCGCATTTGGCCGTTCGCCAGCGAGTATTTGCTGTGGGCCATTCTGCTGCCCTTCCTGATCCTGGCGCTCGCCGCAATCGGCGTAAACATTCTCGTTGGTTATTGCGGCCAGATCTCGCTCGGCAGCGGCGCGTTCATGGCCATCGGTGCCTACTCCGCTTACAAGTTGGGGACCGGAATTCATATTCCGTTTGCCTGGCTTGGTTTCACGATTTCGATCCCGCCGCTGCCCGTGCTGCCATCCATTTTGCTCGGCGGGCTCATGGCGGCGATTGCCGGGGTACTCTTCGGTATTCCCAGCCTGCGGATCAAGGGTCTTTATCTCGCGGTCGCAACGCTCGCGGCACAGTTCTTCTTCGACTGGGTATTCCTGCGGGTGCCATGGTTCACCAATTACGCGCCCTCAGGGTCGGTCAATGCACCGGCACTGAACTTCTTCGGTCTGAACGTGCGCACGCCGATCGAGCGCTATCTGCTGTGCCTGATCTTCGTAACGGTGTTCGCGGTTCTGGCGAAGAACCTCGTTCGCGGCAATCTCGGCAGACAATGGATGGCAATCCGCGACATGGACATCGCCGCCGAGTTGATCGGCATCCGGCCACTCTACGCAAAGCTCACGGCTTTCGCGGTCTCTTCATTTATCATCGGCGTGGCGGGCGCACTCTGGGCGTTCGTCTATCTGGGCTCGTGGGAGCCGCTCGCCTTCTCGATCGACCGCTCGCTGCAGCTTCTGTTCATGGTGATCATCGGCGGCCTTGGGTCGATCATGGGCTCGTTCGTCGGTGCGGCCTTCATCCTCATTCTGCCGATCATGCTGAACCTGATTCCAACCCAGCTCGGCGTACCGCTGTCGACAGAAACGATTACTCATCTGGAGTTCATCATCTTTGGATCGCTGATCTGCTATCTTCTCATCAAGGAGCCACATGGGTTTGCTCGGCTCATATCGATTGGCAAGGAGAAGCTCAGACTTTGGCCGTTTCCTTACTGAAGAACGATCGGGCTGAGATCGCACGCGGGTGACGGCCGTTGGTAGAAGGAGTGAGGAAGCAAAGCCCCCGCGACACAGAAGAGGGGCTCAGAGAGGAGGACATTAATCATGCTACGCAACAAACTGATGCTGGCGGCAGCCATCCTTTCGGGCGGGGCGTTTGCCTCTCCGGCTGCAGCGCAGAACGAGCAGTTCATCCCGATACTATCCTACCGAACGGGCGCGTACGCCGTGAATGGCGTGCCGTACGCAAACGGCGTGGCCGACTATTACAACCTTGTCAACGAGCGCGACGGCGGCATCAACGGCGTCAAGCTCTTGGTCGAGGAATGCGAGACCGGCTATGCCACCGACAAGGGCGTTGAATGTTACGAGCGTCTCAAAGGCAAGGGGCCGACCGGTGCAGCCTTCATCAATCCGCTGTCGACCGGCATTACATTCGCCCTCACCGAAAAGACCGAAACCGACAAGATCCCGATTATCACGATGGGCTATGGCCGCGCCGATTCCAAGAACGGAGCCGTGTTCGCGTACAATTTCCCGCTGCTCGGCACGTACTGGTCCGCGGCAGATATCGCCATCCAGCACATTGCCAAGGAAGTCGGCGGTTTCGACAAGCTGAAAGGCAAGAAGATTTCGCTGCTCTATCACGACAGTCCTTACGGCAAGGAGCCGATCCCGATGCTGCAGGTGCTTGCAAAGAAGCACGGCTTCGAGTTTACGCCGATCCCGGTCACGCACCCTGGTGTCGAACAGAAGTCGCAATGGCTGGCGATCCGCCAGAACCGGCCGGACTATGTTCTGGTCTGGGGCTGGGGCGTCATGAACGGCACGGCAGTCAAGGAAGCGGCGGCCGTTGCCTATCCGCGCGACAAGATGATCGGTGTGTGGTGGTCAGGGGCAGAGCCGGATGTAACGCCCGCAGGCGATCAAGCCACAGGTTACAAGTCGCTGATGCTTCAGCATGGTGCAGGCAAATTCCCCGTGCATGCCGACATCGAGAAATACGTCTATGCCAGGGGCAAGGGGGCGTCGGAGCCTGGAAAGGTCGGCGAAGTCCTCTACAATCGTGGCATGGTGAACGCCATGCTCGGAGTGGAGGGGATCCGCAAGGCGCAGGAAAAATTCGGCAAGAAGCCGCTGACGGGCGAGCAGGTCCGTTGGGGTCTGGAGAACCTCAACCTCTCTGAATCCCGTATCAAGGAGATCGGCTTCGCGGGCATGTTGAAGCCGATCAAGATTTCCTGCTCCGACCACGAGGGCGCGCGGGACGGGCGCGTACAGCAGTGGGACGGCAAGGGCTGGAAAATCATCTCCGACTGGTACACGGCCAACCAATCCGAGACCGAGCCGCTCGTCGATGAAGTTTCCGCGAAGTATGCCGCGGACAAGAAGATTCAGCCGCGTGACTGCTCGAAGGAGAGCTGAACACATCTCGGCGATCCGGGAGAAGCGTTCGCCTCCTCCCGGATATCCCGCGAGCCGAAACCGTCTGGAGGGAGCAGCGTGTCAAACCCTAAGGTGCCCACGGCGACAGAAGCGGCAGCGCTGTTTCTGTCGGTCAACAATATCGAGGTTGTCTACGACCACGTCATCCTCGTATTGAAGGGTGTATCGCTGGATGTGCCGCGGGGCGGTATTGTCGCGCTTCTCGGTGCCAATGGTGCGGGCAAGACAACGACGCTGAAGGCGGTCTCCAATCTGCTGCATGCGGAGCGCGGCGAGGTCACCAAGGGCTCGATCCTGTTCGACGGCGTCGAAGTGCAGTCTCTGTCGCCAAACGATGTGGTGCGGCGCGGCTGCATTCAGGTGATGGAGGGACGGCGTTGCTTCGCTCACCTCACGGTCGAAGAAAATCTCCTGACCGGCGCCTTTACGCGCACGGACGGCAAGGCCGCGATCGCGCAGGATCTGGAGCGAGTCTATGCCTATTTCCCCCGTCTCGGGGAGCGGCGTAGTTCGACCGCCGGCTATACGTCGGGCGGCGAACAGCAGATGTGCGTGATCGGCCGTGCGCTGATGTCGCGCCCGAAGATGATCCTGCTCGACGAGCCTTCGATGGGCCTCGCCCCGCGGATCGTCGAAGAGATCTTCGAGATCGTGAAGGATCTGAACGTCAAGGAAGGTGTCTCGTTTCTTCTCGCAGAGCAGAACACCAATATGGCGCTCAAATACGCCAACTACGGATATATCCTCGAAAATGGCCGCGTGGTGATGGATGGCGAGGCGAGGGCGCTCGTCGCAAATGAGGACGTCAAGGAATTCTATCTTGGCGTCGCCGGGGAGAAACGAAAATCATTCCGCGACGTGAAGCACTACAAGCGGCGCAAACGCTGGCTCGTTTAGACAATGACGCCAAGCGATCGGCGCGCGTTGAGTGGGCTCGCCGCGCGAGGCGCGACGCAAGATCAGACTGTTTGTCTCGCGCCGGCGTCCGATTAGTGCGACATCAATGTGGGTTTGGTCATCGAGGCAAGCATGCCACGTGTCGTCCCGCCAAGAATAAACTCCCGCAACCGGGAATGCCCGTATGGTTTCGCACACGCTAATCGCTCTTTGGAATTGCCTGCATCAGGAGTGAAAGCGCTTTCCTGAAGCTCGCCTGTCCCTATCGGAAACCTAATCCGGCTGGCACGTGAGGCCGAATCGCGCAATGCTTCTGTCTTATGAGAGAAGCTTACAGCCTGGTCTGGTCGGTGCTGGTCTTAGTGTTCCGGTCGCGGGTCTCGTTGGAAGCTGAGATCCTGATCCTTCGTCATCAACTTAACATCCAGCGCCGGCATCTGCCGAAGAGACTGGCCTTCAGTGCGATGGATCGCCTGATCTTTGTTGGGCTGTATCGTTTGGTGCCAAATACCATCAAGGCGCTGACGATTGTGAAGCCGGATACCGTCATCCGTTGGCACCGTACCGGTTTCAGATCGTATTGGCGCTGGAAATCGCGGCACCGCCGCGGCCGACCAACTGCACCGTTGGAAATTCGCCGGCTGATCCGCGAGATGAGCATCGCCAACCCGTTGTGGGGAGCGCCGAGAATCCATGGAGAGCTTCTTAAGCTCGGCATCGAGATCGGCCAGACCAGCGTCGCCAAGTATATGGCGCGGAGGAGGGGCCCTCCCTCGCAGGGATGGAAGACTTTCCTTCGCAACCATGCGGCTGGCATTGTCGCAATGGACCTCTTCGTCGTGCCGACAATCTCGTTCCGGCTGCTCTATGGTTTGCTGATCATGGGCCATGGCCGGCGGCAGATCCTGTGGTTTGGGGTGACCGCGCACCCGACGGCCGAATGGATCGCCAATCAGCTCACTGAAGCCTGTGGCTGGGAGCAAATCCCTCGTTACTTGATCAGGGACCGAGATCGAGCTTATGGCGAGATCTTTGTGCGCCGGGTTCGGTCGATCGGCATTCGAGACCGCCCGACGTCTTCTCGCTCACCTTGGCAAAACGCCTACGCAGAACGGTTGATTGGTTCAATCCGAAGGGAATGCATTGATCATGTCATAGTCTTCGGCGAACGCCATCTGCGCCACGTTCTGCTGTCTTACAAAGATTACTACAACGCCACGCGCACTCATTTGTCATTGAACAAGGATGCCCCGGTCCATCGCGGCGTTGAGTGGGCCGGGAATGTCGTCTGCCGCCCGATCCTGGGCGGACTGCACCATCAATATAGCCGGATTTGATTTACGGTAGGCACAGGAGGGGAGAGCGGACGTCGTCGTTCCATATCGCTTAATTTGCGAATAGCCGTTGTTAGCGCAAGTGCCGTCCTCGTCTGTTCGCTGACTGATAAGGAATGGCATAAAACCTTGCAGGTTAGCTTGGGTAGGGACGCGGAGGAGCCTCGGGATAGCGTTCAAACTACTCTGGGGTACGAGATGCCGTTAATCCGGCCAGTCCGATCCGCCGGAAACGAGGATTGCCCGCGGCAAAGTCTATTCTAGGTCAGCACGCGGCTTATCCATTGACGCCGGCAAATTAGCATAAGACATTTTGATCAAGGCTCGAGCGATTGGAAACCAAGGCCATGGATGTCTACCACTTCAAGAATTTCGAAATGCTTGATCCCGGGGCCGGGGAATTGCGCGGCGGCCACGAACTGGTCGTCGAAGGCGACTTGATCAAGGAAGTCTCGGCGAGGCCGATCCAGCTTACAAATGCCGATGTCATCGACTGCGGCGGGCGCACGCTGATGCCCGGCCTGATCGACAGCCATGTCCATGTGGTGCTGTCCGAGGTCGTGATCCGCAACATGGAGAACGTACCGTTGACGCTGATGACGGCGCGCGCCGCACGCCTGATGCACAGGATGCTGGACCGCGGCTTCACCAGCGTGCGGGACACCGGCGGCGCCGATTGGGGCCTGAAGGAGGCCACCGACAAGGGGCTGTTGCCGGGGCCGCGACTGTTCATTGCCGGCCGCGCCATCGGCCCCACGGGCGGCCATAGTGACGGTCGCCGCCGCACCGATTTTGGTTCACGCTGTCAGTGTTGCAACGCTCTGTCGTTCTCCATGGGCGTCGCGGACGGCATCACCGAAGTCCGCCGCGCGGTGCGCGAGGAAATGCGCCAGGGTTGCGACCAGGTCAAGATCATGATGTCCGGCGGCGTCGCCTCGCCGTACGATCCGCTCGACAGCCTGCAGTTCTCAGTTGGCGAGGTAGAGGCCGCCGTGCAGGAGGCGCACGCCTTTGGCCGCTATGTCTGTGCGCATGCCTATACGCCGGAAGCCATCACGCGTGCGGCGAATGCCGGCGTCCGCACCATCGAGCACGGCAATCTGATCGACGATGCGTCCGCCAAGCTGATGGCCGAGAAGGGCATGTTCCTGGTCGCCAACCTCGTGACCTATTTCGAGATGAAGAAGCACGCCGCCGAGTACGGCATGAATTCGGACATGTTGGCCAAGAACGACCTCGTGATTGACGGTGCCATGAAGTCGCTCGAAATCTGCAAGCGCCACGGCGTCCCCGTCGCCTACGGCACCGACCTGCTCGGCGAGTTGCAGGTGGCGCAATCGGAGGAGTTTTCGCTGCGCGCGCAGGTGCTGTCGCCGGCCGAGATCATCCGTTCCGCCACCACGATCGGGGCCCAGGTCACACGCATGGAGGGCAAGATCGGCTGCCTGAAACCGGGCGCCTTCGCCGATCTGCTCGTGGTCGACGGCGACCCGCTGAAGAACCTGAAGCTGTTGGGAGACCAGGGCCAGCACCTTTCGATCATCATGAAGGGCGGGCGCTTCCACAAGAACCGGCTGCAGTGAGCTCAGATGTCCCAACAAATCCTGTTCAAGAATTTCGAATTGCTCGAACCCTCGTTTGGCGAGCTCCGCGGCGGCTATCAGTTGCTCGTCGAGGGCGACACCATCAAGGAACTCAGCGATAGACCGATCAAGGCGGCCGAGGCCGATGTCATCGACTGCGGCAAGCGCACATTGATGCCGGGGTTGATCGACTGCCACGTCCACGCCATCCACAGCGAGGTCAATGTCCGCTTCATGGAGATGTTGCCGCTGACGCTGGTCACCGCGCGCGCGGCGACGCGATTGCGCGCCATGCTCGACCGCGGCTTCACCACCGTGCGCGACACCGGCGGTGCCGACTGGGGCATCAAGACCGCGATCGAAACCGGGCATTTCACCGGCCCGCGGCTTTATATCGCGGGCCAGTCGATTGGCCCCACCGGCGGCCATTCGGATTCGCGCCGGCGCACCAATCGCTTCGGCAGCAACAACGAATGCGTCTGCTGCAACGGGCTGCAATTCAAGTCCGCGATCGCCGATGGCGTCGACGAAGTCCGCAAATCTGCCCGTGAGCAGATGCGCCAGGGCGCCGACCATGTGAAGATCATGATGTCCGGCGGCGTCGCTTCACCTTACGATCCACTCGACAGCCAGCAATTCTCGGATGGCGAAGTCAGTGCGGCGGTGGAAGAGGCGACCGCCTTCGGCCGCTACGTCTGCGCCCACGCCTATTCCGCCGAATCCATCAGCCGCGCCGCGCGCCTCGGCGTCCGCACCATCGAGCACGGCAATCTGATCGATGATGCTTCGGCCAAGCTGATGGCCGAAAAGGGCATGTTCCTGGTGGCTAACCTGGTCACTTATTACGCCATGAAGGACCGGGCCAAGCAGTTCGGCATGATCGGCGAAAGCCTCGCCAAGAACGAGATCGTGCTGCAGGGCGGGCTGAAATCGCTGGAGATCTGCAAGCGCCATAACATTCCGGTCGCCTATGGCAGTGACCTCTTGGGCGAACTGCATTGGGACCAGTCCAAGGAGTTCACGATCCGCCAGGAGGTGGTCTCGCCGATCGAGATCATCCGCTCGGCGACCACGATCGGCGCCGATGTGCTGCGCCTGCCGGGCAGGGTGGGTACATTGCAGGCAGGTGCCTTTTCGGATGCCATCCTGGTCGACGGCAATCCGCTGAAAGACCTTGCGCTGCTTGGCGATCAAGGCAAACATCTCTCCCTGATCATGAAGGCAGGTTTCTTGCATAAGAACCGGCTGAACTAAAAGAACCAGCTGAATTGACCAACCGGTTGATTGCAGGCTCTTATCGAGAGGCGATCTTGGAGAGGCGATCTTGACCGTCGTACCCCGATGGACCTCATCACGCACGGTCGGCCGGATCGCGCTCGGGACGGCCGCCGGCGTGTCGCTTGCATATATCCTGCTGCCCATGTTCTTCGTGATCTGGCTGGCGTTCTTCGCACAGGAAATTCCGTCATTCCCTCCGGAAGGCTATTCGCTGAAATGGTTTCGCGCTGTTCCCGGCAATGACAGATTTGTCAACGGATTTCTCCTCAGTCTGCAGGTCGCCGTGGTCTCGACGTCGATCGGCCTCGCGATCGGCGTTCCCGCCGCGGTGTGCCTGGTCCGCGGGCGTTTTGCCGGGCGTGAGGCCGTGAACAATCTGCTGCTGCTGCCGCTGATTGTGCCGGGCATCGTGCTCGGCATCGCGCTCTATGTCTTTCATGTCGAAACCGAGATCGTGACCGGATGGCCGATCCTCGGTTCACTTGGCGGTCTCGTCGCCGGCCACGTCCTGATCGCGATACCCTGGACGGTGCGCCTGATCACCGCGAGCCTCGTCGGGATGGATCGCGCCGTGGAGGAGGCCGCGCAAAGCCTGGGCGCCGATCGCCTGACCACGTTCCGGCGCGTCACGCTGCCCGCCATTTTGCCGGGCATCGTCGCGGCCGCGCTGTTCGGCTTCATCGCCTCGTTCGGCAATCTGGAAATGAGCCTGTTCCTGGTCGGTCCCGGTCGGACCACGCTGCCGATCGCGATCCTGCAATATCTCGAATGGAAGATCGACCCGACCATCGCGGCGGTATCGGTTCTGCAGATCCTGTTTATCGGCGGGGCGATGCTGCTGACCGATCGCTTCGTCAAGATTGGCCGCGTGGTCTGATCATGGCGCATCTGCAATTAACCGGCATCACCAAGCGCTATGGCGAGTTCAAGGCCGCCGATGACGTTTCGCTCGACATTGCCGATGGCGAATTCCTTGTCCTGCTCGGCCCCTCCGGCTGCGGCAAGACCACGACCTTGCGCATCGTGGCCGGCTTCATCGAGCCGACATCCGGCAGCGTACGCCTGGGCGATCGCGATATCACGGGGCTTCCGCCATGGAAGCGCAACACCGGTCTCGTGTTCCAGAGCTATGCGCTGTTTCCACACATGACGGTGGCCGAGAACATCGCGTTCGGCCTCGAGATGCGCAAGATCCCGAAGGCGGAGATGGCGCCGAAGATCACGGAGGCCTTGCGCCTGGTGCGGCTCGATCATCTCAGCGACCGGCTGCCGCGACAATTGTCCGGCGGCCAGCAGCAACGCGTGGCGCTGGCCCGTGCGCTGGTGTTCCGGCCCGATGTGCTGCTGCTCGATGAGCCCTTGTCCAATCTCGACGCCAAGCTGCGCCAGGACGTCCGCGTTGAAATCCGCGAATTGCAGCGCAAGCTCGGCCTGACGACCGTGATGGTGACCCACGACCAGGAGGAGGCATTGACCATGGCCGACCGCCTCGTGGTCATGAGCGAGGGCCGGGTCCGCCAGATCGGGTCGCAGCAGGATCTCTACGAACGCCCCGCGGAAAAATTCGTCGCCGATTTCGTCGGCCGCTCCACCTTCATCGATGGCCGCATGGATGGCCCCGGGCGCTTCGTCTCGGCCGGCGGCCTCGTCGTCGCCTGTGAAGGAAGCGGCGCCGGCGACGCCTCGCTCGCGCTGCGCCCGGAACGTCTGGCGCTGATGTCGGCTGCCGCCTCTGCAATGGACAATAGCTTCCCAGGCGCCGTGGAGTTCATCTCCTATCTCGGATCTCAGGTGGATCTGCACGTCCGCCTGTCGCCAAAGGAACGCGTCATCGTGCAGATCCAGAACCGGCCGGAACAGCCGCTGCCGGTGATCGGCGAACAGGTCCATATCGGCTGGAGCAAATCGACAGGCCGCGTATTTCAATCATAATATCTGCCAACCAACACCCGGAGGCAACCACCATGACCCGATCGAAATCCCGCCGTGAAGTCCTGCTTGGTGCCGCAGCCCTGGCCGGCGCCGCCAGCCTGCCACGCGTCGCGTCGGCGCAGGCCAAAGGCCGCATCGTCGTCGGCACCTGGGGCGGCGATTATGCCCGCCTGCTTAACAAGAACATCGAGGCGCCGCTGTTGAT
>Ga0081540_1003438_pt1 | contig 12501 bp, 11 predicted proteins | sample TabmetS2T1R1_FD_71024 | JGI IMG/M metagenome (GOLD analysis project Ga0081540, IMG submission 71024) | Tabebuia heterophylla rhizosphere microbial communities from the University of Puerto Rico - S2T1R1 | ecosystem: Host-associated > Plants > Roots > Rhizosphere ...
ATCCTGCGCCATGCGTACCAGCGCGTCGTAGACCGACTGGTCGCCGTGCGGATGATATTTACCGATGACGTCGCCGACGGTGCGCGCGGACTTCCGATAGGTCTTATTCCACTCGAAACCGTTCTCGTGCATCGCGTAGAGGATGCGCCGGTGCACGGGCTTGAGGCCGTCGCGCGCATCCGGAAGCGCACGCGCCACGATCACGCTCATGGCGTAATCGAGATAGCTGCGCTTCATCTCGTCGAGGATGGATACGGGACGAATATCGGAGGGCGCCGGCGGCTCGCCGGGCTTGTCATCTTCGGTATCGGACAAAGGGAAATCCGCGCGTTAAGTGGTCAGAATCATATAGCCGATTTGGGGTCTTAAGACCACTTTTTAAAGCTCGCTAAAAGCGCTTTTTCCCCTTGTTTTTTCATGGACTTACGGGGTGGGCTGAGACCCCGGAATCGACCTCCGGAGAGGGCCTAGCGGAACCGCGGAATCAGGACTGTTTTCAGGGCCCGAAAACCACTGAATGCATGACCCGTCCGGGCATGAAGGTGAACAGCCCGGCAATAATCAGCGCGCCCGCAAACAACCCGATCATGGTGCGCCGGTGACGCTGCACATTGTGCCGCCGCGCGGCCAGCACACCGACCACCAGCATGACCGGCACGTAGATCGACAGCAGGTGGATCGGACTGAACGGGCCGACGATGCGCAGCTGGTGGATCCAGAACGCGGAGATCGCCACGACGGCCATCAACGCCACCCAGATCCAGCCCAGCGTCCGGTGCGGCAGCGTCCCCTTGGGCGCGGCGAGTTGAACCACGCCCAGCGCAAAGGCCGCCATGGCTGCAAAGGCGTGCATGGGGATGGGAGGAACGGCATCGAGCAGCGGGGCAAGGCTCATGGGGACGGGTCCCGGGCTTGTGGTACGCGGTTCCGAGGGTGGACCGGTTACGCCGAACTTCTAATGTAAATATCATTAACATCCGAGTCGGTCAAAGCGCCCGCGCGTCCAGACATTGCGCCGGAATTTGGCGACCGACTCCAAGCCAGTAGGCCCGGCCATTGCTTCCTTGGATAAACCGTAAATTGTGCGTAAAGGCCTGTTCCCGCGCAAAAAATTCTCGCGGATGTCACGGCCGATCTTGCTACGCTTGATCGGCTGGCTTCCGCATCCCGAATGCCCGCTACGCCGTGCCGGTAAGCTGACGGGGCCGCCCATGATTCAGGACCAAACAGGAGGCAACATCGCTCGTCGCATCAACGTGTGGTGCAAATCCGCGACGGCGTCTTCGCTCTGTGCAGCATTGCTGGCGGCGTTTCCAGCGGAGGCAGCTTCGCCAGCGCCGATCAAGCTCGCGATGTTCGATTTCGAACTTGAAGATCTTACCGACAGGTCTGCCGGTGAAACGCCGGCCGACACGGAACAATTGAGGCGTGTCACCGACGAGGTTCGTCAGCTGTTGGCGCAGTCCGGGCGCTACAGCCTGATTGACGCCGGCAGCGCGGATGCGGCCGCGGTGAAGGCGCATGCACTGCGCCACTGCGACGGCTGCGATGCCGGCATCGCCCTGAAGCTGGGCGCGGAGCAATCCTTTATCGGAGTGGTGAAGCGGATCAGCCGCACGGAATACACGATAAGATTTCAAATCCGCGATGCCCCGACGGGCACCGTCGTTTCCACCGAGGACAGCGGGCTTCGCATGGGCGCCGACTACTCATGGAGCCGAGGCGCGGCACGCTTGATCAAGGATCGGCTGCTGGAGAGCCGGACCCAGCAATAGCCGTCGTCCACGCGCTGGCTCAGCGGATCGCGTGCAATATCTCTGCCGCTTTCGCGATCGGGCAAAAGGATCCATAGCGCTTCATGACGCAAGTCTAGAGTTTCCAGGTCACGCGACAAGTCCATTTTGTGGAGTTGAAGCCGCCAATAGCACCCGCGCAAGATAGCCAGATCAGCATCGCGCGGAACAGGAATCCGCACCGGATGAAGGGAGGTAGCCATGCTAATCTGCCAATGCAACATCATGGATCGCCGCGACGTCGTATGCGGTGGCGGCGCTGTCATGTTCAGCGCCATCGTTGCAGCCCTGATGGGGCAAGCCAAGCCGGCGCGCGCGGCCGCGCTCGCAGGATCGGTGCCCGAGGTCGACCGCGTGGCCATACGCGTCGTCGTCGATAGCTACCAATTCGCCGTCGCACCCAGCCGGAAGGCCGCCGATGTCGACATACAGCACTTCGGTTGGGGCATCGGCGCCGGCAAGCCGCCCGACAAGACGCTGATCAGCGAGTTCGGCCTTTCGATGTATGTCGAGTCGCAGCGAGGCACCGAGACGCGCAACGTGCTCATGGATTTCGGCTTTACGCCGGGAGCGCTGGTCAACAATATTGATGTTCTGGGCATTGATCCAGCCAGCGTCGACGCCCTCGTTCTGAGCCACGGCCACTACGATCATTTCGGCGGCCTCGCAGGATTCCTGCGACAAAACAAGGCCCGGCTGAAGGCCAAGTTGCCGATCTATATCGGCGGCGAGGAAGCCTTCTGTGCGCGCGAGTGGACCGCCCCGCCCGTGCGTGGCGACTTCGGTGTGCTCGATCGCAAAGCGCTGGAGGATGCCAATGTTGTGGTGACCTATGCAGAAGGACCAGCACTGATCGCCGATCACGGCTTCACCACAGGCCACATCGGCCAGACGAGCTTTGAGAAGCTGCTGTCCCCCAGTGCCATGAAGATTGGCGTGGACCATGGCATTGGATGCTATGCCGACAAGCTTCCGGAGGACGAACGGACGAAGGCTGTCATCCCGGATCAGTTCCGGCACGAGATCGCCACCGCGTTCAATCTAAGAGGCCGCGGGTTGATCGTATTGACCTCTTGCAGTCATCGCGGGGTGATCAACGCAATCAAGCAGGCCCAAGCGGCTTCGGGCGTCAACAAAGTTCATGCGGTGATCGGCGGCTTTCACCTCGCGCCCTATAAGGAAGACTATGTGCGCGACACGATTGCAGCGCTCAAGAGTATCGAGATCGACTATGTTATTCCGCTGCACTGCACCGGTGAGCCGTTCTACGAGTTGGCCAAGGCCGAGATGCCGAACAAGCTCCTACGCTCCTATACGGGCACGCGCTTCATCTTCGCTGCCTGAGCAAGCAGGACACCAAGCAGTCGCAGCGCTCACGGCCGCAAATGAGTGCATTTGGTGGCCGGATCGGATTCTGGAGCGCTACATCATAGCGCCACGGCGAAAGAGTAGTGCCATATTCGTCGGCCGTGGCGCCGCCCGGAGCCAAAAGCCTGAACGCCGCCCCGCCCTAGAACGGGATATCGTCGTTCATGTCGCCGTTGCGCGAACCGCCGGCGGCGGCCACGCGGCGCGGGGCTGGGCTCGAGCTGCCGAAATCGCCGCTGCCTTCGTCGGCAAAGCTGCCGCCGCCCCCGCCGCTTCCGCCGAGCATGGTCAGCGTCGAGTTAAAACCCTGCAGCACGACCTCGGTCGAGTATTTCTCGACGCCGCTCTGGTCGGTCCATTTGCGGGTCTGCAGCTGACCCTCGATGTACACCTTCGCGCCCTTCTTCAGGTACTGCTCGGCGACCTTGCAGAGCGCCTCGTTGAAGATGACCACGCGGTGCCACTCGGTCTTTTCCTTGCGCTCGCCGGTAGCCTTGTCGCGCCAGGTCTCCGAAGTCGCCACGCTCAGATTGGCGATCGGCCGCCCGTCCTGGGTGCGCCGGATTTCCGGATCCTTGCCCAGATTTCCGACCAGGATCACCTTGTTCACACTTCCCGCCATCGCCGCTCTCCACGCTCCAAATCACTGGCCGAACCGGGCCGGTGCTTCAAAGGGCACCCGCCGCTCCCGTCCGCCGACCTATACGCTCAACGGCGCGGCTTTCCCTAAGGTCCAGCCAGGGGCGTCCCGGTTATCCACATATAGCACTGCAAGCAGCCATGTTCCAGTTTTGTTCCGCCATTTCCGGAAATCCTCGGCGGGATACAGCCCCAAGGGATGCCGAAACCCGGCCCTGCTTGGTGACATGCGGAAATTCCAACCAAATCATTAACTTGCTTGGCATCCACTTCGTTGCCGAGTGTTGCATTTGGGAGACGGCCTGCAGAGGCGGAATCCTGTAAATTCCCGGATGGATGGACTTGGCGCTCGCGCCACAAACCGCTTCGGGACCAACGGAAGCGGAAAAGAACCGGAGAAAGAAATGAAGAAGCTCCTGCTCGGTATTGTCGGCGTCATCGCGCTGGCAGCACCCGCATCAGCCGCGGATCTCGCTGCGCGTCCTTACGCGAAAGCGCCCGCGATGATCGCGGCTGTGTACGACTGGAGCGGTTTCTACATCGGCGCCAATGGCGGCTGGGGTTCGAGCCGCAAGTGCTGGGACAACATCACGCCCGCCGGCGTCTTCAACGCGAGCGAAGGTTGCCACGACGCGACTGGCGGTGTAGCCGGCGGTCAGATCGGTTATCGCTGGCAGGCCGGCGCTTGGGTGTTCGGCGTTGAAGGCCAGGGCGACTGGGCGGACCTGCGAGGCCGCAACATCAGCCTGCTCGTGCCGGCAGCCACCAACGAGTCCAGGATCGGCGCGTTCGGCCTCTTCACCGGCCAGGTCGGCTACGCCTTCAACAACGTGCTGTTCTACGTCAGGGGCGGCGGCGCCGTCACCGATGATCGCTTCCGTGATCTTGCCACCGGCACCAATCTACTCGCCACCAACGTCGTCAGCGACACCCGCTGGGGCGGCACGGTCGGCGCGGGTCTCGAATTCGGCTTCACCCCGAACTGGTCGGCCGCCGTCGCATACGACCACCTGTTCATGGGCAACCGCACCTACACATTCACCAACAATGGCGTGGTCGGCGCTGTCGGTAGGCTGGCCGGCGATGCTTCGCTGGTCATTGCCGCCATCCTGTTTGCCATTGCCGTGTTCATCTGGGCCATTTTCGTCATTCGCCGGCTGACGCGCGAGGAAGCGCGGGCGCGGCGGCGGATCACCGAACTCGAGGTCGAGCTCAACGAAGCAGAAGCGGCTCTCGCCGCCGAGCCCAACATCCTGATGATCTGGCGCGGCCCGGCATCGCAACCGGAGCGCATCGCCGGCGACATGCGGGGCACGGTTGCGGTGCCGCAGGACGCCGCGATGCTGCTCGATTTTCCGCGCTGGCTCGAGGCCGAGTCCGCTGCGACCCTGGGGGAGGCGCTGTCGGCGATGCGGGAGGCCGGGCGCCCGTTCAACATCGGCGTGCGGACGCGGGCCGGCGAGCTGATCGAGGCCGACGGCCGCACCGCCGGCATGCCGCTGCCGGGCCTGGAGGTGCGGATCCTCGACGGGGAAGGCCGACCCGTCCCCGAGGGCGGGGAGGGCACCATCGCCGTTCGCGGGCCCACGCTCATGCGGGGCTACCTCGACGACGACGCGGCCACGGCCGCCGTGCTCCGGGCCGGGTGGCTGCACACCGGGGACCTCGGCCGTCTCGATGGTCGCGGCTGTCTGACGGTCCTCGCCCGGCGCACCGACCTCATCCTCTCCGGGGGCGAGAACGTCTACCCGGCCGAGGTGGAGGCGGTGCTGGCGACACACCCCGGCGTGGCGGAGGTGGCGGTCGTGGCCCGCCCCGACGGCCGCTGGGGCCAGGTGCCGGTGGCGGTGGTGGTGCCCCGGCCGGGCTCCTCGCTCGATGACCTCAGGGCCTGGGCGCGGGCGCGCCTCGCCGGGTTCAAGGTCCCGGCCGAGGTGGTCCCGGTCCCCGGGCTGCCCCGCACTGCGGCGGGGAAGGTGGACCGGGCGGCGGTGCAAGCCACGCTGATGGCCCCAAGCGGGCCTTGTTCCTTCGAAAAGCCAGGGGCCCCCGAATGCACGGCGGAGCGGATGGAGTTCAAGTAGTCTTGAACAGGGTGAACCACATGGAGACCACGCCGGAGACAGCACGGTTCCTGGAGGCGGCCGAAGCCCGCCTCTCGTCGGTCCTGTCGCGTGGGTCCGGCGAGGTGTCCCAGTCGGACACGCTGGTCAACGCCGGGCGGCACCTCTGCATCGGGAGCGGCGGGAAGCGCGTGCGTCCGATGATGGTCCACCTCTTCGGCCTGGCCGCGGGGGCGCCGGACGAGGGCCTCCTCAACGTCGCGGTGGCGGCCGAGCTGGTCCACTCGGCGAGCCTCCTCCACGACGACGTGGTGGACGCCGGCATGTACCGCCGCGGCCGGCCCACGGTGAACGCGCTCTGGGGCAACGTGGTGGCGGTGATGGGCGGGGACCTCCTGCTCACGCTCGCCCTGGACGAGCTGGCCTCGCTGGACCGGGAGATCACCTTCACCGCGGTTCGCACCGTCGCCGAGATGACCCGGGCGACCATCGGCGAGGTCGAGGCCCGGGGTGACCTCGCGCTCTCCGTCGAGCGGTTCCGCAGCATCATGGAGGGCAAGACCGGAGCGCTGTTCGGCTTCTGCGGCGCCTCGGCCGGGCGGCTGGCGGGAAAGGATGAGGTCGCCCGCCGGTTCGAGACCTTCGGCCGTCACCTCGGGGTGGCCTTCCAGATCGCCGACGACCTGAAGGACCTCAACGGCGGTGACCCCGGCAAGCCGGTCTTCGCCGACTTCAAGTCCCGCACTCCGTCGCTTCCCATCCTCCTCGCCGCGCAGATGGACGAGCCGCTGCGCCGGCGGATCAAGGACCTCTGGGCCTTCGGCTCGATGGCCGACGACCGGGTGCGCGAGCTCGGAGTGGCGGTGCTCGCCACCGACGCGCCGCGGGCCGCGCTGACCCTCATGGACCGGGAGATCGACGCGGCGCTCGATGCTCTCGGTCCCCTCCGAGACTCGCCCGGCGCGGACGAGCTCACCGACTGGGCCGGTCGCCTCGGGGCGGCCTTCCGGTAGCGAGACACGCGATGCCGTCCAAGGGTTACAGCTGGTCCGATGCGCCCCGCATGGCGGCGTCCGATCCCTCGCCCGGGCTCCCGCGCTGGGAGTCGCTGGCCATCGACGCGGTGGGGAACGTCATCGAGTTCTGGGGCTTCAAGCACAACCAGGGCCGGGTCTGGGCGGTGCTCTACCTCCGCGGCATGTCGATGACCGCCAACCAGCTCGAGGAGGAGCTCGGCCTCAGCAAGGGCGCCGTCTCGATGCTGGTCCGTGACCTCGAGCGCTGGGGCGTGGTGGTCCGCATCCGCCAGCCGGGGACCGGAGCGTGGCACTTCCGCGCCGAGACCGATCTGGTGCAGATGGTCCGCCGGGTCATCCAGGAGCGCGAGACCGCGTTCATCACCCGGATCCGCGCCGACCTCGAGGAGGCCCGGCGGCTGGCCTCGGCGAGCGGGGTGGGGCGGGAACGGCTCGCGCGGCTGGAGAAGATGGCCGCCCTGGCCGCCGGTGCCGAGCGCGCGCTGCGGATCTTCCTCCGCACGGCGCGGGTGGACCTCTCCTCCCTTCTCCTCGCCCTGGGCGAGGGCAAGCTCCGCCCGCGGAGCTGACACCGGCCGTCCGCCTCCGGGCGGTTTCCGGGTGCCAGGAGGTGGGAGGTCTGCCGCGCTGCAGCCGCAGCGTCCGCGCGTCGGACCGTCGTTCGCGCAAGCCCTGCGCGAACCGATGAGCGACCCGCCCCGCAAACTCGAGGTCGGCGGCGAAGAAGTCGGAGCCGCTGAAGATCGCCCCCGCTGGCGCACATCTCGTTGCAGTCGCAGAGCATCTTCCGGGGGGTCCGGCAGGCGCTCGAGACCGTGCTCGCCGCCGAGGTCAAGGCCCATCTCTTCTTCAGCGAGGCGCTGCCGCGCGTCAAAGACCCCAGGCCATGGTCAGGGCCGAGCTGGCACGTTGTCCCGACCGACCGGATGATTCAGAGGCCTATGCGGACGACCCGGTCGCGCAGTAGGACGGTGGGTTCGGGAGCACGTTCATGACCCAGGGGCTCGCCCTCCTCGCCTTCCTCGTCGTCTCCTTCCTCGCCGTGGGGAGCCTCCTGGTCGGCGCGAAGCTCCTCCGGGTGCGCGCGCGGGCCAACAGCCCCCTGAAGCGCGAGACCTACGAGTGCGGCGAGACGCCCTCCGGAATGGCCTGGGTCCGCTTCCACGCCCGGTACTACGTGGTGGCGCTGTTCTTCGTGCTCTTCGACATCGAGGCCGCGCTCATCCTGCCCTGGGGAACCATCGTCCGGCAGGTGGGCACGGCGGGGCTGATCGCGGTCGGAACCTTCGTGGGGGTGCTGATGCTCGGCTGGGCCTGGGCGATCCGGAAAGGGGCGCTGGAGTGGGTGTGAGGACGGTCGACGACGGGACGGGCTTCGAGCACCCGCTCTACCGCACGCTCCTGAGCGTGCCCGGGCTCACGGTGGCGACCACCGTGCTCGACCAGGTGTTGACCTGGGGGATGAGCAACGCCCTCTGGGTCTTTCCCATGGCCACCAGCTGCTGCGGCATCGAGTTCATGGCCACCGCGGCGAGCCGGGTGGACATCGACCGGATGGGCACCATCGTCCGCGCCACCCCGCGGCAGGCGGACGTGATGGTGATCGCCGGGACCATCACCGTGAAGATGGCGCCCCGGGTGAAGAAGCTCTGGGACCAGATGCCCGAGCCGAAATGGGCCATCGCGATGGGCTCGTGTGCCATCTCCGGCGACTTCTACCGGAACCTCTACAGCGTCGTGCCCGGGGTGGACACCTTCCTCCCGGTGGACGTGTACGTCCCCGGCTGCCCACCGAACCCCGAGGCGCTGATGCACGGGTTCCTCCGCCTTCAAGAAAAGATCAGACGGCAGCGCAAGGGCGAGAAGGTCGCGCCGGAGCCCAACCCGGAGCTGCTGAAGATCACCAAGCCGTCGCTGCCGCGCCTGGTGGACCGGGAGCGCACGCCCGAGCTGGACCAGGCCCAGGTTCACTCGGCCACCATCGCCACCGAGGTGGAGGCGACTCCGCCGGTCCGCACCTCGCTCCCGATCGAGACCCCCGAGCCGGTCGCCGAGCCCGCCGAGCCCGGTGGCCCGGACTTGCCGGCGGTGCTGGCCGAGCTGGGCGTCCCGCTGACCGGCGAGTCCGGCCCTCCGCTCGTCCCCGTCATGCGGCACGTCGACGTGGCGTCGCGGCTCAAGGCCCGGGGCTACCGTCAGTTCGTGTCGGTCGTCGCCACGCACTGGGTGCCGGCCACGGGGCGCAAGGGGAAGGCTCCGGACGAGCCCGAGCACTACGAGGTGACGACCCTGCTCCGGACGGTGGGGGCGGGCTCGCGCCTCGCCACCTGGACGGTGCGACTGGCTCCCGGTGAGGCGATCCCCTCGCTGTTCAAGCTCTTCGCCGGCGCCGACTGGCAGGAGCGCGAGCAGTACGACCTGGTGGGCGTGGTGTTCGCCGACCATCCCGACCTGCGCCGGCTGATGATGCCGGAGAACTACGACCGGTTCCCCCTCCGGCGGGATCTGCCGGCCAACCTGCCGTACGCGCCCTGGCGATGACCGCACTCCAGACGGTCCAGATCACCCGGCGCATCGATCCTCACCTGTCGATCGACCGGTACGACCCCGAGGGGGAGCTGATGCTCCTCCACTTCGGGCCGCAGCACCCCTCCACCCACGGCGTGTTCCGGATGGACCTCTACCTGGACGGGGAGAAGGTGGTGAAGGTCGTCCCCCACGTGGGCTACCTGCACCGCGCGGTGGAGAAGCTCTGCGAGACGCTGGCCTACGTCCAGATCACTCCCATCGTCGACAAGAACGACTACGTCGCGCCAATGACCAACGAGCAGGCGCTGAACATGGCCTTCGAGGCAGCGCTGAAGCTCGAGGTGCCGCGGCGGGCCCGGTGGATGCGGACGATCTTCGCCGAGCTGCAGCGGATCGCCTCCCACCTGCTCTGGCTGGGGACCTTCGCCCTCGACCTGGGCGGGGCGCTCGGCGGCGGAGCGACGGTGTTCCTCCACTGCTTCCGGGAGCGGGAGCTGGTGCTCGACCTCTTCGAGGAGGTCACCGGGGCGCGCTTCCACTACAACACCCACACCCTGGGCGGGAACCGGCACGACCTTCCCGCGGGGTGGAGCGCCAAGGTCAAGGCGGCGCTCGAGGTCATCGGCGGCCGGCTCGACGAGTACGAGTCGATGACCCTCCAGAACCGGATCTTCCTCGACCGCACGACAGGGGTGGGCAAGCTCGACGCGGACCTCGCGCTGGAGCTGGGGATCACCGGCCCCATCCTGCGGGCCTGCGGCGTGGACCACGACCTGCGGCGCGACGCTCCGTTCCACGCCTACGACGAGGTGACGGTGAACGTGGTCACCGCGAAGGGCGGCGACTGTCTGGCCCGGGCGCGGGTGCGTATCGGTGAGATGCGGGAGAGCGTGCGGATCGTCCGGGAGATCGTCGACGGGGTGCCCGAGGGCTCGATCAACGCCGGCAAGCCCGTGAAGCTGCCGGTGCAGACCAAGATCCCCCCCGGCCAGGTGTACGTGGCCATCGAGACGCCCCGCGGCGAGCTCGGCACCTATCTCGTCTCCGACGGCACGCAGTTCCCCTACCGGCTGAAGATCAGGCCGCCGAGCCTGCACGCGCTCTCGGCGCTTCCGTACATCGTGCCGGGAGCGACGGTGAGCGACGCGGTGGCCATCCTGGGCTCGCTGGATCCGATCATGGGCGAGGTGGATCGGTGAGCGAAGGGCTGTTCCACGCCGCGGTGTACTCGGTGGTCATCGTGACGGTGGTGCTGACCGCCACGGCGATGGCGCTGTGGTTCGAGCGGAAGTTCGCGGCCCGGCTCCAGACACGGCTCGGACCGACGATGGTCGGCCCGTCGGGGTTGCTGCAGCCGGTGGCGGACCTCCTCAAGCTGCTCCAGAAGGAGGACATCGTCCCGGAGAACGCGGACCCGGCCATCTTCAATCTGGTCCCGCTGCTCTCCGCGCTGGCGGCGCTGGGCGCGGCGGCGGTGGTGCCCTTCTCGCCCTCGGTCGTGGCGGCGGACCTCGACGTGGGGGTGCTCTACGTGCTCGCGGTCGGCGCGGTGACGGTGCTCCCGGTGTTCGGGGCAGGGTGGGCGAGCAACAACAAGCTCGCGCTGCTCGGCGGGATGCGGGCGGTGGCCCAGTCCATCTCCTACGAGGTGCCGCTGCTCCTCTCGGCGATGGTCCCGGTGATCCTCTCCGGATCGCTACGGCTGGGGACGATCGTCCAGACCCAGGCCGACCACCACTGGTTCGTGATCTGGCCGTTCTTCATCGGCATCCCGGCGTTCGCGGTGTTCATCCTCGCGATGCTGGCCGAGTCGAACCGCATCCCCTTCGACATCCCGGAGGCGGAGAGCGAGCTCGTGGCCGGCGTGACCACCGAGTACACCGGGATCAAGTTCGCGCTGTTCTACATGGCCGAGTACATCCACACGCTGGTGGCCTCGGCGGTGGGCGCGGCGCTGTTCCTCGGCGGGTGGGACGGGCCATTCCGTCCGGGCCTGCACTGGATGGTGCTGAAGACGCTGCTGCTCTTCGTGGCCGTCTACTGGATCCGCTGGTCACTGCTTCGCTTCCGGGCGGACCAGCTGATGGGGCTGTGCTGGAGGTACCTGGTGCCGACGAGCGTGCTGCTGGTCGGCGCGGCGGCGGCATGGGTGGTGCTCCTGTGAAGAGCTACTTCTCGACCGCGGCGCGCGCCCTGGCGACGAGCCTGGGAAACCTCTTCCGCAAGCCGGTGACGGTGGAGTTCCCGAAGGTGATCCGCCCCCGGGCCGAGCGCTACCGGTCGAGCTTCGCGCTCCTCCACGAGGAGGACGGGGACGAGGCCTGCATCGGGTGCCTGCAGTGCGAGCGCATCTGCCCGTCGCAGGTGATCGCGATCAAGGCGGGCGGGAAGCGCGAGTCACCGATCAGCGGGAAGAAGCGCGGCTATGCCGACGACTTCGTGCTCGACCTGAACGCCTGCATCTACTGCGAGCTCTGCGTCCAGGTCTGTCCCACCGACGCCATCGTGATGACCCGGGAGCCGGAGCTGCCGGCGTACGGGCGCGAGGACCTGGTGCTCACGATGGAGAAGCTCTACGCCAACGAGAAGTCGAAGCAACGGGCGTGGGGTGATGCGACCCGGCTGAACGGGATGCAGGTACCGCCGAAACCGCCCGCGGCGGCGAGGCCGGCGCCCGCGACGACGGGAACGGCGGGCGGTTCGACCCCGGCTCCGGCACCGTCCGCCGCCGCGTCCACGCCCACCACGGCGTCGGCGCCAGCGTCCGCTCCCGCCCCTGCGTCCGCGTCGAGCCCAGCTCCGGGCGCGTCCTCGCCCCCTCCAGCGCCGGCGTCCTCGGCGGCTCCGGCCTCGGCAGTGGCGGCCCCGTCGTCGGCGGCGGGCGGGTCCGTCTCCTCGGCCCGTCCTGCGACGCCCGCGGCTTCAGCGGGGTCAGCCGCACCCGCCCCCCCCGCGCGTCCCCCCGCCGCGAGCCGCGCGCCGAACACCGCGTTCTGGACGAGAACCCGGGAGACCTTGGCCTCCGCGTCGCGCAGGAAGATCAGGAGATTGTCGCCATGGATCGAGAAGACG
>Ga0081540_1003439_pt1 | contig 12500 bp, 6 predicted proteins | sample TabmetS2T1R1_FD_71024 | JGI IMG/M metagenome (GOLD analysis project Ga0081540, IMG submission 71024) | Tabebuia heterophylla rhizosphere microbial communities from the University of Puerto Rico - S2T1R1 | ecosystem: Host-associated > Plants > Roots > Rhizosphere ...
ATCCCGGTCCCCTGCCCCGCGGACGCCGCCGGGTGGTGGGTGGCACTGATCTCGATGCCGCCCGTCCCCCGCTCCAGACCGGCGTGCAGGGCCGAGCCGAGCGAGCCGAGCGTCTCCGCGAGCACGCATGATGCCCCGCCATGGAGAAGTCCGTAGGGCTGGGTGTTCCCGGCCACGGGCATGGTGCCCACAACTCGCTGAGCGGTCGCCTCCAAGATGGCGATCCCCATTCGGTCGACGAGCGTGTCCTTGCTCCCGGCGAGGAACGCTTCGGTGATCCGCCGCGCGCTGTCCTGCTCCACCGCCACCTCCCGCTGGTCCGGGCGCTGCCGCCGTACCGGAAGCCTAGGGCGGCCGGCCACGAGGGCCGGCGGGCGCATCCGAACAGGAACGCACAGAACGCAAAGGACGCTGTTCGAAAATGCCCGACTTCCGGCGCACGAGCTCGGCTGGCAGGAGCCGTCCACATCGGGGGAGTGTTCACATACCCGCGGGCTGACACATTGGCCGCATAAACGGTTGCGCCCCGCCGCCCGGTGAGGCGGCGGGGCGCAACGCGCCGCGACGGTCAGTGAGCGCCGAACGCGAAGATGGTTGTTGAGTTGAAGGTCTTTCCTGCCCCCAGGACGGTGGACGGGAAGTTCGGCTGGTTCGGCGAGTTCGGGAAGTGCTGGGTCTCGAACGTGTAACCCGCCGACTGCCGGTAGGTGTGGCCGCTGATGCCGACCAGGTGCCCGTCAAGGAAGTTGCCGGTGTAGAACTGCACACCCGGCTCATTCGTCCACACGACGAGCAGGCGCCCGCTTCTCGGGTCCGTGGCCGCGGCGGCGAACCGCAGCCCGGCGAACGTCGGGCCGGAGTGGCGCAGCACCCAGTTGTGGTCGTAGCCGTGCGCGAGGACCAGTTGGTCGCCCTGTGGCGCGCTCGCGTCGCCGATCCGGGACCCGATGGTGTGGAAGGACCGGAAGTCGAACGGCGTGCCCGCGACAGGCACGATCGCGCCGGTCGGGATCAGGTTCGCGTCAGTCGGCGTGAACGCCCTCGAGTTGATGAGGACCCTCTGGGCGTATGCCGGTCCCGACGCCTCCCCGGCCAGGTTGAAGTAGGTGTGGTTGGTCAGGTTGATGACGGTCGCCAGGTTCGCGTCATCGTTGTGCGCCCGGTACCGGATCCACAGCCGGTTGCCGCTGTCGAGGGTGTAGGTGATATGCGTGGTGACCTGGGCCGGGAAGCCGGTGCACGTGCTCGGCGGCGCCGACGGGATCGAGCAGTTGGGCTCGTAGTTGTTGGTGCCCGGCAGCAGGCCACTGCCCTCGTCACCGTTGGGAGCGACGAGGCTCATCGTCAGCGAGATCCGGCCGTGCCCGGCCACCACCGTGGGGTGCTGCCAGACGCGGTTCCCCCAGCCGACGAACCCACCGTGCAGCGTGTTCGGCCCGTTGTTGACCGGCAGCGTGTACTTCTGCCCGTTGAGCATGAACGAGGCGCCCCCGATCCGGTTGGCGTACCGGCCGATGGTCTCCCCGAAGTACGGCCCGCCGAAGTTCGGCGATGTTGGCGGCGGGCTGTCCAGGTTGACGTAGTCCTGCAGCGTCTTGAAGCCGAGCGCCACGTTCTTGATGTGGCCATGCCGGTCGGGGACTCTGATCGACTGCACCGTGGCGCCGTAGGTCATGATCCGGACCTGCATGCAATGGCGGTTGGTGATGGTGTAGCGCCACACCGTCTGATTGCCGCCGTACGGCCCCGAGTTCGCCGTGCCGAAGTTGTCCCGTGTGATGGACGCATTGCAGTGCGGGCCCCCCGATGCCGCGGGTGACGCCGCCGCGCTGCTCGCCGCGACCAGTCCTGCCGTGCCGAGCGCGAGAACCGTGGCCATGCCGGCGCGCAACGCGTACCAGCCAGGCTTGTGCTTAACACGTATACCCATGCTCTCCTGCCTCTCACTGACGGATGTCAGTCCCCTTGGAATGCGAAACCGCCAATTCCACAAGCAATCTTGCCTTTACTGGGGCATGGCGTCTCCCCCCTGAGCCAAAAAACAACAAATTCCAACGGGAAATGTCACACAGTGGCCCATACCTCGCAGACGGTAAAATTGTCCACATATCGGAGAGAGGAGTAGAAAGCGGGCATCGGCGCGGGCGGCCTGGCACAAGATCGCCCAGATCCGGCCAGCGTCTCACGGCTCCGGTCCTACCGCTCCAGTCGCACCGTTCCGGTCTGGCGACGCCCGGTATGGCCACTCCGATCTGGCCGCGCCGGTCTGGCCGTTCCGAGTCTGGCCGCGGTCTGGCCACGCCCGCAGGGCTCCGGTCTGGCCATGGCCCCGTGGCCGGCTCGCGGCAGGGAGGGCCGGTTGCCCCGTTCTGCTCCGCTGTCGTTGGCGGCCACTAGACTTCCGTCGTGGTGACCAAGCCGGCCCAGGCCCCTGCAGCAGGCGAGCAGCGCCGGCTGCTCCTGCTGGACGGCCACTCCCTCGCCTACCGGGCGTTTTTCGCTCTGCCGGTGGAGAACTTCTCCACCACGACCGGCCAGCCGACCAACGCCGTGTACGGCTTCACCGCGATGCTCATCAACCTGCTGCGCGATGAGATGCCGACCCACGTGGCCGTCGCCTTCGACCGGGGCGAGCCGACCTTCCGGCACGAGCAGTGGGTCGAGTACAAGGCGAACCGGCGGGAGACCCCGGCCGACTTCCGCAGCCAGCTCAGCCTCATCTTCGAGGTGCTCGACGCGCTCGGCATCCAACGGCTCTCGGTGCCGGGCTATGAGGCCGACGACATCATCGCCACCCTCACCACCGAGGCCGAGCAGGCCGGCTTCGACGTCCTGATCGTCACCGGTGACCGGGACGTGCTCCAGCTCGTGGACGAGCACACCACGGCGCTGATGACCCGGCGCGGCATCAGCGAGATGACCCGCTTCACGCCGGAGACCGTCACCGCCAAGTACGGCCTCACCCCGGCCCAGTACCCCGACTTCGCCGCGATCCGTGGTGACCCCAGCGACAACCTGCCGAGCATCCCGGGGGTCGGGGAGAAGACCGCGGCCAAGTGGGTCGCGGACTTCGGCTCGCTCGGTGAGCTGGTCGACCGGGTCGATGAGGTGAAGGGCAAAGCCGGGGACAAGCTCCGGGAGCACCTGTCCGATGTGCTGCGCAACCGGCAGCTCACCGAGCTCGCCCGCGACGTGCCGCTGGAGGTCCAGCCGGCCGACCTGCGCCCCGCGCCCTGGGACAGGGAGCAGATCCACCAGCTCTTCGACACCCTTCAGTTCCGTGTCCTGCGCGATCGCCTCTACTCCACGCTGCCAAACGGAATCTCCGGCGTGACCCCCGCTCCCGGCCCCGGGCCAGCCGACGCGGGCGAGGCGTTCACCGTGGAGATCACGCTGCCCGGGCCCGAGGAGGTGGCCGACTGGCTCGCCGAGCACGCGGCCGACGAGGGCCGGGCCGGCGTGGCGGTCAGCGGCGCTTGGGCAAGGGGTACCGGGATCCTGAACGGGCTGGCGCTCGCCACTCCGGACGGGGCCGGCGCCTACCTCGACCCGGCCACGCTCACCGAGGACGACGAGCAGGCACTGGCGGCCTGGCTGGCCGACTCTGCCCGCCCCAAGGCGATGCACGACGCCAAGGGCCCAATCCACGCCCTGGCCGCCCATGGCTTCGAGCTGGCCGGGCTCACCACCGATACCGCGCTCGCCGCCTACCTCGCCCTGCCAGGCCAGCGCTCGTTCGACCTGGCCGACCTGACCCTGCGCTATCTGCGCAAGGAGCTGAAGGGCGGTACCGAGATCGCCACCGGGCAGCTCGCGCTCGACCTTTCCGGCGAGGAGGAAGATGGCGAGGCGGAGGCGGCGAGCGCGCTTGTGGTGCAGGCCCGCGCCACGGCGGAGCTCGGGGACGCCCTCGACCAGGACCTCGAGCGGCGGGGGGCGACGAGGCTGCTGCACGAGGTGGAGCTGCCGCTGATCGACGTCTTGGCCAGGATGGAGCGGGCCGGGATCGCCGCCGACACCGACCACTTCGCGGCGATGTCGGCGAGCCTGGGCGGCGAGGTGAAGGCCGCCGAGCAGTCCGCCTACGCGGTGGTGGGCAGGGAGTTCAACCTGGGCTCGCCCAAACAGCTCCAGGAAGTGCTCTTCAACGAGCTGGGCCTGCCCAAGACCAAGCGGATCAAGACCGGATACACGACCGACTCCGAGGCGCTGACCGGGCTGCTCGCCCAGACCCAGCACCCGGTGCTGGCGTACCTGCTGCGGCACCGGGACGTCGCCAGGCTCAAGAGCATCGTGGACTCGCTGATCCCGATGGCCGGCGAGGACGGCCGCATCCATACGACCTACAACCAGATGATCGCCGCCACCGGCCGGCTGTCCTCGACCGACCCCAACCTGCAGAACATCCCGATCCGGACCGAGGAGGGACGCAGGATCCGGCAGGGCTTCGTGGTGGGCGACGGGTACGAGTGCCTGCTCACCGCCGACTACAGCCAGATCGAGCTGCGCATCATGGCCCACCTGTCGGGTGACAAGGCGCTGGGGGAGGCCTTCGCGTCCGGCCGTGACTTCCACGCCGAGACCGCCTCCCGCGTGTTCGGGCTCCCCCCTGCCGACGTGACCGTCGAGCAGCGCAGCAAGATCAAGGCGATGAACTACGGGCTGGCCTACGGCTTGTCCGCCTACGGCCTGTCCCAGCAGCTCAGCATCACGCCCGACGAGGCACGCGGCCTGATGGAGGGGTACTTCCAGCAGTTCGGCGGGATCCGCGACTATCTCTACGAGGTGGTGGCCCAGGCCCGCAAGGACGGCTACACCCAGACCATCATGGGCCGCCGCCGCTACCTGCCCGACCTGACGTCCGACAACCGGCAGCGCCGGGAAATGGCCGAGCGGATGGCGCTCAACGCGCCGATCCAGGGGTCGGCGGCGGACATCATCAAGGTGGCGATGCTCGGCGTGGACAGCGCGCTGCGCGCTCAGGGGCTGGCCTCGCGGATGCTGCTCCAGGTGCACGACGAGCTCGTCTTCGAGGTCGCCCCGGGCGAGCTCGAAGCGCTGAAGGCGCTGGCGACGGCGACCATGTGCGCGGCGTTCGACCTAACCGTTCCGCTCGCCGTCTCGTTCGGCACCGGCCGCACCTGGGAGGAAGCGGGGCACTGAGGGTTCGTTGGTGGGCGCACCCACAGGTGCCGGGCCGCTGGTTGGCACGGGTTTCCACGGCTCGTGGCCGTCCGCCGACGGGCGGCGGGAGGTCACAGGTTGGTGGCTTCAATTGACCCACCCTGCCGGCTCTCATATTCTGAACGCTGCGCTGTGTTAGGTGCAGTCCGCCATGGCCAGGCACAGCCGCGGGTGGCCGCTGAGGCAAACCGTGGTTTGGTCAGGTCGGCCAGGCAAGTCCATTAGACCTGTGGGCCCGTGTGGCGGGCTTGGCCGTGCACGCGCGTCCATAACGTCTACACCTGTCCGCCGGAGCCAACCCACACATGACGAGCAGCACAGAGGCCAACCCGACCCCCAAGGTAGCGGTCAACGACATCGGGTCCGAGGAGGCCTTCCTCGCCGCGATCGACGAGACCATCAAGTACTTCAACGACGGCGACATCGTCGAGGGAACCGTCGTCAAAGTCGATCGAGACGAAGTCTTGCTCGACATCGGCTACAAGACCGAAGGGGTCATCCCCTCCCGCGAGCTGTCGATCAAGCACGATGTCGACCCTCATGAGGTGGTCAAGAGCGGCGAGCACATCGAGGCCCTCGTCCTGCAGAAGGAGGACAAAGAGGGTCGCCTGATCCTGTCCAAGAAGCGTGCGCAGTACGAGCGCGCCTGGGGCACGATCGAAAAGATCAAGGAGGAGGACGGCGTCGTCACCGGCACCGTCATCGAGGTCGTCAAGGGCGGCCTCATCCTTGACATCGGCCTGCGCGGGTTCCTCCCCGCCTCGCTTGTCGAGATGCGGCGGGTCCGTGACCTGCAGCCGTACGTGGGCAGGGAGATCGAAGCAAAGATCATCGAGCTCGACAAGAACCGCAACAACGTGGTTCTGTCCCGCCGGGCCTGGCTGGAGCAGACGCAGTCCGAGGTCCGCCAGAACTTCCTCAACACGCTGCAGAAGGGCCAGATCCGCAAGGGCGTGGTCTCTTCCATCGTCAACTTCGGTGCGTTCGTGGACCTCGGTGGCGTGGACGGCCTGGTGCACGTGTCCGAGCTGTCCTGGAAGCACATCGACCACCCGGGTGAGGTGGTCGAGGTCGGCCAGGAGGTCACGGTCGAGGTGCTGGACGTGGACATGGACCGCGAGCGGGTCTCGCTGTCGCTCAAGTCCACCCAGGAAGACCCGTGGCAGCAGTTCGCGCGGACCCACCAGATCGGGCAGGTCGTCCCGGGCCGGGTGACCAAGCTGGTGCCGTTCGGGGCCTTCGTCCGGGTCGAGGAGGGCATCGAGGGCCTGGTGCACATCTCCGAGCTCGCCGACCGGCACGTGGAGATCCCCGAGCAGGTCGTCCAGGTTGGCGACGAGATCTTCGTCAAGATCATCGACATCGACCTCGACCGGCGGCGGATCAGCCTGTCGCTCAAGCAGGCGAACGAGGGCACGATCGGCGAGGCGGTCGGGGACGACTTCGACCCGACCCTGTACGGCATGCCCGCCACCTACGACGACCAGGGCAACTACGTCTACCCGGAGGGCTTCGACCCGGACACGGGCGAGTGGCTCGAAGGATACGACGCGCAGCGCGAGGAGTGGGAGCAGCAGTACGCCGAGGCGCGCTCCCGTTTCGAGGCGCACCGCCGCCAGGTCGCCGAGGCCCGCAGCAAGGCCCAGGAAGAGTCCGAGGATGGCGGGCGCGGCGGCGAGGGCGGCGAGGGCGACGCAGGCGCGGCCGGTGGCAACCACCGGGCGTCGTCGGCCAGCAGCGAGGACGAGGACACCCCCGCCGGCGCGCTGGCCTCGGACGAAGCGCTCGCGGCCCTGCGCGACAAGCTCTCAGGCGGCCAGAACTGACATACCGCGCCGGCCGCCGAGCGCTGAAATGCCGCGCGGAGCCGAGAGCTGACATGCCCGGGCGGGTGATCTGGCTCGTCCCCGCACGAGCGCGGCTAGCCTGGCAGGCGTGCGAGCGCTCAAAGTCGGGCTCACCGGTGGGATCGGCGCGGGCAAGAGTGAGGTCGCGCGGAGGCTGGCCTCCTACGGCGCCGTCGTCATCGACGCCGATGCGGTGGCGCGGGAGGTAGTCGCCCCCGGCACACCCGGGCTGGCCGAGGTGGCGCAGGCGTTCGGCCCGGACGTCCTCGGCCCCGACGGTTCCCTGGACCGGGACCGGCTGGGGAAGCTGGTGTTCGCGGACGAGTCGTTGCGCATGAAACTGAATTCGATCGTTCATCCCCGGGTAGCCGAGCGCATGGTGGAGTTGGAGCGGCGGGCTGGCGAGGCGCCGGTCATCGTCCATGACGTTCCGCTGCTGGCGGAGAACCATCTCGCGGACAGGTTCGACGAGATCGTGGTGGTAGACGTGCCGCCGCGCGTCCAGATGGAGCGGCTGGTCCGCGAGCGGGGCATGTCCAGGGCCCAGGCGCAGGCGCGGATGCGCGCGCAGGCCTCCCGGGAGGAGCGCCTGGCGATCGCCACCATCGTGGTGGACAACTCCGGCTCGCTGGCGGAACTCGACCGGGAGGCCGGCGAACTGTGGTCGGAGCTGCGGCGGCGTGGCCGGACAGCCCGGGGCTGACCGGCTCTGGCTGTCGTACCCGCGTTCTAGAGTCGTAGCTCGCCCTACAGTGGAACGTGAGGATGCCCGGGGAAGAACCACGCCGCCGCGCGTGTTTGCAGCCAGTGCACCACATAACGGTGCGCGGGGGAGCAAGTCGGCGGCGTGCCGGGAAGGAGTGGTGCCGTGCGTCCGGTTAGTGATCTTCAGCGGCGGGTGGCACCATTCGAGGTGGTCACCGACATGGTGCCCGCCGGCGATCAGCCGCGGGCCATCGACCAGATGGACCGGCGGATCCGGGCTGGGGCCAAGGACACGGTCCTGCTCGGAGCCACCGGTACCGGCAAGACCGCCACGGTCGCCTGGCTCGCCGAGCGGCTTCAGCGGCCGGTGCTGGTCATGCTCCCGAACAAGACCCTCGCCGCGCAGTTCGCGAACGAGCTGCGCGAGATGCTGCCGCAGAACGCGGTGGAGTACTTCGTCTCCTACTACGACTACTACCAGCCCGAGGCCTACGTTCCGCAGACCGACACCTATATCGAGAAGGACTCCTCGATCAACGACGAGGTGGACCGGCTGCGGCATTCGGCCACCAACTCGCTGCTCACCCGCAGGGACACGATCGTGGTGGCCTCGGTCTCCTGCATCTACGGTCTGGGCACCCCGCAGGAGTATGTGGACCGGATGCTGAAGCTGCGGGTGGGCGGCACCATCGAGCGTGACGCGCTCCTCCGCAAGCTCGTCGGCATGCAGTACATCCGCAACGACCTGTCGTTCAGCCGCGGGACCTTCCGGGTGCGGGGGGACACGATCGAGATCATTCCGGTCTACGAGGAGCTCGCCGTGCGGATCGAGATGTTCGGCGACGAGATCGAGCGGCTGATGACGCTGCACCCGCTGACCGGGGAAGTGATCAGCGAGGACGACGAGCTGTACGTCTTCCCCGCCACGCACTACGTGGCAGGGCCGGAGCGGATGGCGCGGGCCATCGCCGGCATCGAGGCCGAGCTGGGCGAGCGGCTCGCCGAGCTCGAGCGGCATGGCAAAATGCTGGAGGCGCAGCGGCTGCGGATGCGGACCGCCTACGACATCGAGATGATGCGCCAGGTCGGGAGCTGCGCCGGGATCGAGAACTACTCGCGGCACATCGACGACCGGCCGGCGGGCAGCCCGCCCAACACGCTGCTCGACTACTTCCCCGAGGACTTCCTGCTCGTGATCGACGAGTCGCATGTCACGGTGCCGCAGATCGGTGCCATGTACGAAGGCGACGTATCGCGCAAGCGGACACTGGTCGAGCACGGGTTCCGGCTGCCCAGCGCGATCGACAACCGGCCCCTCACCTGGGACGAGTTTGGCGACCGGATCGGGCAGACCCTGTACATGTCGGCGACCCCCGGGCCGTACGAGCTACAGCGGACCGGCGGGGAGGTGACCGACCAGGTGATCCGGCCGACCGGGCTGGTCGACCCGCAAGTGATCATCAAGCAGACCAAGGGCCAGATCGACGACCTGGTGCACGAGATCAGGCTGCGCGCCGAGCGTGACGAGCGGGTTCTTGTCACCACCCTCACCAAGAAGATGGCCGAGGACCTCACCGACTACCTGCTGGAACTGGGCATCCGGGCCCGGTACCTGCACAGCGAGGTCGACACGCTGCGGCGGGTGGAGCTTCTGCGCGAGCTGCGGATCGGCGAGTACGACGTGCTGGTCGGCATCAACCTGCTGCGGGAGGGCCTTGACCTTCCCGAGGTGTCGCTGGTCTCGATCCTGGACGCGGACAAGGAGGGGTTCTTGCGGTCGGGCACGTCGCTGATCCAGACCATCGGCCGGGCCGCCCGGAACGTCTCCGGCCAGGTTCACATGTACGCCGACCAGGTCACCCCCTCGATGCAGCGGGCCATCGACGAGACCAACCGGCGGCGCGACAAGCAGGTCGCCTACAACACCGAGCACGGGATCGACCCGACGCCCCTGCGCAAGCGGATCGCCGACATCCTGGACCAGCTGGTCCGGGAGGACGCGGACACGGAGAAGCTGATCGGTGGCGCGGGGCGCCAGCAGAGCCGCGGGAAGACGCCGGTGCCAGGGCTGTCCTCCCGCGCCAGGGCCACCGGCGGCGACGGCGCGGCGCCGGGCGCCGGGGAAGCCCGCGGCGATCTGGTCGCGCTCATCACCGAGCTCACCGAGCAGATGCACACCGCGGCCGCGGAGCTGCAGTTCGAGATCGCCGCCAGGCTCCGGGACGAGATCAAGGATCTCAAGCAGGAGTTGCGCGGCATGCAGGCCGCGGGCGTCTGAGGCCCGTGATCCCGTCCAGCCCGGCTGGCCCCGGCTGGCCCGGCTGGCTCCACGCTCCGGCCGGGCAGGTGCGCGCCCGGCTCCTGACCTGGGGATCCGCGGCTGGGGGAAGATTTGGTCCCGCTGGTATGCATCGGTGGCTGGCCAAAAGTCATCCGGCGTAAGGTCGGACCCGTGTTGCTGAGCCTGTCGGCCGCCATGCTGACCGCGGTGTGTTACGGCGTCGCTGCGGTCATGCAGGCCATGGCCGTGCGCGCCGCGAGCCGGCGTTCCGCCCGCGTGGCGGGAGGCGGCAGCTCGGCGCTGGGGCGGGTCGACCCCGGCCTGCTCCTGCGCATGCTGCGCCAATGGCGCTTCATCGCCAGCCTCGCCCTCGACTTCGTGGGGTTCCTCGCCCAGCTGGTGGCGCTGCGGCGCCTTCCGCTGTTTGCCGTCCAGGCGATCATCGCGGCCAACCTCGCGGTGACGGCCGTGGCCGCCGCCTGGCTCATTCACCTGGAGCTGTCCTTGCGGGAGTGGCTCGCGGTGACGGGCGTGGTCATCGGCGTGGGGCTGGTGGGCTCCTCGGCCGGAGAACACGCGGCGGCAGGGGTAAACGGCGAGTTCAAGCTGGCGCTCATACTCGCCGTGGGCGGCATCGCGCTGATCGGGGTGGCATCCTCCAGGCTGAGACCGCCAGCCCGGACCCCCGTGTTGGGCGCGGTAGCGGGCCTGGGCTATGGCGTGCTCGCCGTGGCGGCCCGCGTGCTGCCCAGCTACTCGCCACAGCACCTCATCCGTGACCCGGCGGCGTACGCGCTGGCCGCTGCGGGCGTCGTCTCGTTCATGCTGTACGCCACCGCGCTGGAGGACGGCAGCGTGACCGTGGCGACGGCCGCCGTTGTCCTTGCGGAGACGGTCCCGCCCGCTGTCGTGGGCATCCTGTTCCTGGGTGATCACACCCGGCCCGGCCTCGGCGGGGTGGCGGTGCTCGGATTCAGCCTCGCGGTGGTCTCCGCGGTGGCGCTGGCCAGGTTCGGGGAGACGGACGAGCAAGGACTCACCGAGGCGCAGCGCCGCGTCATGCAGTCGGCGGAGGGCGATCCCAGCCCTCACGCCGCGTCGTGACCCGCGGCTGACGGCTTAAAGGGCCACTCGATCCCGGTGTGGCGCCGCCGGGTGTATCCGCTGGCTGATATCCTGATGGCCCGTGGACCGGCGGATTCACCGCATCACACCGACCACGGGAGCCTTCCTTTGGCTGCGGCACCATTTTCATCACGCCCGGCATCGACCAAGCATCTCTTCGTAACTGGGGGCGTGGCCTCCAGCCTCGGCAAGGGCCTGACGGCCTCCAGCCTGGGACGTCTGCTCCGGGCGCGCGGGCTCCGGGTAACGATGCAGAAGCTCGACCCGTACCTGAACGTCGACCCCGGCACCATGAACCCGTTTCAGCACGGCGAGGTGTTCGTCACCGACGACGGCACGGAAACCGACCTGGATGTCGGCCACTACGAGCGGTTCCTCGATACCCGGCTGTCCGGGGCGGCGAACGTCACCACCGGGTGGATCTACTCCAGCGTCATCGCCAAGGAACGGCGTGGCGACTACCTGGGCGACACCGTCCAGGTCATCCCGCACATCACCAACGAGATCAAGGCCCGGATCCTCGAGATGGGCGGGCCCGACGTCGATGTGGTCATCACCGAGGTGGGCGGCACCGTCGGGGACATCGAGTCGCAGCCGTTCCTGGAGGCCATCCGGCAGATCCGGCACGAGATCGGCCGGGACCGCTGCTTTTTCCTGCACGTGTCGCTGCTGCCCTACATCGGGCCATCCGGCGAGCTGAAGACCAAGCCCACCCAGCACTCGGTGGCCGCGCTGCGCAGCATCGGCATCCAGCCCGACGCCATCGTGTGCCGGGCCGACCGGGCCATCAGCGGCGGCCTCAAGCGCAAGATCAGCCTGATGTGTGACGTGGACGAGGAGGCGGTTGTGGCGGCCGCCGACGCGCCGTCCATCTACGACATACCGAAGGTTCTGCACTCCGAAGGGCTCGACGCGTACGTGGTACGCCGGCTCGGGCTCCCGTTCCACGACGTGGACTGGAGCGACTGGGATGACCTCCTGCGGCGGGTGCACCGGCCCGCCCGCAGCGTGACCATCGCGCTCGTCGGCAAGTACGTGGACCTGCCCGATGCCTACCTCTCACCCGCCGAAGCGCTGCGCGCGGGCGGGTTCGCCAACGATGCCCGGGTCAATATCCGGTGGGTGACCAGCGACGACTGCCAGACCCCCGAGGGCGCGGCCCGCCAGCTGGAAGGCGTGGACGGGGTGCTCATCCCGGGCGGGTTCGGGGTGCGCGGCATCGAGGGAAAGATCGGCGCGGTCACCTACGCCCGGACCCACGGCATCCCGCTGCTTGGCCTGTGCCTGGGCCTGCAGTGTGTGGCGATCGAGGTCGCGCGGAACCTGGCCGGCCTGGCTGACGCCAACAGCACGGAGTT
>Ga0081540_1003440_pt1 | contig 12500 bp, 12 predicted proteins | sample TabmetS2T1R1_FD_71024 | JGI IMG/M metagenome (GOLD analysis project Ga0081540, IMG submission 71024) | Tabebuia heterophylla rhizosphere microbial communities from the University of Puerto Rico - S2T1R1 | ecosystem: Host-associated > Plants > Roots > Rhizosphere ...
CCCGATGCCGTGATGGCGATTCATGATTCCAAGCTCACGGTAATGGTTCACGGCCATGTGCCGGCGCAGCAGATCGCGGAATTCAAGTCGCGCGGCATGGCGCGGGCCGATCGCGAGCGCGCGGCCTTCGTAGTTTCCATGGGCATCAGCCGTGAGCTCGACGATCTCGTCAAGACGGTGAAGTTCGAGAGCCTGCATATTCTCACGCGGAGCGAGCTCTATCGCTTTGGCATCGATACCCGCGCGTCGTCCGAAACGTCGTGGACGCTTGAAACCGCGGCGCGCCCCTACGTGCGCAAGGTCGCCGTGACAAAGCTGGGCGACGGCACCTCGTTCCGGACGATGGAGTGGCGGTTGTTCTGCGAGAACAAGGATCGTGCGCGGCTGATGTTCGTCCAGGAAGCCGAGCAGGGCGGTAGCGGCAACCGGACGATGATGTTGATGGCGGGTTCGGACAAGCCCGTGGCGTTTGGAAAGTTTCCCGCGCGCGTCGGCAAGTACGAGGTGTGGAGCGATATCGTCGCTCCCGCTGCCATACAGGCAATTCTGGCAGCCTCCAGCCTGCAGATGGGCGAGGGTACGCGCGACGCGGAGGGCAAGACCAAGCTCACGACATTCGACATCGATACGCTTGGCCTCGGAACGTCATGGACGCAGCTACTGTCGTCGTGCCCGGCCAACACCCCCCGGCCTGCAGCCGCGTCGTCCAGTCTCAACGCAGCTCCCGCAATTCCGGCGACGTCCGCGGCTCCCGCAACTCCGCCGAAATGAGCGCAACGCGCCAAATCGATCAGCTCCCGAGTATTCACCGCGGTCATGGATCGGTCGTACGGCCGATATAGGCTGCGGCTTTGATTGTCTTTGCTTGCGGCGATTACGGCATCGCCGGTGGCGTCCCCGGTATTTCCATGAAGTGTATCGCCAGGCTGTCTTCTGCGCTGTTAACGCCATTGCTGCTGCCGGGGTGGGCATTGGCGGCGCCGTCCGTCCCGAAAACTGAAACCCCTCTGCCGCAACTCGCGATCTATGCAGCGAAGGGGCCGCCGGATGCCTGTGGGCCTGGCTGCGATCGCTGGATTGCGATCGAAGGAAAAATCGAGCCGGGCTCCGCGGCGCGGGTTGAGCGTTTCTTCCGCGAGCGAAAGGACACCCAGCGGCCGATCTATTTCAATTCTCCCGGCGGTGCGATGGACGACTCGCTGGCTATCGGGCGCCTGCTGCGCGGCCGGAAAGCCATCGGCCGTGTCGGACGGACCGTGGTCGATGCCTGTCCCGGGACCCAGACCGACAGCGCCTGCACGTTCATCAAGACCACGCGCGACGAAGTCACCGCGAGCATCATGACCCGCGGCACCGTGTGCGGTTCTGCCTGCACGTTCCTGCTGTTCGGTGCGGTGACGCGTGAGGTCGCGCCCGATGCGTTCGTGGCCGTCCACGGCGCGAAGATCCAAATGGAATTCCGGTTGAACGTGAACGAAAAGCGCCGCGAGGAAGCCATCGCCAAGGCCCACAGCGAGGCCGATCGTCTGACATTTGCCTATGTTGAAGAGATGGGCATCAGCCGCGAACTGATGACGCTGGCCGACAGCATCAGCCCCGAAAGCCTCAGGGTTCTGACGCGGCAGGAATTGTACCGCTTCCGGATCGACACCAGGGATTTTGTCGAGACGGCCTGGACGTTGGAAAAAGCGCAGCGTCCCTCCGTTCGCAAGATGGCGCAGATCAAGGATGGCGACGGCTTTCGGAAGCTGGAGTGGCAGCTTGTTTGCGACAGCAAGGTGCACGCGCGACTTGCGTTCGTCGACGAACTAAGCAAGGACCCCGCCGCTGTCAGGATCGTGGCGATGACGGCGGGCTCGGCAAAGTCCCCGCAGTTTTCGCGATTTCCGGTGCGGTTCGGTGCCCACGAGGTGTGGTCCGCCATCATCACGCCCGACGCGATGAAGAATTTCTTTGCCGTTCCGCGTCTGGGGATCGGGCAAAAGACGGTGCTGCCGGATGGCAAGGCGACCTCGTCCTTTTTCGAGATCGAGACACGCGGGCTTGAATCCGCCTGGACGCAGTTGTCGGCGATCTGTCAGGCCGCGCAGGCGAACGCGACGGGTTTGAAGTGGACGTTGCCGCCGGCGTCACCTCAGGTGAATGGAAATCCTCTGCCGCGTCCTGCCTCGGCGAAGTGAGGCGTGCCTGGCCTCATCGCTGTCAAATCAACAAAACTCATGACAGCGATGACAAATAGTCCGGTATCGCGTCCTTTTCTTGGCGCGGGTTGTGGTCTACATGCGTCTGCATGAAACACGTGCCCGTGCCTGTTCGTACCGAACGCCGCTTTGCCCCCACGGCCCTGATGCTTGGCAATGTCGTCACCGGCTGCTCGGTGCTGGCGCCGGCGGGCATGCTCGGCGAACTGTCTTCCGGTCTTGACGTCTCCATTCGCACCGCGGGTCTTCTGATCACCTTCGGCGCGATCGTGCTGTGCGTGGGCTCGCCGGTTACGGCGTGGCTGACGTCCAGGATCGAGCGGCGCAGCTTGCTCACGGTGACGCTCGCGGTGCTCGCCCTTGCCAACGTCGCCTCCGCCCTGGCGCCTGACTACGCGAGCCTGCTCGCCATTCGCCTGGTCATGCTGGCGGTCGGCGCGCTCTATACGCCACAGGCGGCGGGAACCGCCGCGCTGATCGTGCCCGAACAAAGACGCGGCAGCACCATCGCCTATATCTTTCTCGGCTGGTCGCTGGCGGCTGCGATCGGCCTGCCGCTGATCACGTTCATCGCCAGCCGGTATGGTTGGCGCGCCGTCTATGGCAGCATTGGCCTGATGGGCTGCGCGAGCTTCCTGCTCCTGGCATGGCGCCTGCCGCGCGGACTGATGGGCGCGCCGATCGAGCTCAAGACATGGGCCGCTATCGGCCGCAGCCCGCTGATCCTGCTGTTGCTGTCGATCACCACGCTGCAGATGTCCGGCCAGTTCGTGGTGTTCACCTTCATGGGACCGCTGCTGGCGCGGCTGACCGGCGCAGGGCCGGACGCGATCGCTCTGGTGTTCGCCGTCTACGGCGTGTGCGGCGTCATCGGCACCGCGATCGGAGCCCGCATCGTCGATTCCTGGGGCGCCTGGAAGACGTCGCTATTCTTCACGGCGTTGTTGCTGGCCGGCGTGGCCGGATGGGCGCTCAGCGCCGGCATCTATCCGCTGATGGCCGTGTCCGTCGCGATCTGGGGTCTCGGTTTTGCTTCCACCAATTCGATGCAGCAGGTGCGGCTGGTCGGCGCGGCGCCTGCGCTTGCGTCTGCCTCGGTGTCGCTCAACACGTCGGTCCTCTATATCGGGCAGGCGGTGGGATCGGCGATCGGCGGCTTTCTGTATGCGCGCGATCTGCTCTTCGCCGCAGGCTACGTCGCCTCGGCCTTTGTCGCGCTGGCGCTGGTGGTGGTGATCCTGACCCGCCCGAAAAAGACTATCCGATCCGAGGGGTGATAGCTGGCGCGCCGCGGTATTGCGGCGAGCAGGCCGGTTACCGGTTTGCGCTGGCGATCCGGGTCAAAGCGGGCGTTGCCGCCATCTTGACCAGCACGTCCTTGACGGGGTGTTCGGTCCACGCTTGCGTCACGTAATCGCGGTGGGTGACGCCATCGCGCGTCTGCACGAATACGACGCTGCCGGGCCGCAGCGGCCCGTCCATGCTCTCGGTGACGGCGATGCCCTTGTCGCGGAGCATCTGCATCAGTTCCTGGTCGTGCCGCTTGGTGTAGCGGGTATACGAAGAGACGAAGAAGCCGGTGCGGTTTTTTTCGATCCACGACGCGAACTTGTCGAGTTCGCCGTAGACGGCGTCGAGCAGGAACACGCCGCGGACGCGGTTGGACAGGCCGCCGACCTCGAGGCTCCAGGCGGTCGGCAGGAAGCCGCCGCTATAGCCGACGATCACGATCGGCAGGTTCGCAAAGGCCTGCGCCGACTTCGGATCGCCGTAGAGGCGGGCGAGGTGGCTCGCCGATTCATCGATGAAGCGTTTCAAGCCGCCGGGCTGCCAGAACTTGCCGGCCGAGGAGTCCGCGGCATTGACCGCCATTTGCGGGGCGAGCAGCACGGCATTGACGCCGGAATCCGAGATCTGCTGCGGCACCAGTTGGCGGTCGCGGACATCGCGCTCCAGCGTCGCGCCATTGCCGTGGAAGAACACCACGATCACGCCGGGCTTCCTGACGTCGAACGTCTCGGGGACGTGCACCAGCACGCGGCTGTCGTTATAGGTCTCGTCGTGCCAGTAGACCTTGCCGCTGTAACTGCGGTGGCCCTTGCGGTCACCCTTGGAGATATTGAGAAACGGTTCTTCGGAGCGCGGATTGGTGCCGAAATAGGGGAAGGCCGAGGACTTCATGCTGACCAGCGTGGTCAGCTCTTCGCGCTCGGTGCGGGGCAGGTTCAGTGTCGGCGTGAGCGATGCGACCCTCACAGGCTCGGTGCGAACCGTGCGCGGCTGTGGCGCGAGCGCAACCTGGCGCTGGACCTGTGGCAGGCTCTCATTTGCGGTCGGGAAACGGTCGGCGAATTGCGGCGCGGGGAAGCGGTCGTCGAACGTAACGATCGAAGTCTGGGATTTGGCGGTCCGGGATTTTGCGCCTTCCGTGTTCGCCGCCAGCATTTCGGTGCTCGGCGCCTTGCCGCACTGAACCAGGACAAAGGATAGCGGTACGATCAGCGCAGCCAGCGCAAACCAGTGCCATCGTAGCGGCAGGACGCGTCGCGGCTCAGCCGACGATGTCGGCTGGCCGCGACCAACTGTCTGGAATTTCGGATCAGCTCCGACCATCCACCCCAATGTCCCAAGATCACCGCGTCAACTGAGGTTAAGCTCGCACGCGCTTAGGCGACGTTAAGCATCCGGAAAAACTCCCCACGTCCGGAAGCCCAAAGGAGACCACCCAATAGTGTCGCGATTGTGGGACCCGCCACGATGTTTTCGCAATCCAGTAGTGGCACGGGGAAGGTTGGCGGTATCATGGAACCTATTTTGTGTCTCAATTTAAACCCTTGTTAACACTGCTTGAATTGAGGGGCGTCAACCTGCACGATGCAGCTCTCGGCTGCGGGCGCTTGAAGGTGGGGTCCGAGATGGCGGCATCAGGAACGGGAAGCCCGGCTTGGCGCGGCGCGCTCTCCGGCGGCGGCTCTACGGTTTCTGTTTTGGTGGCGGTTGCCATCGTCGTTGCCGACATGGTCGGCGTCGGCGTCTTCACCAGCCTCGGATTTCAGGTCAAGGACATCCCCTCCGGCTTTTCGATCCTGTTGTTGTGGACCATAGGCGGCATCGTCGCGTTGTGTGGCGTGTTTTCCTACGGCGAACTCGGCGCGATGTTTCCGCGCTCGAGCGGCGAGTACAATTTTCTCGGCCGGGCCTATCACCCGGCTTTCGGTTTTGTGGCGGGCTGGGTATCGGCAACCGTCGGCTTCGCCGCGCCTGTTGCGCTCGCCGCCATGGCGTTCGGCGAGTATGGCAAGTCGGTGTTGCCTGATGCGCCGCCGCTGGTGCTCGCGGTCGGCGTGGTCTGGCTGGTGTCGCTGGTGCAGCTCACCGGCGTGCGGCATTCCTCGACCTTTCAGCTCGTCGCCACCATTCTGAAGGTGATGCTGATCGTGGCCTTCCTGGTCTGCGGCTTTGTGATCGGCACGGCGCAGCCAATATCGTTTACGCCGTCGGCCTCCGACTTCACCCATATCGTCAGCGCGCCGTTCGCGATCAGCCTCGTCTTCGTGATGTATTCGTTCTCGGGCTGGAACGCGGCGACCTACATCATCGGCGAGGTGAGGCTGCCGGAGCGTAACGTGCCGCGGGCGATGCTGATCGGAACGCTGATCGTGCTCGTCCTGTACGTCGCGCTCAACGCGGTGTTCCTGCATACCGCGCCGATCGACAAGCTCGCCGGCCAGATCGACGTCGCCCGCATTTCCGGCAGCTACATTTTTGGCGAGTTCGGCGGCCGTATCGTCGGCGCGATGATCTGCTTCGGACTGATCTCCTCGATCAGCGCGATGATGTGGATCGGGCCGCGCGTCATGATGACGATGGGCGAGGACACTCCCGTGCTGCAGATGTTTGCGCGCCGCTCGGCCAACGGTGCGCCGGCCTATGCCATTCTGTTTCAGCTCACGGTCGCGAGCCTGATGCTGTTCACGCGTAGCTTCGAGGCGGTGCTCGACTTTATCCAGTTCGCGCTCCTGTTCTGCTCGTTCTTCACCGTGCTCGGGGTGATCAAGCTGCGCATCACGCATCCGGATTTGCCGCGGCCCTACCGTGCCTGGGGATACCCCTTGACACCGTTGGCCTTCCTGCTCGTGACCGGATTCATGATGTACTACCTTCTGACGGAACGGCCGTTGAACTCTCTGCTGAGTCTTTTGATCATGTTTTCTGGCCTGCTGATTTACGCCGTCTTCCGCAAGCGGACAGATCAAGTCGCTGCGGCCGCAGCGGGCCGCGAATGAACATGCTGCATTCCCTGAGAATGGCGACGCTGGCTGCGGTCATGCTGCTGGCGGCTGTGGCTGCCGCCCATGCCCAGACCGCAACGGTCGACGACACCGCGAAATTTCTGGCGGGCATGATGCCGTCGGCCGACTCGCCGCTCGTGCCGCTCACCAGGGAGCCGGCCTGGCAACGTCACGCCAAATTTTTCGACACCGCGTTCGGCCAACTCGAGCAGCGCCAGATCTCGCGGATCCGCGCCTGGGCGGATTCCAATCTGGCGGCGCCGCGGCCGACCATGTTCTACATGTTCTCAGGGCCGGACTTTCTCTACGCGAACGCCTTCTACTCCAAGGCTTCGACCTATGTGCTGAGCGCGCTCGAGCCGGTCGGCTCGGTGCCCGACCTCACGCGACTGCCGCGCGGCGGCATTGCGTCGGCGCTCTACAATGTCGAGCGCTCGCTGGGATCGGTCCTGAGCTTCAGCTTCTTCATCACCAAGCAGATGAAGACCGATCTGCAGGCGGGCCAGATCAGCGGCACCTTGCCGATCCTCTACGTTTTCCTGGCGCGCTCGGGGATGACGGTGAGAAGCGTCAGTCCGGTCTCGCTGGACGACAAGGGCGCCACGTACCTCGCCGGCGAAAATCCCGGGCCGAAAGCGGTGCGCGGCGTCCGCATCATCTTCACCGGCGGCGACGGTCAGGAAAAGACGCTGTATTACTTCTCGACCGATCTTTCCAATTCCGGCGTGAAGGCGAGCGGCTTCCTGCAATTCTGCGAGACGCTCGCGCCCGCCAACAGCCTGATCAAGAGCGCGTCCTATCTGCTGCACTCCGGCAACTTCACCACCGTGCGCAACTTCCTGCTCAACAACAGCGCCACCATCATCCAGGACGATTCAGGAATTCCGCTCGCCTATTACAGCACGAAGAAATGGCGACTGTTCCCGTTCGGTCGCTACCTCGGACCGATCGACAAATTCCCGGGACGCTATCAGGAGTCATATGCGGCACTCTTCCGCCGTGCGCAGCCGATCGATTTCGGCATCGGCTATCGCTGGCGCACGCATGAAACGAATGTGCTGCTGTCGGTGAGATTGCCCGATGATGGATCGCCCGCCGTCGACGCCACGGCGTCGATGGAGGAGCCTCCGCCACCGTCGCGCCCGCGCAAGCCGCGACCGCCGGCGAATATCGGCGGCGGCTTCTTCTCCCCGCAGCCCAGAGGCGGCGGCTTCTTCCCCTTCTTCTGGCGATAGATCGTCCGAACTTTACCAATGCACGCTTTGGCTCGGCACGATGAAGGGCGCCTTGCTTGACGGTTCGGAGCGCGTGCCGAAATATTGCCACGCCGCGACACTGAGGACGAGCAGCGCGAGGATCGCGAGCAGGTCGTTCAGCCGGGGATCGTGACCATGGTGGCTGATTTTCCAGCGCATTGTTTGTTTCCTCCCTGAGGGGAGCATCCAATCAATGCGGGCTGGGAACTGGCGTTCCCGCACACCAGCAATGCGCGCCTGTCAGCCGTTGACGCCGCGCCATCGACCATAACGCCACGGCAGATACCATCGCGCACCCGGCGGCCTGGTCAGCGGCACGTTGTCGATGCCGGATGTGCCGAAGGGCTGGCAGCGCAGGATCCGCGCCAGCGTCATCCATCCGCCGCCCCATAGGCCGAAGCGCTCGATCGCTTCGTCGCCGTACACCGAACATGTCGGCAGGTGCCGGCAATTGTAGCCGACCAAGGGCGACAGCGTGTGCCGGTAGATCCAGATCAGTGCACGCCCGGCGTTGCGCGGCAGACGACGGGCGCTGTTGGCACAATCCGTGCACTGTTTTCGAGGTGACGATGAACCATCTGCGGGCGCCATGCTGACTATGTACGTAGTTTTGCGGGTGTTCCCAAGCAAGGAACACAACGCGTGCAGATATTTACGCCACAGTTCGCAACTATCGCACCGCAGTATACCGGAGCACGCCAAGGTATTATGGACGACACAGGACAGTACGGTTACCGTTTTGGGAATGCTTCGATGACAGAATCATGTTGCGTTGAAGTGGGGCCATTGCCATCGCTCCCTGAGGGGGCTTGGGGGAAGGAACCAAATTGAGGTTTGTGAGGTCGCTGAAATTTCGCGGCTGGGCGCTCCTCGGCGCCACCGCCGTCTGTCTGGCATTGCCCGGCGCGATCACGACGCTGGGCAACTCGGCGCGCGCCGGCGGCGCCCTCGAAGAACGCAAGCAGCCGATGCATTTCAAGTGGAATGCATGCCAGCCCGATTGCAGGGGCTGGGTCTCAGCGGTCGGCATTGTCACAGCGGATAGTCCGAAGGAGTTCGAGGAGTTCGCGAGAGATCGCCAGCTCGCCGGTGCGACCATCGTGCTGGATTCCAGCGGCGGCTCGGTCAACGATTCCATCGCGCTCGGCCGCAAGTTCCGCAGTCTCGGCGCGCTGACCACGGTCGGCGCCACGGTGCGGATGCAGGGCCCGCAGGGCGAACGCGCGAGCGTGGCGCCGGAAGCTTATTGCGAGTCGATGTGCGTGTTCCTGCTGCTGTCGGGCAAGACCCGTTACGTGCCGTCGGTCGCCCATGTCCGCGTGCACCAGATCTGGATGGGCGATCGCGCCGACGACGCCAAGGCCGCGAGCTACACCGCGCAGGACCTGATGATCGTGGAGCGCGACATCGGCCGGCTCGCGAAATTTACCTTCGAAATGGGCGGCACCGGCGATCTGCTGTCACTCGCGCTCAGCGTACCGCCGTGGGAAGATCTGCACGAGATGTCGCGCGGTGAATTGCGCCTGACCAATCTTGTCACGACCGATGCGGTCGCCGATGTGTTCCCGCAGGACAATGCGACCGTGCCGATGGCCGAGGCGAAGCCCTCCAAGCCGCAGGATCGCTTCGTCAGTTCCGCCGTCGAGGGCGACGCGCAACAAGCGCCGGGCAAGTCCACCAAGACCGCCGAAGCTGCGGTTCCGACCGGTGGCGCTGCGACGGCACCGGCTCAGCCGCAGAAGTAACCTGCACCCCAACAGACGGGGTCATCATCCGCGAAAGCGGATGATCCAGTACGCTGCGGCGTTGGTGATTGATCGAGAATTCCCGGCGTACTGGATGCCCGCCTTCGCGGGCATGACGGGATTGGTTTCGCGGGGACTTACACCTGCGCCGTCTGCTTCGCCCTGGCTTCGATCTGGCCGATGGCGTCGACCACGGCGTCGAAGGTCAGCATGGTCGAGGCATGACGGGCCTTGTAGTCGCGTACGGGCTCGAGCAGGGCGATATCGGCCCATTTGCCTTGCGGGGGAGTACCGTTTTCCTTCAGCATCTTGCGGACGGTTTCTCGCAATTCACGTAACTCGCTGGCTGTCGAGCCGACCACATGGCTTGCCATGATCGAGGAGGAGGCTTGTCCCAGCGCGCAGGCCTTCACGTCGTGGGCGAAATCGGTGACCACGGGCCCTTCCATCTTGAGATCGATCTTGACGGTCGAACCGCACAGTTTGGAGTGGGCGGTCGCGCTGGCGTGGGGGTCGGGGAGGCGGCCGAGCCGGGGGATATTGCCCGCCAGTTCGATGATCCGCTTGTTGTAGATGTCGTTCAGCATGAGGTTAGGTGTCCCGGGCGGCGGTCCGAGCGCCCTTGGCGGCTGGGTTTCATCGTCCTATATATGGACAGGAACGGCGGAAAAACAGCCCGGCCGTTCGCCGAAGGCCCGCCGGGGTGGAAACCAGTGCGGCCGGCGGTGTTTTTGTGGATGGGACTCAGGCGCCCGGCGGTGAAACCGCCCCGTCTGCCCGGTGACACTCCGGTCCTACGGACCGGTCGAACGGAGAAGACATGGACGCATTGATCAAATCCCTCCGCCCAGGCAAGGCTCCTGACTTGAAGCCTTCCGAAGTCAAATCGCCCGATGTGGCCCCGGAAACACGCCCGGCCGAGCTCGATCCGGCCGAATTCCTGGCGGCTGCCGTCCGCGCCGACCTGCCGCGCCCCTCGCGTGCGGAGGCCGAACAGGCCGTGCACACGCTCTTGAGCTATATCGGCGAGAACCCCGGCCGCGAGGGCCTCCTGGATACGCCGCGCCGGGTGGTCGAAGCTTTTGACGAACTCTATCAGGGCTACCATCAGTGCCCGGCTGAAGTGCTGGACCGCACCTTTGGCGAAACCGCCGGCTATGACGATTTCGTCCTGATCAGGGACATCGAATTCACCTCGCAGTGCGAGCATCACATGATGCCGTTCTACGGCAGGGCGCATATCGCCTATACGCCGGTTGAGCGGGTGGTGGGATTGTCGAAGCTGGCGCGGCTCACCGATATCTTCGCCCGCCGCCTGCAGACCCAGGAGCATCTGACCGCCCAGATCGCGGCTGCGATCGACGAGGTGTTGAAACCCCGTGGCGTTGCCGTGCTGATCGAGGCGGAGCATACCTGCATGTCGGTGCGCGGCGTCGCCAAGCATGGCGCGATGACGTTCACCAGCCGGTTCACCGGCATGTTCCGCGACAATCCGGCGGAGCAGCAGCGTTTCCTGTCCCTGGTGCGAGGACCGAACCGGTAACCTCGCCTGAACTCGCGAGGCTTCCGTGTCCACATCTACCGATACCAATGAGCGCGAAGAGGGGCTGACGTTTGAGCCCAAGTTCGATGCGTCAGGTCTCGTGACTTGCGTGGCGACTGATGTCGCCACCGGCGACGTGCTGATGGTCGCGCATATGAACGACGAGGCGCTGCGCAAGACCATCGCGAGCGGCGACGCCTGGTATTTCAGCCGGTCACGCAATGCGTTGTGGCGGAAAGGCGAGACGTCGGGTCAGACCCAGCGCGTCGTCGAGATGCGGATGGATTGCGATCAGGACGCGATCTGGATCAAGGTGGAGCAGATTGGCGCTGCGTGTCACACCGGGCGGCAATCGTGCTTTTATCGCAAGATCGACGCGGCCGATGGTGACACACGGTTGTCATTCGTCGATGCGGACAGGCAATTTGATCCGGCCAAAGTCTATCGAAAATAAATTCAATTGATCCCTGCATGATTGGTGTAGCCAGCCTATACCCGATGCTGCATTGCCTCCGCTGATGTGATGTGCAAAAGTTCCATCTCGTCGTCGAGATGGGGTCTAACGGTGGCGCATCAATTCTCTTCGGCACTCTCCCTTCTTGCTTCGATCGTGCTTTCGTTCGGCGTTGCGCGAGCGCAAACCACGCCACAACCGCCTGACACGATGGCTGCGCGGGTGCTCGCCTGCGCTTCATGTCACGGCGCGGAGGGTGAGGGCACCACCGACGTGTATTTTCCGCGATTGGCGGGAAAGCCCGCAGGCTACCTGTACAATCAGCTAGTGGCGTTCAGGGACGGACGCCGCAGATATCCGCCGATGAACTACCTGCTGGAATTCCTGCCCGACCCCTATCTCAAGCAGATGGCCGAGCATTTTGCCTCGCTGCGGCCGCCATTTCCGCCGCCCGCTATTCCGACCGTCAGCAAGGAGATCCTCGCGCGCGGCGAATCGATTGTCACCAACGGCGATCCGCAGAAGGGCATTCCGGCCTGCGCCAGTTGCCACGGCTCGACGTTCGGCGGCATGGAGCCGGCGATACCCGGTCTGCTCGGCCTGCGCGCCAGCTACATCAGCGCGCAACTCGGCGGCTGGCGCTACGGTACACGCACTGCCGCCGCGCCGGACTGCATGCAGATCGTTGCGGGTCTTCTGACCGAAGACGACGTCAAGGCCGTGGCGGCCTTTCTGTCATCGCGTCCGGCGCCGACGGATCCGTCCTTTGCCAAGCGGGGCAGCCTGCCGATGCCGCTTGCCTGCGGCAGCCAGCCGAACTGAAGAGGAGATCGTGCACATGCCGAGAACCTTGAAAGCTCTGCTTCCGGCTCTCCTCGTATCGTTGCTGTTGGCCGGCGCGTCGAGTGCGCCGGCGCAGGACGCGGCGGTGCTTGCCAAGGGCGAGTATCTCGCGCGTGCCGGCGACTGCATCGCCTGTCACACCGCGCGCGAAGGCAAGACCTTTGCC
>Ga0081540_1003441_pt1 | contig 12499 bp, 13 predicted proteins | sample TabmetS2T1R1_FD_71024 | JGI IMG/M metagenome (GOLD analysis project Ga0081540, IMG submission 71024) | Tabebuia heterophylla rhizosphere microbial communities from the University of Puerto Rico - S2T1R1 | ecosystem: Host-associated > Plants > Roots > Rhizosphere ...
AGGGAGGTGGCCTGGCCGTGCTGGCCGGCGTGGCGGCGGACGCGCCCGACACCAGATTCCTCGCACTGTCCGTGTCGGACGCTGCCGAAGACGTGATCGCCGTGATCCGGGCGGGGGCCCGCGGCTACGTCACCAAGACGATTTCCGCCAGCGAGTTGAGCGCTGCCGTGCGGCGCGTCGCCGACGGCGACGTCGTGTTCAGTCCGCGACTGGCGGGCTTCGTGCTCGATGCTTTTCGCGACGCGCCCGTGCCCCCGGCCGTCGACCCCGACCTCGACCAGCTCACCCCGCGTGAGCGAGAGGTGTTGCGCCTGCTCGCCCGGGGCTACGCGTACAAGGAGGTCGCCTCCGAGCTGTACATCTCGATCAAGACCGTCGAGACCCATGCCTCCAATGTGCTGCGCAAGCTGCAGCTGTCCAGCCGGCATCAACTCACCCGCTGGGCCGCCGACCGCCGCATGCTGTAAGCGGGGCGCGGACTTTGCCCCTCGAAGGCACGCTGGCGCTCGCCGGCAGTGAGCTTTTAGAGGGCAAAGTGGATCAGGTCAGGGGTCAGGTCGGGATGGTCACCACCTGGAAGCTTTCGGCGAGGCGGCCTTGGGGCAGGCCACCCGCCTGGGCGTTCGCGGCCAGGGCGCGGCGCATGCGGCCGGCCAGGTCCTCGACATGCCCGGTCTGGGTCACGTGGGCGTGCAGCGCGGCGATCTTGAGATCGAAGGTGCCGGGCGGACTCGTCGGATCTCACGGGCGATGTCGCGGCGCAGGTCGAGCGACGGGGTGAGCGTGCCGTCGGCGTACCCCTCGAGGAACTCGACCTGCTCGACCCCGACGGCCTGGGCGGCCGCCAGTTGCTCCGCCTCCCGCAGCAGCGGCATCTGCTCCCGCGGGGTGTCGTCGAACCCGCCCGCGTCGCCCCGGGTGACCAGCAGGTAGGTCACCTCCAGGCCCGACTCGACCCAGCGGGCGACCGTACCGGCGGCGCCGAAGTCCAGGTCGTCGGGGTGGGCGGCGACGCAAAGCACGCGCTTCGCGTCCGTGATGGGTCTGACCGAGGGCGGGAAGCTCACGATCCCGAAGGTTACCGGGGACCCCTACAGGGGCCCGCGGCCGGCACGCAGGATCAGCAGGGCCAGCTGCGTGCCGTCGGCCCCCAGCGCCTCGCGGAAGCGGTCCAGGATCTCCCGCTCCCGGGAAAGCACCAGCCGGGTGCCGCCCGAGGCGACCCGGGTCGCGCCTACCTCCTGCGAGATCGAGGCGCGCTCCTGCCAGAGGCTGATCAGCGCCGCGTCGATCTCGTCGATCCGTCGTCGCAGCTCCGCGATGTGCGCGTCGGCCGCGACCTTGCCGGCGTCGGGCCCGGTCTTCTCAGACTTCGGACCGTCCAGGATTGTGGTGTTCATCGTTCGCTCCTCGGTGGGTACTGGCCGGGCCGCTCGGGCGGGGAGCGCCAAAACGCCCCGGGCTCACGAGCCCGGGGCGTTTCGCAGGTCATTTTGATCAGGCGCGACCTACGGCTGCCGGACTCCCGGTGCCGTAGTAAAAAAATCGCGCTTCGTGACGCACGGGAAAGAGTATGCCACGCCCCGCAGGGATGGCGTCAAGCCGGCCGGGTGCGTCGCAGCCACCAGAGGCCGACCACCGGCAAAACAAGCGGGACGAACCCGTATCCCATGCCGTAACCGGACCAGACCGTCGCGTCCGGGAACGCCGCCCGGTCCAGCAGGCTCGCGGTACCGATGGCCAGGACGCCGAGCAGCTCGACCGAGCAGCACGCGATTGCCAGCCGCCGGTCGTTACGGGCCAGCGCCACCGTGGCCACCACGTAGATCACCGCGGCGAGGGCGGACAGCACGAACGCGAGCGGGGCCTCGTGGAACTTGGTCGCGATCTGCACCCCGGCCCGGGCGCTGGCCGAGAGCGCGAACAGCCCGTACACGGCGACGAGCACCCGACCCGGGCCGGTACCGGTCGGCCGCGACCGCCGGGCCGGCGCGGGCTCGGTGACGACCGGCTCAGCCAACGCCGGTCCAGATCTGGTTCAGCCGCACGATCAGCACGGGTACCACCAGGCAGCCCACGGCCGCGATCAGCGAACCCCACCGGGTCGGCTCCAGCCTCGCCAGTATCCCGGCCAGCGGCAGCACGATGAGGATCGCCACCAGGTACCCGATGAAGGTGGCCAGCTCCCGTGGCCGGTCACCGGTGGCCAGGTGCCAGGCGGAGACGGCGACCTGGGCGATGACCAACGCTTCCACCGCGGCCATGGCGGCCAGCTCGCCGATCCCGATGGCACGGCGGCGCAGCGCGGTCACCAGGCACCAGGCGGCCGCGAGCAGTCCGGCGATGATGACCGCCGTACCCAGGCCGTGCGGTGTCATGGCCGACACCCTAACTCGTCGGCGCGGCCGCGCGGCCGGCGGGCGATGTCGGTGGCCCGGCATAGACTCGATCCGCGATGCAACCACTCCCCGGAACCTCAGACGCGACCGCGCAGGCACCGATCGACGCCGAGCCGGAGCGCCGGCCGCGGGCCCGCCGGCTCGACCCCGACGCGCTGCTGGAGGGCCTCAACGGGCCGCAGCGGGCCGCGGTCGTGCACCAGGGCACCCCGCTGCTCATCGTGGCCGGTGCCGGCTCCGGCAAGACCCGCGTGCTGACCCACCGGATCGCCTACCTGCTGGCCGCCCGCGAGGTGCACCCGGCCGAGATCATCGCCATCACCTTCACCAACAAGGCCGCCGGGGAGATGAAGGAGCGGGTCGCCGCGCTGGTCGGCAACCGGGCGCGCTTCATGTGGGTGTCCACCTTCCACTCCGCCTGCGTGCGGATCCTGCGCGCCGAGCACCAGCACGCCGGCCTCAAGTCGTCGTTCTCGATCTACGACGCGGACGACAGCCGCCGGCTCATGCAGCTGGTCGCGCGCGAGCTGGAGCTGGACCCGAAGCGATACTCGCCGAGCTCGCTGGCCGCCCAGGTGTCCAACCTGAAGAACGAGCTGGTCGACCCGGAGACCTTCGCGGCCAAGGCGACCGGGCCCAACGAGCGGGCCGTCTCCGAGGCGTACACGCTCTACCAGCGGCGCCTGGTCGAGGCGCACGCGCTGGACTTCGACGACCTCATCATGACCACGGTCCACCTGCTGCAGGCATTCCCCGAGGTGGCCCAGCGCTACCGCGCCCGGTTCAAGCACGTCCTCGTGGACGAATACCAGGACACCAACTACGCGCAGTACATTCTGGTCCGCGAGCTGGTCGGCGACACGGGCGAGCTGTGCGTCGTGGGCGACGCGGACCAGTCGATCTACGCGTTCCGGGGTGCCACGATCCGCAACATCCTGGAGTTCGAGCGGGACTACCCGGATGCCACGACCATCCTGCTGGAGCAGAACTACCGGTCGACCCAGACCATCCTGTCCGCCGCCAACGCGGTCATCGACCGCAACACCGAGCGCAAGCCCAAGCGGCTGTGGAGCGAGCAGGGCGCGGGCGAGCAGATCGTCGGCTATGTGGCCGACACGGAGCACGCCGAGGCGGACTGGGTGGGCCGGCAGATCACCCAACTCTGCGACGCCGGGCTGTCCCGGCCCGCCGACGTCGCGGTGTTCTACCGCACCAACGCCCAGTCGCGGGTGTTCGAGGAGGTGTTCATCCGCACCGGCCTGCCCTACAAGGTGGTCGGCGGGGTGCGCTTCTACGAGCGCCGGGAGGTCCGCGACGCGCTGGCCTACCTGCGGGCGATCGCCAACTTCGACGACACGGTCAACGTGCGGCGCATCCTCAACACCCCGCGCCGGGGGATCGGCGACCGCGCCGAGGCCTGCGTCACCGCACTGTCCACAAGGGACCGGATCTCCTTCGGGGCGGCGCTGCGCAAGGCCGCGGACGCGCCGGGCATCGCCTCCCGCGCGGTCAACTCCATCAACGAGTTCGTGGCCATGATGGACGAGCTGCGCGAGCTGTCCGAGACCGCGCCGCCCGAGGAGGTGCTCGAGGCGGCACTGCAGCGCTCGGGATACCTGGTCGAGCTGGAGGACAGCCTCGACCCGCAGGACGCCGGCCGGGTGGAAAACCTCCAGGAGCTGGTGAGCGTCGCACGCGAGTACACGGAGCGGGCGCTGGCCATCGCGGCGGCGCAGGCGCTGGCCGACGAGACCGAGCCGGACGATGCCGGCCCCGGGGACGGCGCCGAGGCCCCGACGCTCGGCCCGCCCACGCTGGCCGGGTTCCTGGAGCAGGTGTCGCTGGTGGCCGACGCCGACCAGATCCCGGACGGGGACGGCGACCACCGCGGCGTGGTCACCCTGATGACGCTGCACACCGCCAAGGGGCTGGAGTTCCCGGTGGTGTTCCTGACCGGGCTGGAGGACGGGGTCTTCCCGCACCTGCGCTCACTGGACAACATGCGGGAGCTGGAGGAGGAGCGCCGGCTGGCCTATGTCGGCATCACCCGGGCCCAGCACCGGCTGTACCTGTCCCGGGCCGTCACCCGCTCGGCGTGGGGGCAGCCGCAGTGGAACCCGGCTTCCAGGTTCCTCGGTGAGCTGCCCGAGGACCTGCTGCGCTGGGAGCGCACCGAGGCGGCGTACACGTCGTGGTCGGGCAGTGGCGGCGGGGTCGGCGGTCGGGCCGGGTACACGGGCAACCGGTTCGCGACGAACACGCCCGGGGCGGCGCAGATCGCCGAGCGGCTGGGGCTGCCGGCCAGCGCCGGGCTGAGCACGGCGAGCGAGCTGGCGAAGGTACCGGACCTGAAGGCCGGCGACCGGGTCAACCACCAGCGCTGGGGCATGGGCAGGGTGGTCGCCGTGGAGGGCAACGGCGCCCGGGCGCAGGCTCAGATCGACTTCGGCGACCAGACCATGTGGATCGTGCTCCGCCACGCCCCGGTCGAGAAGATCTGACAGCGCCCGGATCTGAGGCGCCCGACCCGCGTGAGCGGAGCGAGCGCCTGAGCTCAGCTGTCGATGGCCTGCGACTGGTGGGCGACGTCCACGCCGTGCGCCAGAAGGTAACCCGAGGCGTCGATCGTGGCGTTGCTCTGCCGGATCTCGAAATGCAGCCGCGGGGTGAGCGTGTAGCCGGTGCTTCCGGTCAGGCCCAGGGCGTCGCCCGCGTGGACCTGCTGGCCCTCGCGCACGAGCAGCGTCGCCGAGTGGGCGTAGACCAGGGTGGTGCCGTCACCGGTCTCGATCTGGACGCAGTACCCGTACCCGCCGCACCAGCGCGCCAGCGTCACTGTGCCACCGTGGGCCGCGTAGTAGGTCGTGCCCTCCGGTACGACCATGTCGAGGCCGCTGTGCGCGGAGGAGGACGGGGCGAGCGTGTAGGACTTCAGCGGCAGCAGCCACAGGTCCGAGGCGATCGCGTCGAGCGACTGGGCGTCGGTGCGGTCGGCGGCACGGTTGGCCCGGTCGGCGTTGGCCTGGCGGGACGCGGCGTCGACGCTTGACATGCCGGCCGAGAGGTTGGCCGAGCTGAGAGCGGCCGGATCGACCTTGACATCCGGCATCGCGTGGGCCGTGGCGAGGGCGACCATGCCCGCTCCGACAAGAGCGGTGGTGGCCACGGCGGCATAACGGGCCCGGGGTGGAGTCGGTGCTCTGCGGCGCCCACGATAGCGCCCGCGATCTTCACGGGAAGACACGCACACCCTCCGAATCTGAGTCATTACGCGGTGGCGGATCCCGGTTGGGGGTGTGCCGGCGATCCCGCACCGCATTGCCATCCGGATGTCGCTCGAATGACAACAGGGGCCACCGTAGCGAATTCGTTACGACGGACACAAGCCACCACGGCAACTTCTCGGACCCGTCGTGCGTCGGAGCAGCGGCAACACAGAAAAATCGTCACCTTTGAGTCCCGCTCTCGTTTTCCGCGTAAGCAATACGTATTCAAAAAAGTACGCAGGGTCAGCGATTGGGTGTGGTACTCGTCGCGCTCTGTTCCACTCCCGAGTTACCGTTCGTTAAGGCAGACTGTCTGCCAGGATGGCCGGACGTGAAGGCCGCGGGAGGGTGAGCGTCAGATGGGTTCGCGGGTCCGCGTGGTCGTGGCCAAGCCCGGCCTGGACGGGCACGACCGTGGGGCCAAGGTGGTCGCCCGGGCGCTGCGGGACGCCGGCATGGAGGTCATCTACACCGGCCTGCACCAGACCCCGGAGCAGATCGTGGAGACCGCCCTCCAGGAGGACGCCGACGCGATCGGGCTGTCGGTGCTGTCGGGTGCGCACATGACGCTGTTCCGGCGGGTTCTCGAACTGCTCAAGGAGCGCGACGCGGCGGACATCGTGGTGTTCGGCGGCGGAATCATCCCGGACGCGGACATCCCGGAACTCGAGGCGATCGGCGTCGCCAAGATCTTCACTCCCGGCGCAACCACGACCTCCATTGTGGACTGGGTCCGCGCCCACGTCCCTGCCGCCGTGTCCTAACAGGACCGACCCGCGCGAGCGGAGCGAGCGCCGGAGACACAGACAGGGAGCGGCCGGACGCACCCCTCACACGTCCGGCCGCTCATGCACGACGCCCCGCCGCCACCCCTCGACCGACAGGGCATCGGCCGTCTTTTCTTTGTTGGTGCCGCCCCCCGGCGCCAACATCCTCTTCAACGACCCCCGTGGAGAGCGGTTACGTAGGTCGCCGGGATTATTTGTGCGCTACCGCACAGGCCGGACCCATCCGACGCTCGCCCCAGGACGGGTGGCTAGGCTGCGGCCGAAGGCCCGGCTTAGCGGAAGGCGGGCGCGAGCGGGACGGGACGCGCAAACGTGGACCTGTACGAATACCAGGGGCGCGAGCTGTTCGCCCGGCACGGGCTGCCGGTGCTGGACGGTGGGGTCGCCACCACGCCCGAGGAGGCGCGCGCCATCGCCGAGCGGCTCGGCAGGCGCGTGGTCGTCAAGGCACAGGTCAAGGTCGGCGGCCGGGGCAAGGCCGGCGGCGTCAAGCTGGCCGACGGTGTCGACGAGGCCGAGGCACGGGCCCAGGACATCCTCGGCATGGACATCAAGGGCCACACGGTCCACAAGGTCATGGTGACCACGACCGCCGACATCGTCGAGGAGTACTACTTCTCCTACCTGCTGGACCGGGCCAACCGCACCTTCCTGTGCATCGCCAGCGTGGCCGGCGGCATGGAGATCGAGCAGGTCGCGCACGAGACGCCGGAGAAGGTGATCCGGCAGCCGATCGACGCCAACACCGGCGTGGACGAGGCGACCGCGCGGGACATCGTGGACCGGGCGGGGTTCCCGGCGGAGGTGGCCGACCAGATCGTGGCGATCGCCCAGCGGCTGTGGCAGACCTTCGTCACCGAGGACGCCACGCTGGTCGAGGTCAACCCGCTGGCAAAGGTCGCGGACGGTCGCGTCCTCCTGCTCGACGCGAAGATCACCTTCGACGCCAACGCCAACTTCCGCCACCCCGACCACGAGGCGCTGGAGGACACCTCCGCCGTTGACCCGCTGGAGCAGCGGGCCAAGGAGCGCGACCTCAACTACGTGAAGCTGGACGGCGAGGTCGGCATCATCGGCAACGGCGCGGGCCTGGTCATGTCCACATTGGACGTGGTGGCCTACGCGGGCGAGGAGTACGGCGGGGTGCGCCCGGCCAACTTCCTCGACATCGGCGGCGGCGCGAGCGCCGAGGTGATGGCCAACGGCCTGGAGATCGTGCTGTCCGACCCGTCGGTACGCAGCGTCTTCGTCAACGTGTTCGGCGGGATCACCGCCTGCGACGCGGTGGCCAACGGCATCCTGCAGGCGCTCAAGCTGCTCGGCGACCGGGGTGAGGCGGTCACCAAGCCGCTGGTCGTCCGGCTGGACGGCAACAACGCCGAGGAGGGCCGGCGGATCCTCGACTCCGCCAACAACCCGCTGGTCGAGCGGGTGGACACGATGGACGGCGCTGCCAAGCGGGCCGCCGAGCTGGCCCAGGTTTCCGCGGGGAGCTCGCGGGTCCGCGACGGGAATGGGGTGTGACATGGCGATCTGGCTGACCAAGGACTCGAAGGTCATCGTCCAGGGGGTGACGGGCTCCGAGGGCTCCAAGCACACCCGCCGGATGCTGCGTGCCGGTACCAACATCGTCGGCGGTACCAACCCGCGCAAGGCCGGTACCGTCGTGGACTTCGACGGTACCCAGGTGCCGGTGTTCGCCGGAGTCGCCGAGGCCATGAAGGAGACCGGCGCGGACGTGTCGGTCATCTTCGTACCCCCGGCCGGCGCCAAGGCCGCGATGATCGAGGCGGTCGACGCCCAGATCCCGCTGGCCGTGGTGATCACCGAGGGCATCCCGGTGCACGACTCGACGGCGGCCTGGGCACACAACGTGGCCAGCGGCGCGAAGACCCGGATCATCGGGCCCAACTGCCCGGGTGTCGCCTCGCCCGGTGCCTCGAACGCCGGCATCATCCCGGCCGACATCACCGGTCCCGGCAAGATCGGCCTGGTCAGCAAGTCCGGCACGCTGACCTACCAGATGATGTACGAACTGCGGGACATCGGCTTCTCCACCTGCGTCGGCATCGGCGGTGACCCGGTCATCGGCACCACCCACATCGACGCGCTGGCCGCGTTCCAGGACGACCCGGAGACCGCCGCGATCGTGATGATCGGCGAGATCGGCGGCGATGCCGAGGAGCGGGCCGCCGAGTTCATCAAGGCCAACGTCACCAAGCCGGTCGTCGGGTACATCGCGGGCTTCACCGCCCCGCCCGGCAAGACCATGGGTCACGCGGGCGCGATCATCTCGGGCTCGTCCGGCACCGCCGACGCCAAGAAGGTCGCGTTGGAGGCCGCCGGGGTGCGCGTCGGCAGGACCCCGAGCGAGACCGCGCGGCTGATGCGGGAACTCGTCGAGACCCTCTAGCCAGGGAACGACACACGAAGGGCGGCCGGTCGCGTGACCGGCCGTCTTTCGTCTGGGAGAGTCGGTGGCGATGGCTGGCACCCCGACAGACTCCGCGACCGCACCGCCGCACGAGGCTCCGCCGACCCGACCCAGGTCGCCGGCCGGGCGCAGGGCACCGGTGCTGCTCGCCGCCGCCGTCACCGCCACCTGGGCGGCGATCGTCTCGTACGCGTCGGTGCTCGCCGTCGTCGCGCTGCTGGTACTGGTCAGCGGAGGCGCCCCGGTACCCATGGTGCTCCGCTTCGGTACCGGCGGCTGGCTGCTGGCCCACGGCGTGCCTTTGAGTACCGGCGCCGGCCCGCTCGGCCTGACTCCGCTGGCGCTGTCCGCGCTGGCCGCCTGGCGGGTAAACCGGGCCGGGGTCCACACGGCCAGGGCCGTGGGTGCCCGGCGCGCCGGCTCGGCGGGCCGGCCCGGCGCCCCGGTCATGCTGGCCGGCCTCGCCGCTGGCTGCGTCGCGCTGTGCTACGGGCTGCTCGGCGCGCTGGCGGCCGCCGCGGTGCCGGACCGGGACTGGACCGCGCGCCCGCTCGTTGCCGGCCTCGCCTGCGGCGGTTTCGCGCTGGTCGCGGCCGGCGCCGGCGCGGCGGCGGAGAGCGGTGTGGCGGCGCGGCTGTGGCGGCGGCTGCCCCGCGCCGTCCGGGACGCGGTGCGCACCGGTCTGGTGGCCGCGCTGCTGGTCCTGGGTGCGGGCGCCGCCGTCGCGGGTGTGACAGTGGCGGTCGCCGGCGGGGAGGCCAGCTCCATGTTCGCCGCCTACCACACGGGCGTCGCCGGCCAGGCCGGGCTGACCCTGCTGTGCCTGGCGTTCGCACCCAACCTGGCCTCGTGGGCGGCGGCCTATCTGGTCGGGCCGGGCTTCGCGGTCGGCGTCGGCACCACGGTCAGCGCCGCGAAGGTCAACCTCGGCGCGCTGCCGGCCGTGCCGGTGCTGGCCGGGCTGCCCACCACGCCGGTGTCCGGCTGGACCGCCCCGCTGCTGGGCCTGCCGCTGGCCGCCGGGATGGCCGCGGGGGCGCTGCTGATTCGCCGCCAGGCCCGGGAGCGCGCCGGTCGCGCCGGTACCCCGGTGCCGGGCTGGGGACCGGTCCTGCTCGCGTCGCTGGTCGCCGGTCCGGTCGCGGGCGTGGCGCTCGGTCTGGTCGCGTGGGCATCGGGCGGCCCGCTCGGTTCGGGGCGGCTGGCGCACACCGGTCCCGGGGCGCTGTCCGTGGCGCTCGTCGCGGCCGGCGTGGTCGCCGCGGGCGCGCTGATCGGCGCCGCCACCATGCGGGTACTCGAGGGAGTCAAGTCCGGTACCGGTAAAGTTCGGGCGTGACCGCCCGCCTCGTCGTCCTCGTCTCGGGCTCCGGCACCAACCTTCAGGCCCTGCTCGACGCGGCGGCGGAGGAGTCCTACGGCGCCGAGGTGGTGGCCGTGGGCGCCGACCGGGAGGGGATCGCGGGACTGGACCGCGCGCGGCGGCACGGCGTCCCCACGTTCGTGCACCGCGTGAAGGACTACCCGACCCGCGAGGACTGGGACCGCGCGCTGACCGCCTCCGTCGCCGGGTACCGGCCGGACCTGGTGGTGTCGGCGGGCTTCCTGAAGCTGGTCGGTCCGGCGTTCCTGGCCGCCCTCGCGGACCGGTACGTCAACACGCACAACGCCCTGCTGCCGGCGTTCCCGGGCATCCACGGCCCGCGCGACGCCCTGGCCTACGGCGTGAAGGTGGCCGGCGCCACGCTGTTCTTCGTGGACGAGGGTGTGGACACCGGGCCGATCGTCGCGCAGGTGGCGGTGCCGGTCCTCGACGACGACACCGAGGAGAGCCTCACCGAGCGCATCAAGGACGCCGAGCGGCGACAACTGGTCGACTCGGTGGGCCGGCTGGTGCGCGAGGGTTGGACCGTGAGCGGGAGAAGGGTCACCATTCCATGACGGAGCAGCCGCGGCCGATCCGGCGGGCACTGATCAGCGTCTATGACAAGACCGGCCTGGACGAGCTGATCCGGGCGCTCGGCGAGGCCGGTGTGGAGATCGTGTCCACCGGCAAGACCGCGGCCCGCGTGGAGTCGCTCGGCTTCCCGGTGGTACGGGTCGAGGAGCTGACTGGGTTCCCGGAGGTACTCGACGGCCGGGTCAAGACGCTGCACCCGAAGGTGCACGCCGGGCTGCTGGCGGACCTGCGGCTGGACTCGCACGCGGCGGCCCTGCACGAGCTGGGCATCGCCGGCTTCGACCTGCTGGTGTCCAACCTCTACCCGTTCAGCCAGACGGTCGCCTCCGGCGCGGACTTCGACACCTGCATCGAGCAGATCGACATCGGCGGCCCCGCGATGGTCCGGGCCGCCGCCAAGAACCACGCCAGCGTCGCGGTGGTCACGCACCCCGACGGGTACCGGCTGGTGGTCGACGCGGTGCGGGGCGGGGGTACCACGCTGGCGCAGCGGCGTGCCCTGGCCGCGCGCGCGTTCGCGGACATCGCGGAGTATGACGTCGCGGTCGCGGACTGGCTGTCGGTGCAGGAGTCGCTGGGCGAGGGCGGCTGGTGGCCGGAGTTCGGCGGCCTGGCGCTGCGCCGGTCGGCGACCCTGCGCTACGGCGAGAACCCGCATCAGCAGGCCGCGCTCTACACCGACCCGTCCCGCCCGGCCGGGCTGGCCCAGGCGCGGCAGCTGCACGGCAAGGAGATGTCCTACAACAACTACGTCGACACGGACGCGGCGTGGCGGTCCGTGCACGACTTCACCGAGCCGTGCGTGGCCGTCATCAAGCACGCCAACCCGTGCGGGATCGCGGTCGCCACCGACATCGCCACCGCGCACCGCAAGGCGCACGCGTGCGACCCGGTCTCCGCCTTCGGCGGCGTGATCGCGGTCAACCGCCCGGTCACCATGGAGCTGGCCGAGCAGATCGCCGAGATCTTCACCGAGGTGCTCGTCGCACCGTCCTATGAGGACGGTGCGGTCAAGGTGCTGTCGGGGCGCAAGGGCATCCGGCTGCTGGAAGCTCCACAGTGGACACCCGAGCGGGTCGAGTGGCGGCTGGTGACCGGCGGCGTGCTCACCCAGACGGCGGACCGGATCGACGCGCCCGGGGACGCCCCGTCGGGGTGGCAACTGGTCACCGGCGCGGCGGCGACCGCCGATGTGCTGGCGGACCTGGAGTTCGCGTGGCGGGCGATCCGCTCGGTGAAGTCCAACGCGATCCTGCTCGCCTCGGACGGCGCCTCGGTCGGCGTGGGCATGGGCCAGGTGAACCGGGTGGACGCGGCCCGGCTCGCGGTCACCAGGGCCGGCGAGCGGGCGGCCGGCTCGGTGGCCGCCTCGGACGCCTACTTCCCGTTCCCGGACGGGCTCGAGGTGCTGCTGGAGGCGGGCGTCACGGCCGTGGTCCAGCCCGGCGGCTCAACCCGCGACAGCCTATCCATCGAGGCGGCGGCCGCGGCGGGCATCACCATGTACCTGACCGGTACCCGGCACTTCTACCACTGAGCCGGATCAGACGACCGCGCCCTCGCGGAGGCCCGCGAAGTGGCAGGCGCTCGGGGGCCGGTCGGCCCGCGGCCGCGCCCGCCGCGGCGCCCCCCCCGGGCGCCCCGCCCGCGGC
>Ga0081540_1003442_pt1 | contig 12498 bp, 13 predicted proteins | sample TabmetS2T1R1_FD_71024 | JGI IMG/M metagenome (GOLD analysis project Ga0081540, IMG submission 71024) | Tabebuia heterophylla rhizosphere microbial communities from the University of Puerto Rico - S2T1R1 | ecosystem: Host-associated > Plants > Roots > Rhizosphere ...
TGACCATGCCAGATGATCCGGGTATGATCGCAGAGAATGCGTTCACCGGCGAGCCAACGCCGGGAACGGAAAAACGGGGAGAGAGACCATGTCGAACGAGATCACTCGTCGTGATGCCCTGGTGCTGGGCGCCTCTGCAGCGGCGCTGGCGGTGACGAGGGTCAATGCGCAAACCTCCAACATCAAGGCTGCCGACGTTCCCGCGCCAAACCTGCCGATCGAGAAGGGCGCAAGCCTGCGCATGCTGCGCCCGGTGCGCTTCGTCAAGGCTGACGAAGATGTGTTCCGCGCCAATGCCGCAAAGTTCACCGAGAAGACCGGCGTCGAGGTGAAGGTTGATTTCGTCGGCTGGGAGGACATCAACCAGCAGACCGCCGTGACCTCGAACTCCGGCGCCGGACCCGACATCATCATCGGTTTCTCCGACGCGCCGCACATCTATGTCGACAAGCTGATCGAGCTTTCCGAGGTCGCCGACTATCTCGGCAAGCGCTATGGCGGCTGGCTGTTCCTTGCCGAGAAATACGGCAGGCGGCACAAGACCAATGCCTGGATCGGCCTGCCGTTCGGCGCAGCAAGCGGCCCCATCGTCTATCGCAAGTCGATCGTCAACGCCGCCGGCTTCGACAAGATTCCGGAAGACCATGCCGGCTACCTCGATCTCTGCCGCAAGCTGCAGAAGGCCGGCAAGCCTGTGGGCTTCGCACTCGGCAACGCGGTCGGCGACGCCAACGGCTTTGCCAGCTGGCTGTTGTGGTCGCACAATGCCTCACTGCTGGATGAGGAAGGCAATCTCGTCATCAACAGCAAGGAGACGGTGGCGGCGCTGAAATATCTGAAGGAACTCTATCCGACCTTCATTGCGGGCACGACGTCCTGGAACGATGTTTCCAACAACCGAGCCTATTCCTCGCAGGAAATCTCGCTCACCGCGAACGGCGTGTCGCTCTATTTCGCGCTGAAGAACGATCCCGCCACGGCCGCGATCGCCGAGGACACCGAGCACCAGCTCCTGCCAAAGGGACTGGCGGCGAGCTCGCCGATGGGAGGCCTGGCGCTGAACGCCATGGTGTTCAAGCACAGTCCGTATCCGAACGCTGCGAAGGCGTTCCTGACCTTCATGCTGGAGAAGGAGCAGTACGAGCCGTGGCTGAACGCCAACAGCGGCTACTGGTCGCAACCGCTCGCAGCCTACACCGAGGCCGCCGTGTGGTCGGGCGATCCCAAGGTAAAAATCTTCCAGAATGTGATGAAGAACCGGTATTGGCCGGGCTACAAGGGGCCGATCTCCACTGCGACCGGCGCCGTCAATGCCGACTACGTGCTGGTGCAGATGTGCGCCTCGGTGGCGACCGATGCCGCCACGCCTGAAGCCGCGGCAGCGGAAGCCGAGCGGCGGGCGAAGCGGTACTTCCGGCGGTGACGCGCAGCGTCATTGCGGGGGCGATGCGAAGCTCCGAACCCGGAATCTCGAGATTCCGGGTCTGGTGCTACGCACCATCCCGGAATAACGACTGAACTAAGATCGGGATTCTAACCACGATGTCGGTAACGGCACTATCACCCGCGGTAATGACCCAGCACCGGCCGGGCTGGTTCGCGCGGCTGCTCGACAACAAGCTGTTCCTGATCGTCGTGTGCCTGACGCCCGCGATCGGGCTGCTCACGGTATTCCTCACCTATCCCCTGGGCCTCGGCGTCTGGCTCGCCTTCACCGACACCACGATCGGCCGCCGCGGCATTTTTGTTGGCCTCGAAAACTTCCAATACCTGCTCAGCGATCCCCTGTGGTGGAACGCGGTGTTCTATAGCATCTTCTACACGGCGATCGCGACTATCGGAAAGTTCGCGCTTGGCTTCTGGCTGGCGCTGCTGCTCAACAACCATTTTCCGCTGAAAAGCCTGCTCCGCGCCATCGTGCTGTTGCCCTGGATCGTGCCGACCGTGCTGTCGGCGTTGGCGTTCTGGTGGATCTACGATCCGCAATTCTCGATCATCTCGTATCTGCTAGTCGATGTGCTGCATATCCGCACCAGCAATATCGACTTCCTCGGCTCGCCCTGGCCGGCGCGGTTCTCGCTGATCGCCGCCAATATCTGGCGCGGCATTCCCTTCGTCGCGATCTCGCTGCTGGCGGGCTTGCAGACCATCTCGCCCTCGCTTTACGAAGCCGCGATGCTGGACGGCGCAAGCGCCTGGCAGCGCTTCCGCTACATCACCTTCCCGATGATGCTGCCGATCCTGGCGATCGTGATGACGTTCTCGATCATCTTCACCTTCACCGACTTCCAGCTGGTCTACGCCATCACCCGCGGCGGGCCGATCAACTCGACGCACCTGCTCGCGACATTGGCGTTCCAGCGCGGCATCGCCGGCGGCGAGCTCGGCGAAGGCGCCGCCATCGCTGTCTCGATGATCCCCTTCCTCGTGTTTGCAACCTTGTTCAGCTATTTCGGCCTGGCGCGCCGCAAGTGGCAGCAGGGAGAAGCCAATGACTGACACCACGGCGCAGCAACCGGTGGCCTCGGCGACGTCGGCGCCGGAGACCATGGCGTGGGATTCCCGCGCGCGGCGGATGATAATGATCTATCTGCCGCTGTCCTGCTTTGTGCTGATCCTGCTGTTCCCGTTCTACTGGATGGCGATCACCGCGTTCAAGCCGAACGCGGAGCTGTTGAACTACAAAGACCACAACCCGTTCTGGATCTCCTCGCCGACGATTGCACACATCAAGCATCTCTTGTTCAACACCGCCTATCCGAGCTGGCTGAAGACGACGATGACGGTCGCTGTTGGATCGACCTTCCTGTCGCTGTTCGCCTCGACGCTCGCGGCCTACGCGATCGAGCGGTTGCGCTTCCGCGGCAGCCCCTATGTGGGGCTCGGCATTTATCTCGCCTATCTGGTGCCGCCGTCGATCCTGTTCATTCCGCTCGCCACCGTCGTGGTACAGTTCGGCCTTTTCGACTCACCGATCGCGCTGATCCTGGTCTATCCGACCTTCCTGGTGCCGTTTTGCACCTGGCTGTTGATCGGCTATTTCAAGTCGATCCCCTATGAGCTGGAGGAATGCGCGCTGGTTGATGGCGCCACGCGGCTGCAGATCCTGCGCCGCATCACGCTGCCGCTGGCGGTGCCCGGGCTGATCTCGGCCGGCATCTTCTCCTTCACGCTGTCATGGAACGAGTTCATCTATGCGCTGGCCTTCATCCAGAGCAGCGCCAACAAGACCGTGCCGGTGGCGATCCTCACCGAGCTCGTCTCCGGCGACGTCTATCAGTGGGGCGCGCTGATGGCGGGCTCACTGCTCGGTTCACTGCCGGTTGCGGTGTTTTACTCGCTGTTTGTGGACTACTACGTGTCCTCGCTGACCGGCGCGGTGAAGGAGTAGCGTTTAACGAAGACCGAACGCCAACGGCACGTTGAATCCCTCGGACGACTGCTTCATGTCAGGCAAAAATGCCGGGAACGGCGATGCGCGTCGCACCATGGCGACCGTTTCGGCGTCCAGTGCGGCATGCCCTGACGATTTGCCCAGGCTCACGGAAAGCACCTGCCCGCTGCGGCTGAGCGTAAAAACGACACGTGCGGTACCCTGCTGGCCTGCGGCCTTAGCGGCCGGTGGATATTGCTTGAAGCGCTGCAGATGCGCGGCGACCATTTGCTTGTAGCTGGTAACCGCGGCTGCGGACGCACCGGAGCTGACGGCGGACGCGGCCGGCGCCTGACGCTCCGCCTTTGGTGCAGCGGTGGTACGCGGCGCAGGCGTCGCCTCGGTCGGCTTCTTCGCATCGGCGCGCACGACCTTTGGCTTGACCGGCGTCGGCTTCTGCTCAGGCGTGACCTTCGCCGGCTCCGGCTTTTGCGGAGTCGCCTGTTTCTGCTCCGGCGGCGCGACGACCTCCGCTTTCTCCTGCGGCGCCGTCGGCGCGATCTGCTCCTCCACAGCCTCCTGCTTCGCCGCCTCAGGAGGGGACGCGTCGGCCTGCTGCATCACCGGACCCGGCGCGAGATCGAGCGGCGTCGATTGCGGGGCTGAGGTGGCCGGCGCCATGTCCACCATGATCGCGGGCAAGGTCACGCCTGGTGGCGGCGGCCGGTACCAAAACGCAGCGAGAAGCAAGACCATCGCAACATGCAGGGCCGCGATCGCCAGCGCCGAAGAACTCCAGCGCCGCGCCAGCGCGTCGTCGGCAACGGCATGCAGCGCATACGCATTCATGGCTCAGCTTCGCCCGTCGAGGCCGACGAGGGCGACCTTCAGATAGCCGGCGTCGCGCAGGAGGTTCATCACCTCCATCAAATCGCCGTAGCTGACCGCCTTGTCGGCGCGCAAATAAATGCGCTCGTCCTTGTTGTTGTTGCTGGCTGCATCCAGCGTCGAAGTCAGCGCATCGCGGGCAATGATGTCTTCGCCCACGGCAACGGAGAGGTCCGGCTTCACCGTGACGAACAGCGGCTTGTCGGGCCGCGGGCGCGGCTCGACGGTTGAGGCAGGCAGGTCGACGCCGAGATCGACGGTGGCGAGCGGTGCTGCGACCATGAAGATGATGAGCAGCACCAGCATCACGTCGATGAACGGCGTGACGTTGATCTCGTGCACCTCAGCGAGATCGTCGGCCGCGCGCCTGCCGAGCCTTGTATTGCCAAGTCTTGCGCCCATCGCCTACTCCGCCGCCCGCGACAGCGTGAAAGCGCCCGCATCGTGCTGCCGGCTGACCAGCAGCAACACCTGCGCCGAAGCGTCGGTGAGCAGCGCGCGATAGGCGGCGATCGAGCGCGCCAGATGGTTGTAGATCACGACCGCCGGAATCGCCGCCACGAGGCCGAGCGCCGTGGCAAGCAGCGCCTCCGCGATGCCCGGCGCGACCACCGCAAGGTTGGTCGTGTGCGCCTCCGAAATGCCGATGAAGGAATTCATGATGCCCCACACCGTGCCGAACAGGCCGACAAAGGGCGCGGTGGCGCCGATGGTGGCGAGCACGCCGGTACCACGCGCGATCTGCTGCGACATCGCCGCTTCTACCCGCTCGAGCCGCAGCGCAATGCGCTCCTTCAAGCCGTCATCGACGATGCCGCGGCAAAGGCTGGTCTCGCGCGCCGCCGACTGGATGATTTGCGCCACCGCATCGGAAGCACCAAAGCTGGCATGCTCGACCGCGCCAAGCGTGGTGTCGCTTTCGAGCAGTCTGAGACGCCGCTTCGCCTGCGACGCCTGACGGCGCAGCTCGATCGTTTTGGCGAGCCACACCGTCCAGGTCACCAGCGAGGCGAAGGCAAGCCCGATCATGACAGCCTTCACGACGATGTCGGCGCCCGTGAACATGCCCCAGGGCGACAGGTTGCGCGGCAGCAGCGCGTTGTCGGCCGCGGCCAGTGCCGCGGCCGGCAACAGCACCACGCCGCCAATGGCCCCCGCCATCCCCTGCATTGTTGGTCGCATGAATGTCTCCGACAAGCGAAGAAGTTTTTACGCAGCCGGCGCGATGCGGTCGGCGAGCGCCTTGAAGCGCGCAAGCTGGTCGGCACGCAGCGCCCGCGTCTCGTCGCGACCGACGAACACCTTGAACATGATGCCGCCGTCGACATTGAGGAAGGCGACGAAGGCGGATTGCTTGCCCATGAAGGGCCGCTCGACAAAGGCAATGCCGCCGCAGCGCTCATGCCGAAGGTGGCCATGCAGGCCCTTGGGCTGCATCAGGTTGAAATAGCCGCGGCCGATCTCGCCCGCGGGAATGGCACCGGTGAACTCGAAGATCGCATCGTCGGTGTGGACGATCAGCGTCACCTCGCCCCACTCCGCGATGTCCCGCATGGCGGAAGCGAATTCGCCGCCGGCACCGAGCCGAAACATTTCCGGCGGCAGCGCCTCGATCACCGCGCGCGGCGTGACCTTGCGCTGCCGCGCCACGTCCTCGATCACGGCGCCCGGATTCTCCAACATATATGCCTTCAGCTCGGCAAGCTCCGTGCTCAGCATCTTTCTGCTCCTTACGCCGCAGCCGCTTTGCGCTCGGTCTGGATCACCTCAAAGCCTTCGAACTTGGGATGGCCGAGATAGAGGCTTTCGCCGGTCTTGTTGTCGGCACGCGCGTGCGCCCGGCGGAATTCCTCTGATTTGGTCCATGCTTCGAACGCGGACTTGTCGGCCCAGACCGTGTGCGAGGAATAGAGCGTGTGGTCGTCGGCCACGGGGCCGCGCAGCAGGTGGAACTCGACGAAGCCCGGCATGTTGCCGAGATAGGATTCCCGTGTCGCCCAGAGCGTCTCGAACGCGTGCTCGGCGCCCTTCTTCACCTGGAACCTGTTCATCGCGATAAACATTCAAACTCTCCTTGCCGTATGGGTGATGTTGACGGAACGCGCCGAAGCCGCGCTGGAGCATCAGCGCGGCCCGCCAGCAACCTGGTTGAAACGCTGTCTGTCGAATTACGCTCCACCAAAGTGAATCTTCAAGCCGGCCTTGTACAGCCTGCCCGGTCCGGGGCTCGACCATAACACGTCGTTCTGCGTTGTGCCGTCGGCGCTGCTGCCGGGGATCGCATAGGGCCGGTAGTATTGGTTCAGCAGATTGTCGATCGATGCCGTGAAGAGGATGTCCGGCGTCGCCTTCCAGGTCAGGTAGAGATTGACCAGCTCGTAATTGGTCGCGGGCAGGTATCCTGCGGGGATGTCAGTGTTGCCCCCAAAGGATGACCACTGCGCGGCCAGCACCAGGCGGCGGTCGAGCAGACGCACACCGGCCGTCGTCGTCACCTTGCGCGGGATGATGGTCGAAAGCCCGATATTGGTCTGCAAATTCTTGCCGCGCATCACATGGCCGGAGAGGCCGACATACCACAGGCCCGCGTCGTACGTCGTCTCCCATTCGACGCCCTCGATCCGGGCATGCGCGATGTTCTGGAACTGGAAGAATTGGCTGAAGAGGCCGGGGATAGGGACCAGGATCGGCGGGATCGGCGGCGAGCCGACGAGATCGATAAAGTCGTCCACGTCGTTGCGGAAGACGTTGAACTTGCCGCGGAAGGAATCACCAGCCGCAAAGATGTCGTCATATTTCAGGTTGAGGCCGGCTTCCTTGTTCTTGCCGACCTCCGGCCGCAGCAGCGGATTGGGCAGGAAGCAGAACAGGCCGACGGCACCGCCCGGGCAGGGGAAGAGCGGCGGTCCACCACCGGTGGCGTGCTCGCCGGCAATCAGCGTTTCCGTGATCGCGGGCGCGCGATAGCCTTCGGCATAGCTGACATAGGGCGTAAAGCCCGCAACCGGCGTCACGCCGACGGTGATCTTCGGCGAGAAGCGGTCGCCGCCGGTGGACACCGTCCGCGAGTCCAGATCGTAGCGGTCATAGCGGATGGCGCTGACCACTTCGAGCCAGGTCGAGTAGTTGTTCTTCAGCTGAGCGAAGCCGCCGGACACAGTGCGCTCACCGCCGGGCGTCGTGACGTTGGAATTGCCGCGGGTGTCGAATGTGCTCACTTTGTCATTGAACACGTCGAAGCCATAGGTCAGCGCGTTGCGCCAGTCGCCGAAATTGAAGCGCGTGGTGTTGTAGACGTCGGTGCCGACGGTGTCGAGCAGGTAGCCGCGCCGATCGCCGACACAGCCCGAGATGTTGTTGCCGAACCCGCCATTGCAAAAGGTCGATGGCGTGGTGGTGGTGTGGAAAGTCTTGATCTGGTCTTGGTCGGTCCGGTTTCCGTAGACGGTGGCATTCCAGTCCCACAGCATGTCGTCGGGCCTGGAGTATTTCCAGGTGATAGTGCCGGTGGAATTTTTCACGTCGGAAGCGTAGACCGACGAGCCTTGGTTGAGCGCTCGCAGCGCCGCCGTCGTGACCGGGCCGCGATTGAACTGGCCGATGTTGTATTGATAGTCCTGGAAGATGCCGCCAAACTTGATCTCGTGGCCTTCCGCGGGACGCACGGTCAGCTTGAACAGGCCGCCGGCGATCTCGTTGCCGGTATTGCCGATCTCGGTGCCGTTGCCGTCCTTGTAGTTGCCCTGCGTGCGATAGAGCGCGCCGCCGAACACATCGACATCGGGGTTGACGCGCACACCGCCGAACACCGAGCCGAGCCCGCGATCCTTGTTGGTGCCGTAGGAGCCGGTCATGTCGACACCCCAGCGCTCGCCGGGACGCACGACATCCTGGATGTCTTTGGTGCGGAACGACACCACGCCGCCGATTGCGCCGGAGCCGTAGATGTTCGCAGTCGGGCCGCGCACCACGTCGACGCCGCCGACCAGCTCCGGATCGAGGAAGAACGAGCCGTTGGCGTTGTGGCCGGTGCGCTGATAGTTCTGCCGCGCGCCATCGACGACGACGGCGACGCGGCCGAAATCCTGCAGGCCGCGGATGTTGATGACGGTCGCGGGATCGTCGCCGCGTTCCTGGACGGTGACGCCGGGGATGGTGTAGAGAATGTCGGACAGGCGGTTCGGCTGCAGGCCCTGGATCTGCTCCAGCGTCACAACTGAGACCGGCGCCAGCGCATCGATGGCCTTCTCCTCGGTCTTCGACGCCGTGACTGTGATGGTGTCGAGCGATTGCACGGCCCTCGTGCCGGCCTGCGCGTTGGCGTTCATCGCCGCCGCGGAAGGCGCCTGCGCTTGCTGTTGCGGCTCTGCCTGCTTGCGCTTCGCCTGCTTCGGCTTCTTTTGCTCGATCTTGCGATCGGCGTCAGCCGTCTGCGTCACCGCAGACGTCGAAAACATCAACGCAATGGAAAGTGCCGACGCGCCCAAAATCTGGGCGCGCGAATGCCTAGCCCCGAAAGCCATGTGCCCAACCTGATGATTTGTGTCTTGGGTTCGGCTGGCGGGCGCTGCAATCGCATGCAGCAGCTTGCTGGCTACCAATCTTCACAATGCGGGCCACCCCGCCCGCATCGCGTTCACCTTGGTTACGTCGCAGTGCGGGAACCGTCAATCGCCGCAGGGAACACTTTATATCGATTGTAAATTGCAGCAGTTGGAATGCGCGCCGACCGAACTATACAGATTCAGAAATATACAGGGAACCTCGAGGCGCAACGACAGAGATGGCGACAACTTCTGAGGACAATGTCGCGGGCGCGGGAAAGAGTTCAGATAATCCTTCTGCTGCAACACGTTCTATTGCGATGAATGGCAACCGCATCGACAGCCGCGAGCTGTTTGCGGCAGAGCGCGAGATCATCATCGCGCATGGCGAGGACGCCTACCGCCTGCGGCTGACGTCGCAAAACAAGCTGATCCTGACCAAGTGACGCCGATCATGACAATTTGTCGCACGCTCGTGCTGTTGCTCGCCGTCGCCGTGGCGGCGGTCGGCGCCACACGCGCCGCTGGTATCACCGTGCACGATGCACGTGATCGCGACGTACGGATCGACAATCCCGCCCGCATCGTCTCGATCGGCGGCGCAATCACGGAAATTCTCTACGCGCTCGGCTTCGAGGACCGCCTCGCGGGCGTCGATTCCACCAGCCTCTATCCATCGGCCGCGCTGCGCGACAAGCCGAATGTCGGCTACATGCGCCAGCTTTCCGCAGAGGGCGTGCTCGGGCTCAATCCCTCGCTGGTGCTGGCGATGCAGGGATCGGGGCCGAAGGAGACCATCGAGATTCTGGAGGCGGCCAAGGTGCCGCTGGTGATGGTGCCCGAAACGTTCTCCGAGCAGGGACTGCTCGACAAGATCGCGCTGGTCGGCCGCGCCATGGACGCCACGCCCCGCGCAGAGTGCCTCACCAAGGCGGTCGCTGGCGATCTCGCGCAATTGCGCGAATTGCGCGGCAAGGTGGCAAAGCCAGTACGGGTGATGTTCGTGATGTCGCTGCTCAACGGCCGCGCCCTGGTAGCAGGACGAAATACGGCCGCGAACGAGATCATCCAGCTTTCCGGCGCCGTCAACGCGATCGACGGTTATGAGGGCTATAAGCCCGTCAATGACGAGGCGATCATTGCTGCAAAACCCGACGTCGTGCTCTCGATCGCGCGCAGCAGGGATTCGGTCGAGGCGGACGCAGTGTTCGCGCATCCAGCCTTCGCGTTGACGCCAGCCGCGGGCAACAAGGCCTTCATCTCGATGGAGGGCCTCTATCTGCTCGGCTTCGGACCGCGCACAGCGGCGGCTGCGCGCGACCTGTCGCTCAAACTCTATCCGGCGCTGGCGCCGCAGGCGGAAAAATTCGCGCCGGCTGCACTGTCGGCCGATTGCCGGAAATGAGCGCGGCTGCCGAAGGCTCGGTGCGCCCCGCCCGCTCATTGCGGCCCGCCGCTGTGCTCGTCATCGCCGCCCTGCTCGTCGTGCTGGCACTTGCGGCCATGATCGCACTCACCGTAGGCGCGGCAGGCATTCCGTTCGCGCGGCTGCCGGCAGCATTGGGCATTTCAACCGACCTTTCCGATTCCATGACCGCACGCGACCAGCTCGTGTTGTGGTCGATCCGCATTCCCCGCATCGCGGCAGCCGCAATGGTCGGCGGACTGCTCGCCACATCAGGCGCGATCATGCAGGGCCTGTTCCGCAATCCCCTCGCCGATCCAGCGCTGGTCGGCGTCTCCTCGGGCGGGGCGTTTGCTGCAGCGGCCGCGATCGTCTTCACCGACAGCCGTTTTGGTGAAAGCCTCCGCTTCCTGCAAAGCGAGCTGCTGCCACTCTCTGCATTCGCCGGTTCGCTGGCGGCGACCATCATCCTCTACAGCATCGCCAGCCGCGGTGGGCGTACGTCGATCGCGATCTTCCTGCTGGCCGGGCTTGCCATCGCGGCGATTGCCAATGCCGGCATCGGGCTGCTCGTGTTCGTCGCCGACGACCGCCAGCTGCGCGATATCACATTCTGGATGCTCGGCTCGCTGAGCGGCGCGACGTGGCCGAAAGTCGCGACGCTGGCGCCCGTGCTCGCGGTGGCGGTGACTGCCTGCCTTTCGATCGCGCGTGGGCTTGACGTGCTCGTGCTCGGCGAGGCCGAGGCGTTTCACAGCGGCATCGATGTCGAGCGGCTGAAGCGGATTGCCATCGTGCTGGTGTCGGCGATGACCGGAGTCGCCGTCTCGGTTTGCGGCGTGGTCGGCTTTGTCGGCATCGTCGTGCCGCATCTGCTGCGTCTCGCCATCGGGCCGGCGCACCGATTGCTGCTGCCGGCCTCTGCGCTGCTCGGCGCGATCCTGCTGACGGGCGCCGACACGCTGGCGCGGATTATCGTGGCCCCTGCGGAAATGCCGATCGGAATCCTGACTGCCGCTGTCGGCGCGCCCTTCTTCCTCGCCATCCTGTTGCGGCAGCGCGGACTGACCGGGCTATGAGTGCGATCCTCGATGCGCGCGCAGTTTCGATGACGATCGGCAATGCAAAGCTGGTCGATGGCGTCGATCTCGAAATTCTCCGCGGCGAGATGATCGCCATCGTCGGCCCCAACGGCGCGGGCAAGTCGACGCTGCTGCGCATGCTCTCCGGCGATCTGCACCCGACCGGAGGCAGCGTCGAGCTCGGGCAGCGCGACATCGGTGCTTATTCTCCGCGCGAACTGGCGTTGCGCCGCGCGATGCTGTCGCAACATGTCCACGTCACCTTCCCCTTCACGGTTGAGGAGATCATCGAAATGGGGACCGGCGGACGCAGCCGCGCCACCTCGCGTCCACTGGTCGAGCAGGCACTGCAGGAAGTCGGCCTCGAACGCTTCCGCCACCGGCAATTGCCGACGCTTTCCGGCGGCGAGCAGCAGCGCGCACATTTCGCCCGCGTGCTGGTGCAGCTCGCCTGCGGCGAGGCGTTGCACGGCCCGGGCCTGCTGCTCCTGGACGAGCCGACCTCGAGCCTCGATCTGCGGCACCAGATCGACCTCGTTGAGAGCGCGCGCCGCCGCGCGCAAAATGGCACCGCGGTGGTCGCGATCCTGCACGACCTCAACCTCGCCATGCGCTTTGCCGACCGCATCGCGCTCCTGCACCGCGGCCGGCTTGCCGCCATCGGCGACCGCCGCACCACGATCACGTCGGAACGCATCCGCGAGCTATTCGAGGTCGATGTCGCGATACGCCATACCGACGACGGGGTGCCCTATCTGTTGCCACAGACCATGCAGCCGGTGGCAACTTCCGCGCGATAAGGCACTGGCGGCGTAAGGCCGCAACCGCCATCCACCACTGTCACGCCACCGTCATCCAGCCGTAAGAGCATCGTCACCCGGGTTCCTGACAACATCGCGCACCATCATCACAGGAGATCCACCATGCGCGTGTCACTGCTCGTTTCCGCCGCATCCGTCTTGCTGCTCACAGGAGTCGCGTTCGCACAGGGCGAAGGCGAATTCCCGGCAACGCTGAAGGGCCACGCCGTCCTCCCTGCCGAAAGTTTTATCGACGCGCCGGCCGATGCGCCCGCGGACCTGAAAAACCCCGGCAAGTACACCACCGGCAAGCGGGTCGACGCCGTCGGCAGCGTGATGGGCAAATCCTATGAGCGGCCGACCGGCGTCTCGCTGCCTTTCAAGGGTCAGCCCCTGCAGGGTCATT
>Ga0081540_1003443_pt1 | contig 12496 bp, 11 predicted proteins | sample TabmetS2T1R1_FD_71024 | JGI IMG/M metagenome (GOLD analysis project Ga0081540, IMG submission 71024) | Tabebuia heterophylla rhizosphere microbial communities from the University of Puerto Rico - S2T1R1 | ecosystem: Host-associated > Plants > Roots > Rhizosphere ...
TGCCCTTCTCGGACGGATCGGACGCGGTGATCGCGTTCGACGGCACGACCCAGATCGAGAGGCCCTCGCCGCGGCGGGTATAGATGTCGCGCGCGGCCTGCAGCGCCAGCGTGGCGTCGGTGGCGTGCAGCGAGCCGACATGCTTGTGCGCCAGTCCGTTGCGGCTGCGGATGAAAACTTCCCAGAGCGGAATGTTCGGCGTTGCCATGACCCGTCTCCCTATTCGGCTGCCTGTAGCGCGGAGCGTTGCCGGCGCTTCTCGGCATGGGCCAGCGCAGCCTCACGCACCCAGGCGCCATCGTCATGCGCCTTGCGCCGCGCCGCCAGGCGATCGCGGTTGCAGGGGCCGTTGCCGGCCAGCACCTGCTTGAACTCGTCCCAGTCGATCGCGCTATATTCCCAATTGCCGTTATCGTTCTGCTTCATGCCGGGATCGGGAATCGAAAGCCCGAGGAATTGCGCCTGCGGCACCGTGGCATCGACGAATTTCTGGCGCAGCTCGTCATTGGAGAAGCGCTTGATCTTCCATTTGGTCGAGGTGTCCGAGTGCTGGCTGACCTGGTCGGGCGGACCGAACATCATCAGCACCGGCCACCACCAGCGGTTCAGCGCATCCTGCGCCATCGCCTTCTGCTCGGCGGTGCCACGGCAGAGCGTCACCATGATCTCAAAGCCCTGGCGCTGGTGGAAGGATTCCTCCTTGCAGACGCGGATCATCGCGCGCGCATAAGGGCCATAGGAGCAGCGGCACAGCGGGATCTGGTTCATGATCGCCGCGCCATCGACCAGCCAGCCGATGGTGCCGATGTCGGCCCAGGTCAGCGTCGGATAATTGAAGATCGAGGAATATTTTGCCTTCCCCGCCAGCATGGCGTCGACCAGTTCCTCGCGCGAGGAGCCGAGCGTCTCGGCGGCGGCGTAGAGATAGAGCCCGTGGCCGCATTCGTCCTGCACCTTTGCCAGCAGCGCGGCCTTGCGGCGCAGCGACGGAGCGCGGGTGATCCAGTTGCCTTCGGGCAGCATGCCGACGATTTCCGAATGCGCGTGCTGGGATATCTGCCGCGTCAGCGTCTTGCGGTAGGCCGCGGGCATCCAGTCGTTCGGCTCGATGCGATCGTCGGCGTCGATGCGCGCCTGGAACTGCGCGGATCGCGCGGCGTCCTCAAGATGGCGATCGTCGCCGTCGGACGTGTTGAGCGCCTGCGTGTACATGGCCGACCTCCCGTGTCTTTGTTGGGAAGCAACATATAACAAAAATTTAGATATGCAATATATTTCTGTAACGCATTTACGAATTCCGGAAGCGCCTCGAAAGTTCCGCATCGGGCTTCGGCAGGGGTCCGTTTTCGTTGGTCGCATGGCGATCAAGCCATTGTTCGGACGGTGGAAGTAGCGCGCGATAGATCTCGCCGCACAGCGTCCGGGCCGCCCTGCCCGGCCAGTCCGCGGGCAGCAGTGCGGTCGGCAACAGCGGATCGCGCAGCACCACGCGGCGGTAATGGTGGATCAGGAGGACCCGGGCGGTGAAGGCGTCGGCGTCGGTCAGTTGTTCGCCGCTGGTGATCCAGCCGTGCAGCGGCTCGAACGTCTTCATGAACTTCTGATAGGCGTCGGCGGTGCGATCGAGCGGCCAGCTCGCGCTGAGCAGACGGCGGCCACTGTCGTCTTCGGCCGAGACTTCGAGGCGGATGGCGCCTGCGGCTTCCGACGGCACCGGCACGCCCGACGGCGCCACCCACACGCCCGGCAGCGGACTGCCGAAGCCGGCATTCTTCAGCGCCTCGCGCGAAGCGTCGCGGCCTTCGCTGTTGCCGATCAGCAGCAGCTCAAAGCGCCCGGTCCAGTCGGAGGCCGGTGGTCCGTAGATGTGTTTCGTTGCGATATCAAAAGTTTGCCGCCCGCTCTGCACCAAACGATAGAAGCTGTTGCGACCGATTCTATTGCGTTCGAACCAGCCGTCCGCGGTCAAACGCGACATTGCCGTGCGTACCACGCTGGCGTCGATGTCGAGTTGCTCGAAGAATTCGAGCAGCGTGCCGAGCCAGACCGAGCCGCCGCGCGGCACGATGGCATCGCCGAACACGGTGATGACGATCGAGCCGGTGCGCGAAGGTTCGCGCTTCAATTGCTGGATGATGCGGGCAAGCGGTGGCGGCATGCGAAGGGCATAGCGCGTTTTGCGGTTTTACGACAATGCCGGCAAGAGCGGTGGCTTTCATCCTTCGAGACGCGGCCAAGAAGCCGTTCCTCAGGATGAGGTCTTGGACCTCTCAAGGTCTGGATGAGATCTTGGACCCTCATGGTGAGGAGCGCGGCAACGCCGCGCGTCTCGAACCATGTGGCCCCGATGCTACCGATGCGGATTCGGATAAACCAGACCGCGCCAGCCGCTGCGATCGAACGGCGACCATTCGCCTTCCGGCTGCGCCAGGCGATCGGCCACCGCATAGACCGCGGCGGGGTGATGGCCCATGCCGCAATGGCTGCTCTCGACTTCGATGCTCTCTGAGGTCGCGGTGGTCTTTTCCATGCAGCCCTGCCAGGCGCAGACGCCGTCGGTTCGGCTGAAGATCGCCGTGGTCGGCACCGGCGGCGCATCCATCAGCCCGCCGCCGAAACGCGGGTCTACCTCGTCGGCGCGGCGGCCACTCGCCAGTTCGTAGACGCGCCAGGCGTTGGTCGCCTTCGGTCCGGCCGCGAACGGGCTGCCCAGCGTGATCACCGTGCGCACGCGCTCCGGCATCATCTTGGCAAGCTGGCGCGCGTAGAGACCGCCGAGGCTCCAGCCGACCAGCGAGACCTTGCGGCCATGCGTATCGCTCAGCTCTTGGACCAGGTCGACCATTGCATCCTGCACGCCGTGGCGCAGGCCGAGGTTGCGGCCCTGCCGCCAGCCGCTGACGGCGTAGCCGCGCGTGCGCAGGAAGCTGCGCAGCGGCCGCGTCGAGACGTCGGACGCCACCAGCCCGGGCAGCACCAACACCGGATGGCCATCACCATGCGGCGCGAGGCTCAGAAGCGGCAACGCACCAAGGAACGCACCCAGTTCGGAAAAAGCCCGCCCCTCCAGAAACATCAGGGTTCTGGACGGCGGGGCAAGCGTCTGCGCAGCGACGGACATTCTGATCTCCTCTCGGGCTCGACCCCTTACGTCCCGGCAGTCGGCCACAGGTTCAATTGAATCGACGCAACCGCAATAGAATCTTTCTGCAACGCAACATTGTTACCTAAAAGGCTAGGGAAGCGGCTCCGCACTTGCAAGCGTGCCGGGTCACACTTGGGATAACTAAAGCGTTGACGTGATTAATCGGTCACAACAGCCGCAGCAGGTATTCCAGGGTGTAGAGCGCTAACCCTGCAAGCCCACCGATCAGCGAACCGTTGAAGCGGATGTACTGCAGATCGCGGCCGATATTGATCTCGATCAGCGAGATCAACTGTCCCATGTCCCACGACTTCACCTGGTCGGAAATGAAGGTCGAGACGCCGCTCTTCTGTTCGGCCACCACCGTTCGCAGCACCGCAACGAGACCCTGGTTGATTTCGGCGCGCAGTTCGGCGTCGCTCGCCAGCGCCTCGCCTGCCGTCACGAACATGCGCACCAGATATTGCTGCAGCACCTGCGTTTCGCCCGAGGCGCTGCGCTCGAAGAACGTGCGTACGTTCGCCCAGATGTCGCGCGCGAGACCGGCCAGTTCGGGGCGCGCCAAAAGATCGCGCTTCAGGCCGGCGATGCGCTCGGCATAGGCCGGATCGGTGCCGAGGCGATCGACGAAGGTCAGCACCATGCGATCGAACTCGTCGCGGAATGGATGTTTGGGATCGTTGCGCACCTCCTCGAAGAAGGCGGTGGCGGAGGCCACGATCTTGTTCACTAGAAACTTGTCGGCGCGATAGAGCTTCAGCAGCGTCGGCAATTCGGCGCGGATCTTCTCGCGGATCATCGCCATGGTTTCTGCCTGGGTCATCATCTCGTGCACCCCGCGCAGGAGGTCGTCGAGCAGGCTCCGATGCCGCCCCTCCTTCACGAAGGCGCGCAGCGTGCCGGCGGCAAGCGGCGCGAGATCGATCGACCTCAGTTGCGCGGTGATGCGGCGGGTGACGAACGTCATCAGCCCGGAATTCTCGGTCGCCTCCACCGCTTCGGGCAGCAGCCGCAGCGCAAAGCGCGCGAGATCATCGCTGCGCTTGCGGTCGCGCAGCCAGTCGGCGATGAACGAGCCGAAATCGATCTCCCGCAGTTTCGCTTCGACGGGCGCGGCTTCGAGGAAATGCTGTTCGATGAATTCGCCGAGCTTGTCGGCGATGCGGTGCTGGTTGCTCTGGATGATCGCGGTATGCGGGATCGGCAGTCCCAGCGGCCGTTTGAACAGCGCTACCACGGCGTACCAGTCGGCGAGACCGCCGATGGTCGCGGCCTCGGCAAACGCCGCGATGAAGCCGAAGGCCGGGTGCACCGGCACCATCGCCTTCGCGCCAAGGAAGATCACAAACGTCGCCGCCAGCACGGACGTCGCCAACAGCTTCACGCGCCGCAACTCGGCGGCGCGCGCGGCGTCGCCGGGGCTATCGATGACGAAGGTGGCGGGAAGCGTCATGGCGGCTTTCGGTGAGCTACATCCACTTCAATCATAGCGCGATGCGCCCACCGCCGTCATTCCGGGGCATGCGAAGCATGAACCCGGAATCTCGAGATTCCCCGATGCGCAATTGCGCATCTGAGATCGCCGCTTCGCGCCGTCCGGAATGACGGCGCCCAACCGGACAAAAAGAAGGCCCGCCAAAGCGGGCCTCCGAAAACGGCAGTTTCAGGCGATCGCGATCAGGCGGTCTTGGTGTAGACCTTGGAGAAGTTGTCCTGCGCGTTCTTGGCACCCTCGGTGACGAGCTTGCCGAGATATTCGCTGGAGGCCTTCGCCCGCGACACGAGCACTTCGCCACGCGCACGGACCAGTTCCGACTGGATCTGGGCGGCTTCGCTCAGCGACTTGGCCGAAGCGAGCTTGTCGATGCCGGCGAAGAACGCTTCCGCGTCCTGGTACAGCGCCTGCTGGATGTTGCGGCTGATCTTGGCGGCCTCGGCAACCGAACCGGCAACGGCGGTCTCGACGGCTGCAGTGACCTTCTCCGAACCGGCATGGAAGTCGGCGGCGCGAACCTTGGCGGTCTCGGCCTGCTTCTTCACGAACTCACGGGCGGCTTCCGGAACTTCCAGGTTCTGGAGCTTGGTAAACGCCTCGGTGACGGGCGCGAAGGCTTCCTTGACGGTGTTCAGCACGGAATTGGTTTCGGTGGTCATTGGGGTTCTCTCCATCCTCAGGTTTGAGCAACGGGCTCACCCCGTCCGGTTTGGCCCGGGGCAAAAGTTTTATGACAGAGTTAATGGTGCGACGCAACATGTATGTTGCAGCGCGATATCACGAATTCGTGATCAGACTGAAGGATAGGCGCCCTGCCGAGCGAACCGGCAAAAGTTCCACTTTAGTCTAATGCCCCGCCCAACCCGCCTACTTTGCATGGGGTTGTTTTGCGAGTTTTTGTCCGGGGCTCTGGTTAGTGCGCGACCGCCCCCGGCACCCCATAGGCCTCGAGCTGGGCCCGCACCTGCGCCACATTGTGCCCGAGCACGACGATGTCGTGCTTCTTGCCGTCGACGTCCCGGACATGGTCCCGCAACAGGGCCTCGGCCTTGAACCCCAGGCTCTCGAACAGGGCGATCGCCGCCTGCTGGTCGACCGTCATCTGCACCGTCAGCCTTTCGAGGCCGGCACTTAAAGCGATGGCAAAAGTCTCCTGCGACAGCGCCCGGCCGACGCCCTGCCCGCGAACGTCCAGCGACACCACCATCCGGATCCCGCCGACATGCGGCGACCAGGAGTGCGGGTCGCACACCAGCGTGCCGCAGCCGACCACCGTCCCCTCCTTCACCGCCAGCAGGCTGACGATGGCGCCGCGCTCGATCTCGTTGATCCAGGCCGACAGCACCTTGGGCTGGCTGATATTGCGCGGCAGGAACAGCAAGTCATGCGTCGGCAGCTTTTGCGCAAATGCCAGCACCGCGGCCTCGTCGGCGCGCGACATCAGGCGGAATTCGATGTCGCCGGCGTCGGTCTTGACGTGGCGCGGATAGGAACGTGTTTCGCTCATGTTGATCTCTTGCCCAGCCAGGAATCCAGTTTCGGCCACAGCCGCTTGATCGCGTTGCCGCCGGCGACGAGGCTGACGTGACCGCCCTTGAGCATCACCTCCTCCTTGTCGGAGGAGCCGATCTTGGTGATCAGATGCTTGGCCGCATCGTATGGTACGATGTGATCGTGCTCGGCGACCGCATGCAGGATCGGCACTTTGATGTTCGCTAGCTTCGCCTCGCGCCCGCCGACCGTCATGGTGTCGTTGTAGAGCTTATTGTCCCACATCAGGTTCTTGGTGATGTCGCGGAAATACTCGCCGGCGAGCGGCAAGGTGTCCGTGCCCCAGCGATCCATCATCCGGTAAGCTTTGACGTATTCGTCGTTCCAGATGTTCTCCCAGAGCTGCACCTGGCTCGCGACGCGCGAAGCCGGCCGCAACATCTCGAACGACTGCAAGATCAGTTCGGGCGGCATGTTACCGGTGGTGTCGATCAGCCGGTCGACGTCGAAATAGCGCCGGTCCGAGAAATTCGAGAACAGCTTCATCTCGCGGAAGTCAATCGGCGTGGTGAAGCAGATCAGGTTCTTCATCGGACCGTCGTGGAAGATCGAGCCGTACAGCAGCGACAGCACGCCGCCAAAGCAATAGCCGATGATGGAGACGTCGGTTTCGCCGGAATCCTGCTGCACGCGGCGGATGCAGTCCGGGATGAAGTCGAGGACGTAGTCCTCCATCCGCAGGGATTTTTCCTCCGGCTTCGGCGCGGTCCAGTCCAGCATGTAGACGTCGTAGCCGCGCTTGAGCAGAAACTCGATAAAGCTCTGGCCGGGCACCATGTCGAGGATGTAGCCGCGATTGGTGGTGGCCATCACGATCAGGATCGGCACGCGGTAGATTTCGTCCGCCATCGGGCGGTAGTGGTAGAGGTTCATGGTGCCGCGGACGGCCAGGATGTCCTTTGGCGTCGAACCGAGCGAGGGGCCCGACGAGGAAAAATATTCGACGCCCTTGATGCTGCGCTGGATCGCGCGCTGCACTTCGGACTGGACCCGCTCGGAGATGGAGGCGAGATCGAGAGCCGCGGGAGCGTTCATTTTTGCTCTCCCTCCGACGGAGGACGCCTGGTGCGCGGCGGCCGTGGCGCACCCATACCGCCGTCCTGCGACAGCGAGTTATGGTGCACCTGGTGCAGCAGCACCTTGATCTCGTTGAGCTGGCCTTCGATCGCCTGCAACCGCTCGGCCATACCGACCATCTGCGCCCGGCTCGGCAGGTTCATCGCCAGCAGATATTTTTCCATCAGCTCGCCGAGCTGCTTCTGCGCGCCGGCGCCCGCGCCGCCGACCTGGTTCATCATCTTGGAAAATTCAGGCGACGTCATCGCCTGGTTGGCAAAGGAGTTGAACCCCTTTTCCATCTCTCCGATCATGGTCTGCCAGATGACGGCAGGATCGTTGCCTTTGTCGGCCATAGGCGCCCTCTCCCTGAAGGTTACGAGCGCTTGCCACGCTTCGCTTTTGTTTGGCCCATACCACACCGTTGCAGCGGGCCGGTCAACCACGGCAAAGCCTTGTGGTGCGGGGAACCGTGCCCTAGTTACTGGATGCCCGGTATCAATTGAGGGAAGATAAGCAATGCCCGCCCATCAACCGCCGCAGATCGCCCGCGCCAACGGCATCGACATCTGCTACGAGATCTTTGGCGATGCGAACGCCGAGCCGCTGCTGCTAATCATGGGCCTCGGCGCCCAGATGGTGATTTGGGACGACGAGTTTTGCGAACGGCTTGCCGCGCGCGGTTTTCGCGTGATCCGGTTCGACAACCGCGATATCGGCAAATCGGGCAGACTGAGCGGCGGCGGCCCGTTGCGGCCGCTCGAGCTGTTGAAACTGCGTTTCCTGAAGATACCGCTCGCCGCGCCCTACAAGCTCTTTGACATGGCGAAAGACACGGTCGGCCTGATGAATGCGCTCGGCATCGAGTCGGCGCATCTGGTCGGCGCCTCGATGGGCGGCATGATCGCGCAGGAGATCGCCATCTCGTTTCCGCAAGCGGTGCGTTCGCTGACCTCGATCATGTCGACGACGGGCAATCCAAGGCTGCCGCCGCCGTCCCGCGCGGCCATGGCATTGCTGATGGCGCCGCCGCCGAAGAACAAGGACGACTACATCAAGCGATTTGCAATGATGTGGAAATTTCTGCGCGCCGGCTCGTTCCCCGAAGACGAGGCGCGCGACGGTGCGCTTGCTGAACGCACCTACGGGCGCGGCCTCAACCCGGCCGGCGTCGGCCGGCAGTTGCGGGCGGTGCTGGCCTCGGGCAGCCGCAAGGAGCGGCTAGGTCAAGTGAAGGCGCCGACGCTGGTCATCCACGGCACCGCCGATCCGCTGGTGCACCCCGCAGGCGGCAAGGACACCGCGGCTTCCATTCCCGGTGCAAAACTCCTGATGATCGAGGGCATGGGCCACGCCGTGCCGATCCCGATGTGGCCGCAGATCATCGGCGCGATCGCCGATCACGCGCATGGGGCTGCGGCGAAGGCGGCGTAGGCTCGTTCGTCGCGATCCAGATGACGTGATGAGCGCCACCGCCCCTTCCGGTGGCCCGCACGGAGACTTCGTTCACGGCAAATCCGGCCTGCTGAAGCCGCTTCGAAAACTTCGGATGCGGCCCGGACGACCAGACCGCGAGCACCCCGCCGCGCCGCAGCGCAGTGTGCGCAATTCTCAGCCCGGTGACATCATATAGCGCGTCGTTGGCCTTGCGGGTGAGGCCTTCCGGGCCGTTGTCGACGTCGAGCAGGATGGCATCGAAGGTAAGCGGATGTCGTTCGATCAGTTGCGCGACATCCGTCTCGCGAATATCGACGCGGGGATCGTCGAGGCTGTCGCCGAAAATCTCGGCCATCGGGCCTCGCGCCCAGGCGACGACCGCCGGCACCAGCTCGGCCACCACGATCCGCGCCTTGCTGCCAAGCACGCCAAGCGCCGCACGCAGCGTGAAACCCATGCCGAGGCCGCCGATGAGGACGACCGGCTTGGCAACGTTCTCGATCCTCTTCGCCGCAAGCGTTGCCAGCGCGGCCTCCGAGCCAGAGAGGCGACTGTTCATCAGTTCGTTGGTGCCGAGCTTGATCGAGAACTCCTTGCCGCGGCGCATCAGGCGGAGTTCTTCCTCGGAACCGGGAATGCGGGCGGTGTCGATCTTTTCCCAGGGAATCATGCGAGGGCTTGTAGCACGCTGTCTCGATAGCCGTCGTCCCTGCCTAACCACACGCGCGCCGCTGTCGTCGCCCGGCTTGACCGGTTGAATCCGCCCAGTATTCCAGAGGCCGTGGATATTGTGCTCCATCTCACGACGGCCGCGGTGTACTGGGTCCCCCGCTTTCGCGGAGGACGACAGCAGAGCAAGCCTACCCGCCCGCCCACACATCCAGCACGTAGCGGTTCTTGGTGCCGAGATCGTCGATCCAGCGCAAGCCGGCTTCGGCATCGGCACCCGACTTTTCCCGATAGATCGCGACCAGCGCCGCTTTCACATCCGGTTCCATCTTGCTGCCGTCGCCGCAGACATAGACGATTGCGCCCTGCTCGATCAGGTTCCAGACGCGGTCCTTCTGCGCCGCGATCAGATGCTGCACATAGGTCTTCGGCCCGTCGGCGCGCGAGAACGCGGTGTGGAGTTCGGTGATGCCATCGGCGGCGAAGGCCTTCAGTTCATCGGCGTAGAGAAAATCCTGTTCGGGATGGCGGCAGCCGAAGAACAGCATCGCCGGGCCAAGTTTCGCGCCCTGCACCTTGCGGTGTGCGCGCTCCTCCAGGAAGCCGCGGAAGGGCGCAAGTCCCGTGCCGGGCCCGATCATGATCACCGGCTGGGCCGGATCGTCGGGCAGGCGAAAGCCGGCCTTGGTCTCGCGCACCGTGGCGTGCACGTTATCGCCGACGCGGCGGCCGGAAAGATAGTTGGAGCAGACGCCCCTGTAGACGCCGCGCCCCGAACTTGCGGGCGCCTGCACCACGGCAACCGTGACGCTGCAGCGCGCGCCATCGCCCGACGGCGACGACGAGATCGAATAATAGCGCGGCGCCAATAGCGAAAGCATTTCCAGATAGGCGTGGAACGGCAGTTCGCAGGCCGGATGTTCCTCGAGCAGATCGAACACCGATTTGCGCTTTGTCAGCACATCCGAGCGGTAACGCTCGGTGGCGGCATCGTCGTCGCCGACATAGGCCAGCAGTTTTGGCTTCGTGACGGGACAGCGCGTGTGTTCCGACATGATCTGGATCTGCTTGCGGGTCGCTATCTGCTGCAGCTCGACGAACTCGGTCAGCAACCGCCCGACCGAGACGGCGTCGCCCACGGGCAATTGCGCGCGGCGGCCTTCGGCGACCTGCAGCCGGATCTGGTCGGCCGGCAGGAAGCCGAACCGGCGGGCGACGGAATCGACCAGCGCCGGATCGTTTCGCGGCACCACGCTGAGATGGTCGCCGACGCGATACGCCGTGGCGGGCGGCAATTGCACCTCGATATGGCGGGTTGAGCGGTCGGAAGGATTGGCGCCGGCCTTGTTCTGCAGCTCGGAATTGACCAGCACCTTCATCGGCGTAACGCCGCCTTGGGTAATGATGGCGTTGACGGCCGACGGCGCCACCGGCTCGATCGAATACAGCGGCGCGTCGTCAGCGCTGCGGGCAAGGGTAGAATCGACGCCCAACTGCTTCATCGCCGCGGGCGCGGCGGTCGCGAACCATTTTTCGAACTGGCCGTCGAGATCGCTGCGAGCATCGCCCTCGCCGCGGGTATAGACGCTGCGCGCGCCGTGCGCCGCCAGTTGCTCGTCGATCAGGCGCGGCACCGACTGATAGGTCGCGGCCCAATCGCTGTTGCCGCAGCCGAATACGAGATAGCGCACCTTGGCGAGCGCATCCTTCGGCAGGCCGCTGTCCAGCCATTTGACGAATTGCGCCGCGTTATCGGGAGGCGCACCGTTGTAGGAAGCGCAGAAGATCAGCACCCCGCCCTGCTCCGGCAGCTTGCCGACATAATCGTCGAGCGCGCCAAGCGTGGTGGCGAAGCCGTTGACCTCAGCGAGATCGGCCACGCGCGTCGCCAGCTCTTCCGCCGTACCCAGATTGGAGCCGTAGAGCACGAGCAGCGGCGTGTTGTGTCCCGGTCGGGCCCGCACCGGTGGCGCCGCCGCCACCCGACGAACCGCGGGAGCGGCCACCGCCACCGCCGCTGCTGCTGGCCCGCGATCGGCCGCCGCTCGAGCGACCACCCACGCGGCGCGCGTGCCCCAGCCAGGGGGCCAACGCATCGCGCAACCCTTTTGCGTTCTTGTCCGAGACGTCGATCTCGTAGCTGACACCGTCGAGAGCGAAGCTCACTGTTTCGGCGGCCTCTCCGCCGTCGACGTCGTCGACGAGGATGACCTGGACCTTCTGCGCCATGAAAGCTCCTGGGGAGGAAAACCGACGACTGCCGATGGCACGAATACTGTCGGTGCACCGCCAGAATGTCAAAGCCCACGCGCACAACACCAGTGCAAGCGTCCTGCACGAGCAGCATTCGGCGCGGTACCGATCCGTCACGTGGGAGGCGGCGGAGGAGCCGAAGGCCTCTCTTGATGCCCCGACGACCGAGGCCGTTCGGGAGAAATCGGAACGCGGCGGGACGCAGCCTGATTGTCCCGGCGCTGCGCCTCGAAACGTGCCTCAGCCATGCGTTCCCTACGATCGGCCTGCAGCAGGGCCCTGATCCCGATCCAGAAGATGAACAGAACGCCCACCGAGGGGAGCAGGGCGATCAGGAACGCGACCACGGGGACAGGATACGCCCGGGGCCCGACCGGCACGGGAGCGCCAGATGTGCTCGGCGCCCATACCCGCGCCGACGAACGCGGTCAGGAGGAAAGACTCTCCCGCTCGTTGGGGGGGCGGCCCGTGAGGAGTTCCAGAACCGCGTCCTCGAGCGCTCCCTGGGTTGCCGGCGCCGCGTCCGGTGCGCCCTCGCCGATCTCCTGCAGCGCGGGCTCGATCGTGCAGCCGTCGTGGAACAGGTCGACGACCCGTGGGTCGACGTACGACGCCTTCGTCACTGCCGGCGTGTTCCCCAGGTACGTGCTCACCTCTTTCATCGCTCGCGCGACGGCGCGCTTGCGAGCACTCGCCGAGGTCAGCGTGGGTGTCGACACGGCGAGCGCGACGGCGGCGAGCACGGTGGCGTGCCAGGTGCGGAAATCCTTGGCGCTCGCGTCGCCGAGGAGCTGCTTGACGTACTCGTTGACGTCGCTCGTCGTGACGTCCCGCCAGCGGCCGTCGTCGTCCTGGTAGGCCAAGAGCTCTTGTCCCGGCCGCTCCCGCCG
>Ga0081540_1003444_pt1 | contig 12496 bp, 9 predicted proteins | sample TabmetS2T1R1_FD_71024 | JGI IMG/M metagenome (GOLD analysis project Ga0081540, IMG submission 71024) | Tabebuia heterophylla rhizosphere microbial communities from the University of Puerto Rico - S2T1R1 | ecosystem: Host-associated > Plants > Roots > Rhizosphere ...
CGACGCCACCGCCTTCGCGGGTCGCGACGTGGCCCACCACATCGTCATCGACGCCGTGTGCCTCCCTGACGAGCCCGGCGAGCGCGTTGCGGCCGAAGCCGCCTGGGCGCGGCGGTTCTTCGAGGCCCTCCAACCGCACCGCGCCGGTGGTGTCTACGTCAACTTCCTCGATGCCGACGACGGCCCCAGCCGGGTTCGAGAGGCCTACGGCGATCGCGCCTACCGGCGACTGGCCGAGGTCAAGGCCGAGTACGACCCCGACAACGTCTTCCACCACAACAAGAACATCCAGCCGCGCAAGGCCGGTCCCGCTGGTTGAGGTTCGCGGCGAGCCGCTCTAGCATCTGCGGTTCTCATTAACCCGCGTCAACTCTCGATCTCGGCCAAGAGCAGGCTGACGCGACAACTTGGGTCGCGATTTGCGGCGGCGACCCCAGAGGGGGCAGGCGAAAAATGAGACGACAACAGGCGCTGGCCACGGTCGTGGCCGTGCTGGCGATCTCCGTCCTCGTGTTCGGAGCGCCGGCCGTCGGCGGCACCGCGACGGCTTCGACGCAATACACCGTGCTGCTCGAGCAGGGCGCCTCACGCACCGCCGCGCTGGCAGCGGTTTCGGCGGCGGGCGGCACCGTGATCAAGCAGAACGCCGAAGTCGGCACGCTGACCGTGCAGGCACCGGCCACCGGCTTCGTGCAGCAGGTGTCGGCCTCACCCGCGATCTACGGTGCGGCCCACGCGCGCCCGATCGGCCGGTTGCCCGACGCCTCGTCCGCGGGCGGCGCCGCTCGGCACCTCCGCGACGTCGTGGAGACCGAGCACGACGCGAATGCCAGCTTCGCGCCGCAATTCGACGCCAGCCTGGCGCCGGTGGGCCTGGACCCGCTGGACGCCGACCAGTGGGGCCTGCGAATGGTGAAGTCGGATCTCGCCCGTACCGTGCAGGCTGGTGACCACGGCGTGATGGTCGGCGTGCTCGACTCGGGCGTCGACGCAACCCACCCGGACATCGCCCCGAACATCAACGTCGCGCTGTCCCGCAACTTCACGACCGACCTGCCGACCGATCCGAACGGTGCGCCGTTCGACGGGCCGTGCGAGTTCGCAAGCTGCGTCGATCCGCCCGCGTACGACGACAACGGGCACGGCACCCACGTCGCCGGCATCATCGCGGCCGCGGCCAACGGCTTCGGCCTCTCCGGCGTGGCTCCAGGCGTGACCATCGTCAGCATCCGCGGCGGCCAGGACTCCGGGTTCCTCTTCCTGCAGCCGGTGCTGGACGCGCTGACGTACGGTGCCGACATCGGGCTCGACGTGATCAACATGTCGTTCTACATCGACCCGTGGCTCTACAACTGCACGAACAACCCGGCCGACACCCCGGAGCAGCAGCTCGAGCAGCGCACCACGATCGCGGCGGTGAACCGGGCACTCGACTACGCGCACGACCACGGGGTGACGCTCGTAGGCTCGCTCGGGAACAACCACGAGGATCTCGGCCACCCGCGGACCGACTTCTCGAGCCCGGACTTCCCGCTCAACACCACGCATCCTCGTCCCATCGACAACGCGACCTGCATCGACCTGCCGGTCGAGGGCAACCACGTGATCGGCGTGTCCGCACTCGGACCGACCACCACGAAGGCCGACTACTCCAATTACGGCGTCGAGCAGATCAGCGTGTCCGCACCGGGCGGCTACTTCCGCGACGGTCTCGGCACGCCGGCGTTCCGCACCCTCGGCAACGAGATCCTGTCCAGCTACCCGCGCAACGTGGTTCTCGCCGCCGGCTGGATCGACGCCGCCGGCAACGTCACACCCGCAGGGGTCGCGGCCGGCGTGGTCAGCTACTGCAGCGGCGGCACCTGTGGCTACTACCGCTACCTGCAAGGCACCTCGATGTCCTCGCCGCACACCGTCGGCGTGGCCGCGCTGATCGTCAGCGAGTGGGGCAAGAAGGACAAGACCCACGGCGGCCTCACCTTGAAGCCGGACAAGGTGGACAGAATCCTCACCCGCACGGCGGCCGAGCACGCGTGCCCGTCGCCGCCGCTCTTCTCGTACGCCAATGTCGGGCGTCCCGCCGAGTTCGACGCCCTCTGCGAAGGCACGACGGCGTTCAACGGCTTCTACGGCAACGGCATCGTGGACGCACTCGCCGCCGTGACCCGCGATGACGAGGACGAGCAGTGAGGACCGCTAAGCGCTGAGACGGTCGTTTTTCATTCGAGCCTGCTGGAAGCCGGGCTCGCCCCGGCACCAGCAGGCTCGAGGCCTGGCTTGACTAAATCCGCACGAGCGCTTAGATAGTTGTCGACTCTTTCGGCGACGCCTGCAGCTCGTCAAGAGAGGGGGTGGTAGGCCGAGTCGCTGCGTACGCAGGAAGAGAACAGGCGTGGACCTGTCGACTCATTCTTTTCCAGGTCGAATGCCTTCCCGGTGACGGCCGCACTGCGGGGAGAAGAAGCAAAACGCAAAGGAGAAACGATGCCCCCGCTACCGCGGAGAACATCCCGCAAGTTCGTCCTCCTGATTGCAGCGCCGCTACTGCTACTCCTCGGAGTCGACGCAAGCGCTGCTCCGAGACATTTCACTCTCAGCAAGCACTCGCTTTCGCCGACCTCGAGGGTGCAGGCCGACAAGGCGCCGACCAGCCGGCTGGCCCGGACGGACCCGTCGCTGCTGGGCAGGTCGAGCACCGCCCCGGTCCAGGTCGTGATCAAGCTCGACTACGACTCGGTGGCCACCTACACCGGCGGCGTCCGCGGCTTGGCCGCGACGAGCCCGTCGGTTACCGGCAAGTCGCTGAGCGGCGCCGGCGCCGCCAAGCAGCGGTACATGGCGTACATCGTCGACAGGGAGAAGGCGTTCAAAGCCCGGCTCGGCACGCGCGTGCCGAGTGCCCAGGTCGGCACCTCGCTGCGGACCGTCTACGGCGGTGTCGCCGCCCGGGTACCGGCGAACAGCGTCGCGACCATCCTGAAGATGCCGGGCGTGGTGGCCGTCCAGAGGGACAGGCTCAACCACCCGCTCACCGACTCCAGCCCGGAGTTCCTCGGTGCGCCCACCGTCTACAGCCAGCTCGGGACCACGGCCAATGCCGGCCAGGGCGTCATCTACGGCAACCTCGACACCGGTGTGTGGCCTGAGCATCCGTCGTTCGCTGACCTCGGCAACCTGTCCGCGCCGCCGGGCCCGGCCAGGGCCTGCAACTTCGGCGACAACCCGCTGACACCGGCCAACGACCCGTTCGTCTGTCAGCACAAGCTGATCGGCGGCGCGCCGTTCCTGGCGACGTACCTGTCCGACCCGGCCCGCGCGGCCGCGGAGCCGTTCCACACCGCCCGTGACTCCAACGGCCATGGCACGCATACCGCCTCCACGGCCGGGGGCAACATCGACCCGAACGTGTCGATTCTCGGCGGTCTGCTCCCCGCCATCCACGGCCTCGCGCCCGGCGCGTGGGTCATGGAGTACAAGGTCTGCGGCATCCAGGGCTGCTTCGCCTCCGACTCGGCCGCCGCCGTCGGCCAGGCGATTCTGGATCGCGTCAACGTGATCAACTTCTCGATCTCCGGCGGCACCGTCCCGTTCAGCGACCCGGTCGAGCTGGCCTTCCTCGATGCGTACGCTTCGGGCGTCTTCGTCTCGACGTCGGCCGGCAACGACGGCCCCGGGGCAGGCACGGTCAACCACCTGTCGCCGTGGGTCTCCTCGGTCGCGGCCTCGACCCAGACCCGCGAGTTCGCCAGCACGCTCACGGTGCACGCCGGCAGTGAGACGTTCACGATGGACGGCGCGTCGATCACGCCCGGTGCCGGACCGGCGCCGATCGTGCTGTCCAGCGACGCGCCGTACTCAAACCCGCTCTGCACCGCGGCGGCTCCGCCCGGCTTGTTCACCGGCAAGATCGTGGCGTGTCAGCGGGGCGTCAACGCCCGCGTGGACAAGGGCTTCAACGTCCTGCAGGGCGGCGCGGTCGCCATGGTGCTGTACAACCCGACACTCGCCGACGTCGAGACCGACAATCACTGGCTGCCGGCGGTGCACCTCGCCGACGGCACCACGTTCCTGGCGTTCATGAACAGCCACACCGGCGAGATCGCGTCGTTCACGGCCGGGCATTCCCGCAACGGGCAGGGCGACGTGATGGCGGCGTTCTCCTCGCGTGGGCCCGGCGGCAACTTCATCAAGCCGGACGTCACCGCGCCCGGCGTGCAGATCCTCGCCGGTCACACGCCGTTCCGGGAGTCGCCGACCGAAGGGCCACCCGGCGAGATGTTCCAGGCGATCGCCGGGACCTCGATGGCCTCGCCGCACAACGCCGGCGCGGCCATTCTGCTCAAGGCGCTACATCCGGACTGGACGCCCGGTCAGATCAGGTCGGCCCTCATGACGACGGCCGTGGAGAGCGTGGTCAAGGAGGACGGCGTCACGCCGGCCGACCCGTTCGACTTCGGCTCCGGCCGCATCCAGTTGCACACCTCCTGGATGCCGGGCCTGACGTTCGACGAGACGGCGGCGCGCATGGCGGCGCTCGCCAACGACCCGCTCAACGCGGTGCACCTCAACATCCCGTCGATCGACGCTCCGATCATGCCGGGCCGGCTGAGCACCATCCGGACGGCGAAGAACGTCAGCGGAGTCCGGCTGAAGTACAGGGCAGTGACCACGGCACCGGCCGGCGCGACGATCACCGTGCGGCCGAAGACGTTCACCCTCGACCCGGGTGAGTCGATCGAGCTGACCATCACGATCGAGTCGAGCGCGCCGCCGGCGCAGTACTTCGGCGAGGTCCGGCTCGAGCCGAAGCAGCAGCACCACCACCATTACCACCACCAACAGCAGTTCCCGACGCTGCACCTGCCGGTCGCGTTCCGCACCGGCCAGGCGCAGGTGACCCTCGCCAGCTCGTGCTCGCCGACCGCGATCCAGGTGCACGACATCAGCAGCTGCCAGGTGACGGCGACGAACACCTCGTTCAACACCACGACCGTCGACCTGCGGACCACGCTCAACAAGAAGCTGAAGGTCCAGTCCGCGACGGGCGCGACCATCGTCGACAACCGCACGGTCGAAAAGCTCAACGTGCCTCTGGCCGGCGCCCAGCCGGGCGTGCCGAGCATCGGTCCGGGCACGGTGGCCGGCTACATCCCGCTCGACCTGTTCGGCGTCACGCCGGTCGCCATCGGCGACGAGGACATCATCAACTTCAACGTGCCTCCGTTTGTCTACAACGGCGTGACGTACAGCACGCTCGGCGTCGACTCCAACGGCTACGTGCTAGCCGGAGGCGGTACCTCGGAGGACAACAACTGCTGCAACCTGCCGACCGGGCCGGATCCGGCGCGTCCGAACAACATGCTCGCGCCGTTCTGGACCGACCTGGACGGCACCGGGGCGCCCGGCATCTTCGCGGCGACCCTGACCGACGGCGTGAACGACTGGATCGTGATCGAGTACCGGGTGAACGTGTTCGGCACCGCGAGCTCCCGGGTCTTCCAGGTCTGGATCGGCATCAACGGGACGCAGGACATCACCTACGCCTACGACCCGGCCCAGCTGCCGGGCAACCCGAACGGCCAGCCCTTCCTCGTCGGTGCCGAGAACGAGCTCGGCCAGGGCGACATGACGGCCACGCTCCCCACCCAGGACCTGCGGGTGACCAGCACCGCGCCCACTCCGGGTGCCTCGGCGAGCTACACCGTCAACGTGCGTGGCGTCAGCGCGGGCACCGGCACAGTCACCACCGAGATGGAGGGGCCCGACCTGCCCGGCGTGACGATCGTGACGTCCGAGATCGCGATCAGCGGCCACGGACACCACCATCACCACCACGGTCACCACGGCGGGCACAGACACCGATAGCGATCGCGCAGCACTTCGAGGAGCGGCCCCGGTGGCGGGGCCGCTCCCGTGTCTTTCAGCGCACCGCCTTCTTCACGAGCGCGGCGATCTTCGCCTCCTCCTTCGGCGTCAGCTCCGTCAGCGCGAAGGAGGTCGGCCACATGGCGCCCTGGTCGAGGTTCGCCGCCTCGTTGAAGCCGAGGGTCGCGTACCGATACTTGAACTTGTCCGCGCTCTGGAAGAAGCAGACGATCTTCCCGTCGTCGTTGGCGTATGCAGGCATCCCGTACCACGTTCTCGGCGAGAGCGACGGCGCGGTGGCCTTGACGATCTGGTGGATCCGCTTGGCCAGGGCCCGGTCCGCTTTCGGCATCTCGGCGATCTTCGCGAGCACGTCGCGTTCCGCTTCCTCCTTGGTCTGTGCAGCCTTCAACTCGCGGGCGCGCTCCTTCATCGCGGCCCGTTCCTCGGCCGTGAATCCCTTCTTGGCAGGTTTCTTCTCAGCCATCGATCAACTCCTCTCTGCGGTCAGCGGTCGCAGGATCGAATCGACCTGCTCGTGGCCGGAGCACCAGTCGAGCGCGGTTCGTCCCTCCTTGTCCCGGAGATTCGGGTCGGCGCCGCGCTCGAGTAGCCGGCGCACGCTCGCCGGGCGGCCGTTCTCCGCGGCGATCCGCAGCGCCTGGCGTCCCCACACCTCGTCGAAGGCATCGACCGGTGTGCCGGCCTCGACCAGCTGGTCGATGACGGCCAGCCGCTCATGGTCGGCAGCGAACACGAGCGCCCGGATCCGCGCTTGCAGATCGGACTCGGGCGTCAGCCACCCGGTGACGTCGCCCGCGGCCGCGGCCTCCTCCAGGCTCGTCGACTCCGCTCCGGCCGCCACCAGCAGATCGAGCACGTCGGTCATCCCGAAGACGGCGGCGTGGAGGAGCGCGCTGCCGCCCGGAACGCCGCCGGAGTCGGGCGCCGAGTGCGCGTTCACGTCAGCACCCGCCTCGATCAGCACCTTGGCCACTTCGGCGTCGCCGTAGCTGGCGGCGGTGATCAGCGGCGTCTCTCTGTCCCCCGGGTCACCGTCCACCGGCGCGCCCGCGTCGATCAGCGTCTGCGCGACCGCGCCGGTCCCGGGCAGCTCGTGCGGCAGCCCGAGCCGGTCGGCGTCGAACCGCAGCATCGCCATGAAGCCGAGCGGCAAGGCCTGCTTGTGGTCACACCAGTGCTCCATCTTGATCGTCGCCAGCTCTGGCTGGTCGGAGAGCATCTGGCCGAGACGGTCGAGGTCGCGGCCCGTCAGGATCTCGCGCCGCTCCACCTCGCGCTTCAGGCGCGGCCAGCTTGCAAATCCGTACTCCCGCGCCAGCGCCAGCTGCGCCGAGGCGAGCACGAGCCGGTCACTGACGGCGGCAATCCGGGCACGCGCGTCGGCATCGCCGGCCTTCGCGGCCCGGAGCAGGTCCTTCGCCTGACGACGGAGCTGCTCGAGGTTCGTCTGAACGGGGAGAAGCTCGGGCATGACGTCTCCTTTCGAAGCGACCGGCGGTTCGCGAGCCTGGCCGAGAAGGAGAACGCCACTACCTAGGTCCTGAAACAGAGAGGTGGACTCAGTCCTGCCCGCGAACCCGGAGGCGCCCCCTCGCGCCTCCTGAGATCGTACCCCGTGTGGAGGTGTGCTCGACGATCGCCCGAGCGATGGTCTCCCAGTCGGCTCGGTCGACGCCGTGGCCGGCTCCCTCGAGCGTCAGCAGCCTCGCGCCCGGAATCTCCTGGGCCAGTGCCTGCCCGTGCCCGAGCGGGAACATCGGGTCCGCGGTGCCGTGGATCACCAGGGTGGGCACGGCGATCGAGGACAAGGGCCCACTCGGCGCCTCGCCCTCCGCAAGCGCTCCGTGGTTCTCGGAGGCTCCGATGTCGGTCGCGCGCTCGACGTCGCGGCGGACGAGCTCGCGGGCGGCGGCCTCGTCGAAGCGGCGCTCGCCGCCGGCGAGCATCTCCGCATACCCGACGACGTACTCGACGACCGAGTCCCGATCGGACCAGTCCACCTTCGCGGTCCCCAGGAACCGCCCAAAGCGCTCGGTCGGCGCAGGAAGCCCTCGCTCGCCCGGCGTGGCAGGCGAGGTGCTGATGAGAACGAGCGAGAGAACGCGCTGCGGAAAGGCGAGGGCGAGCAGCTGGGCGAAGGCCCCGCCCGCCGAGACGCCGACCACGTGCGCGGCCGCGATGCCGTAGGCGTCGAGCACGCCGACCGCGTCGGCAACGAGGTCTGCTCCTGTGTACTCGGGTGCTCCCGGCTCATAGGTGACCGAGCGGCCCGTGTCGCGGTGGTCGTAGCGGATCACGAACCGGCCGCCCCCGGCGAGCATGCGGCAGAAGCCTTCCTCCCACCAGAGCATCGACGCGCTGACGCCCATCACGAGGAGGATCACGGGATCGGCAGGGTCGCCGAAGGGCTCGGTGCAGAGCTCGACACCGTTCGCTTCGATCATTCGCTCGGCCACGTTTCGCTCTACCTCCTCTCGACTAACGTCCCCCGGGGATGCAGCTCTTGGACCGAGTCAGCACGCGGCTGGCGCTCGTAGGCGCGGATCCGCACGACAACGAGGACCTGAGGGGCCACAAGGCGCTGCTGGTCCTGATCTCGGTCTTGATCCTGCCGGTTTCGGCGTTGTGGGGGGTGCTGTATCTCGCGTTCGGGTCACCGGTCGGCGTGGTGCCGCTCGTGTACTTCTCCGTCCTCCTCGGCTCGATCATCGTGTTCTCGCGCACGCGCGACTTCCCGCGGTTCCTCCTGGTGGGCCAGCTCGCCATCCTGTTCGCGCCGACGCTGTCGATGATCCCCCTCGGCGGGTTCCTGGACGCCGGCGGCGTCGGCCTGTGGGGGATTCTCGCCCCGCTCGGGGCGCTGGTGTTCAGCGAGGTCAGGTCGGCGGTCCGCTGGTACGTCGCGTATGTCGTCGTGTTCCTCGGATCGGGCCTCGCCGGCGAGCTCATCGGCCCGGTCTGGGAGCCGCTGCCCGTCTGGTTCACGAGCACCATGCTGGCCCTGAACATCGCAGTCGGAGGCACCATCGTCTTCACGCTGCTCGCGGTCTTCGCCGCCGAGCGCCGCGCCGCGCTCTCGGCGCTCCGGCTGGAACAGGCGAAGGCCGAGAACCTGCTCCTCAACATCCTGCCGCGCTCGATCGCCGACAAACTCAAGGACGAAACGCAGCCGATTGCGGATCACTTCGGCTCGGCCTCGATCCTCTTCGCCGATGTCGCAGAGTTCACCCCCTGGTCGGAACGGCTTCCACCCGCAGAGGTGGTCGGCTACCTCGATCGCCTGTTCAGCCACTTCGACGAGCTCGCGGAGCGCTACGCGCTCGAGAAGATCAAGACCATCGGCGACTGCTACATGGTCGCCGCGGGAGTCCCGACGCCGCGCCCCGACCATGCTCGCGCGCTCGCGCTGATGGCCCTCGACATGCTCGAGGCGATGCGCTCGCAGGAGGACGTCGCGCACCTCGGCCACGAGCTCCGGGTCGGCATCAACTCGGGCCCGGTCGTGGCCGGTGTGATCGGCCGGAAGCGCTTCCTCTACGACCTCTGGGGCGACGCCGTGAACACGGCCAGCCGCATGGAGTCCCACGGGACGCCGGGCCGGATCCAGATCACGCGCGAGACCTACGAGCTGCTCGCGGACGAGTTCGAGTGCGAGCCACGCGGGACGATCGAGGTCAAGGGCAAGGGCGAAGTCGAGGCCTGGTACCTGATCGGGCCGAAGGGAGAACGCGCGACCGCCGGCGACCGGGCCCGCGCGCAGACCCCCAGTGTGAACCCGAGAGGAGGAGCATGACCAACGAACGGCTGGACGAGCTCGCCCGCGAGGTCATCGACTCGAACAGGTACATGACGCTCGGAACGGCGGACGCGGACGGGCACCCGTGGGTGACGCCCGTCTGGTTCGCCTCGGAGGACTACAGGCACTTCCACTGGGTCTCGTCACCCGACGCGAGACATTCACGGAACGTCGCGGCCCGCCCCGAGGTCGCGATCACGATCTTCGACTCGACCGTGCCAGTCGGCGGAGCGCAGGCCGTGTACATGTCAGGACGGGCCGAGGAGCTCACGGACACCGAGCTCGAGCGCGGCATCGAGGTCTTCGGGAGGCTGTCGGAGGAGGAAGGACGCAGGTGGGGGCTGGACGACGTGCAGCAGCCGTCGCTCTTCCGCCTCTACCGGGCCGTGGCGTCGGAGCACTATGTGTTGATCCGCGGCGGCGAACCGGAGCTAGGCAGCGGCGTCGACCGCCGCGAGCCAGTCACGCCGACGGCACAGGGATGAGCCGCCTCCACGAGTATTCGCTCACACGATCTCTACCGTGTCGCCCTCGGCCAGGACGTGGTCACGCCCGACACGCTGGTGGTCGAACTTCGCCGACGGGCCGGTGATGCGCGCTCCGGTGCACGTCTCGGCGAGGGTGTGGTGAACCAGATGCGCGGCATCGACGACGGTCGCCCCCGGCGGGAGCGCGTGCGGCTCCTCGTCCTCCTGGCCCGGGCTGCGCAGGTAGATGCGGATCAGTCCCGTGAGCTGCCAGAGCTCCTCGCGAAACCGGTCGAGGCTGCCGTCGTCGAGGACGGAGACGCCGATCGCCGGCAACCCCAGCCGTTCCGAGATCTCGGCAACCCGCTCCGGCCCGGTCTCGTCGAGCTTCGTGACGGCGACGATTGCCCGCTTGTGGATGCCCGCCACTTCGAGCTCGGCGCGAACCGAGCTCAGGCCTTCGAGCGGCGCCGTCGCGTCCTGGCAGAGCACCATCGCGTCTGCGCTCCGTAGGACGCCGAGCAGCGCCCGCCCGCCGCCGCGATCGTCGTTCGCTCCCTCGATCAGGCCAGGAATCTCGACGAGCTGCACCGGCACGCCGTGGATCCGCGTGACGGCCGGAACGGGGCGCGTCGTCGTGAACGCGTAGTCACCCGTCCTGATCTGGATGCTCGAGAGCGCCTGGAGCAGCGACGACTTGCCTGCGTTCGGCGGGCCGACCAGCGCGATCTGAGCGACGCCCTCCCGGCGCACGGCGATCGAGTCGCGGTGCACCACCTTCTTGCGGATCCGCGATTCCTCGATCTGGCCGCTCACCCACTTGCGGATGTCCGCGTAGGGGCCGCTCCTGTACCCGGGCAGCTCCTCGAGGATCGCCCGGAGCTCCCTGATTCGCTCGCCGCCTTCCTTCCCGACGAGCCGGCGCTTGATCACCTGCATCTGTGTGCGATGCGGCATCGGCATCGCGATCACCTTCCTCTCCAACAGTCAGGCGGGGAAGGCACGCGCCTCCGACGGCCGCGCTAATGCGGCCGCGCTCGAGCGCGTCCTGTCCCGCCGCTTCCTCGGACGCTGAACTGGAAGCGGCGGATCAGCCGGTTTGGTGCAGCAGAATCGCGTACCAACGGGCCATCGCGCAGACGAGTCTACTCACGCCGCCGGCGCGTGGGTCAGCCGAGCGGGAGCAGCGCGCCCTCATGCTCGAGGAGGAAGCGCTTCACGTGGAGCCCGCCGCCGAAGCCCGTGAGCGAACCGTCCGCGCCGATCACCCGGTGGCACGGCAGCACGATCGGCAGCGGGTTCTGGCCGTTCGCGGCCCCGACCGCGCGGGCGGCGTCGTTGCCGAGCCCGAGCCGACGCGCCTGCTCGCCGTAGCTGACGGTCTGTCCGTACGGAATCGAGGCGAGTGCCAGCCAGCAGCGACGCTGGAACTCGGTGCCCTGTAGCTCGAGCGGCAGGTCGAACGTCACGAGGTCGCCTGCGAAGTAGGCGTCGAGCTGACGGGCGGCCTCGGCGAGGACGGGCGAGCTGCCCTTCGGGCGAATCCGGCTGCCGTCGAGCAGCACCGCCCGGAGACCCTCCTCCGAGGCGACCAGCCCGAGCGGGCCGATGGGGCTTTCGATGATCGCGCTTGCCATCTCCTGAATGTAAACGCGAGGTCGGCAGACGGTGTGAGATCCGATCCGGGCCCGGCGCGTGGAGGCTGTCGACAGCGCCGGCAACCGCTCCACGAGCTCGATCACGCTCGACAACCAGCCCTGCTGAGGGCGGGCGGCGGCGCGCCGGACTGCGGCTCCCCGGCGCGCCGCCCTGCGGTCGTCACTGGCACATCGAGGAGCGAGGGTCTACGCTCGTGGCGGAGCGAGATGGCAGAGACGGTCGAGCCGGTTGACGTTTCTCCCGACGGAGACGAGCCCACCGAGCAGGACGAGAGCCCGTCGGTCACCGAGCTGGTCGTTCAGCTCGGCCGCGACCTGAGCGTGCTCGCGCTCTGCGAGGCGGAGCTCCAGGCCTCGCGCAACATGCCGGAGGTGCGACGGGCGGCCCGCGACCTCGCCGCCGCGCTGCTCGTCGTCGTCGCGCTGGCGACCGCCTTCGTGTTCGCGAACGTCGCGGCCTTCGAGGGGCTGTCGACGGTCGTCTCTGGTTGGGTCGCCGCGCTCGTGCTGTGCGCCGTGTGGATCGTGGTCGGAGTGTCGCTCCTGCTCGCGCTGCTGGTCCGCGCGGGACACGCCACCGGGTGGAAGTGGTGGCGGGTGTTCAAGGCCGGTCCGGCCGAGGCCGCGAAGGATCTCGAGCAGGCACGCGCCGACGCCGAGCAGGCCGTCCTCGACACGCTCGAACG
>Ga0081540_1003445_pt1 | contig 12489 bp, 12 predicted proteins | sample TabmetS2T1R1_FD_71024 | JGI IMG/M metagenome (GOLD analysis project Ga0081540, IMG submission 71024) | Tabebuia heterophylla rhizosphere microbial communities from the University of Puerto Rico - S2T1R1 | ecosystem: Host-associated > Plants > Roots > Rhizosphere ...
ACACGACCGAAGGGCGGGAGCACGAGCCGCAGAGTCATGGCGCCACACTCACCGACAAGAACGGCGCGTTCCGTCTCGAGATCCCGCAGATCATTCCCGTCTTCGGCCAGCCGCATGGTCATCTCGCCTATGACAGTGGTGAATTCAAAACCGTCTTTCTGCGTCCCGTGATGCGGAGCGCAAAGGATACCAGCCTGGAGGCGCACTTCGTCCTTCAGCCGGCCTGACCGGGTTGGGATCAAAGGGATGAGATTGGCCCGGGTAACCCTGATCTGGGCCGCCCTTGCAGCCGCCGTTGGCGTGCCGATCGCCGCGGCAGCAACAAGCCCGCTGCTCGCGTGGCGCGATCCGCTCTACATGGTGGCCGCATTTTCGGGGATGATCGCACTGGGTCTCGTGCTCGTTCAGCCCTTGCTGATGGGCGGATACTTGCCGGGACTGGCTGCTTATCGCGGACGGCGCGCACACCACTGGATCGGCGGCGCACTGGTCGTGGCGGTGGTGGTCCACGTCGCCGGCCTTTGGATCACCAGTCCGCCGGACATGATTGACGCCCTTCTCTTCACATCGCCGACGCCGTTCTCCCCCTTCGGTGTGCTCGCGATGTGGGCAATCTTCGCCGTCGCGCTTTTGGCTACACTCCGCCGGCGATTGCGACTGCGAACGTGGCGCATCGCCCATATGTCCCTCGCGGTGGTCATCGTCGCGGGGAGTGTAGTCCATTGCATGCTGGTCGAGGGAACGATGGAGACGGTCTCGAAGGCAGCGCTTTGCGCGCTGGTCCTCGCGGCGGCCGCAAAAGTCATGGTTGACCTGCGGGTGTGGAGAAAGCGACAGTCATTGCGCGGGGAAAGCATTGCGCGACAATAATGGGTGAAACACCGGATGAAGTTACTCCATTTCGATGATTTCAAGCTCGGCGTGCTGAAGGGCGACGCCGTGGTCGATGTCAGTGCCGAGGTCAAGGACATCCCGCATACCGGCCCGGGCGATCTGATGAACGGACTGATCGAACATTGGGGCAGCTACAAGCCGCGGCTCGAGGCGGCGGTCGCGCGAGGCGCAGGGGTGCCGGTGTCTGATGTCCGTATCCGTCCGCCGGTGCCGGGCCCGCGCACGATCGACTGCATGGCGGTCAACTACATGGAAGATGGCACGCGCAGCGCGCCGGCGCCGATCAACGCCTTCCACAAATCGCCGAGCGCGATCATCGGACACGGCGACACGATGGTGCTGCCCGACGTGCCGGCCGCGATCTTCGAGGGCGAAGCCGAGATGGCGGTCGTTATCGGCAGAAAGTGCAGCCATGTCAGCGAAGCCGAGGCGATGAGCCATGTCTTCGGCTACATGAACTTCATCGACGGCTCGGCGCGCGGCTTGCCGCCGCCGGGCAATGTGTTCTTCCAGATGAAGAGCCGTGACACTTTTGCGCCGATCGGCCCCTATCTTGTCACCGCCGACGAGATCAAGGATCCGCAGAAGCTGCAGATCAGGCAGTGGAACAACGGCGTTCTGATGCAGAACTTCAACACCGACGATATGGGCCACAAGATCGCCAAGTGCATCGCCTGGCTGTCGGCCATCCACACGCTGCACCCCGGCGACATCGTCGCCACCGGCACCAATCATCGAGGTCTCAACCCGTTCATGGACGGCGACACAATCGAGCAGGAAATCGAAGGGCTCGGCCGGTTGAGGTTCGGCGTGAAGGACGATCTGAAGCGCAGCTGGGCACGGAAGACCCGCGACCAGATGCACGAAGAAGCCAGGGAGAAGACCCCGGGCGCCTACCCGGACTTCACCCCGCAGCTTGCGGGCAAATACGCCAAGTAGCTTTGGGTCCGACTTCGGCGAGAGAGATCTCAGCCATATGTCCGCTAAGGGGCCACTGGCGGACCTCGGCCTGGCGACCAGGGTGCTGATCAGGACCGATCTCAATTTGCCAACGCGTTTCCTTCGCGGATCGAGCAGGTGGCGGCGCTCGGGCGCAGGGAAACGACCTCGTAGGTCAGACCATCATAACCCCCGATTGTCGCTCCGGGCCCCGACTTTCCGACGTCTACCGATGCGGAGCAGTTGGAGAATGCCGGGTCTATGGTGACTACGGCACGACGGGCGACACCACGATTGACTTGATACACGGTGACCGTATTGCCCTGGAAATCGACTCTTCCCGCAGTTCGTTCAGGACCCGCTTCCTTTGTCATCCCGCCGCCGCGACCCGCGGTCGTTCCGCGAATAAACGCACGGCCCGCTTGGCTTACATAAATGACCCGTACCACGTTGTACGTGTTGGAGACGGATGGGCCATCTCGCTTGAAGACACCAGTCTCGGACCAGGAGAGCGTGATGCTCTTCCCTTGCAGTTGCTGAGGTGCGGCCCCTGCCTTAGCCTCAGCCGTAGAGAGAAATGAGATGGCCAGCAATGAGATCAGGTGGCGCGCAGTCATTTCCGTTGGCAAGTTAACACCCGTTGGTTGGCCTTAGCCGACGATCAAACCACGGGGATCCGGTTCGCACCAGTGGGGCGGCGATTGCTTAGTCGGCACCAAATGTCCGCATTGGGCTCACAAGCCGACATCAGCGCGATGGTATTAAAGTTCGCTTCAGAGGTCATAAGCCGACATCTGCGCTGCGGCCTCCGGAAATCACACCTCCAGCCACTCCTTGCGCACGGCTGAATTGGCCGACAGCTTTGCCGGCGTTCCCTCGAACACGATGCGGCCGTGGCCCATGACGTAGAGGCGCCGGGAAATCTTCAGCGCGATGGTCAGCTTCTGCTCGACCAGCAGGATGGCGGTGCCGCGGCGTGCGATTTCGTCGAGCAGCGTGCCGACCTGCTCGACCAGCTTTGGCGCCAGGCCCTCGGTCGGCTCATCGATGATGACGAGATCGGGGTCGCCCATCAGCGTGCGGCACATCGTCAGCATCTGCTGCTCGCCGCCCGACAGCACGCCGGCGGGATTGTCCTGGCGCTCGCCGAGATTGGGAAACAGCGCAAAGACGTCCTCGAACTTCCACCGTCCGAACACGCCGGCGCGCTTGAGCCCGAGTTCGAGATTCTGCCGCACGGTCAGGCCGGGAAACACCTGGCGATCCTCCGGCACATAGCCGACCCCGAGATGGGCGATCTGGTCGGGCCGCAGTCCCGCGATCGGCCGGCCCTTGAACGAGATGCTGCCGACCGGCGGCACCAGCCCCATGATGGTCTTGCACGCAGTCGAGCGGCCGACGCCGTTGCGCCCGAGCAGGCTGACGATTTCGCCCTGATCCACCTTGAGATCCACGCCCTGCAGGATGTGGCTCTTGCCGTAGAAGGCGTGGAGATCGCGGACCTCGAGCATCATGCCGCCACCGTCCCGAGATAGGCTTCCTGGACGGCGGCATTGCCACGGATGGCGGTTGGCGTGTCGGATGCAATCACTTCGCCATAGACCAGCACCGTGATGCGGTCGGCGAGCCCGAACACCACGCTCATGTCATGCTCGACCATGATCAGCGTCTTGCCTTCCGAGACCTGGCGGATCAACGCGACCGCGTTGTCGGTCTCGCTGTGACTCATTCCGGCCGTCGGCTCGTCGAGCAGGATGATCTCGGCGCCGCCGGCAATGGTGATGCCGATCTCCAGCGCGCGCTGCTCGGCGTAAGACAACAGACCTGCCTGCAGGTTGCGGCGGCTCGTCAGCTTCAGCAGTTCCAGCAACCGCTCTGCTGCGAGATTCAATTCGGTTTGCCGCCCGAGCAGCTTCCAGAACGAATAGCGATAGCCGTGCGACCACAACAGGCCGCAACGGATGTTCTCGAACACCGTCATGCGCGGAAAGATCGAGGTGATCTGGAAACTGCGCGACAGGCCGAGGCGGTTGATCTCCTGCGGCGCCAGATTGGCGATCGATCTCCCGTTTACCGCGATCGAGCCCGAGCTGATCGGAAAGCGGCCCGAAATCAGGTTGAACAGCGTGGTCTTGCCGGCGCCGTTGGGACCGATGATGGCGTGGCGCTCGCCATGCGGGATCGAAAGGTTGACGGTGCGGATGATCTCGGTACGCCCGAAATTCTTGCGCACGTCGCGCAGCTCGACGGCAGGAATGGTCATGCCATCGCCTCCTGCCGCTTGGAACCCTCGATCAATTCATCCCGCTTGGCGCCCTCGATCAACTCATCCCAGCGCAGGCGGAAGCTGTGGGCTTCCCGGCGCAGCCACAGTGCGCCCAGCACGAGGCAGCTGATCGCAATCACCCAAGGCGCGGGCGCCGTGGTGTCGATGACGTTGCCGCCGATGGTGAATCTCTTGCCCTGGGCAGCGCCGATGGTGGTGAAGGAGGCAAGCTCCACCAGGAACACGAAGCCGACCAGCACCAGCAGCGCCGGCGGCAACGCCCGCGCATAGGGCACCAGCAATTCGCGCAGCCGTCCGGCACGCCAGATCGGCATGTGCATGTAGATCAAGCCGATCAGGCCGCCCGGCGCATACATCACCATGACGATGAAGAGCACGCCGACATAGAGCAGCCAGGCATTACTGAGCAGGCTGACGCCGCTCTGCAAGAGCACCACGACGATGGTGCCGAGGATCGGTCCGAAGAATCCGCCGGCGCCGCCGATATAGACTGCGAGCAAAGCATTCGCCGACTTCGCCGCAGACACGGTGTCGAAAGTGACGATTTCATAGATCAGCACATACAGCCCGCCGCCGATGCCGGCGAAGAAGCCGGACAGCGTGAACTGCATCAAGCGCACCATGCGCGGGTCGTATCCGACGAACTGGGCACGTTCAAAATTGTCGCGCGTGGCGTTCGCAATGCTGCCAAGCGGCGTCTGGGTCTGCAGCTTCATCAGCACCGCCGCGATGAAGGCCCAGACCAGAACGAGGCAATAGACCTGCCATGACGAAGAGTAGCTGACGCCAAGCACGCTGGTGTTCATGACGCGGTCGATATTGATGCCGCCCTCGCCGCCAAAGAACGCGATGAACATCAGCGCCGATGCTGACACCAGCTCGCCCAGCCCCATCGTGATCATGGCAAAGGCGGTGGCGCGCTGCTTGGTGACCAACCAGCCCAGGACATAGCCGAAGAACATCCCGCCGAACCCGCCGGCGAGCGGCACCAGCTCGGTCGGCAGCCAGATCGTGCCGGCCTTGACCATGTTGACCACATGCGCGGCGCAATAGGCGCCAAGGCCGAACAACACGGCATGTCCGAACGACAGCAGACCGGCCTGCCCCATCAGCATGTTGTAGGACAGCGCGAAGATCGCCATCACGCCGATCTCGCTCAGCAATATCAGCGCGAAACCGGAGTGGCGGCCCCTCGACCAGTCGTAGAACAGGAACGGCAGTGCGAGCAGGACGATGAAAGCCAGAAGCCACGGCCAATGGCGGCGCAGCATATTCATGTGTCGCGCGTCCCCATCAGGCCACGTGGGCGGAACACCAGGATCAGCACCATCATCAGGAACGGCAGCAATGCGCCGATCCTTGGCAGCGTCACGGTGAGAAGCTCGTGGAATGGCGTGCTTGACGTCACCACGACGCCGAATTTCGCAAGAAGATCGGCGAACGAGACGTCGAATACCACGGCAAAGGTCTGAATCAGGCCCATCAGGATCGAGGCAATGAAGCATCCGGTCAGCGAGCCGAGGCCACCGAACACCACGACGACAAAGACGATCGGCCCCATGGTGAATGCCATCGCTGGTTCGGTGACCTGATAGTTGCCGCCGATGACGCCGGCCAAGCCCGCAAGCGCGGTGCCTGCGGCGAATACCAGCGTGAAGATGCGCGGCACGTTATGGCCAAGCGCGGAAGCCATGTCGGGATGAGTAAGCGCAGCCTGAATCACGAGGCCAACGCGGGTGCGGGTGAGCCCAAGCCAGATCGCTCCGAACATCAGTGCCGAGATCAACAGCATGAAGGCGCGGTAAGCCGGAAACTGCGTGCCGTAGACCTTGAACAGCGGGAAGTCGAGCAATTCGGGGACGCGATACGGCACCGGCAGCAGGCCCCAGGTCATCTGCACGCCCTTTTCGATCAAGAGCGCAAGGCCGAAGGTGAACAGGAGTTCGGCGACGTGGCCGTTGCGATGGACGCGCCGCAGCCCGAACATCTCGATTGCCGCGCCGATCAGCCCGCACAACAGCGGCGCGATGATCAGCGCCGGCCAGAAGCCGATATAGAGGCTGATGGTGTAGGCGAAGTATGCGCCCAGCATATAGGCGCTGGCGTGCGCAAAGTTGAGCACACCCATCATGGACAGGATGAGCGTCAGCCCGCTCGCCAGCATGAACAGGAGCATGCCGTAGACGAGGCCGTTCAAGAGCGAAACGACAAAGACTTCCATTGCACCCCGCCCACCTGCGAAGCTGCGCCCGCTCCCTTGGGGAGAGCGGGCGCTGATCGTTATGACGCGGTCGGCCGCTTCATCTTGCAGGTATTGGGCTGATCGACGTCCTTGGCCTGGATGGTCGCCGAGGTGGCCCAGCCGAGACCGGTGCCTTCGGCGTCGTACTTCACGCCCTTCTTGAAGGTGCCGACAAAGTACTCGCTGATGATCTGGTGATCATCCTTGCGCATCTTGGTGTCAAAGCCGAGGAAGTCCTTGACGGTGAGATCCTCCATCGCGGTCGCGATCTTGGTCGCATCGATCGCGCCGGCCTTGTTCACCCCGGCCTGCAGATATTCGAAGATGGTGCGGAAGCCAGCCGCGGAGAAGTCGAACTTGTGCTTCTCGCGGAATCCCTTGGTAAACTCTTCCGCTTCCTTGTTGCCGATCTCCGGCGCCACGTTCTCGCTGAACGCCATCACGGCCAGCACACGGTTTTCGCCGCCGGCGCCGATCGCGGTCGGCCCGCCGGCGAGATGGGCGTAGAAGGTGTAGTAACGCAGGTCGGCGCCGGCATCGACACCCGCCTTGATCAGCAGGTTCATGTCCGGGCCCCAATTGCCGGTGAGCAGCGCCTGCGCGCCCGAGGCGTTGATCTTGGTGATGTAAGGCGAGAAATCCTTGATCTTGCCGAGCGGGATCAACTCGTCGCCGACCACCTGCACATCAGGCCGCAGTTTCGCGAGATAGTTCTTCACCTCGCGCTGCACCGACTGGCCGAACAGGTAGTCCTGGTTGATCAGGTAGACCTTCTTGGTGTCCTTCGGCAGCGAGCGCACCATCACCTCGGCTTTCATGCCGACGTGCAGGTCGAAGCGGAAATGCCAGAAGCTGCACTGCTCGTTGGTGAGTTCGGTCGCGACCGCGCCGCAGTTGACGTAGATGATGCGGTTGTCGGGGTTGCGCTCGTTGTGCTTGTTGACGCCGTCGATCAGGGCGGCGGCGATGTTGGAGCCGCTGCACTGCATGATGAAGGGCATGTTCTGGTCGGTCGCGCTCTTCAGCGCGATCAGCGCGTCCGACGGCTGCGACTTGTTGTCGAACGGCACCAGCTCGAACTTCTTGCCGAGCGCGCCACCCTTGGCGTTGATGAAGTCGATGATGTACTGCATCTGCTTCAGGTTGGCGTCGCCGACCTGGGCGAACGGTCCCGACAGCGGATCGGTGTAGGCCACCTTGATGGTCTGCTGCGCCGATGCCTGACCGCCAACTGCGATCGCAAGCGCAATTGCAAGAAACGCCGTCAACCATTTGCCTGGCTGCATCTCACGTCCTCCCTGTGCGGTGCCCGCTTGTTCTTGCGGTGCTGGAAGGAACCGTAACCGGGTTTTGCGCGGGCCGCCACAACGAAGTGTCGGCCGCCGGATTGCTGCAAGTTGCGCCAAGGCGCTGCGGGCCTCACCAGCGGTATAATTCCGTCGGGTGGCAAACAACGCAGGCGCCGGTTCGCAAGACAGCGCGTCCTCATTTGCTGAGGCCGCTCCATTCGTCGGCCCGGATGCGGACGACGGGCTTATATCCGCCATTGCCGTCCGGTTGGAACACGCTCGCCTCGCCCTCGCGGACGTCGAACCAGTCCTTGCCGAAGGCATCCATGATGTTCGGCTTGTGGGTGACGATGACGAGATTGCTGCCGGCCGGCTGCGCCATGCCAGCGAGCTTGCGCAGCGCCTGGGTGCGGCGGGCATTCTCATCCGGGGTAACCACGAGGCCGCCCTCGCTGACGTCGAAGGTCGACTTCACCTCGCCAAAGCCCAGCAGCATTCCGGTGTCGACCGCGCGCTGGAACATGCTGGTCACCACGGAGCCGACCGGGATCTTCAGCGCGCGCATCGCCTCGCCCATCGCCTTGGCCTGCGCGCGGCCCTGGTCGTTGAGCTGGCGTTGCGCCGCGACGTTTTTGATGTTGAGGGGATCGGTGTCGGCCTGGTTGGAAAAGCTAGCGCCATGGCGGATCACGATGACATAGCCGCCGCGCCTGACATCGTCGATCCAGTCCGCCTGCGCCGACCGGCTGAAGGCGATCGCGGGAAGGAGTGCAGCGAACAATAGGAGAAATCGAATTGATCGGGACGTCAAGCTGGACATTGGCCTTTCCCCCTTCACGCAGCGGTTGCACTGCCGGGAGGATAACCCGAAAGTCCCTGCCGCCGATCTTGTTTTTTTCGTTAGAAACCCTTCCCGCCGTCTTTCCCAGAACCCTCACACCCCTTCCGGCGGCAGCGCGGAAGCGCTGGCGGCGGGACGGAGACGATCGAGCTTGCGCTCGCGGTAGAAAGCGTAGAGGCCGGACAGCACGATGATCGATGCGCCCACCAGCATGTAGCGGTCCGGCCGGTCGCCGAAGAAGAGATAGCCGAGCAGCATCGCCCAGAGCAGCGCGGTATAGCGGAATGGCGCAACCGCCGACATGTCACCGGCGCGCAGCGCCATGATCACATATTGATAGCCGGTCAGCACGAGAACAGCGGCAAGCGCGAGCAGTCCGAGCGCGCGGCCGGACGGCGCCGTCCAGCCGCCGAGCGGAAAAAGGATGACGCCACCCATGACGGTTACGGCTACCGTCGTCACGAGCGTGATGAACAGCGAAGGGATGTGCGCGGGAATGGGCCGGGTCGCGAGATCACGCACGGCGAAGAATACCACCGAGCCCAGCGCGAACAGCGAGTACTGATTGAAGCCTTCGAGTCCCGGCCGGACGATGATGAGAACGCCGACAAAACCGGCCGTGATCGCGAGCCACCGGCGCCAGCCGACGCGTTCTGCGAACGCAAGCGCCGCGCCGAGGGTGACGGCCAGCGGCAGCGCCTGGAAAATCGCGGCGGTATTGGCAAGCGGCAAGTTAACGATCGCGGTCAGAAATGCCATCGTGCCGGCGACTTCCGCTGCCACGCGCAACGCCACCGGCTTCATCATGGACGTGCGCGGCGAACGCAGGGCCCCGCGGTGAAACGCGAGCGCCGCGATCAGCACCGTCGCGAACAAGCCGCGCACCAGCATCACCTGGCCAAAATTCATCTCCGACGACACGGCCTTGGTGATCGCGTCGTTCATCGTGAAGCTCGCCATGCCCACGACCATGAACAGGCTTCCGCGAATGTTGGAATGGGGATGCAACTCTATATCCGAGGAGAGAAACGTTCACCGGATGAGGTTCGGTGGACACCAAAAATGCGAGGGCGCGATCCCCAAAGGAATCGCGCCGCTGTTGAAATCACACCGCGCCGGCCTTCTGTGCGTATTCCCAAGAGGCTTGCGAGAGCGGCACCGTACGCTTGGCCGACTCGATAGCCTTGGCGTTTGCGGCGGTGCCGTCGCGGATGCGCCCGGCAATGCCCTGGGTGATGCCGGCGAGGCGGAACAGATTGTAGGAGAAATACCAGTTGAGGTCGGGCACGGCCATGCCGGTGTAGTCGCAATAGATTTTTGCCGCCTCTTGCTGGCTCGGAATGTTCAACGCCTTGAGATCGACGTTGGCAAGACCCGGCATGGTCCACTGCATGAGCAAATACGTGAAGTCCGCCATGGGATCGCCGAGCGTCGACAATTCCCAGTCCAGCACCGCCAGCACGCGCGGTTCAACGGGATGGAAGATCATGTTGTCGAGGCGATAGTCGCCATGAACGATCGAGATGCGCTCCTGCGCCGGCACCGTCTTGGGCAACCACTCGGCGAGCTTCTCGAATTCGGGGATGTGCTGGGTCTCGGAGGCGCGGTACTGCTTGGTCCAGCGGTCGATCTGGCGTGCGAAATAATTGCCGGGCTTGCCGAAGTCGGCGAGACCAATCTTCTCGGGATTGAACATGTGCAGCTTGGCCAGCGTTTCGATCTTGCTGGCGAAGATTTTTCGGCGCGCTTCCGGCGACTGGCTCGGCAGGCTCGGATCCCAGAACACCCGGCCCTCCTCCATCGACATGATGTAGAAGGCCGAGCCGATTACGGCGTCGTCCAGGCAGAGCGCATAGGCCTTTGCGACGGGAAAATCCTGCTTGCCAAGCGCGGCGATGACGCGGAACTCGCGATCGACCGCATGCGCCGACGGCAACAATTTACCGAACGGCCGACGTCGCATCACATAGGAACGGCCGGGCGTGTTGAGACGATAGGTCGGGTTGGACTGGCCGCCCTTGAACTGCAGGATGGTCAGGGGTCCGGCAAACCCCTCGACATTCTCCGACATCCATTTGGCGAGGTTCGCCTCGTTGACGCGATGACGTTCCTCGACTTCCCTTGTGCCCGAGAATTCCTCGTCCTTCCTGACGCCGTCGTTCACGCTCACGCTCCCTAGAATTCTTATACCGTCGTTCCGGGGCGATGCGCAGCATCGAACCCGGAACCTCGAGATTCCGGGTTCGCGCTGGCGCGCGCCCCGGAATGACGGTGGGGGAGAACGCGACGCGCTCTCCACCTTTTGTTAGTGCCTTGGAGCGTTTTGATACTTCCGAACTTCTAGTCTGGCAATGGCGCGGTTATGCACCTCGTCCGGGCCGTCGGCGAGCCTGAGAGTACGGATGTGGGCGTAATCCTGCGCCAGACCCGCATCGTCGGAAACGCCGCCGCCGCCATAGGCCTGGATCGCCTGGTCGATGATCTTCAGCGCCATGTTGGGCGCGGCCACCTTGATCATGGCGATTTCGAGCTGCGCGGTCTTGTTGCCGACCTTGTCCATCATGTCGGCGGCCTTCAGGCACAGCAGCCGGTTCATCTCGATATCGGTCCGGGCCTCGCCGATGCGCTGCTCCCACACCGAATGCTCGATGATCTTCTTGCCGAAGGCGGTGCGCGACGACAGGCGCTTGACCATCTTCTCCAGCGCCTCCTCGGCCTTGCCGATGGTGCGCATGCAGTGATGGATGCGGCCCGGACCGAGGCGGCCCTGCGCGATCTCGAAGCCGCGGCCCTCGCCGAGCAGCATGTTGGAGACCGGCACCTTGACGTTCTCCAAGAGCACCTGCGCATGGCCGTGCGGCGCATCGTCATAGCCGAACACCGGCAGCATCTTCTCCACCTTGATGCCGGGCGTGTCGAGCGGCACCAGGATTTGCGACTGCTGCTGATGCTTGGCGGCGTTGAAATCGGTCTTGCCCATCAGGATCGCGATCTTGCAGCGGGGATCGCCGACACCCGACGACCACCATTTGCGGCCGTTGATGACGTAGTGATCGCCCTGCTTCTCGATGCGGGTCTCGATGTTGGTGGCGTCGGAGGAGGCAACCGCCGGTTCCGTCATCAGGAAGGCGGAGCGGATCTCGCCGTCCATCAGCGGGCGCAGCCATTTGCGCTTCTGCTCCTTGGTGCCGTAGCGCATCAAGACTTCCATGTTGCCGGTATCGGGTGCGGAACAATTGAAGACCTCGGAGGCCCAGGAAATGTGGCCCATCTCCTCCGACAGCAGCGCGTATTCCAGGTTGGTCAATCCCGCGCCGCGGAATTCGTCATCCTCATGCGGGTTCGGCGGCATGAACATGTTCCAGAGGCCCTCGGCCTTCGCCTTGGCCTTCAGCTCCTCCAGGATCGGAATCACCTTCCAGCGCGCGCCCTCCTCGTCCTGCTTCTTGTAGATCGGCACCGCCGGGCGGACGTGCTTGTTCATGAAGGACTGAACCCGGTCGAGCCATTGCTTCTGCTTGCTGGACAACGTGAAATCCATCGGACGCTCCTCGCTTTTTTCGCTTCGCAAAACCTTTGGCCGCACTGTCCGTCTGCCGCCCGCATCCGGCAAATCACAAAACTTGCCTTGCGTTCGCAGCAGCATTGACATTTGCCGCCCTTCAAACGATAGTTTCATACAAGTGTTTGAATTGCAACTCCCGATGCGGGGGTCACCCATGCCATCAGATCAGACCCGTTCCGCCATCCTCGCCGCCGCCGAGCGGCTCTATGCCGATCGCGGCTTTGGCGACGTCACGCTGCGCGACATCGTTGCCGAAGCGAACGTCAATCTCGCGGCGGTGAATTACCATTTCGGCTCCAAGGATGAATTGATCGCCGAGCTGTTCGTCACCCGCAGCATTGCCGGCAATCGCGAGCGTCTCGCCGAGTTGAAGGCGGCGGAAGCCGCCGGCGGCGGGCGCGCCAGCATCGATGCGATTTTCCGCGCGCTGGT
>Ga0081540_1003446_pt1 | contig 12481 bp, 10 predicted proteins | sample TabmetS2T1R1_FD_71024 | JGI IMG/M metagenome (GOLD analysis project Ga0081540, IMG submission 71024) | Tabebuia heterophylla rhizosphere microbial communities from the University of Puerto Rico - S2T1R1 | ecosystem: Host-associated > Plants > Roots > Rhizosphere ...
CGCAATCCGTCGAAGCTGGCGCAGAGCATGAAGGACGCCAACGTCAAGCGTAAGCTGGTGCGCGCGATGCCCTCGGAGAAGTCGGTCGAGCGGCTGATCGAGCGGGCCCGCAAGCTGCCACCCAAGATCACCTATTAAGGAACGCCGCCGCGCACCCCGTTCCGGCCCCTTCCCGACCTTGACACTCCGCTGCGGACCGCGCAAAGCGACCGCATGATGGCTACCACGTCCACATCAGCTGCGGCGGCCTCAAAGGCCGGCCGGCTGGACCTGCCGGCGCTGCTGGCACGGCCCTGTCCGGCCGTGATGGGCGTGCTCAACATCACCCCGGACTCGTTTTCCGACGGCGGCGCCTTCATCGCGCCGGAAAGCGCGCTGGCGCAGGCGCGTCGCATGATCGCCGAGGGCGCCGACATCATCGACATCGGTGCGGAGTCCACGCGGCCCTATGGCTCACAGCCGGTGACGGCCGAGGACGAGCTGCGCCGGCTCGAGCCGGTGCTATCAGAGGTAGTTGCACTCGGCGTCCCCGTCTCGATCGACAGCATGAAATCCGCCGTCGTCGCCTGGGCGCTGGAGCGCGGCGCTGTCATCGCCAACGACGTGTGGGGCCTGCAGCGCGACAACGGCATGGCCGCCCTGATTGCCGGGCGCGATGTCCCCGTCGTGATCATGCACAACCGCGACCACGCCGATCCCGCCATCGACATCATGGCCGACATCGCTGCCTTCTTTGCCCGCTCCCTCGATATCGCCGCGAAGGCAGGCATCGCGCGGGAGAAGATCGTGCTTGATCCCGGCATCGGCTTTGGCAAGACGCCGGAGCAGAGCATGACCGCGCTCGCGCGGCTTGGCGAGCTGCGCTCGTTCGGCTCGCCTATCCTGGTCGGCGCCTCGCGAAAACGATTCATCGCCAGCGTGACGCCCTCGGAACCGCAGCAGCGGCTCGGCGGCTCGATTGCAGCGCATCTGATCGCCGCGCAAAACGGCGCGAACATCATCCGCGCCCATGACGTGGCCGAAACCGTGCAGGCGCTGCGCGTGGCGGCGGCGATCGAGGAAAAGCAATGACTGACACCATCTTCATCAAGGGCCTCGTCATCCACGCCCGTCACGGCGTGATGGATCACGAGACCGAGGTCGGGCAGCGGTTCGTCATCGATCTCGAGCTGTATTGCGATCTCTTTGAATCCTCGCGCACCGACCACCTCTCGGACACCGTGTCCTACGCCAATGTGGTGACGACGGCGGTCTCGGCGTTCAAGAACACCAACTACAAGCTGCTGGAGCGCGCGGCCGGCGCGGTGGCCGACGCCATCCTCGCCGCCTTTCCACGCATCCGCGCCGTCAAGGTCACCGTGCACAAGCCGCATGCGCCGATTGCCGCGATCTTCGAGGATGTCGGCGTGGTGCTGACGCGCTCGCGGCACCCACCTTCCAACGACTGACCGCGATGGCTAGCGTCCTGATCGCGCTCGGCGGCAATGTCGGTGACGTGCGCGGCACCTTCCAAAAGGCGATCGCCAATATCTGCGGCATGACGCAAGCCGCGCTGGTGGCACGCTCGTCGGATTACACCACCCCGCCCTGGGGCGACGAGCAACAGCCGCCTTTCGTCAATGCCTGCATCGAGATCGAGACCGGGCTCGATCCCCACGCGCTGCTGTTCACACTGCACAAGATCGAAAAGAAGTTCGGCCGCGACCGCGCCCATGAACGGCATTGGGGGCCGCGTCCGCTGGACCTCGACCTGCTCGCCTATGACGACGTCAGGCTCGACAAGCATGAATTGACCCTGCCCCATCCCCGCCTGTTCGCGCGCGCCTTCGTGCTGGTTCCGCTGGCCGAGATCGCGCCGGACCGCGTCATTGCGGGGCGATGTGTGCGGGACGCGCTGGCCGGGCTTTCCACCGACGGTATCGAGCGGCTGCCGGACCTGCCCGACCCCGCCTGAAAGGGACAAAACAGCATTTGGCTTGGGAAGCCGCGCATGGCAATTTCCGGCTCAACCAAAAGAACAGTTCATTAGGAAACGATGACCTCCTCGACCGAAGATTTACGGCTGGCTGCGGATTTTGCGCCAGCAACACAGGATGACTGGCGCAAGCTGGTTGATGGCGTGCTGAAGGGCTCGCCATTCGAGAAGCTGGTCGGCAAGACCTATGACGGCATCAGGATCGACCCGATCTACAGCCGCGCCAGGGGCGCGGCCCCGATCGCGGGACGCGCAGCGGCCGCGCCATGGCAGATCATGCAGCGGATCGACCATCCGGACGCCGCGCAAGCCAATGCACAGGCGCTGCACGATCTCGAAAACGGCGCCACCGGGCTGACGCTGGTGTTTTCCGGCGCCAACGGCGCACACGGTTTCGGCCTCGACCCGTCACCCGAAGCGATCGAGAAAATCCTCGACGGCATCTTTCTCGACGCAGGCATCGCGCTCGAGCTGCAGATCGGGCCACAGTCGCGGATGGCGGCGATCCATGTCGCCGAGCTCGTCAAACGCAAGGGGTTTTCGCCCGCGGCCTGCGACATCCGCTTCGGCCTCGATCCGCTCGGCGCCGGCGCAGTGTGGGGATCGAGCCCCTACACCTGGGCCGAGATCGTGCCGGCGGTGACGGGCGCCGTTCAGGGCCTCGCTGCTCTCGGCTTCAAAGGCCCGATCGCCGCCGCCGACGGCCGCGTGGTGCACGATGCCGGCGGGTCCGAGGTGCAGGAGCTTGCCTTTGCGCTGGCGGCCGGCGTCGCCTATCTGCGCGCGATTGAACAGTCCGGGGTCGCGCTCGATGCCGCGCAGGGCATGGTCTACACGCGCCTTTCGGCCGATGCCGACCAGTTTCTGACGCTGGCCAAATTCCGCGCCATGCGGCTGCTTTGGGCGCGCATCGAGCAGGCCTGTGGCCTCGCGCCAAGGTCGCTGTTCATCGCCGCCGACACCTCATGGCGCATGCTGACCCAGCGCGACGCCTTCGTGAACATGCTGCGCGCCACCATGGCAACCTTCTCCGCCGGCCTCGGCGGGGCCAATGCCATCACCGTGCTGCCGCACACGCTGGCGCGCGGCCTGCCCGATCCCTTTGCGCGGCGCGTGGCGCGCAACACCCAGCTCGTGCTGCTGGAGGAATCCAACCTCGCCAAGGTCAGCGATCCCGCGGCAGGTTCTGGCGGCATCGAGGCGCTGACGCGCGAGCTGTGCGAGGCGGCCTGGGCGCTGTTCCAGGAGACCGAGAAAGCCGGCGGGCTGTTTGCGGCGCTGGAGCAGAACATCATCCAGCGCAAGGTTGCAGCCACGCGAGCGGCGCGCGAGGCCAATATCGCAAAGCGCCGTGACGTGCTGACCGGCGCCAGCGAATTCCCGAACATGCATGAAGCCGACATCGCCGTGCTCGATGCGAAACCGATCGTGCTTCCGTCCTATGGCGAGGCGAAATACAAATTCGATCCGCTGACGCCGATGCGGCTCGCCGCGCCCTTCGAGGCGCTGCGCGACAAATCGGATGCGATCCTGCGCAAGGCCGGCAAACGTCCGACAGTCTTCCTGGCCAATCTCGGCACTGCGGCCGACTTCACGGCGCGCGCAACGTTTGCGAAGAGCTTCTTCGAGGCCGGCGGTATCGAGGCCATCGACAGCGAGGGACTTGCCGACGCCGGCGCGCTCGCCGCAGCCTTCAAGGCCTCCGGCGCGCCGCTCGCCTGCCTTTGTTCCAGCGACAAGGCCTATGCCGCCCATGCGGCGGCCGCCGCGGGGGCCCTTCAAGCGGCCGGCGCAAGGCATATCTATCTGGCAGGCCGGCCCGGCGAACAGGAAGCCGCCTTGCGCGGCGCAGGCGTCGGTAGCTTCATCTTCGCCGGCGGCGATGCGCTCGCGGCTTTGCGCGATGCCTATGGGCGGATGGAGTAAGCATGACGGATGTGCCAAAACCCGTTCTGACCGGCGGCTGCCAGTGCGGCGCCATTCGCTTTGCGCTGTCGAAGCCACCCACGCGGATCAGCATCTGCCATTGCCGGATGTGCCAGAAGGCAACCGGCGCGCCGTTCGCCTCCTTTGCCGACATCGAGAACGCGGATTTTTCCTGGACGCGCGGCAAGCCGGCCTCGTTCCAGTCTTCCTCGATCGCGCTGCGTGACTTTTGCGCCGCCTGCGGCACACCGCTGAGCTTTCGTCTCATCGACGGCCCCAAGATCGAGATCCTGACCGGCAATTTCGACCGTCCCGACCGGATCATCCCGACCCGGCAATATGGCACCGAATCCCGCCTCGGCTGGGTGGTCGGCATCGCCAATCTGCCGAGCCAGACCACGATGCAGAACTACGGGACGGAGAAGATGGGCACCATCAAAAGCCACCAGCATCCGGATCATGATTGAAGCGCGCGATGCGGTTGGGGATCAATCTTCGAGGCGACCTCGCGAAGCTAAGCGACGTCGAGCTGGCATCGGAATTTGACCGGCTCGTAGAATACAGGATCGCGCGATTTGGATCAGAGCCCATGTTGGTGGCCTCAAAGGGTTTATCTATTATGGTCCGGAGTGGCCATTCGGACGCGGCCCCATCCATGCTCGGTGGGCTTACAAGACTTGGATCGGCTATTTTTGGATATTCAGAGGACGACGAGGAACCCTTTATCTGGTTGAGTGCGAGATCAAGGATGTCAGGGACGAGCTCGCACGTCGGGTGACCCGGAAAAAAGCCATTCCGGTCACCTAGTTAGGAACGCCAATTAACCTATTATCACTAACCTCCCGCATGGTAGAATTGGCGCATCTTGCAGTTCCTGTCCGAATTGCTCGTCGCGGCTGCTGCTGAGGGAGTGTGGCGTGGCTTCGTCCGCACCGCCCAGGGTAGCAGTACGAATTCACAGGGATCGCCATACGATTGGAAGAGCGATCCCGTCTACAAGAAGAACCTCCAAAGGTTGATCGAACGGAATCGCAGGTTTGAGGAAACAAGGGAATGACGCGCATTCCGAACTTCGCTGATGTCGCCTTCGAGGCGGTCGCGCCTAACGCGCCCGCCGGGAGCGCCGAGCCGTGGCTGACGCCCGAGGGCATCCCGGTGAAACCGGCCTACGGCGAGGCTGACCTCGCCGGCATCGATTTCCTCGAGACCTGGCCGGGCGTGGCGCCCTATCTGCGCGGCCCCTACCCGACCATGTATGTCAACCAGCCCTGGACGATCCGGCAATATGCCGGCTTCTCCACGGCCGAGGACTCCAACGCCTTCTATCGCCGTAACCTCGCCGCGGGCCAGAAGGGCCTGTCGGTCGCCTTCGACCTCGCGACCCATCGCGGTTATGACAGCGATCATCCGCGCGTCTCCGGCGACGTCGGCATGGCCGGTGTCGCCATCGACTCCATTTACGACATGCGCACACTGTTTGCGGGCATCCCGCTCGACCAGATGAGCGTGTCGATGACCATGAACGGCGCGGTACTGCCGATCCTGGCGCTGTTCGTGGCCGCCGCGGGCGAACAGGGCGTGCCGCCGGAAAAACTGTCGGGCACCATTCAGAACGATATTCTGAAAGAGTTCATGGTGCGCAACACCTACATCTATCCGCCGGCGCCCTCGATGCGGATCATCTCCGACATCTTTGCTTACACCTCGCAGAAGATGCCGAAATACAATTCGATCTCGATTTCCGGCTATCACATGCAGGAAGCCGGGGCGACGCAGGATCTCGAGCTCGCCTATACGCTGGCCGACGGCGTCGAATATCTGCGCGCGGGCCTTGCCGCCGGTCTCGACGTCGACCGCTTCGCGCCGCGGCTGTCGTTCTTCTGGGCGATCGGCATGAACTTCTTCATGGAAGTCGCCAAGATGCGCGCCGCGCGGCTGTTGTGGGCGAAGCTGCTCAAGCCCTTCAATCCGAAGGACCCGCGCTCGCTGTCGCTGCGCACGCATTGCCAAACTTCCGGCTGGTCGCTGACCGCGCAGGACATCTTCAACAACGTGATGCGCACCACCATCGAGGCGATGGCGGCAACCCAAGGCCATACCCAGTCGCTGCACACCAACGCGCTGGACGAAGCGCTGGCGCTGCCGACCGACTTCTCCGCCCGCATCGCCCGCAACACGCAGCTGTTCCTGCAGCAGGAAAGCGGCACCAACCGCATCATCGATCCCTGGGGCGGCTCGTACTATGTCGAGCGGCTGACTCGCGATCTCGCGCAAAAGGCCTGGGGCCACATCCAGGAAGTCGAAGCGCTCGGCGGCATGGCGAAAGCCATCGAGGCCGGCGTGCCGAAGCTGCGCATCGAGGAAGCCTCCGCCAAGACCCAGGCCCGCATCGATGCCGGCCGGCAGGCCGTAATCGGCGTCAACAAGTACAAGCCGGTGGACGAGGCGCCGATCGAGATTTTGAAGGTGGAGAATTCCACCGTGCGGCGGCTGCAGATCGACAAGCTGAAGCGTCTGAAGGGCGAACGCAGCCAGAAGGACGTCGACGACGCGCTTGCCGCGCTGACCCGCTCCGCCGGCGACGGCAACGGCAATCTGCTGGCGCTAGCCATCGACGCCGCGCGGGCCAAAGCCACCGTCGGCGAAATTTCCGACGCGATGGAAAGGGTGTTCGGCCGCCACCGCGCCGAGATCAAGTCCATCACCGGCGTCTACAAGCGCGAGGCCTCCGCGATGTCCAACAACAAGGTCGAGAAAGTTCAGGCGCTGATCGACGCCTTTGAGGAGGCCGAGGGCCGCCGCCCCCGCATCCTCGTCGCCAAGATCGGCCAGGACGGCCACGACCGCGGCCAGAAGGTAATCGCCTCGGCCTTTGCGGATGTCGGCTTCGACGTCGATATCGGGCCGCTGTTCGCCACCGCCGATGAGGCCGCGCGCCAGGCGGTCGAGAACGACGTGCATATTCTCGGCGTATCGTCGCTGGCCGCCGCGCACCTCACCGCCGTGCCCGAACTGAAAGCCGCGCTGAAGAAGCATGGCCGCGAGGATATCATGATCATTATCGGCGGCGTGGTGCCGCCGCAGGATTACGATGCACTCTACGCCGCCGGCGCCGAAGCGATCTTCCCGCCGGGCACCGTGATTGCCGATGCCGCCGAAGAGCTGATCCGCAAGCTCAACGCCCGGCTCGGCCATAGCGAGGCGGCGGAGTAGTCACCGCCGCTTTCACGCCGCGTTGCGCGCCAACGTTCGCGCAAGCGAGTGGGTCCAGTCCGGTATCCACGACTGAAACAGTGCTTGCCAGCGCTCGGTATCCTGCGGCTCGCTCTCGAGCGCGACCGACCACTGGATGAAGGTGCGGTTACCCTCGACAATGCGCGCCAGTTGCATCGTCCCTTCATAGGTCGTCGGCGACACGGCTTGCGTTGTGCCGGCCGAAGGAAACGGCAGCGGCTCAATGCCGGCATACGTCAACAGATGCGCATCGTCGGAATGCACGGCGAGGCGCTGGCGCACCCAGTTGCCGCGATAGCAGAAGCGCCTGATGGCGCCGACCTCGTCGCCGCGCCGCTCGTCCTCGATGACGCTCTCGCTGACGCCCTCAATATAAGCCGGATAATTGTTGAAGTCGCGGATCAGCGACCACACGGTTTCCAAGGGATGATCGAGCACGGTGCTGTAGAAGGCGGCTGTCATCATTCGTCTCCCGTTGATGAGAGCGATCCTGCCGCTTGATGAGGGCAAAACCCACCCGCTTTCCGCCCCTTCTTCGCGTGATGCCGCTCATCGCAATCGCGACGTCAACGCGATCCCTGCGGCATTGCGTCGCGAAAGAGCAGGAGCGTCCGGATCGACCATGAAAACGATGTGAACCGATCATCGCCTCGCTCAACGCTCAGAAGCGTAACCAAACCTTCACAGCCCTGTTGCCCGCCACGGTGATGCTGCCTGCATCACTTGTAGTTGCATCCGTCGCATTTGGCTGGGGAGAAAGCGATGTCGGCAAATCGGATATTTCGTCACCGTTCGTTTGTGTTGTTGTCATGCACCGCCATCGCGCTGAGCGCCATTGCGGCGCCGGCCCATGCCATCACGGTCAATCTGTTCGGCACGCCCGGTGTCAATGGCACGAACGGCGCAGGCCCCGGCCAGTCCGGCACCAACGGAGGCGCGGGCGGCGATGTGACGGCTACCGCGGGCCCTAACGCGGATCCCTCGAACGTTGCGAACGCGACAGGCGGCGCCGGTGGGACCGGCGGCAATGCGGGCAACGGGCCGCAGATCAGTGCTCCCGGAAACGGTGGGGCCGCAGGCAGTGCCGCAGCCAATGCAGCCACCACGGTCCAGAGCGGCCCTGCCTCCGCGCAGGCCACTGCGACCGGCGGAACGGGCGGCAATGCCGGAGCGCGCAACACGAGTGGGTCTACAAACCCTGCTTCAGGCGGTGCGGGCGGAAACGCTTCCGCAACGAGCACGGCATCGACAGGCGATGGCAGCGCCGTAGCTGCGACGGCGACCGCTGTCGGTGGTGCGGGCGGCCTCGGCGAGAACGGCGGGAACGGTGGCTCGGCCACTGCAACGGCCTGGGGAGCATCTGGATCGGGCCGCGTCGATGCCACCGTCGTGGCAATCGGAGGAAACGGCGGGGCTGTCAGGACGAGCGTAGCCGGTGACGGCGGCTCTGTCAGCCTGACGAATGCGGTGGGCGGCTCGACGACCGGCTCCCTCAACCTGTCGCAGTCGGCCTATGGCGGCAACGGTGGGCCATTGGCTGGCTTTGCTTCAAGTACCAACGGTGGTTCAGGCGGCAATGCGACGTCGAGTTTGTCGGTCAACGACACAGCGGCGAGTTCGCTTTCCGGCCAGGCCGTCGCCGTAGGCGGCAACGGCGCCGCCGGAGCAAGCCCCGGGCACAATGGAGGATCCGCCACCGCTGCCATCAATCTGTCTGGCGTGGGCGCAGTCAATGCAGCCGCCATCGCTACGGGGGGAGCGACCGGGCGTTGCGACGTGTCTTTCGGCAGTTGCGGTGCTGCCGGTACAGCGAATGCAACAGCCTCTGGTACAAGCAGCGGATCGTCCAGCGTCGACGTCCTGGCATCCGCGACCGGCGGCAGCGGCGTCGGCCAATCGGTGAATCCTGCACCCACTGGCGCGGCTGCCTCAGCGTCAGCAACCGGGCATTCGGATACGGGCGCGGTCACGGTGACGGCCATCCAGGTAGGCGGCTCCGGCGGCAGTTCGGCCTCCTCGACAGGTGCGGGTACTGGCGCTGCGTCCACCATGACAAATGCGGTCAGTGGGACGACGGCGGGCTCGCTAGCGCTGAACCAGACCGCGATCGGAGGAAAAGGCGGAGACGGATGGAATGGTGGAAATGGCGGCAATGCATCGTCGACGCTCACGGTCAATGACACCATCGCCGCGGCCCTCGCGGCGACGACGACCGCGACCGGCGGTGCGGGCGGCAATACCTTTGGCAACGCATTGGCGGCAAAGGGCGGCGCCGGCGGGAGCGCAATCGCCACGACCAATGTGAGCGGAGTCCAAGGCGTCACGGCCGTCGCCACTGCTACAGGCGGAAGCGTTGGTACCACAAGCGGTTTTGGTCCCACGGATCCCCTGCCTGCCAGCGGCGCGGCGACGGCCACCGCAAATGCGGCGACCACCAGCAACAACAACGCTTATGCAGTTGCCACGGCCAATGGCGGGGCCAACACCTCGTTCACGTGGTCCGGTAGCACCATCTACACGCCAGCAGGCGCGGCCAATGCCACCGCCAACTCTTCGGCCGTCGGATCGGGCATCGCGGGCGCGCTTGCAACGGCAACCGGATATGGCGGCGGCTCGGCCAGTTCCTCCAGCACCTCCACCGGTTCGGGCCTCACCGTCGTTACGTCGGCTTCGGCGCCGCTTGCCGGAAGCGCGACCGTCTCGGGGACCGCAAGCGCGTTCACGCAGACCACCATCGGCGGTTCGGCCTCGCTCTTTAACGGCTTCACTGCCGGACAGAGCATCTCGACGGCTACTGCGTCAGTCGGCTCGACCCTGGCGGCCTGGGGCGTGATGGGCGCAGCCTACGGCGGCACAGGGGCGCCGGTGACCTACACGCAGTCCGCGACCTTCAACTTCGCCTCATCAGGCAATCCGATGGGCATCAACCTGATGAACGTCGCCTCGCTCGGCGCCGGCTTCAATTCAGCCACGCTCAACGTCTTTGCCAACGGCTCGCTCGCCTTCACACAAAGCTTCTCCAGCCTGCTGGAAGCGCAGACGTTCTTCACCGGCAACTGGCTGTGGCTGCCGATGATCGCGGGCGCCGCCGACATTCTGCTCTCGTTCTCCGAGACGATGAGTGCGGGCCAAGGTTTCGCCTTCAGCTACGGTCTTGCGGATGCTTCTGCCGTCTCGCAGACGCCGCTGCCCGCGGCACTGCCGCTGTTCGCATCGGGTCTTGCCGCATTGTGGTTTGCGGGCAGGCGCAGGAAGAAGGCCGAAGCAAACGCGCTTGCTTGACGGACCAGGTTGGACCCCGATCTGCGGCCTCCCTTCGCCTTGCGATGGCGGCGCAAAGCTGCCTAGAATGCCCGCATCATAAGAGCGCCGGCCTCACCGGCGCCGCGGGAGGAAAAACATGCCCAAAATTACGCGCCGCGCTTTCGCAGCTTCAGCGGCGGCAGCAGCAACCGTCGCTGGCCTCGGCCTCAAGCCGGCCTCGGCGCAGGCCTATCCCTCACGCCCGGTGACGGTGATCGTGCCGTGGGGCGCCGGCGGCGGCACCGATGCCACCGCGCGCATCGTTGCGGCACTGCTCGAGAAGGAACTCGGCCAGCCCTTCAACGTGGTCAACCGCACCGGCGGCTCCGGCGTGGTCGGCCACTCCGCGATCGCGACCGCAGCGCCCGACGGTTACACCATCGGAATGCTGACGGTCGAGATCTCGATGATGCATTGGCAGGGGCTGACTGAACTCGGGCCGAAAAGCTATACGCCGCTGGCGCTGATGAACGAAGATCCGCCCGGCATCCAGGTCTCTTCCTCGTCGCCCTACAAGGCGGTGAAAGAGCTCGCCGATGCCATCAAGGCTGCGCCCGCGGGCAAGCTGAAGGCCTCGGGCACCGGCCAGGGCGGCATCTGGCATCTTGCCCTCGTCGGCTGGCTGCAGGCGATGGGATTGCCCGCCAACCATGTCGCCTGGGTGCCGTCGAACGGCGCGGCGCCTGCGATGCAGGACCTCGCCGCCGGCGGCCTTGACCTGACCACCTGCTCATTGCCGGAAGCGCGCGCGATCATCGAGGCCGGCAAAGCGCGCAGCCTTGCGGTGATGGCGCCGGCGCGCAATCGCATCTTCCCTGATGTGCCGACGCTGAAGGAAGCCATGGGCATCGACTACGCGACTGGCGCCTGGCGTGGCATCGCAGGTCCGAAGGGGCTGCCCCCCGACGTCGCAACCAAGCTCACCGCTTCGTTGAAGAAGGTTTTCGACTCCAGCGAGTTCAAGGAATTCATGAGCAATCGTGGCTTCGGGACCGTGTGGGGCGACGCAGGCGAGTTCGCCATCTTCATGGACAAGGGCGACGCTGCGATGGGCGAGGCGATGAAGGCCGCCGGTCTCGCCAAGGCCTGATCGGCAGAAGCAGGCGGGACCGGTTCATGCGTCTTCCCGATCGAGTCACGGGATTGTTTCTCGTTGGCCTCGGCGCGGCCTCGGCCTATGGCGGCTGGCAGCTTCCGCCGGTGCCGGGCCAGCCGGTCGGCCCGAACGTGTTTCCGCTGGTGATCGGTACGGGACTCGCGCTGTGCGGGCTCGCGATCGCCTTCGGGATAGGTCACTCCTTCGAGGAAGAAGAGGAGATCGTTCCCCTTGAAGGCGGCAAGGGTCCGGCGCCGCGCGGCAAGCTGTATGGGCTGCGAGCGCTGCTTCCGCCGGCGCTGCTGCTGTTCTACGTCCTGGTCGCCGACCGGCTCGGCTTCATCCTCACGGCCGGGCTGATTGTCTTCGTGACCTCCACCGCGCTCGGCGCCCGCCTGAAGCTGTCGCTTCCGCTGACCGTGCTGGCGCCGATCGCCATCCATCTGATCTTCAGCAAGCTGTTGCGCGTGCCGCTGCCGATTGGCCTGCTGCCCATGCCGTGGTGAGACATGTTCAACACCCTGATCCAGGCTTTCAACCTCATCACCACCTGGGAAGTCATCGTCGCGATGCTGGCGGCTTCCGTCTACGGGCTCGTCATCGGATCGCTGCCCGGCCTCTCCGCCACCATGGCGACCGCCTTGCTGGTGCCGGTCACCTTCTACCTCTCGCCGATCGCTGCGATCGCCACCATCGTGGCGGCCTCCTCGATGGCAATCTTCTCCGGCGACATTCCCGGTGCGCTTTTGCGCATTCCCGGTACCCCCGCCTCCGCAGCCTATGCGGACGAGGCCTATGCCATGACCCGCAAGGGCGAGGCTGAACTGGCGCTTGGCGCGGGCGTCTGGTTCTCCGCCGTCGGCGGCATCGCAGGCACGCTGTCGCTGATGATCCTGGCGCCGCCGCTTGCCGAGATCGCACTGTCGTTCTCGACCTTCGAATATTTC
>Ga0081540_1003447_pt1 | contig 12480 bp, 11 predicted proteins | sample TabmetS2T1R1_FD_71024 | JGI IMG/M metagenome (GOLD analysis project Ga0081540, IMG submission 71024) | Tabebuia heterophylla rhizosphere microbial communities from the University of Puerto Rico - S2T1R1 | ecosystem: Host-associated > Plants > Roots > Rhizosphere ...
GGCTCGGGGGTACCGACCGTGGGCAACGTGCACGAGGTCGCCCATGGCATCGATCCGCACGCCCGGATCGTCTACGTCGACATCGACCCGGTCGCGGTCGCGCACAGCGAGGCGATCCTGGCCGGCAACGACCGGGCCGCCGTGCTGCACGCCGACCTGCGCCGGCCGGAGCAGATCTTCGCGGACCCCAAGCTCGAACTGCTGGACCTGAACAAGCCGGTGGCCATCCTCGCGCTCGCGGTGGTGCACTTCCTGTCCGACGAGGACGATCCGGCCGGCGTGCTCTCCCGGTACCGGGAGCGGGTGGTGGCGGGCAGCTACCTCGCGGTCTCGCACGCCAGCCTGGAGGGCGACGCCGCCGAGTCGGCGGCCGGCCGGGACGAGTTCAACCGGCAGCAGGCCAATGCCCAACTGGTCACCCGGAGCCCGGCCGAGATCACCGCGTTCTTCGACGGCTTCGAGCTCGTTGAACCCGGCCTGGTCTACCTCGCCCAGTGGCGCCCGGAGCCGGGCGCCCTCCAGCCCGGGGACCAGGAGCCACTCGTGTCACACCTGGCGGGCGTGGGCCGCAAGATCTGATCCCGCGTCGGCGGCTTACCCGGCCGATCGCCGGGTAAGTCGCCCCGATGACGACGGTCGCACCGGCCAGACCGGCGCTGAGCCACCGGCAGATCCTGCTGTTGATGGGCGGGCTCATGACCGGCATGTTGCTGGCCGCCCTGGACCAGACCATCGTGGGTACAGCGCTGCCCACCATCGTCGGGAAGCTCGGCGGGATCAACCACTACTCCTGGGTGGTGACCGCCTACCTGCTCGCGTCGACGGCCTCCACACCGCTCTACGGCAAGGTCTCCGACCTGTACGGACGCCGTCCGCTGCTGATGTTCGCCATCGGCACGTTCCTGGTCGGCTCGCTGCTGGCCGGCCTGTCCCAGAACATGGCGGAGCTGATCGCCTTCAGAGGCATCCAGGGCCTGGGCGCCGGTGGGCTGATGACGCTCGCCTTCACCATCGTCTCGGACGTCGTCGCGCCCCGCGAGCGACCCCGTTACCAGGGCGTGTTCGGCGCGGTCTTCGGCCTGTCCAGTGTGGCTGGCCCCCTGGTCGGCGGGTACTTCGCCCAGCACGACTGGCGGTGGATCTTCTACCTCAACGTACCGCTGGCGATCGTCGCCATCTTCGTCTGCTACTCGGTGCTGCGCCTTGTACCGCACGTCAAGCGGGAGCACACGGTCGACTGGCTGGGCGCCGGGCTGCTGGTCGTCGCGGTGATCTGCGTCCTGCTCGCGCTGTCCTTCGGCGGTACCCCCGGCTGGGCCTGGAGCTCCGCGCGGATCATCGGGCTGTTCGTGGGGTTCGCCGTGTTCGCGGTGGTGTTCCTCGTGGTCGAACGGCGCGCCCCGGAGCCGATCCTGCCGCTGCCGCTGTTCCGCCGGCCGACGTTCGCGATCGCCAACGCGGCAACCTTCATCCTCGGCTTCAGCATGTTCGGCGCGATCATCTACGTCCCGCTCTACCTGCAGATCGTCAAGGGCGCGACGCCGACCGCGTCGGGCCTGCTCATGCTGCCCATGATGGCCGGTGTGATCATCACGTCGATCCTCGCCGGGCGGGTCATCAGCCGGGTCGGCCGGTACAAGTGGAGCACCGTCATCGGTACCGGCGTGATGGCCGCCGGGCTGCTGCTGTTCACGCTGCTGCAGACGAACACGCCACTGTGGCAGGCGTTCGGCTACATGCTGGTCATCGGCATCGGGCTGGGGCTCGCGATGCAGCCGCTGATCCTGGCGGTACAGAACTCGCTGGAGCTCAAGGACATGGGCGCCGGTACCGCGACGGCCACGTTCTTCCGGTCGCTGGGCGGCTCGGTGGGCGTCGCCGCCCTGGGCGCGGTGCTGAGCAACAAGCTCGCCTCGGAGCTGAACCCGCTGGTCGCCAGGGCGCTGCGCCTGCTACCGCCGGACGTGGCCGCGCAGTTCGCCGGGCGTACCGGCAGCATCTCGATCAACGACCCGGCCTCGATCCACGCGCTGCCAGGCCCGCTGCGCGCGGCGGTCGAGGAGGGCTTTGTGCGGACCCTGCACCCGATCTTCCTGGCCGCGGGCCTGGTGTCGCTGCTCGCGGTGGCGCTGTGTCTGGCGCTGCCCGACCGGGAGCTGAAGGGTGCCGGCCCGACCGGGCAGGGCGCGTACGAGCCGGGCCGCCAGGAGGCGGTCAACGAAGCCCTGATCGGCTGAGCTCCCGACCCCGGAACGAAACCGGCTGGTAACAAAACCGAACAGGCACTGGCCGCTTGTGACGGCCGACACTAGCGTGTGGCCATGCGCAGCACGATGATGGACGCCCCTCTGCAGATCTCCCGCCTCCTTGAGTACGGCCGCTCCGTGCACGGCGCCTCCGAGGTGGTGACCTGGACCGCCGACGGACCCCGCCGGACCACCTTCGCCGGCATCGGCGAGCAGGCCGCCCAGCTCGCCCACGCCCTGCGCGACGACCTCGGTGTGACCGGCGACCAGCGGGTGGCCACGTTCATGTGGAACAACGCCGAGCACCTCGTCGCCTACCTGGCGATCCCGGCCATGGGTGCCGTGCTGCACCCGCTCAACCTGCGGCTGTTCCCCGAGCAGCTGATCTACATCGCCACCCACGCCGAGGACCGGGTGGTCATCGTCGACTCGACGCTGATCCCGCTGTTGGCCAAGAACCTGCCTCAGATGTCCACTGTGGAGCATGTGGTGGTCGTCGGCGGCGGGGACGTCGAGGCGCTCAAGACCGCCCAGGTGACCGTCCACCGCTGGGAGGAGCTGCTCGCGGAGAAGCCGACGCGGTACGACTGGCCGACCGTCGACGAGCACGACGCCGCGGCCCTGTGCTACACGTCGGGTACGACCGGCAACCCCAAGGGCGTCGCGTACTCGCACCGCTCCATCTGGCTGCACTCCATGCAGGTCTGCATGACGCAGGCGTTCGGTCTCACCACCCACGCGCGGGAGCTGGCCATTGTGCCGATGTTCCACGCGATGGCGTGGGGGCTGCCCTACGCGTGCTTCATGTCCGGCGCCTCGCTCGTGATGCCGGACCGGTTCCTGCAGGCCGCGCCGCTGGCCACGATGATCGAGCAGGAGCGGCCGAACCTGGCCGGCGCGGTACCGACGATCTGGACCGACCTGCTGGCCTACCTCGACGGGCACCCGGAGGTCGACGTCTCCTCCCTCAAGGAGGCCGTCGTCGGCGGCTCGGCCTGCCCGCCCGCGCTGATGCACGCGTTCTCCGAGCGGTACGGCATGGAGATCATCCACGCCTGGGGGATGACCGAGATGTCGCCGCTCGGCTCGGTTGCCCGGCCGCCCGTGACCGCCCAGGGCGACGACGTCTGGCGGTACCGGTACACGCAGGGCCTGTTCCCGGCCTCGGTCGAGGCGCGGATCGTCGGGCCGCTGGGCGAGGTGGAGCCCACCGACGGGGAGGCGGTCGGCGAGGTCGAGGTGCGGGGGCCGTGGGTCACCGCGACCTACCTCGGCGACGGACAGCCCGACCCGGACAAGTTCCGCGACGGCTGGCTGCGCACCGGCGACGTGGGCACGATCTCGGCCGACGGGTACCTGACGCTGACCGACCGCGCCAAGGACGTCATCAAGTCGGGCGGGGAGTGGATCTCCAGTGTGGAGCTGGAGAACCAGCTGATGGCCCACCCCGCGGTGCTGGAGGCCTGCGTGGTCGGGGTACCGGACACGCGCTGGGACGAGCGGCCGTTGGCCACGGTGGTGCTCCGGGAGGGGGCCTCCGCGACCGTGGAGGAGCTGCGCGAGTTCCTCGGTGCCCGGGTCGCGCGCTGGCAGTTGCCGGAGCGCTGGGCGTTCATCGACGCGGTACCCAAGACGAGCGTGGGCAAGTTCGACAAGAAGGTGGTCCGGGCGCAGTACGCCGACGGCCTGCTGGACGTCGAGACGCTCGGCTGACCCCGGCCGGCCGGCCGCCGTCCGGAAGGGTGGCGGTCAGGCCGTAGGCGTGGCTAAGCGGAACGGGCGGTCTTGGCCGGGGTCTTCTTCGCGGTGGTCTTCTTGGCCGCCGCGCCGGCCTTCTTCGCCGCGGTCTTCTTGGCGGGTTCGGCCGTCTTCTTCGCGGCGGTGGCCTTCTTGGCCGCGGTCTTCTTGGCCGGGGTCGCCTTTGTCGCGGCGGCCTTCTTGGCCGACCTGGCCGAGGTGATCGGCGTGGGCTCCGACGGCTCCGGGCGCGCACCGGTCGCCTCGCCGCGCGATGCCCTGGCCCGTTCGACCGAGGCGCGCAGCGCCGCCATCAGGTCCACCGCCGGTGCCGGCGCGGCCTCCTCCTCGGCCGGTGCCACCACCTCACGGCCCTCGACCTTGGCGTCGATGACCTCCTGCAGGGCCTCGCGATAGTTGTCGCTGTAGGCGTCCGGCTCGAACTCCGCCGACATCGAGTCGATCAGCGACTCGGCCATCGCCAGCTCCTGGGGGCGGGCCGAGATGTCCTCGTCCAGGAAGCCGAAGTCCGGCGTGCGGACCTCGTCCGGCCAGAGCATGGTGTTGAGCACCAGCACCCCGTCGCGTACCCGCAGGGTGGCCAGCTGCTCGCGCTGGCGAAGGGCGACCTTGACGATGGCCACCCGGTCCACCCCGGTCAGCGCGTCGCGCAGCAGCACGTAGGGCTTGGCGGCGTTGTTCTCCGGCTCGAGGTAGTAGGCCTTGGCGTAGAGGATCGGGTCGACCTGCTCGGCCGGCACGAACTCCAGGACCTCGATCGCATGCGAGGTGGTCAGCGGCAGGTCGGCGAAGTCCTCGTCGGTGAGGATGACCATCTCGCCGCCGCCGATGTCGTAGCCCTTGGCGATGTCGTCGTAGGAGACCTCCTCGCCGTCGATCGAGCAGGTCCGCTTGTACTTGATCCGGCCGCCGTCGGTGCGGTGCACCTGGTGGAAGCGGATGTCCTTCTCCTCGGTGGCCGAATACAGTTTGACCGCGATCGACACCAGGCCGAACGAGACCGCGCCCTTCCAGATCGCCCGCATACCGCCAGGATACGGCCTGACCAGGCCGGTGCGACCCGTCCGCAGTGGATCAGAACCTAAGGTGACGAGAGGGGCGCCCTCGGTGAGAGCGCCCCTGAAAGCAGGCAACGACCCCTTGCGAGAGGGGTCGTTGGGTGAACGTCGTACTTAGTCGGCGAGGTCGAATTCCCCGTTCTTCGCGCCGGAGAGGAAGGTGCTCCACTCCGCCGCGCTGAACACGAGCATGCCGCCCTCGCGGTTCTTCGTGTCGCGGACCGCGACGGCGTCGTCGACGACCGCGACCTCGACACAGTTGCCGTTGCCGCTGCTGCGGGTGCTCTTGCGCCACGCCGCGCGGGTGAGGTCCATAGTGGCCATTCCCCGCTCCCCCTTTTCCCGTCAAGAGAGTTGACCGAGACCGTTACTTCATGTGACGAGAAGCGTCGCGCAGGCGGGCCGTCGATTCCTCAGGATCCAGGGCCATACTGCACAGCTTCTGGTGGACCAGCGTATACCCTCCGACGTGATCGGGCTCCTCCAGGGCCTGCCCATTCGTCAGATTTTCCAGGTAGACGATTGATTCGTCCGGCGCGTCAGCGAAGCTCAGGATTACGTAGGGTGTTGTCATCGCGGGGTGCCCTCCGGCGGTGAACGGAAGTACCTGCACGGTAACGTTCGGTAACTCCGAAAGCTCGACAAGGTGTCCGAGTTGCTCGCTCATCACCTTCGCCCCGCCGACCGGTCGCAGCAGCACGGCCTCGTTCATCACCGCGGAGAGCTGGGTCGACTCCTGGCGCAGCAGATCCTGGCGGTGGATCCGCGCCGCCACCTTCTTCTCCACTTCGGCCGCCCCGGCGGTCAGCAGGAACATCTCCCGGGCATAGGCCTCGGTCTGCAGCAGGCCCGGCACGGACTCCGCCTCGTAAGTGCGCACGGTGGACGCCTCCGCCTCCAGTCCCACGTAGAACTCGAACCATTCCGGGAGGACACCGCTGTAGTTCTGCCACCAGCCCCGCTGCTGGGCCCCGCGGGCGATTTCGACAAGGGCCTCGGCGTCGGCGCCGGTCACTCCGTAGAGCGCGAGCGCGGCACGGACGTCCCGTGGCTTGATGCCTATCTGCGCGTTCTCGATCCGCGACAGGTTGCTCTTCGACATGTCGAGCTGCCGAGCGGCCTGGTCGAGGGTGAGGTGGCTGCGCTCGCGCAGTTGCCGTAGCTCTCGGGCGATCCGTCGTCGACGGACTGTGGGGCTGCTGGTCACGGCGCAGAGTGTCGCATCCCGGTACGGGTTGCCGCCACGCTTGATGCCGCAACAAATGAATCCGGGAGTTGCATTGCAAACGGTTTCAATGCATCCTTGATATTTGGTTCATGACGGGAGGACGCAGCCATGCGCATGACTGTTCCGGCCGGCTCAGTTGCCGCACGGACCACCGCCGCGCTCCTGCTCATGGCCGCCGACCTGCTGCCCGCCGTGGTCGGCAACGGCCCGCTGCTCAGCAGCGACCTGCACACCAGCCTCTACTCGGCGGTCCGGATGATGCCGCACGGCGACGACCTGGGCCGTGCCCACCTCGTCGCCGACCAGGCCGAGGAGCTTTTCGCGACCTATCTGGTGGCGACCGGCGGGGTGCGGCCGGGCCGCTCGGTCAGCCACACCGTGCGGGGCTGGGCGGCCGGCGCACCGGTCGAGGTGGCCACCCGCGAGCTGCGGGCCGCCGCCCGGTTCCTGTCCTCGGCCGACCCGAACGCGCAGGCGGCCAGCGTCGCGGGCCTGCCCGCCCGCCGCTGATCCCCATCGCGGCACCCGCGAGCCTCACCGCCGCGCCCGCGAGCCCATAAGATCGGAAGGGTGCCCGGGGCGCCGATGCTCGCCACACCCGGACCGCTGCCGAGCGGGCCGGGCTGGGCGTTCGAGTTCAAGTGGGACGGCGTGCGCGCCCTGGCCACCATCGAGCGTGGCGGGCTGCGGCTGCACGCGCGCAGCGGCGCCGAGATCACCACGGCGTACCCGGAGCTCGCGCCGCTGGCCGGGGCGCTGGAGCACGCGGTACTCGACGGGGAGATCGTCGTGCTGGACGAGGTGGGGCGCCCGTCGTTCACGGCACTCGCCGAGCGGATGCACGTGCGGGAGAAGGGGCGGGCCGCACGGCTCGCGACCAGCCTCCCGGTGACCTACATGATCTTCGACCTGCTCGGGCTCGACGGGCGGGACCTGACCACCGAGCCGTACCAGCGCCGCCGCCAGGCCCTGGAGGACCTGCACCTGGGCGCCGGCCGCTGGCTGGTACCCCCGTGGTTCGACGACGGCCCGGCGACCCTCGCGGCGGCCGAGGAGTATTCGCTGGAGGGCGTGGTCGCCAAGCGGCTGTCCGGCGTGTACCGGTCGGGCCAGCGCTCGCCCGACTGGATCAAGTACAAGCGGGAGTTCACCGGCGACTACGTCGTGGGCGGCTGGCGGCCCGGCGCCAGGACGATCGGCGCGCTGCTGGTCGGCGTGATGCGCCCGGACGGCCGGCTGGACCTGCGCGGCCGGGTGGGCGGCGGCATCTCCGCGGCCAAGGAGCGCGCGCTGCTCGCCGCGCTGCGGCCGCTGGTCACCGACCGCTCCCCGTTCGCCGCCGAACTGGCCAGGGAGGACAGCAAGGACGCCACCTGGGTGCGCCCGGAGGTGGTGGTGGAGGTCCGCTACGGCCAGCAGACCCCGGACGGCCGGCTGCGCTTCCCCCGGTTGGAGCGGCTGCGCACCGACAAGCCGGCCTCGGAGTGCGTCGATGAATGAGCGGGTCGTGGTCAAGGTGGACGGGGTGACCCTCGAACTGTCCAATCTGGACAAGGTGCTCTACCCGGCCGCCGGCTTCACCAAGGGCGAGGTCATCGACTACTACACCCGGATGGCCCCGGCGCTGCTGCCGCACCTGGCCGACCGGCCGCTGACCCGCATCCGGTACCCGAACGGGGTCGACGGCAACGGCTTCTTCGAGAAGAACGCGCCCGCCGGGGTACCGGACTGGGTCCGCGTGGAGACCCTTCCCGCGCCGGGCTCGACGCGGGGCCGGGCGACCCTGGACTACGTCGTCGCCGACGACCTGCCGACCCTCGTGTGGCTGGCCAACCTCGCCGCGCTCGAACTGCACGTTCCACAGTGGACGGTCGGCTCGGTCGGGCCCGACCGGCTGGTGGTCGACCTGGACCCGGGCGCGCCGGCCGGCCTCAAGGAGTGCGCCGAGGTGGCCCTGCTGCTGCGCGAGCGGCTGGCCGCCGACGGGCTCGTCGGGTACCCGAAGACGTCCGGCAAGAAGGGCATGCAGCTGATGTGCGCCCTTGCCGGTACCCAGTCGGCGGACGAGGTGTCGGCGTACGCGAAGCGGATCGCGCAGGAGCTGGCCAGGGCCCACCCGAAGCTGGTCACCTCGCAGATGACCAAGAGCCTGCGCCCGCGCAAGGTGTTCATCGACTGGAGCCAGAACAACGCGGCCAAGACGACGGTCGCGCCGTACTCGCTGCGGGCGCAGCCGAGGCCGACCGTGTCCACGCCGCTGACCTGGGACGAGGTGGAGTCCGGGCAGGTCCGACCGTTCGACTCGGAGGAGGCGCTGGAGCGGGTCGTCGGGTACGGCGACCTGCTCGCCGACCTCGGTGCCGAAGGCCCTGAGGTGCCGTAGCCGGGTCGGGACGGTTGACAAGGTAGTTATCAGCCACTAACTTCGATCGCGTGAGCCCGAGCAGCCGCATGAGCGCCGACCAGCGCAGAGAGCTGGTGATCCGCGCGGCTGTGATCGAGTTCGGCCGGCTCGGCTATGAGGCCGCCTCCACCGCGGCCATCGCCAGGCGGGTCGGGGTCTCCCAGCCATACCTGTTCCGGCTGTTCCCGTCCAAGAAGGCGATCTTCCTGGCCGGCATCGACGCCTGCTTCGACGCGCTCGAGGCGCTCTTCGAGCGGGTCGCGGTGGATGTCTCCGGCGAGGAGGCCTTCCAGGCCATGGGCAGGGCCTACAACGAACTGCTCGACAAGCGCGAGCAGTTGCAGTTGCAGCTGCAGATGTGGGCCGCCGCCTGCCACGACGAGGAGGTCCGGGCCAAGGCCCGGCGCCGGATGAGCCGCCTGTGGCAGCTCATCGAGCGGCTGACCGGCGCCGAGCACCAACGGATCATGCAGTTCGTCGCCGGCGGCATGCTGCTGAACGTCTTCGCCGCGCTCGAGCTGCCGCGCATCAAGGAGCAGCTCGGCGAGGCACTGACCGGCCTGGCCACCACGGCGACCGACTAGATCCTTCAAACGACCCGCAGCCCTGGGCGGTGGGCTGGCCGACGAAGTTAGTGACTGATAGCTAGATAGCTAGGGGGAGAGATGAGAAGGGCAGTCTGGACCTATCTGGTCTCCGGCATCGCGGTGTTCATGGTGGCCATGGACAACCTCGTGGTCACCAACGCGCTGCCGGTGATCAGGGTCAGCCTCGGTACCGGTCTGGAGGGGCTGGAGTGGACGGTCAACGCGTACACCCTGATGTTCGCGGTCTTCCTGCTGCCGGGTGCGGCGCTGGGTGACCGCTTCGGCCGGCGCCGGGTCTTCGCCATCGGCATGTCCATCTTCACGGCCGCGTCCGCGGTCGCGGCGCTGGCGCCCAGCGTCGGCGTGCTGATCGCGGCGCGCGCCGTGCAGGGCCTCGGCGGCGCCGTCGTCATGCCGCTGACGCTGACCCTGCTGGCCAGTGTGGTCGCGCCCGAGCGGCGCGGCCTGGCATTCGGGCTGTGGGGCGGGATGAGCGGGCTCGGCGTGGCGCTCGGACCGGTGATCGGGGGCGGGATCACCGAGTACGCGTCGTGGCAGTGGATCTTCTGGATCAACGTGCCGATCGGCATCCTGGTCCTGCCTATGGTGGCTCTCGTGCGGGAGAGCAGGGGCGGCGCGGGGCGGCTCGACCCGCTCGGCGTCGTGCTGGTCAGCCTCGGCCTCTTCGGCGTCGTGTTCGGCCTGGTCCGGGGCGACTCGCACGGCTGGACGAGCGGCTCGGTGCTCGCCGGGCTGGTCGGCGGCGGGGTGCTGATGGTGGCCTTCCTGCTCTGGCAGGCCCGGGCCGCCACACCGATGATTCCGCTGAGCCTGTTCGCCGACCGCGGCTTCAGCATCATCAACGCGGTGTCGCTGGTGATGGCGTTCGGCATGTTCGGCGCGGTGTTCCTCGGTGCCCAGTTCCTGCAGACGGTGCAGGGGTACTCGCCGTTCGCCGCCGGGTTGCGCACCCTGCCGTGGACGGCCATGCCGGTGATCGCCGCCCCGCTGTCCGGCCTGCTGTCCGATCGCATCGGGGGCCGCCGGGTGGTCGCCCTCGCGCTGGCGCTGCAGGCCGCCGGGATCGCCTGGCTCAGCGTGGTGTCGACGCCCACGCTGGCGTACGCCGGGCTGGTACCGCCGTTCGTCCTGGCCGGCCTGGGCATGGGACTGTTCTTCGCGCCGGCCGCCCGGATGACGCTCGGGTTCGCACCCCGCAACCTGGAGGGCGTCGCCTCGGGCACGTCCAACGCGCTGCGCCAGCTCGGCACCGTCCTGGGCGTCGCGGTGCTCAGCTCGGTCTTCGCCAGCTACGGCGGGTACCGCAGCGGTCAGCAGTTCGTGGACGGCATGGTGGCCGCGCAGCGGGTCGGCGCGGTGGCGCTGGCGGTCGCGGCGTTGATCGCGCTGGCCCTCCCGGCGATGCGCACTGCGCCGCAGGCGGCTCCCGAGCCGCTGACCGGCGAGCATGCGGAGCAGACCGTGCCAGTCTCGGCCCTGGGGTAGCCCGCCCGATTGGCATGCCGCAGGATGGTCGGATGCGCGTACCACGGCTGGTGAACGCCGGCTGGCACCGCTCCGACGGGCCGGCCCGCTCAGAACGGGCGCGCCGCGGATGGTCAGCGGTCGCGTTCGGCGCCATCGGGATCCTCGTGTGGATCCTGGTCGGCGCCGGACCGGCCGCCGCGGCGTCCATCGGCACTCTCCGGGTGGATCCGGCGTTCGGCCGGCCGACCACGAAGTTCACCGTCACATACGAGTACGCCCCGGCGACCACGGCGTGCGTCAAGGGCTCGGTCACGTTCAAGTGGGACGGCACGGACCTGCGCACGGTCGCGGTCGGTCAGGTGATGGTCAGCCGCACTGTGCGTTGCCGCGCGGTGCTGGGCAACGCGCTGCCGCCGGCGGACCGCCGCGACCCCGGTCCGCACACGATCAGTGTCGACACCCATGGCCTCCCGCCCGCGGACCCGAGGCTCTACACGATCCTGCCCGGCCCGACGTCCTCGGCGCGGCCCAGCCCGACACCGAGCCGGACGCCGGCCAGCCCGACCCGGCGGCCGACTGCCGACCCCACCGACGATGTGGTCGCGGGCGGCGTCGACATCTCCCCGGCGTCGTTGGCCCCGCTGGACACCGGGCAGCCGTCGGTGGCGGCCGCCGCGAGCGGTGGCGGCTCCGGCGGCGGCGGCCTGATGTCCTGGGTCCTGATCTTCGGCGGGCTGCTGGTGCTCGGCGGGGTCACCATCTTCGGGCTGCTCATCTACTGGACCCGGCGCGGTGGACCCGGCGACGCAGAGCCCGACACGCAGGTGTTCGGCGAATAGTCTTCGTCCCATGGCGACCGCCAGGGACCGGGTGCACACCACCGTCGACACGCTCAGCGAGCTCAGCTTGCGCTCCACGACCAACCTCGTCGACCGGGTGCGCCGGCTGCGCGGCGGGGGCCTGCTCGCCGCCCAGGCCGGGATCGCGGCCGGGCTGGCCTGGCTGGTCGCGCACGACGTGGTCGGGCATCCTCGACCGTTCTTCGCGCCGATCGCCGCGGTGATCGTGCTCAACGTCTCCGTCGGCCAGCGGCTGCGCCGGGCGGTCGAGCTGGTGGTCGGCGTCGCGGTCGGCATCCTCGTGGGCGACGTGCTGATCTACTTCATCGGTACCGGACCCTGGCAGATCGGGCTGTCCGTCGCCTTCGCCATCCTGGCCGCGGTCTTCCTCGGCGGCAGCGCCACAGTCATCGGCCAGGCCGCGTCCTCGGCGGTACTGGTCGCGACGCTCGCACCGCCACAGGGCGGCGTCTACTACTCCCGCTTCGTCGACGCGCTGATCGGCGGCGTGGTCGGGGTACTGGTCATCGCCCTTCTGCTGCAGGTCAATCCGTTGACCAGGATCGGTCGGGCGGCTGGGCCGACGTTCGCGCGGCTGAGCGAGGGACTGCGCGCCTGCGCCGCCGCGCTGCGGTCGGGCAGCCTGGAGGACGCCGAGCAGGCCCTCGACGCGCTGCGGCGCAGCGAGTCGTCGATCGCGGCCTTCCGGGACGCGCTGGCCGACGCGCGGGAGACCGCGACGCTGGCACCGGTGCGCTGGCGCGCGCGGGTACCGCTGGCGCAGTACGTGGACGCCGAGCCGCACCTGGACCACGCGCTGCGCAACGCCCGGGTGCTGGCGCGCCGGACGGTCGCCGCGGTGCGGGAAGGGG
>Ga0081540_1003448_pt1 | contig 12478 bp, 15 predicted proteins | sample TabmetS2T1R1_FD_71024 | JGI IMG/M metagenome (GOLD analysis project Ga0081540, IMG submission 71024) | Tabebuia heterophylla rhizosphere microbial communities from the University of Puerto Rico - S2T1R1 | ecosystem: Host-associated > Plants > Roots > Rhizosphere ...
CTCGACGTCGCGGACGACCAGATCTACCTCGTGCCGTCCCTGCTCGACCTCTCGGAGCTGGACGAGTTCATCGCGCTCGACCGGCCCGAGCTCAAGGAGGATCCCTGGGCGCCGGTCGTGCCGACGCGCTTCGGGTCCCACGACGGCGAGGCGCTCTTCGACGAGCTGCGCAAAGGGCCGGTGCTCGTGCACCACCCGTACGACTCGTTCGCCCGCACATTCGAGGCGTTCGTTCGCACCGCGGCGACCGACCCGCACGTCGCTGCGGTGAAGACGACGGTCTATCGTACGAGCGACGACTCCCCTCACGCGCCCGCGCTGATGGAGGCGGTCGAGGAGGGGAAGCAGACGGTCTGCCTGGTCGAGCTCAAGGCGCGCTTCGACGAGCGCCGCAACATCGAGTGGTCCCGCGCCCTGGAGGCGGCGGGAGTCCATGTGGTCTACGGCTTCCCCTCGCTCAAGATCCACGCGAAGGGCACGCTCGTGGTGCGCCACGAATCCGACGGCCTGCGCCGCTACGCACACATCGGCACCGGCAACTACAACGCGGTGACGGCGCGGCTGTACGAGGACTTCAGCCTCTTCACAGCCGACGAGGACATCACCGCCGACCTCGCCGACCTGTTCAACCAGCTGACCGGATTCGGCCGGCCGCAGGCGCTTCGGAAGTTGCTGGTGGCGCCCTTCACGATGCGGCCTGCGCTGATCGAGCACATCCGCCGCTGTGCCGCGGCCGCGGACGCCGGCAAGGAAGCGCGCATCAGGATCAAGGTCAACCACCTCGCCGACGAGGAGATCGTCTCGGAGCTCTACACGGCCGCGGACGCGGGGGTCGAGATCGAGATCTTCGCGCGGACGACCTGCACCCTCTGGCCGCGCCGGCACGGCGGCAAGGAGGACATCCGCGTCCGGACGCTGCTCGGCCGCTTCTTCGAGCACAGCCGCTTCTTCATCTTCGAGGCGGACGGCGAGAGCACGTTCCTGCTAGGGAGCGCCGACCTGATGCCGCGCAACCTCGACCACCGGATCGAGATCCTGGTCCCGATCGAGGACGGAAGGGCGCAGCGCGATCTCACGCGGACGTTCGACTCGATCATGGAGGACACCCGCTGGTCGTGGACGCTGCGCGCAAACGGCACGTGGGAGCGCGTGCGGGCCAAGAAGGGGAAGTCGTCCCAGAGTCTCCACGGTGCGCTGATGCGGCGAGCGCGCGCACGAGGCAGGCGTGCAAGCACGGTCTCACGCGCCCGCTGATTATCCAGCCGACGCGCTGGACACAATCGCCGAGGTGCGTGTCGGAATCGTCGACGTCGGAGCGAACACGCTCCGCCTGCTGGTGGCCGTTCCCGACGGCCGCTCGGTGCTTGCCGTGCACGAAGAGCGCCACCAGCTCGGCCTCGGGGAGGAGGTCGAGCGGTTCGGCTACATCTCGGCGCGGAAGTGCGCGGATGCGGCGGCGGCAGCCCGCGAGCAGACGCGCAAGGCCAGGAAGCTCGGCTGCGAGCGCATCGAGATCGTCGTCACCTCGCCCGGCCGGCAGAGCGCGAACAGCGAGGAGTTCGCGGACGCCCTCGCGCGGGGGAGCGGCGTCCCTGTTCGCATCCTGAGCGGCGACCAGGAGGGTGCGTACGCCTGGGACGGCGCGGTGGCGGCGCTCGACGATCCGCCCGAGAGCATCGCGGTCTGCGACGTCGGGGGCGGCTCGGCTCAGCTCGTCGTCGGCACGCTCAGCGCCGGGCCGGCCTGGGCCCGTTCGGTTGACCTCGGTTCGCTGCGGCTGACCACGCGACTGCTCGGCGGAGATCCGCCTTCGCCCGGCGCGGTCGAGGCGGCGCGCGCCGCGGCCGAGGAGGCGTTCGAACACGTCGTCCCGCCCGTCGCGCAGCTCGGGCTCGCCGCAGGCGGGACGGCTCGCGCACTGCTCCGCGTGGTCGGGACGATCGACGCGGAGCGGATCGAGGAGGCGATCGGCGAGCTGGCCGGCATGAAGCGCGCGAAGATCTCGAAGCGACACGGCATCCCGCCTCAGCGGGCGGCGACGCTGCTCGCAGGGACGATCCTCCTCGGCGAGGCACAGCGACGGCTTGGACTGCCGCTCGGCGTCGCGAGAGGAGGAGTCCGCGAGGGCTCGGCGCTCGCGCTCTTCCGCGAGAGCGCGACCGCCTACGCCTGACGAGGAAGCCGCTCGAGGACCTCGACGTGGTCCCCATCGACCTCGAGCACTATCGTCGAGCCCTTCTTCGCGCCCTCGCCGGCGAGCTCCTCGACCATGTCCCCGTGAACACAGGCGACCAGCGGCACTCCGGGGATGCGGAAGAGCGCCAGTGCCGCTTCACGCTCAGCTCCCTCCGCCAGCGCCTCCGAGCGCTCGACGGTCATTCCGTGGGCGTTCGCGAGCGGAATGACGGTGTCGACGCACCGTACGGCTGGGCTGGAGACGATCCGCTCGAAGTCGCGGCGGCCGAACAGGTCGACGAGGCCCTCCGCCTGGCGTCGCCCTCGTTCGTCGAGCGGGCGTACATCGTCGTCGCCGTCCCAGCTCGCTCGGTGGCCGGCCGTCGCGTGACGGACGAGGTAGACGATCACTCGAATGCGTCCCGCGCGGCACGGTCGAGCCTGCGCCAGGCCTTCGGCAGCTCCTCGCGCGCCTTGCGGCGGCGGGCCCGCTCGCGTTCCACGAGCCGGCCCGCGGCAAAGGCTGCGCCCGAGCCCGGCGCGTCCGCGAGCAGTCCTCGCAGCCGAGCCTCGGCGACGATCGCGTCCTGGTGCGTGCCGAGGACGTCCTGCAGCTCCTTCGCCCGCTCGATGAATCGTCGCGCTGGCTTCCCAACTTCGGCCTCGGCGAGCTCGGCCGTGTAGCGGGCGCGCTTGCAGGCGATCCGCGCCCGGTGCAGCTCGTCGTCGCTCGAGCTCGGCCCTAGCCGCTCGGCGATCTTGCTCAGGCGCTGGAACTCCGACCGTGCGAGCGTCCGAAGCGAGACCTGCCCTCTGCGCACACGCGGGCCACGCGCCGCCTCCTCCAGGGCGTCGAGCAAGCGGTAGTAGCGGTCGCTCTGCAACGTGTCGAGAGCGACGGCCTGGGCGGTGCTGCGCTCGTCGCCCAGGCGCTCGACGAGCGACGCCGCTGCATCGCGCTCCGGCTGCTCGAGCTGCTCGATCTCCCGATCCAGGTGCGCTATCAGCACGTCAGCGTCGCGGCGTCGTCCGAGCGAGCCGCCGAGCCACTTCAGCTCGTCGCGCAGCGGCTCCGACCATTCGGAATCGAGCAGCGGGCGTGCCGCGCGCAGCACGGCGCGGGCTCGACGAGCCGCCACGCGCATCCGGTGAACATCCTCTGGGTCGAGGTCCAGCCGCACGCCGGGGTCGTGCAGGAGTATCTGGGCGTACTGCTGTTCGATCATCGTCCTCAGCTGCTCAATTGCGTCGGTGGGCTCGGCGGCGGCCGGCTCGGCGCGAGGCTTGACCTGCTCGACGCTCGAGCCGCGCAGGAAAGCGGGCAGGACCGCGGTGACATCGCGCGGAGGGGTGACGGGCCCACCCGGTTGCTCAACGACGAGCGACTCCTCGCCCTGGACCCGCGGCGCTTCGAGCCGCCAGATGCCCTTGCCGTTTTCCATGCGGCGCGAGAGCGACACCCCGGCGAGCTCCAGGCGTCGTTGCGGCACGTCGTATTCCACCGCGCCGTTCACGGTTTCACCGTCCACGGCTCTGGATCCTACGGGAGGCGAAAGGACGCCCACGACCGTGGCCGAGCGCGTCCCTTCCCTCGCAGCGCTATGTGGTGAGCGCCTTTGCCTTCAGCGAGTCGTACTCGGCCTGCGAGATCGCCCCGCTGTCGAGCAGCTGCTTCGCCTTCTCGATCTCCCCCGCGGGGCCGCTGCTGGCAGCCACGCCCTTGACGTAGTCGTCGAACTGCGACTGGGCCGCCTGCGCCTGCTCCATTTGCCGGTCGGCCATCCCCTGGTGCTGGGCGATCAGGTACACGAGGACGCCGAGGTAGGGGAGGATGACCACGAAGATGATCCACGCCGCCTTGCCCCAGCCCGAGATGTCGCGGCGCCGGAAAAGGTCGCTGAACACCACGATCAGGAGCCAGAACCAGATCACCCACGCGAAGATGACGATCAGCGTCCAGAGCACGTCGAGGAACGGATAGTCCGCTCCGATCACTCAATCACCTCCGTAGTCGCCAGACCGACTCCGCGCCGGCCGGCTGAGTCTCGATTAGGCCGAGCGTACGCGCGCGCCCAGGCGCCTTCCATCGTCCCGATGGGACGAAAGCGTCGGAGCGCAGCGGCCTAGCGGCCTAGCGCCGGGGCTTCGGCTGACGGGCTTGCGGATAGGGCGGCGGCTCGCCGGTCAAGACGTCCCACGCCCGCATCGCGACCTTCCGCGCGCCGATCGCCGCGATCGCGCCGAAGGCCCCGGCGAAGATCGTCCAGGCGCGCTCCTTGCGCGCTTCTTTCTTCGGGTCGTGCGTGAGCGCGACCCAGAGCGCGTCGAGATCGGTCCTGAGCTCCTCGAGCTGCTCGGTGACGACCTCGCGTCGGTTCGGCATCAGGACTGGGCGTCGGTCGCCGGGACCGGTGCGGGCGCGACCGGCTCCGGCTTCGGCGTCATCTCGTCGGCCTCGCGCTGCATTGGCAGCTTCGAGCGGAACTTGACGAGCGCGACCACGCCGGCGCTTCCCGCGACGATCAGCAGCGTGGTGCGCATCCCGTGGGACCGCTTCTTTTCGACGCGCTGCCGTGCTGCCTGAATCGCCTCGATTGTCGCGGTGAGCTCGCTGCGCAGCTCCTCGTCGGCCGCGAGCCGCGCGGCGGTGGCCATCAGGCCGATGCGCGAAGCGGCCCTGCGCCGGGCGGCCACGCCGTGAGCGATCGCCGCGCCAAGCTGCTCGCGGAACTTCTTGTCGCGCGCCAGTGTGAGTGCGAGCTCCCCGCTGCTGACGGCGTTGTCCTTGATCGCCTGACTCCTGCTTCGTCCGAGCATTCGGGTCCTTTCGTCGACGTCGGAAGGGTTGTTCCGCGGCGGCCCCAAACGTACACCAGCCGCCGCGGCCGACTTGACTCTTATCGCAAATGTGGTATATAGCAGATTAGAGATACCGAGCCGCGTCTGGAGGTCGACGATGAGCACCAGCGAGGAACGACTCACCCGTCTCGAACAACGGTTCTGGCAACTAGAGGAACGGCTGGCGCGGATCGAAGGAACAAGGCCTGCTGCGCAGCCGACGCTCGTCCGCCCGCAGCCCCCGGCTCGGCCGTCGGCGCCGCCGCCGCGTCGGCGCCCCGCGGTGCAGCCGCCACCGCGGCGCGAGCTCGACCTCGAGGAGCTGCTCGGCGGCCGTCTGCTCGCGCTCGCGGGCGGCATCGCCGTGATCGTCGGCCTTGCATTCCTGGTCGCGCTCGCCGTCGAGCGAGGGTGGCTGGGGGAGGCGGCTCGGACATCCCTCGCGTTCGCCGGCTCGGCCGCCCTGCTCGGGCTCGGCGCCTGGCTCCACGAACGGCGCGGACGCACGCAGGCCTCGCTCGCCGCTTGCGGCACGGGGCTCGCCGGCCTCTTCATGTCGCTGACCGCCGCGACGGTGCTCTACGACCTCGTGCCGATCGAGCTCGCGCTCGCGGGCGCCTTCGCCTTCGGCGCGGTCGGGGCGGCGCTCGCGGTGCGGTGGGACGCGACGCCGATCGGCGGCCTCGGGATCCTCGGCGCGCTCGCAGCTCCCCTGCTGACAGGCGCAGTCGACGACGCCGCGTCGCTGCTCTTCCTCGCGGCCGCGGAGGCTGCCGCGGTCGCGGTGCTGCTATGGCGGCGCTGGAACTGGCTGCGCGTCGCAGCGGTCGCGCTCGTGCTCGGCCAGCTCACCGGCTGGGTGCTCTCGGCCGACCCCTCCAACGCGCGCGGGTTCACGGTGCTCGCCCTCTTCGGCCTCCTCAACCTGGCGGCCGGAACCGGCTACGAGCTGCGGCGCGGCGGCGGTGGAGCGGCGGCCTCGGCGACGATCGTGGTCGGGAACGCCGCCGTGCTCGGGCTGCTCGGCGCGCTGCTCGGGTACGGCCCGGGCTACGAGGGCTACTCCGCGGTCACCGCGGGCTGGTGGCTCGCCGGCCTCGGCCTCGCGCACGTGCTAGCGGGCCTGGCGCTGCTGCGCCTCCAGCCGCGGAACCGCGCGATCGCGACGTGCCTTTTCGGCATCGGGCTCGTCGCGCTGAATCTGGCCTTCGTCACGCTCGTCAGCGGGGTGGCGGTCCCGATCGGCTGGGCGGCAGCCGCGGCGGCGCTCGCGGTGCCTGCCCGCGCGGTCACGCGCAGCCGCACGCTCGTCTACGCCGTTGTCGGCGCGCAGCTTCTGCTGGCGGTCGGCCACGTGCTCGTCTACGACGCGCCGCTCGACACGCTGTCGCAGGGCTCCCTCTCGGACCTCTGGCCGATCCTCGCGATCGCGGCCAGCGCGTTTCTCGTCGCGCGGATCACGCCGGCGGAGGAGGTCGACTGGAAGGCCGTCACCGACGCCACCGCGCTCGCGGCGGTCGCGTACGGCACCGTCGTCCTGCTCGACGGTGTGTGGCTCGCGGTTGCCTGGGCCGCCGAGGCTGCGCTGCTCGCCGAGGCGGGCAAGCGCTTCGCGCATCGCGTCTCCGCAGCCGGCGCCTTGGGCTTCCTGCTGCTCGCCGCGTTGCACGCGCTCTCCTTCGAGGCGCGGCCCGACGCGCTCGTCGAGGGCGCGGATCCGTTCTGGCAGGCGCTCGTCGCGCTCGGCGCGGTCGCGGTCGCCGCCGCGTTCGCGGCCACGCGCACGATCGGGCTCTTCCCGAACGACCGGATGCTGCTCTGCTTCGTCTCGGGCACCTCGCTCGTCTACCTCGCCTCGATCGGGATCGTGAGCGCGTTCCAGCCCGGGTCGGTCGAGCTCGACACGGGGAAGCTCACGGTGCGCGAGCAGGGTCAGGCGCTGCTGAGCGGGTTCTGGAGCGTCCTAGGCGTCGGCCTCCTGTGGGCGGGGCTGCGGCGGAACCTACGGGCGCTACGGCTGGCCGGGTTCTCGCTGCTGGCCGTCGCCGTCGGGAAGGTCTTCCTCTACGACATGGCCGCGCTGGACCAGGGCTACCGGGTCCTGTCGTTCGTGGTGCTCGGCCTGTTCCTGCTCGCCGGCGCGTACGCGTACCAGCGCATGCGCCGTGACGGACCCCGGCTTACCTGACGCCCGCACAGTACGGCCGCGGTTTCCAGCAGCGTGAGCCGCTCGACCAGACAGCCGCGGATCTGCCGGGGACGGGCGGTCTCAACTGGCCCGTCCCCTCTATGGTCCCCGGACACGGCCCTGTAACGCCAAAGGGGGGATTGCTCATGACGCATCGCACGATGCGGTTCTTGCTCGCGGTCGTGTGCTCGCTCGGTCTCGCGGTCTCTGCCGCCGGCGCGGCGTCGGCGTGGGGCGGCGGGCACCGTCAGCCACACTCGCTGTGGGCGCTGTACTACGCCCAGCTCAGGCAGGCGAAGTACGTCGACCTCACGCACACGATCACGCCTTCGATCCCGGTCTGGGCCGGCTTCGGCCCGTCGCTCTTCGCTCCGGCGAAGAACCCGACGACCGGGGTGCCGTACACGTACGCGGCGGACGGCTTCGAAGCGACCGCGTACCAGCTGCAGACCGACCAGCTCGGCACGCAGCTCGACCCGCCTGCACACTGGGCGCCGGAGTACGCGGCGATCGACGAGCTGCCGCCGACCTTTGCGGTCCGGCCGCTCGTCGTGATCTCGATCGTCCCGCAGGTGGAGCGGGACTTCAACTACCACCTGCAGGTCTCGGACATCCTGCGGTGGGAGCACCGTTACGGCCGCATCCCGGAGGGGAGCGTGGTCATGGTCCGCTCCGACTGGTCTAAGCGGTGGCCCGACCCGAGCCTCGCGCTCCTGACGCGCTTCCCCGGCGTCTCTCTCGCGGCGCTCCAGTTCCTCCACCTGCAGCGCCACATCCTCTTCCACGGGCACGAGCCGCTCGACACGGACTCGACCCCGACGCTGGAGGGTGAGAGCTGGCTCATGCACCACGGGTTCGCCCAGGCCGAGGGCGTCGCAAACCTGGACAAGGTTCCGCCGACGGGGTGCCTGATCGAGATGGGCTTCCCGAAGTTCGGCGGCGGCCTGGGCGGCTACGCGCGCTTCATCGCGGTCTGCCCGAAGAACTGGCGCTACGGCGTCAGCGTCGGCGAGCTGCCCGAGGCGCCACTCCAGCGCTACGACAGCCTCCTGCACTGGGATCCCGTGCTGGGTATGCGCGTTCGCTGAGTACCGATGAGACGGGCCGGCTCGATCGGGCCGGCCCGTCCTACTCGCGCGGGATACGCTGCCCGGCTCGTGTTCAGCCAGTTCACCGACCTCGTCGCGAATGCCTCGGGGTGGGCCTACGCGATCCTCTTCGTGCTCGCGCTGCTCGACGCGATCGTCCCGATCGTCCCGAGCGAGACCTCGGTGATCACCGCCGGCGTCGTCGCGTCGCAGGGCGACCTCAGCCTGCCGCTGGTGATCCTCTTCGCGGCGGGCGGCGCGATCGCGGGCGACAACACGGCGTACTTCCTCGGGTGGCGCTACGGTCGCCGCATCAACGACCGCTTCTTCAGCTCGGAGAAGGCGAAGAAGCGAGTTGCGTGGGCGCACCGCCAGGTCGAGGAGCGCGGCGGCGAGCTGATCGTGATCGCGCGCTTCATCCCGGGCGGGCGAACCGTTGTGACGTTGAGCGCGGGGACGCTCGAGTACCCGTGGCGGAAGTTCATCCTCTTCGACGCGATCGCCGGCTTCGTCTGGGCGTCGTACGCGGCCGGGCTCGGCTACTTCGGCGGGCACGCCTTCGAGGACGCGCCCTGGAAGGGCCTACTGCTCGCCTTCGCGATCGCCTTCGCGGTCACGGGCGCCACCGAGCTCGTGCGCTGGTACCTGAGGCGGCGGCGTCAGTCGGCGACGACGACGTAGCCTTCGGCGCCCTCGATGACCTGGCCCGGATGGCCGTGGCCGGCGGAGACGAGGTGAAGGCCGATGGTTTTCCGTAGCTCGGCGAACCTCGCGGTGGGAATGAAGACGCGCTCGGTGCAGGACGGGTCATCGCACTCGCAGATGAGCTCGAGCAGCTCTTCACGGAAGCCGAACCGCTCGTCCAGCTCGACGATCCGGTCGTTCACCTCGCGGAAGAAGTCGTCCGCGCCTACTCGGCGCGGCTCCTGTGCGAGCCGTTGCTCCTCGATGACCTGACGACGCTCCGTTGTTCCCTGCCCTCTTCCGGTGTGTCGAACCTAACCCGACAGCTGCGTGAGTTCAACACCGCAATCGGTCAGGGTTTGCCCACGCTAGGCGGCCTCGCCCGGAGGTTGCGGCCGCCGAGCGAACGGCCGCCACAGCGATGGCGCCCACTCTCGAACTCCGCACATCGGGCAGGCGGACGGCACGTTGCGCACGATGACTCCGTAGCCGCACGCGTGGCACACGAGCTCGAGCGTCGGTGCCGCGAGGACGTTTGTCGTCGCGGTCCCGGTGTGCTCGGCGCCACGCTCGCGGCCGTCCCCTTCCCCCATTTGTAAGTAGGGAAGATACGACTTGCGCAGCAGGCGCTCAGCCCGCGTTTCGTGGGCGTTCGCCTACAGCTCGACGCGCTCGATGACGACCGCTTCGCGCGGCTTGTCGTTCGCGTCGGTGTCCAGCTGCGAGATCGCGTCCACGACGTCCATGCCGCTCGTGACCCGGCCGAAGACGGTGTGCTTGCCATCGAGCCACGGCGTCGCCTCGGCGGTGACGACGAAGAACTGGCTGCCGTTCGTGTTCGGCCCTGCGTTCGCCATCGCGAGGGCGCCGCGCTCGACCTTGTGGTCGTTGAACTCGTCCTCGAACGTGTAGCCGGGCCCGCCCATCCCGGTGCCGGTCGGGTCGCCGCCCTGGATCATGAAGTCCGGGATCACGCGGTGGAAGATGACGCCGTCGTAGAAGCCGTCGCCGGCAAGCTTGCGGAAGTTCTCGACCGTCTTGGGCGCGTCGTCGTCGTGCAGTTCGAGCTCGATCGGCCCTTGGTTGGTGTGCAGCGTGGCGGCGCTCACGGGGTGGACCCTAGCTCTTAGGAGGTCCTCACGCCGCGCATAGGCGCGGTTCAGCTTCGGTTGCGACCGTGAGCCTCGTAACCGACGGGAAGGAGGCACACCCGATGGATGGAGAAGCACGGCGGTGGTCGCCGGAACGCGTGGTGGTGATCGCCGCGCTCGCGGTCGGCATCGCCGCCGGGACGTACGGGGTTGCCAACGCGGCGAGCGGGTCGGGCTCGGGCTCGAGCCAGGCCCCGGCCGCAGCAGCGGCCCCGAGCGCTCAGCGGCCGTGGGGCCCGCAGCGGAGCGACGAGACTCCGCTGACCGGTGACGCGCTGAGCAAGGTGACCGCGGCCGCCAGGGCGAAGGTCCCGAACGGCACGATCATCCGTGTCGAGACCGATGCCGACGGCAACTCGGCCTACGAGGCCCACATGGTCAAGGCCGACGGCACGCCGGTGACGGTCTACGTGAACAAGCAGTTCGACGTCGTGAGCGTCGAGTCGGGCCTGCCCCCACGGCCCGGCCGCGCTCCGCAGTCGTCGAGCGGCGCGAGCGCGTAGGCGCGTCGAGACGGGCTCGCCCTGGCGCCGGGCGAGCCCTCGTCATTCGTCCGCGAGCAGTGAGAAGAGGGTTGCGTCGACGCGCGCGCCGCCATGTCGGAGGAAGCGGCGCTTGACGCCCTCACGCGTGAACCCGGCGCGCTCGAGGACCCGGTCCGACGCCTCGTTGCCGACGCGCACGTGGGCCTCGACCCGCCAGAGCCCGCTCGCGAACGCTTCGCGCGCGACCGCGCGCACGGCGTACGTGGCGAGACCTCGACCGCGCGCGTTCGGAAAGAGCCAGTAGCCGACCTCGATCACAGCTCGCATGGGGTCGAAGTGACGAAGCGTGAGGCCGCCGAGGAGCGACCCGTCGGCCGTGTCCTCGATGACGTACGGGACGAGGATGCCGCGGGCGCTCAGCTCGGGGATCCGCGTGCGTAGAGCAGCGCGCAGCTCGTCTTCGTCGAATGGGGGCATCCCGTTCTCCCCGCCGATGCCAGGGTCGCGAAACGCAGGCGCGACGATGGGAACGTCCCGCTCCTGGACCTGGCGCGCGACGACCGGCCCGTCGACCTCGAACCGGTCTCGTATCGAGAAGACGGCGAGGGGAGGCTCGGTCACGGCTGCACCATTCTGGGGTAAAAGCGGTCTGGTGGCTAGAGAGCCAGTCCTCCTGACCGTAGATCTTCATCGATCAGGTCGGCCGTCTCCTCGGGCGTCAGCGCGCTGTTGTCGATGATGTTCCCTGCCAGGTGCTCGCCCGCGCCGGCGAAGTCAGCCCATAGGTGTTCGATCACGCGACGCTCACCCAGCGGCGAGTCTGGACGGGCCGTCGCTCGTTCAACTGCGACCGGCAGGGGCGGTTGGAGGATCGCGCACGCGACACGCAGCCGCGTCCCGAGCGCGTCGCGGAGTGGCTCGAGGAACCAGCGCGGGCTGACGATTCCGTCGATGACGGTGAAGTAGCCACCACCGGCATAGCCTGTCGCGACGCCGGCAAGGATCTGCATCACCAGCGTGTTCTGCTCGTGGGCCTCCCGCCTCCACGGCTCGACGTACCCACGCGCAATGAAGTGCCAGAGCAGGTCGGACTCGATGTGCACCGCCCGCTCGCGCCTCGCGGCGAGTAAGCGCGCGACGGTCGTCTTCCCGGAGCCAGGCGGCCCGGTGAGGATCAGTAGCTCACCTGACGACTGGGACATCTCAGCTCCTCTCGCGTGACCCCGAGGCTAGCGTCGGAGGCGTCGCAAGAGCTGCAGTTGGCGTTCGAGAGCCGGCGCGGCCTCGGGGCGGCGGGCGACCGCGACCACGAACGAGGCGGCGACCCAGGCGGCATAGACCGGCAGCGCTCGGGCGAGGAGCTCCTCGTCGTAGTCGCCGTACGCGGCAAGGGCGAGCCGGGCTTCCGGATCTGGGTTGCCCGAGCGGTCGCTCAACATGAGCGAGACGAGGTCGTACTCACGGGCCCGCGGCACGCCGTCTCCAGGTCGTGCCAGATCGGCCCGGCTCGATGCGCTTGCCTCACCGGGAGCTCGCGCGAGTCGAGCTCGCAGAGGAGGTCGACATCGTCGGAGGGCGCGAAGGGCTCGAGCATTGCTCGCACCTCCTCCGGGCGTCCTGCCCGTGGCAGCTCGCCGCCGTAGTCGGCGAGCGAGTCATGGATCGCGCTGAGCCCGCGGCCGGCTGCTGTCGCGTCGCGCGTGCCGTCCTGCGCGAGGTAGCGCCAGAAGACGAGCTTGTGTCCGCCGTAGCGGTGCGGGCCAGGCGGGAGCAGGTCGCTCGGCTGGACGACCCGCGCGCCCGCACGAGCCGCGTGCTCTGCGACGCGCAGCTCCTGCTCGACGTCGACTGCACTCCTGGCGTACGGAG
>Ga0081540_1003449_pt1 | contig 12477 bp, 11 predicted proteins | sample TabmetS2T1R1_FD_71024 | JGI IMG/M metagenome (GOLD analysis project Ga0081540, IMG submission 71024) | Tabebuia heterophylla rhizosphere microbial communities from the University of Puerto Rico - S2T1R1 | ecosystem: Host-associated > Plants > Roots > Rhizosphere ...
AACTGCTCCCGATGCCGCGCAAGCCGGCGGTGATCGAGGCATTGAGTTGCGTCAGCCGGCCATCGCCCTGCCAGGTCGCACCATAGCTGGCGACCAGTGGCGCGTAGGTCACGGGGGAATCGAACGCGTCACTGCCGAGCTTGAGCGTCTGCGCAAAGTGCTTGTAGTCGATCCCGAGCGACAGCGTGTGGAACAGCTCGCCCCTAGTGGGCAATGTCAATACCGCGCGTCCGCCGATGACTTCGCCGGGGCCGATCACGTTGGCCCCGCCGACGGTCGCCACCGCACTGTCGGACTTCAGGCCATAGATCAGAACGTTCAACCAGTCGACGGGGGTCCGCGCCATGTAGGAGCCGGAGATGACCATGGCGTCCTTCCGGTTGAGGGGCGCATCCTGATAAGTCACCGTCATCGAGTGGCCGAGCTGCCAGAGGTTATCATGACGCAGCGAATAGCTTTCCCGCAGCGGTGTCGTGCTGGGGCTCTGCCGGTTGTTGAGTTCGGCGCTGCCATGCAGCGGCAACGTATCTTCGACGTTGAGATCGACATCGACGGTCCCCGGCGCGATGCCGGCGCGCAAGGCCGGCGTGACGCGCCGGTCCGGCCATCGGTTGAGCGAGACGATATCCTTCGTTACCTCCTTGAAATTCGGGAGCGACCCCTCCTTGAGCGACGGCGCGCTGCCCTTGATGTTGGCGAGATCGAAATAGCGGGAACCCTTGACCCTCAATCGCCCCACCCGGTTCTCGGTGACCTTGAGCACGATGAATCCGCGCTGCGCATCCTGCTGCGGAACCGCGACGCCAACGGTTTGCAGCCCCTTGTCGTGGTAGGCCTTCTCCACAGCAGCCCGCGCTTTCTCGACATCATCGGCAGTTCTCCGCGGGCCGAGAAAGGGATAGACGGCTGCTTCGACCTCGATCTGCGGAAGGCTGTCGGCGCCCTCGATGCGATACTCGTCGATGTCGAAGCGCGCCGTGGGACTCGAACCTCCACCGGCCGGCTTGGCCGCATTGGAATTGGCCTTGCCCGCGTTTTCGGGATTTGCCGCCGCGGGCTTGCGCGCCGGCGCGGCGTCAGATTCGGACTTCGCTGCTGCCGATCCCGTACAAATCGCGCATAATATCAGGCAACAGCCCGCTACTCGCCAAGCACGCGCTTCACCCCATCGAGGCCGCCGGCCGCGATACGCATGCAACGTCACCCGCGCGCTGGCACCATCAGAATTCACGCCTGCCTCGACATCTTTGCCTTCGACGGTAGGTACCCTGTGGGCAGCCCGATCCGTCACCGGCGCTTGCCGGTCCATGGTCCTTACCCGGTAGACGCCGCGCACGATGTGATTGCGAAAAGATTCTGATATCCGCCCGCTGCCGACGGGAGACAACGTGATGACTTCCGGCAACATAACGCTGGTATCGTTACGTCGTGATACACAACTATATTAACGTCACATTACCGTTGCCCGGGATTACTACGGTCCCACCACAAATGGGATTGTGGGGCGCATCATGAATCATAACAACATAGTTGCTTTGCGGGCCCGGTTGCTCGCCGAGTATGCCGATCTCGAGCGCCGCCTGACGCGCCGGCTCGGCTCAGCCGACCTTGCTTCCGATGTGCTCCACGAAACATATCTCCGCCTTGAAGGGCTCAGCGAGATTGGGCCGGTGCGGGACCCCAGGGCTTATCTGTTTCGTGTCGCGCTTAACATTGCCAGCGACCGCCGGCGGACCGAAAGCCGCCGCCTGACCGTCGACGAGGTTGACTGCCTCCTCGACATTCCCGACGACCGGCCCGACGCCGCGCGGGTGATAGAGGATCGCTCCGAGGTCGAGTTGCTCAGGCGCGCGATCGCGGAGCTTCCAGCGCGACGACGACGCGTGCTGACACTGGCGCGTATCGAAGGCCTGTCCAATCGGCAGATCGCCGCACAACTCGGAGTCACCGTGCGTACGGTCGAGACCGACCTCAAGCAGGCGGTCGAGCATTGCGCCGAGCGCCTCAAACGTCGCCTTCCCGATAAATTCGGTTTTCACCGTCCCGGATCGTCTTATGTTCAGAGACATGTCGTTCGGGGCGAACCGCTTGCGACCGGCGTCTGCGGGAAAGCGCTGGACCGTGAAAAAACGCAACAATCAACCCGACCGATTGGATCCTTTAACCCGTGATGCACTGGCTTGGATCGTGCGCCTGAAATCCGGCGAAGCCACGCTTGCGGATGCAGAGCAATTGATGGACTGGCGCGCGACGAGCCCGGCGCATGAAACCGCCTATCGCGGCGCTGTGAAGTGCTGGCGGGCGATCGGACGGACACTTGCCGGCCCTCTGCCACTTCCGGACCACCGGCCGCGCAAGACCGAGACCACGTCCCGATCGTGACCCCGCTGTCTTGCCCGGCACGCGCTATCCGCGCATCAGTTTGAAGTGCTCGGTGTTCTTCGCTCCGTCAGCGCGCGCAGGCGCGTATTCAGCGCCGCGAAGTTGACCGTGCCGCTGCCGGATATCGATCGGCCGCGAGGCGGTGCGCCACTGCTTCCACTGCTTCTGCCAAAGGTTGCCTGCGGCACCGGACCGTTGATCGCAACGCCATTGGCTGCGAGATGGCTGCGAACGCGCAGGCAATAATCCACCGACAGGAACGAGAATCGTGTCTCGCCGTGTCCAGCCCGATATTTCATCGCGGCGGTGCATAGGTCTCCCCCGGCCAGGCGCCACGCTCCGGCAAGGTATTTGGTGCCGTAGTGGACGTTGATTTCGGGAGCCGCGAGTTCCGCCGGCGATCCAGTGAAGCCCAGCATGCGGGCGGTGGGGAGCATGACCTGCATCAATCCAACCTCACCGTCCTGGCCGATGCTGGCCGAATTGTAGCGGCTTTCCACCGCCATGATCGCATCGACGAGCGCGGGCGGCAGGCCGAAGGCACGGGATTCGTGTTCGACCAGCTCGCGATACTCGTTGCGGCCAGCTCGCCAGTCGCGACTGAACGCTACGCTAGCACGCGGATAGCTTCCGACCAGCGGGTTTGACGGCGGCAAGTCCGCCGGTGTTAGCGCCTTGAGGACCGGCAGCTCCAGTGATGGCTGAGCAGCGTCCGCCTCGTCGTCGGGCAAGCTGAAAACGCTGATATCAATGGCAGCCTTTGCACTCACCGCCTGCGCGGCAACCTGGTTGCCGCCCATAGAAAGCAGGCATGCTGCAGCCAAAACCAGCCGCCGCAAGATGCCAGCTTCGCAGGCCGCTCGTATCATGGTCAGGATGGACATCAGCGGCGCGGCGACACGAAATTTGGCGCCGGCGGCCGATATGGGAAGGCTGAGCGGCCGTAATTGGAGCCATATTGCTGGCGCACGGCCGCTTCGTTCACGTTTCCAACGCGCACGTCCGGTGAGCGCGCATCGATCGGCGGCAGATTGATCGAAGGGGCATTCCGATCGACCTCGCGCCTGAGCTTCTGGTTGAGACACCCATAGGCATTGTCGCTGCCGATTTCCACCTCGACGCATCGCTCGAATGTCGACGCCGGCCGGGACCCTCCCCCGACGATGATCCCGCGCCGTTCCGCCGATGGATCCGGGCTGCCGTCGGGCGTCTGGGCGGCGACCGGTGCCGTCACGGCAAGAGCCACACATGTGGCCAGCACAGCATCGCGCGTCCATTTGATCCTGCGGAATCTGTGGCCCATGGGCTGGCCCCTTCACGTTCCCCGGGCATCGCATGTTCGGCCAACACACCCGGAGATATCTCGATATGTTATGTTCGCTATCGAGGCGACAATATCATGATCCGATACACTGCGCGGCATTTTTCAACAATTTGAACCATGTTTATACCCAGGCAACACCCGTTAACGTGCTGTCAATACCAGCCGTGGTCCTTGCCGTGGCAAGGAGTGATGTCATGGTAACACTTATCGGCGTTGTGGCCGGAGCGCTGCTGGGCACCCGTTACAAGGTGCTTTGCCTGGTTCCAACCATTCTTGCCAGCATTGCCGTCCTTGCCGTAATCGACAGGTTCAATGACGTTCAGGCGAGTTCGACCGCGCTGACTGCGCTTGCGCTCGGCCTTGCGCTGCAGATCGGATACCTCGTCGGTTTCAGCGCCCGATCGGTGCTGCTGGCCGCGCTCACGCGCAGGCAACCTCAGCGGAGCGGGGCGCTCGTCCGTTAGGCCAGCGCGGACCTCGTGACTTCCTCCAGGACGGCGCAAATCGTGTCGCCAGCTATTCCGATTTCAAACCGCTCGAGAACAGGCCCGCTCATTGGCTCAGCGCAGCCTGCTGTTTGCCCTGGTGATGTAGACATCGTTGACGAGGTTGACGCCATTATCCGCGGTCGTGACCGCCGAATTAATGAAGCTCAGGACTTTTGTAATATCGACCTGCGGCGCGTTGGCGACATACAGCACATCGAACGGGCGCATTTGCATCTTCGTGGCAAGAAAGTATCCAGCAGGATCCTGAAAACTGACATTGAAGACGATCGGAATGAAATCGCCGCCAAATCTGGAACAGTCGACGCCGAGTTGCTCTGCCACCGCGCGCGGTTCGCGGCGATAGAGGAAGACCGAACCGGGGTCGGCCTGGAAGTCGAGCAATCCGCCGGCCTTGGCAACTGCCTGCGCGAGGTTGATCCTCCAGGCGTCGAAATTGAACTCGCCCTGCTGCCCGGTGGCGCCGAAGGCCAGGAATTTCATCGGCTCGCGGTAAAGATAGATTCGATCGCCCGGCAGCACGAAAATATTGTTGGATGGCCAGTACACCAGGTTGGCGAACGGTACCGTGGCCCGCTTGCCGCCGCGTTCCAACACAACCCAGGTCTCCCAACCCGCGCCACTGATACCTCCCGCGCGCGTAATCGCATCCGTGATCCGATCCTGCGCGCCCGACGCCGGCATCGGAAACCGGATCGGCGTTCTGACTTCGCCGAACACACTGACGAGAGATGAGCGCTGCTGGCTCGCGGTCACTACGACCTGCGGATCGATTGCGCGTTTCTTGATGCGCTGAAGAATGTCTTCCTGGATTTGAACGTTGGTGCGCCCCGCCGCCCGGACCGGTCCGGCGTATGGCACGCTGATGTTGCCGTCATTGTCGACCGCCTGATCCGGCAGGTTCACGTAATTGCCGGGGCGGACGCCCGCCTCAAGCGGAACGTAAAGTCCGCCTGCGGCCGCTTCGAAAATGGTAACGCTGACAATGTCGCCGATGCCGAAGCGGATGCTGGCCGGAGGACGGCTGTCCGCAAATACTCCCGGCAAATCATTGGGCTCGTACTTCTGCAGCGCCTGCACGGCATTGCTATCCAGCTTCACCACAGCGAACGGAAGCGTCGCGCTGTTCTGGCTCTGAATATCACCGCTTGCCGGCCCCGACATGGGAATGAAGCCGCAGCCACCCAAGGCCGCTGCGGCAAGCACGCACCATGCGATCGCTAAGGCGGAATTCAGCCGCATGATGACCCGTTCGCACCGGACTTGCCGCGGGCCTCGATGCACCTTGCCAACATGTTACCCCGACCGCGCAAAATACCAGGCGACCGGTGCGAGCCGGTTTCCTGTCCCTGTTCATTAGACGACGGACGGGTGCTTGCTGCGAAATCTAATGTGCTTGAGTTGCCCGATCGACCGGAAGATGCCGAGCACCTGCACGTGCGGCGGTCCGCAGCCTCCCCTCCGCAGGAGAGAGCCCATCGGAATCGGAGTTCAACCCGGCCTGATCACGCGCTTAACGGCGGGTCCGCGCGGACGCAGTTTCGCCGATAGGCCCCCGTCATTGGTCAGGCGCAGTTGCATAACGCGCAGAGGAAGCGCCAACGCTACTGTGATGCTACAGGGTCGCCCGTCATGGTCCGGCCAACAGCTTGCGGACGCGCACGATCTCGATTCCAAGCTCGGACACCATCTGCGTCAGCAAGGCATTTTCCTGCTGGAGCGCCTTGATATGGCGGCGACGGCCGCTTTCCGTTTGTCTCTCGCCAAAATCGTATACGTCCGCGCTGTTCTTCAGGGGCGCCGACTCTCGGTATATCAACTCAGGCGAATTGTTTGTGCGCATTGTAGCCCCCAAGCTCACAAGTTTCTTTTGCAGCCAAATTCCTGTTCTTAGACCAACAGCCCCAGCATAGATTAGAAATGTTTCTTATCGTTGCTATGAACGATATTAAACAAAAAGTCAGAATTGCACGTGAAACATCATTTCCGGCCCCATGGGAGGACGCGCGTGCCGCAGATCTGGCTGACCTACGACGAACTCGCCGCCTGGATGAACTGCGACCGGGCGGAAGCACGCGTGGCTGCAATGGCCATCGGGCTTGATCGTCGCAAAAGCCGTGACGGCCAAACGCGCGCCAAGCTGTCGCCGCCGCTCGCTGAAGCGTTTCTCCACGACATGTTGCACCAGCGCCTCGAACGGGAGGCAGCCGCCTGCGCGGACGAACTGCGACTGATGCGCGAACGCATGGCGTCGCACTCCGCTGCTGTGCCGCAGCTTCGTTCCGTTATCGCCGGCTGATATTCCTCGGACATGCATCGTGTTAAACTCTTGCCTAATTAATCTTACGTTTTTTTGACGATTGCGTGTCAGACTGGTCTTCCCCTTTTTGGCCCCATGCTGGCCCTGACCGTCGCCACCGCAATAGCCGACGACCCCCTCGCTGACTGAAGCATTCCTCGACCGCGTGTTGCGAGGACGTCTGTTGCAGGAGATCGGGGCCCGCGCCGACAATTTGCAAGTCTTGTGCGAGCAAATGGCAAAACGTACAACGACTTACGCGAGAAGACTTCGCCCGACCGCCGCCGGTTGACCGGTCCAGATGGCTCATTCCCAGCCCCTCTCGCGCGTCACTCAGATTTCATTCCCGTCTCATAATCTCTTGTCCTGGAGCCCCGCCCGCGCCGGATTATCAGTCTTTGTTATATCTCTATTATATCTCCGGGTCCGCGAAAATGACTATCAATCAGTGAGCGCGACAGCCAACAGTACAGTTCCGCACTTGACCTCGGCGCGCCTGGAGCTGTGGCGCAACTGGTTAGTGATGATATCTCTGTGGACTTGGTGTGCGCTATTAAGTTTTCCGCTGATCACCGTCGATGCGTTCGAGGCGACGACCAACGTGGTGTTGATCTATCAGGGGATAGGATTGCTCCTGTTCGTCATTGTCACAATGACCGTTATCCCCGTCCGTGTGGCGGATGCATTGAATCGATACACCCCCTTCCAGGCAACAATCATCCTCGTAATTTTGTTATCGCTGGTCCTGCAACTTCACGGCCCGGAGGCGTCGATCCTCGGGGGTATTGGCTACACGCTCACCTTATTTGTCGTTATCTTGTGTCTTTCGGCCGTATGGACTATGCGCCCGGATGCACTGGCGACCTGCCTCGGCGGCATTTCGGTGGTACTTCTTGCGTTCGGCATCTGTGCAGTCACTGTTTTCGGCTGGCCGCAGAGCCGCCTCCTCGGCGGAATACATCCGAATGCCTTTGGCGGAATCATGCTTGCAGGGTTCGTCTCGTCGCAGTTCTGCAAAGGATTGACAATGCTCGGCTTGAGGGTGGCCTGTCTCATTCTGGCCGCCGCGGTAAGCTCTCGCTTCGCTGTGATCGGATGCCTTCTTGCATTTTTGGTCTTCGAGATGCGGTCGAGCCCTTCCAGATTGAGGCTAGGCCTTTTGGCGCTGGCGGGGGCCACTTGTCTGCTCCTGTTTCCCCACTTGCTTATGGATGTGCTTGCACTTGATGATCCCTCACGAGGCTTGGATTCGGGCTTTACCGGGAGGGACGATCAGTGGGCCAGGGCGCTTGCGGCAATTGCCGATGCGCCGTTCGGCCTCGGATTCAAGCGGCCACTCGCCGAGGACTCAGGCCATAACGGGTACCTCAGATGGTTAGCGGAGTTCGGAGTGGTGGGAGGCAGCCTGCTAATCGTTTCGACCATCTCCACGGTGGTCATCGCGGTGATCGAGGCCTCGCATTTTTCGGGGGCGGACGAATGTCTTCGTCGCCTCGCCTCAGCCCGCGCGGCAGGTCTCGTCGCGATGACATTCGCCTCGTTCTTTCAACCGCAGCTGTTCAACCTTGGGGACATACACGGGCTGACTGTCATGCTGATGCTTTTTTCTCCGAGGATCCGAGCAACCGACGAAGGGGCCGTGCCGAGAATCGTGCCCTTGAGCCAGCGTCGCCATCGCGGCCCGTAGTCGGCGTACGTCCGAGTTAAGGGGGCAAGGTCCAGCAGACCTGTCGATCCTATACATATATCATCTCACTATCACAGACATCATCAAACTATCACAGATTTTTATTACATGCGTCTCGTCGTAGACGTGGGGCACGGGTATAGGCTACATGCGGGTTCTACGGATATTGGACAGCCTTGATCCGGCGACCGGCGGACCACCTAGCGTCTTCAGTGCGGCGGTTATATCCACGGCTGCGGCGGGCGCGACGGTCGAATGCCTGACTTTTCGCCCATCCCATGCCGAGATCAAGGATTTTCCCGATTACCAGCGCCTGATCGCTAATGGCATCGAGGTGCATGCCGTCAGCGATCTCCTGAGTGCGTGCTTATTGGTTTATCGACGATCACAGAATTTCGACATTATCCATGTAGACGGCTGCTGGGTACCGATCTGCACACTCGCAGTGCTGATCGCCAAACTCACGGGACGGCGCAGCGCAGTCACGCCGCACGAAACACTTACGTACGAAGAGCGCCGCAGAACCCGATCTCGCTTGCGAGCATTGGCAAAACGTCTCCTCTCATACTACTATATCAAGCTAGCTGGCTGCATCGTTTACTCGTCCGCGCTTGAAGAGTGCGACTCCCCCCATCATCGTAATTCCGTCGTCATACCCCACCCGGTGCACGAAGATGCGAGGTCGGCTGCGCCGGTCGCAATCCGGAACGGATTCGCCACACCGCCAGGAATTCAGCTCGGTTATCTCGGCCGATTCCATCCCAAGAAAAACCTCGAGCACATCATCGTGGCATCCCTGCAGACCGCAAGAGTCAGACTGTTGCTCGCGGGAGGGGGTCCCGACTCCTACGAACGAACGCTCAGAGCACTAGACCAAGGAAACGGTAACCTAAGCTGGCTCGGTTTTGTGAAAAAGGAACAGCGGGAAAGGTTCTTCCGCGAAATCGACTTTCTCGTACTTGCGTCCGAATACGAATGCTTCGGAATGGCGGCGGCGGAAGCCATGGTCCGCGGGATCCCGGTCATCGTAACCGAAAGAGTGGGCGTCACGGACGACGTCATGCGCACGGGCTGCGGACTGGTCATTGCGGTCGGGGTTGAGTCCTTGGTCAAGGCATTCAAACAATGCGCTGACCTGACTTCGCACCAGTACGCAGAACTCCAGAATAATGCCTTAAAGGCCGGGGCCCGATATTCCTATTCGGCGCACGGGCATTCGCAGGTCCTCGCTTATCGTAGCATGCTGGAAACGCGACAATCCGCATGATGGTTCCGGCGTCCCTCGGCTCGATCCGCCCGTCAGATGCAGGAAATTTGTCGAATTTCTCACCACATATCGTGCCCCGAGCGGGCAAATCGCCGTGGGCACGACGACATTGGCCTGGAGCGATATGTAACGAAAACTCGTAAAACAACATACCGGCTTTTGCGATACGGGCTAGTTGTCGCAACTCTCCGGTATCAAGGCTGCGCCATGCATGTTCCCGGCTCCGGCCCACAGGTTGGAAAGGCTTTCTGTTAATGTCTCTCGCCGTTATCATTCTGACCTTCAACGAAGAACCTCACATTGCGCGGGCGCTCGCTTCGGTCGCCGAAGTCGCATCCGAGCTGTTCGTGGTTGATAGCTTCTCGACCGACCGCACGGTAGAGCTGGCACGGGCCCACGGCGCGACTGTGGTGCAGCATCCCTTCGTCAACTACGCCAGGCAATTCCAATGGGCGCTCGACAACCTTCCGATTACCGCGTCGTGGGTCATGCGTCTTGACGCCGACGAGGTGATTGAACCCGACCTCGCGAACCGGCTTCGCGATGAACTCCCGGCGCTCCCCGACGGAGTCGTTGGTGTCACGCTCAAGCTCAAGGTGATTTTTCACAACCGGTGGATTCGTCACGGTGGACGTTACCCCCTGCTTCTCCTGCGCATCTGGCGCCGCGGCCGGGGTCGCATCGAGGACCGCTGGATGGATGAGCATATCATATTGTCGGGTGGCCGCACCGTGACATTCGACGGCGGATTCGCCGACCACAATCTCAAGGATCTCTCCTTCTTCACCGACAAGCACAACAAATACGCGACACGCGAGGCGATCGACGTCATCAACCAGCGACGTCACCTGTTTCGCCGAGATGTCGAGTTGGTGGGGGAAGAAGGCTCGCGTCAGGCGGCCGTCACACGTTGGATCAAGGAGAGAGTCTACAATCGTATTCCCTATCAGATCGGCGCGTCAGCCTATTTCCTTTACCGTGTCGTGTTCCGGCTTGGTTTCCTCGACGGCAAGGAAGGCATCCTGTACCATTGCCTGCAGGGGTTTTGGTATCGATTGCTCGTCGGTGCGAAAGTCGATGAACTTGAGCGCGCCTTGGCAGGAATCCAGGATCCTGCCGCGATGCGGGCCGAGATCCGCCGTCTCACCGGCTTCGCGTTGGACCCTTGAGCGCGCTGTCCCGGGGACCCTCGAAGGACGCGGACCGAGCGCGAGTCCTCGGGCAAACGCCGCTGCGCAGACTCCATGGCGGCGCCCGGCAGCGTTGTTTCCGAGGATCTTACCCGCAAGTCGCGATCGCTGCCGCTTAAATTGTCATACAAGCTTTGCTGCTTTGTGCCTAATAGCGACCACGCGAGTACCGCCCGCTTTCGACCAGCACGGCCAAAAATGGCCTTTGACACTGCAATCCGGAGCACGGACTTCAAATGACGATCTTGGCTGACGCGTTGCAGCGGACGCGTAACGAGGAAGCCCATTCCCGTCCCGTCATCCTCAATCTCGGTTGCGGCACCAAGACCTCCGAGCTGTGCATTAACATCGATTTTTCGATGTATATGATCCTACGACAATCGGCATGGGCCCTCCCGCTGGTCGCGCCGATGATTGGACCCGAGAGAGTTGAACGCATCAAGGCGATGCGCGGGACCATGGTGCGCCAAAATCTTAAGAATGGAATTCCGTTCCCGACCGGATTTGCCGACGCTGCCTATCATTCGCACGTTATGGAGCATATCCCTCGAGAGTCCGTTATTGGGTTTCAGAAGGAAATCCTTCGGGTTCTCAAGCCGGGCGGGATACAAAGGCTGTGTCTTCCCGATCTCGAACAGCTCGTTCGCGAGTACACTCACACCCTGGCTGCGGACGACACGACAGGCGAGGCCTCGCGTCGACACGACGCCTCCGTCGCCGCCATGTTCGAACAGTGCGTCCGGGACACGCCCGCCGGGACAAGGGGAAGGACGGGCATTCGTCTGCGGTGCGAAAAGCTGCTGCTCGGCGATGCGCGCGCACGTGGAGAGACGCATCGATGGATGTGGGATCGCGTGAATATTCGCGCTGTGCTGAGCGACGCAGGTTTCACCGATATCACGGTCCGTTCCTGGAAGACGAGCGGCATCGAAGGCTGGGAAGACACGGAACTGGAGCGTGGCAGCGACGGGCGCGAGTACAAACCGGTGTCGCTCTACGTCGAATGCAGGAAGCCAGCTTAGTCCCGACCTGGGCGATGCGGCCATTCACTCCGAATTCCGGCTGATTGCTGTCAGTCTGGCTCGCGCCAGCGCCAACACGGCAGGCGTCGACTATCCGTCCTATCGTGCGGGCTCGCCAGCCCCAACTTTCGCAGCGGGACGTCAGGACAATCTTTGCCGACAGCGGCCTTTCGGACGCCACTGATATCTCGCCCAACCAGCAAAGCACCTGCAAAAATGTGCACCCGGCAATGCCGGGTGCACACCACTTTTTCGGCTTGTCACGCGAGGTCTGCGCCCCTTATCAGGTTGCGCCTGGCTTGCCGAAGCACGGAGAGGACGAATCCGTTACATTGCCGGGCGCGACGTTGCTATCGCCCAACAATTGGTACACTTGCGACACCCACACATTCGGAACCGTCGCGAAGCCGTTGCTGGAAATGATAGCTCCCAAGTTCCCGCCAGCGTACAGCGAGTACAGGAAGCTATTGAGCTGAACCGGCACGTTATTGCCGCTATTGTAGCACTGATACATTAACAGCCAGGAGAAGCCGGCGATCGGGTAAGCCGTCGACAGGGTCGGGTTTGGCACCACACCTTGCAAGCTCCAGGCCAGCGGATTGCCGCGGCTGGTGCTGTCGAATACGGGGGTGACAGAGCTCATCGCGGCTTCGGTCGCCGCGACGGTGGGAGCAACGAACGTGCGAGTGCTGGAGGCGTTGGTGCCGACGTCCCACTCGTTCTGCAGATTGGCAGTGATCGGACCAGTAGGGTTGGCCGGCTTCGCGAAGTCGGGCGAAACGTAGCCGATCGCACCCGGC
>Ga0081540_1003450_pt1 | contig 12477 bp, 12 predicted proteins | sample TabmetS2T1R1_FD_71024 | JGI IMG/M metagenome (GOLD analysis project Ga0081540, IMG submission 71024) | Tabebuia heterophylla rhizosphere microbial communities from the University of Puerto Rico - S2T1R1 | ecosystem: Host-associated > Plants > Roots > Rhizosphere ...
CATCAACCTGCTGTGTTTTTATCACACCTCCGCGGGGCGGACAAACGGGACGGGGCGGCGGTTCCGCGCGGAAGGTCGGAAGCAACTATCCACGGTCGGCCGACCGCCGACACTTCGGCGGTGGGTTTTGCTCTTCAAGCAGGGGCGGTCAGCCTCGCGACGTCGAAATTGTACACGCGGGCGGTGTTGCCGCCGGCGATCTTGGCCTGTTCGTCGTCCGGCACGCCCTCCAGGATCTCGCCGAGGATCTTGCGCGATTGGGGAAAGGTCGACTCGCTGTGCGGATAGTCCGAGCCCCACATCATGTTGCCGACGCCGATGACGTCGCGCAGGCGAATGCCGATGGCGTCCTCCTGAAAGCTCAGGACGACATTGCGGCGGAAGAAATCGCTCGGGAGCATGCCGTCCTTGAACCGGTAGAGTGCTTCGCCATGGCGCTCTCGGTAGGTGTAGTCCATCGAGGTGAGCACGTTGGGCGCCCAGGCCAGTTCGAACTCGACGATGGCTAGTGTCAGGCGCGGATGGCGCTCGAAGACGCCGGAGAAGATCATGTCGCACATCGACAATGCCGGATAGAACGCCTTGGTCGCGCGGCTGCTGGCGTCGCGCAAGGTTCCGGGACCGGCCCCGCGGATCTTGCCCTGCCGCCGCGTCGCCGTGTGCAGGCTCAGCGGCATGTCGAGCGAAGCGGCGGCGGCCCAGAAGCGCTCGTATTCGGGCTGGTCGTAGCGCCGCTCCTCGGCCGGATACTCGGTGATCATCGCACCGGAGAGGCCGAGGCGGGCGGCACGCTCCAGCTCTCGGGTCCCGTCCTCGACGTCGTCGAGGTTGATCATCGCGATGCCCTTTAATCGTACGGGATCGGTGCGGCAGAACTCGGCGAGCCAGTCGTTGTAGGCGCGAAAGATCGCGGACATCAGCGGTGTGTCCGCCACTTTGAAGTAAAAAAGCCCTTGGCTCGGATAGAGGACTTCACCCGCCACCCCGTCGAGCGCCATGTCCCCGAGGTGCTGCTCGGGGTCGTACCCGCCGAGCAACACGTCTTCAAAGCGCCCCTGGGGGGAGATCGTCTCGGGAGCCTCGAACCGTGCGCCGGCATTCGAGATGAGCCCGATGCCGGAGAGGATCTGGTCCGCCTCGACGACGACGTGGTCGCCGCCGTTGATCCGCTCGATGCGCGGCGCCCGCTCGCGGAACGCCCGATCGATGCGGGTCTGCCACAGATCGGGCGGTTCGAACACGTGGGAGTCGGACGACAGAACCAGCGGCAGCATCGGCACCTCCTTTCTCACCTGATCGCCGACAGCACCGTCAGTAATAGTGAGCGCCGCCGTTGACGTGGATGGTCTGGCCGGTGATGAAACCGCCGTCGTCGCTGACCAAAAACAGGCAGGTTGCGGCAATTTCGTCGACATGACCCTGGCGGCCGAGCGGGATGCCGGAGGCGCCCGGCACTCGTCCCTGATACCATTCGGGATTGTCTCGACGGGTATCGATGCTCCCCGGGGAAACGACGTTGGCGCGAATATTTTGCGCGGCGAATTCGGAGGCGAGCGCCCGCGCCATGCCGACCAGCCCCATCTTCGCCGCCGAGACATGCGCGCGCCCGCTGCCGCCGGTAAAGGCGCCATCGCCGGTAAAGAACAGGATGCGGCCGTACCCGTTCTTGACCATCGACGGGATGACCGCCTGCGTCAGATAGAAGGCGCCGTCGAGCACCACGCCCCTGACATGCTCCCAGTCTTGCGCCGTCACTTCGGTGAAGGGCTTGTGCGGCCGGATCGCGGCATTGTTGATCAGGATGTCGACACGGCCGAACTCCGCTAACGCCCGTGCCGCCAGGGCGTCGACCTCGTTCTTTTTGGCGACGTCGGCGAGAACGGATATCGCCTTCACCCCGAGGTCACGGGCTTCGTGCGCGACCGCGTCGGCCTCGGCCTGGTTGGTCCGGGCATTGACGACGATATGGGCGCCTTCACCCGCGAGCTTCAGCGCGGTCGCGCGGCCGATATTGCGGCCGGAGCCGGTGATCAGGGCGACTTTCCCATCGAGCTTACCCATCAGCGCACCTCCATCACTTATCAGCGTCCGCGAGTGCGGTCGGTTTCAATCCGGCCATGCAGCCAGTCCTCGATCAGCCGGCGGGCGATCGAATCGAGCCGCGGCAGCCGGAAAGAATCGTCATCGACATGCGACAACAGCCAGTCGCGCCCGTACCACCGCGCATCCTCGAGCTCGCCGTAATCGACCGTAATCTCGCTGGTCAGCGCCTCGGCATAAAAGCCGAGCATGATATTGGCCGGAAATGGCCAGGGCTGAGAGGAGTGATAGTGCACCGCGCCGACCTCGATGCCGGTCTCCTCGCGCACCTCGCGCGCGACCGCGTCTTCGAGGCTCTCGCCCGGTTCGACAAACCCGGCGAGCGTCGAGTACATGCCGGGCACGAAATTCTTTGACCGCCCCATCAGTGCGCGTTCGCCATCGGTCACCAGCATGATGACGGCGGGGTCGGTCCGCGGGAAATGCATCGTGTTGCAGTCGGGATTGGTGCAGCGGCGCATGTGACCCGCCTCCTCGCTGCGGGTCGGAGTGCCGCACAGCCCGCAAAAGCGGTGGCGCGAATGCCAGAACATCATCGCGCGGGCAAGCGCCAGCAGCGCCCCTTCGCGGCGGTCGATGCGCGGGCCGACCTGACGCAGATCGGCAAACCGGACCGTCGCGGCCTCGATGCCCGACGCGGCCAGGGCAGGGGAGTGCAGCATCTCCAGCGGCGCCTCGATCGGCGACAGATCGAGCGCGAAATGAGCCCGTTCCTCGATGACACCAAGGAACACGACCTCACCCGCCGACAGCCGCTGCTCGGCGCTCGTTCCAAGGACCGCCGTAATGCTCCCGGACTCCAGCACCACAGCGCGCGGCTCGCCGCCTTGGAGCTCGATAACCAGGTTCTGATTTCGCCAGACCGGAACGAAGAGGCTGCCCGGGTCGGCCACGCGCTCGACGATCCACCCGGTGTCGCGGCGGCGCAGGCCGGCGCGCTCGAAACCGGGATGGGAATAGAAGTTGGGAGTTCGCATCGGCGCACCCTGGCACATCTGGGCGCGCAGCGGCAAGAAGCGAGCCGCTAGAGCTGAGCGAGACGGCGCTCCAGGTAAGCCCGTTCGACGCCGTTTGCCATCAGGGCGAGCGCACGACGATAGGCGTCGGCCGCGGCCTCGAAAGAGCCGAGCCGGCGCAGCATGTCGGCGCGCGCGGCGTGAAACAGGTGATATCGATCGAGCTCACCCGAAATTCCGAGCTCGTCGATCAACGCCAAACCGCGAGCCGGTCCTTCGCTCATCCCGACGGCAGCGGCCCCGTTCAGCTGAACCACGGGGCTCGGATTAAGACGCGCCAGCTCGCGATAAAGCGCCGCGATCTGCGGCCAGTCGGTTTCGGCTGGGGTGGCGGCTTCGGCGTGCAACGCGGCAATCGCCGCCTGCAGCTGATAGGGCCCGACCTGACGCATCCGCAGCGCCGCATCCACGAGACCCAGACCTTCGACGATCTGTGCCCGGTCCCAGAGCGAGCGGTCCTGCTCCTCCAGGGTGACGAGCGCGCCGATCGTGTCGACCCGCGCCTGCCGGCGTGAATCATGCAGCAACATCAACGCCAACAGACCAAGCCCTTCCGGGTCTTTGGCATCGACCGCGCACAGCACGCGTCCGAGACGAATGGCTTCCGCGCACAGCTCCCGGCGGATCAGCGCATCGCCCGCGGTCGCGGTATAGCCCTCGTTGAAGATCAGGTAGATGACTGCTTGAACTGCTGCCCGGCGCTCGGGCAAGGCATCGTCGGGCGGTACTTCGTAGGGTATGCGGGCGTCTTGTATCTTGCGTTTCGCGCGTACCAGCCGCTGCGCCAGAGTCGGCTCGGCGATGAGAAACGCGCGCGCGATTTCGGGGGTCGAAAGCCCGCCCAGGGTGCGCAGGGTCAGAGCAATTTGGGCCTCGCGGTTCAGGGCGGGGTGACAACAAGTGAAGATCAGCCGCAGGCGGTCATCGGGGATTTCGTGAGACCATGCCTCCGGCTGGACAGGCTCCTCGGCGGCGTTGATTGCGATTTCCTGCTCCAGCAGGTTTTGTTTTTCGCGCCGTGTGCGTTCGCGCCGCCTCGCATCGATCAGCTTGCGGTGGGCCGTGGTCGTGATCCATGCCCCCGGATTGTCAGGAACACCGCGCTCGCCCCAATGGAGCAGCGCCGCGGCAAATGCTTCCTGCATCGCCTCCTCGGCGCGATCGAAGGAGCCGCACAGCCGGATCAAGCTGGCGATGATCCGGCCGTGCTCGCGGCGGAATACCGCTTCTGCCGAGGCCTGCACCTCCGCCGGCTGCGGCATCGGTCCTCGGCCCAGCCTAACGCGGCGGTATGGACGCGATGGGACGGATCTCGATACAGCCTTCTCCGCCCTTGCATCCGGTCGGGATTTTGGCGCCCCAGGCGATCGCCTCGTCGAGATTCGCGCAGTCGAGGATGTAGTATCCGGCGAGCTGTTCTTTCGTCTCGGCGAACGGGCCGTCGAGAACCAGCGGCTTGCCGCTCTCTTTGCGGATCGTTGTCGCTGTGGCGGTCGGTTGCAGCGGCGCGCCGGCAATGAAGACGCCCTTGCTCTGGGTTTCGTCCATTACCGCCCAGTGCCCGGCCCTGATCTCTTCCCTGTCCTGCGGCGAGGCCTCAGCAAAGTCACTCTCGCGGCTGTACACCAAAAACATGTAGCGCATTGTCGATCTTCCCGCTCAGCCTTCGACGCTCCAGGACGAGCGGCCCGGGAAGGGCGGCGGGACCGCCTCCCTGACGCTCGCCCGCGCGATGTGGCGCTCGTAATACGCGCCCAAATCGGCGTTGCGCCGCAGCATTGCGCTGCTTTCGGGCAAATGGTGGAGATAGAACAGCATCGGAAGCAGATTCATATCGGCGAGAGTGAAAGTGCCGCCGGCCAGATGGCCGGTGTTGGCGACGGCGCGGTCGAGCATCGCAAATTGCGCCTCCAGCCTTGGCAGAAGAGGCTCGATGACCGCACGGTTGGGCTTGCCGTCGGCGGTGCCCGGGAAGAAGTAGGCGCCAACATAGGGGCGCGCCACCAGCACATCGAAATGGGTGTTGACGATCGAAATCCACTGCTCGGTCAGCGCGCCTTCGGCCGGATCGCGCGAAACCAAGGGTGGTCCGGCGAACGAATGATCGATGTAAAAGCAAATCGCCCGCGATTCGGCGAGCACCAGGCTGCCATGTCGAAGCGCGGGGATTTTCCCCAGCGGATGGATTGCGTCGATTTCGGGCGTATGCGGCATGACCGGCACCAGGGTGTATGGCACTCCCTTCTCGTGGCAGGCGATGCGGGTGACCCAGACGTAATTGCTTTGCGGTGCGCCGATGATTTCAAGCTCTGGCATGGCTTTGCTCCTCCGAATGGCTTGCGACAGTGGGACGACGCGCGAGCAAGGCCGGGATCGACATCCCGGCATCTCTAATATGTGCGCAAAGTGCGCGTCAGGCGGCGCGCCGGATTTCGCACAGATAGGAGCGGTGCGACGCCGTCCCGCTCACCGGGTCGAGCGCCGCGGTGCCAATGATCAGGTTGAGGCTGGCGCTCTGCGGGCCGAACGGATCGTAGCCCGGCGCGCCGATTTCGGCGCAAGGCTGCCACCAGCCGTGCCCGCCGACCACCACCCGCGGATCGAGGCTGTCGTTGAGCCTGGCGCATGCGCGCACGCTCCCCTCCGGTGTCACGATCGACACCCAGTCGCCGTTGGCGATGCCGCGTGCCTGCGCGGCGGCGGGATGTAGTTCGACTTCTGGATGCAGGGCGCGCCTGCGCAAGCTCGGCAGCGCGCGATGTTGCGTCTGGCAGAACAGCGCCGATTTCGCACTGGTCAGGATGAGTGGGAAGCGCGTCGCCAGATCAGGCCGTGACACCGGGCTGATCTGCGGCTCGGAGAAATCGGGCAAGGGCGCATAGCCGTGCTCGAGGAACGTCTGCGAATAGAGTTCGACCTTGCGCGATGGCGTCGCGAAGCCCCTCGGAGTGTGCTTCGCGTCCGGCTCGGCGTGTTTGGCGTGGCGGGTTTTCAGTTGCACTCGCACGCCGCCGGGTGCAGCGCGCAGCTCCTCCAAGGTAACACCGGTCGGGGCGAGCTGATGGCGGTAGGCGGCGTCAATGTCGCCATCCCAGAACTGCGCGGCGAGCCCAAGACGGGCGGCGAGATCGAAAATGATCTCGGTATCCGGTCGAGCTTCGCCGGGCGGCGGGACTACCGCCGGGCGAAGCTGGATCAGCGACTGCGCCTCGGGGCTGACCTCGAACCCGATCTTCAACGCCTCGCGCTCAAATGCCGAGGCAACCGGCAGCACGACATCGGCGAGTTCGGCGGTGGGATTCATGAACAGATCGGCGTGGGCGTAGAACTCCAACGTCTTGAGCGCCTCGTAACCGCGTCTGCCATCCGCGTGGGCCAACAACATATTCGCGCCGAACCCGATCACGGCGCGCACCGGGTAGGGCTTTCCCTCCCGGATCGCGTCATAGAGATTGCGGGTGCCGACGTAGCCCCAACGCGCCGGTCCAAGCGGGCGCTCGGCGATGCCCAGGGTCGGAGCCATGTGCTGCGCTGAAGGCAGCTCCTGACCGGTGATCGGCGCGGTCGCCGCCGCGGTAAACAGCACATTGCCGCCGGCTTTGTCAAAGCAGCCGGTCAGGGCGTAGAGCAGCGACATTGCGCGCGCCGTCTGGGTTACATTGGCGTGCTGCTCATGGCCGCTCCAGGCGTAATAGGACACCGGGCGGGCGTGCCAGATCAGGCGGGCAGCTTGTTCGACCTGGGCGCGCGGGACCCAGCAGATCGTTTCGACCACCTCCGGCGGGTAACGCCGACAGAGCCTTCGGTAAAGCTCGAAGACTGGGTGACAGACCACTTCGCCCTGCGGGGTGGCAAAGCGGTATTCGCCTTCGAGGACGAGATTGCCGTTGTCGCCGCGGCAGCGGCCGGCGGCAGTGTCATACGGCACTGGCCGCGCCGCCGTTCCGTCCCAGGCGAGGTAACAGCTCGGATCGCCATCGGGTGCAAGGTCGCGTTCCGTTAGCAAGCGAGCTGTGTCGGCGCGCACCAGTAGCGGACCGTTGCTCCACTCGCGGATGAAATCGCGATCGTACCAGCCGCGCTCGATCATTAGATTGGCAAGTCCGAGGGCGAGTGCGCCGTCGGTTCCGGGCCGCACCCGGAGCCAGAGATCGGCCTTGTTGGCGAGCCCTGCATGGCGCGGGTCGATGACGATCAACCGCATGCCGCGCTTCCGCGCTTCGACGATTGCGGTTGCATGGGTGAGGCGGGTATGGCTGGGGTTGTAGCCCCACAGGATCAAAACGCCGGTGTTCTCTATATCCGGCATGGCGCCCCCGGCCGAGGTGCCGACACTGCCGACACCGAAGGTGTAGCGGGTGGCAAAAGCGCGCCCCCAACCGCAGACGTCGAGGGTGATGGCTGCGTTCGGGGTGCCAAAGGCATTGGCGAGCCGCTGGATAAAGCCCGCGGAATCGGCGATCGCGGTCGTCGAAGGAGACGACAGGGTAAACGCGACCGACTCCGGTCCGTCGTGTTTGGCGACCCGGCGCATCGCGGCGGCGGTCAGATTCAAGGCCTCGTCCCAGCTTATCCGCTCCCACCCAGGGTCGGGATCGCCTTTCGGACGGGTGCGGCGGAGCGGGTGGCTCAGTCGCTCCGGGTGATAGACGAGTTCCGGCGCGGCGCGGCCTTTGGCGCAGAGCGCTTGGCCGGTCGGGTGCGCGGGATCGGGCTCAAGCCGAATGAAGCGGCCGTCTTCGACGACGGCGACGCAGCCGCATCGGGCGATGCAGAGCCCGCAATAGCCGTGAACGCGGCGCGTGCCGGTGGGATCGGCCATGATACCTTGCTCACTGCGATTAAGCGCGTGCGCGGCCTCGCCGGACGTGTAGCCCTCCCAAGCTCAGGTGCCCTCGACTACCGACCGCTGTCCTCGAGCGCGCTTACCCGATCCTCGACTGCACCCAATCGATCGACGATGCGCGCGTTTTGAGCCACCATCGCCGTGAGCTGTTCGAGAATTCCTATCAGCGTCTCTCCGTGGCGTAGGACAATCGCGGTCAGGACTTTCATATCGTCACGCAAGCTCGCGACTTCGCTCGTCAGCCGCTGCAGCGCCCGGCCGATATAGGCCAAATCAACAATTTCTCCGCGCTCTCCGCTCATCGTCTACAGGTCGCAGCTCAAGGACCAAAGGTCAAGCAATGCTTGCCCCGCCATGGCCGACAGCTGATATAGTGCGATGGGAGGTCGGCGGCGGACAGGTCCCTCGCCAACCCGGTCAGGTCCGGAAGGAAGCAGCCGTAACGAGTTCCGATCTGGGTCGTCCGTCCGGTCTCCCTTTATCCGGCCACGGTTCCTGATGATGAGCGATTCGGCGGCGGCTTATCGCGTCCTCGCCCGCAAATATCGGCCCTCGACATTCGCCGAGCTGATTGGGCAGGAGGCGATGGTCCGCACCTTGTCGAACGCGATCGCGACGGGCCGGATCGCCCACGCCTTCATCCTGACGGGGGTACGCGGCGTCGGCAAAACGACGACCGCCCGGATCCTCGCCCGCGCCCTCAACTGTGTCGGGCCCAATGGCGCCGGCGGACCTACGGTGGAGCCGTGCGGGCGCTGCCCGCAGTGCCTGGCAATCGCCGAGGACCGCCATGTCGACGTGTTGGAGATGGATGCCGCCTCGCGCACCGGGGTCGACGACATTCGCGATCTGACTGAGGGCGTGCGCTACCGGCCCGTCTCGGGGCGCTACAAGGTCTACATTATCGACGAAGTCCACATGCTCTCGAAGAATGCCTTCAACGCGTTGTTGAAGACGCTCGAAGAGCCGCCGCCGGATGTCAAATTCGTGTTCGCGACGACCGAGATCCACAAGGTGCCGGTCACCGTTCTGTCGCGCTGTCAACGTTTCTCGCTGCGGCGGGTCTCCGCCGAGATGCTGATCCGGCACTATCGGCAAATTGCCGAGGCAGAAAGGGTCGATGCCGACCCCGCGGCGCTCGCGCTGATCGCTCGCGCCGCCGACGGATCGGTTCGTGACGGGTTATCGCTTCTCGACCAGGCGATTGCGCTCTCGGCGGGCCGCGTCGAGGAGGCCGCGGTGCGCGACATGCTGGGCATCGCCGATCGCGGGATGGTCTTTGACCTGCTGGAGGGCGTACTGCGCGGCGATGCGGCGGCGGCGCTTTCCCAGCTCGATCGTCTCTATCAGGGCGGCGCCGATCCGCTGATCGTGCTGCAGGATCTGCTTGAGCTGAGCCACTTTCTGACGCGGCTTAAGCTCGCGCCCGAAGCCGGCGCCGGGGACCCGATCGCAGAAGGCGACCGCGAGCGTGCGCGGCCGCTTGCCGAGAAGCTGTCGATGCCGGTGCTGGCGCGCGCTTGGCAAATGCTGCTGAAAGGGCTTGCAGAGGTGCAGACGGCACCCTCGGCAATTCAAGCTGCAGAAATGGTGCTCGTACGCCTCGCCTACGTCGCCGATCTGCCGGTGCCCGGCGAGCTCGTCCGCGCGATAGCAGCACCGGAGAGGTCTTTGCCCGGTCGCGGCAACGGTGCGGTGGTCGGCCCCGACGGGCCAGCCCCACGCCGCGCTGCCGCGACTCCACTATCGACCGAAGGCGTCGACACAGTGCCGACCGCTGCCGGGGCGCTTCGCGTCGCGTCCAATCCGGCGACAGAGCCGCGATCCCACCTCGCACTGGAACCCGAGGCTTTGGCGGAGCGGGACCCGGTGCCGCAAAGCTTTGACGAGGTCATAGCGCTCTTCGACAAGCACCGCGAGGCCCTGATCAGATCGCATCTCTGGTCGCTGAACCTCGTCCGCTTCGAGCCCGGCCGCATTGAGTTTCGCCCCGGAGCAGACGCGCCGCGCGATCTCGCCAACCGTCTCGGCCAGCTCCTGGGCGAGTGGACGGGGATCCGCTGGCTTATAGCGATTTCCGAGGCAGAGGGAGAGCCGAGCCTGCGGGATCAGGCCGAGCGCCGCGATCTGGAGCTGCGGAACGAGGTGGCGGGCCACCCGTTGGTTCAGGCGGTGCTCGACACCTTTCCGGGAGCGACGATCTCCGCGGTTCGGGAGCGTTTTGCGCAAGCGGAGCTCGAGGAGAGTCTTTCGGGCGATCCGACGGACGAAGAGGGCACGAGAGAGGACGAAACATGAAGAACATCGGCCAGCTTATGAAGCAGGCGCAAGAAATGCAGGCCAAGATGGCCGAGATGCAAACCGAGCTCGAAGCCGTCGAGATGGTCGGCGCCGCCGGCGGCGGAATGATTGAATTAACCTTGAATGGCAAAGGCGATCTCAAGAAGGTCAAAATCGATAAGGCCCTGCTCGATCCGCAAGAGGTCGAAGTCCTTGAAGATCTGATCGTGGCGGCATTCAACGATGCCCGCACCAAGGTTTCCGTCCATGCCGAGCAACAGATGCAAAAGCTCACCGGGGGTCTGCAGCTGCCCGGCGGCATGAAGCTGCCGTTCTGAATTTCCGGCGTCTTGCCGACGTGGAGGGTTCCGGCCCCTATGCGGGATGTCTGAGCTCGATACCTTAATTCAGCTGCTTGCCAAGCTGCCGGGCCTTGGACCGCGCTCCGCGCGCCGCGCCGCATTGCACTTGATAAAGCGCCGCGAGAACCTGCTCGAACCACTGGCGGCGGCACTGACCAAAGCCGCCGATGCGATCCGCACTTGCCGGACTTGCGGCAATCTCGACACCGTCGAGCCTTGCGCGATCTGCCGCGATCCCGAGAGGGACATGGCGACGATCTGCGTCGTCGAAGACCTCGCCGATCTGTGGGCGCTCGAGCGAACCGGAGCCTTTCGAGGCCGGTATCACGTGTTGGGCGGAACCCTCTCCGCGCTCGACGGCATTGGTCCCGACGATCTGAACATCGAGCGGCTGCTCGCCCGGATAAGACCGGGGCAGGAATTGATATTGGCGCTGAACGCGACGGTCGACGGCCAGACCACCGCACATTATTTGGCTGATCGGGTCGGTGGGCGCGGGGTCAGGATATCGCGCCTGGCACAGGGGGTCCCGATTGGTGGCGAACTCGACTATTTGGACGACGGGACGCTGACTGCGGCTCTCAAGGCGCGCCGCGTGGTGTAGACGTCTTATTCTTCGCTACTATTGTTGCTATTTCTTGGCGGCCGCCGGCGGCCGCCGCGCCGACTGGCGTCCGGCACCGCGCCCGAGCCCGATTTTCTTGGCAAATTCTGAGCGTTGCTCGGCATAGTTTGGCGCCACCATGGGATAGTCTGCCGCCAGACCCCACTTGGCGCGGTATTCATCGGGCGTCATATTGTAGGTCGACCGCAGATGCCGCTTCAGCATCTTCAGCTTCTTGCCGTCTTCGAGGCAGATCAAGTAATCGGGCGTCACAGACTTTCGGATCGGCACCGCAGGTTTGAGGGGTTCCGGCGGCGGCTCGGCCGACTGGCCTTCGAGCGAGCGAAGCGAGTTGTAGACGGCATTTATCACTTCGGCGAGCTGGGCTGTCGGCAATGTGTTGTTGCTTACATAGGCAGCAACCACATCGGCCGTCATCCGCAGCAAGTCTTCCTCCGCCATTTTCGGCACTTCCGTTTCTGCCATTTTTCGCCCCGACAAGACCCTAAAGTTCGAATCGGTCGGCATAATTGGGGCACGAATATCTTGTGTCAATCGAAACTTTTAAGAGAGCACAGTAAATACCACTATCCCTTATTCAAAAACGACTTGGCGGCCAAGAAGGTGAATTCGTCGTCAGAGGTCATTGAAACCCGAGAAAATCCAGCACAAAAAAAGAGCTGTGCGAGCGGAGCTTCGACGAGCCGGCACGATTTATGGTAGCCGGCTGGTATTGTCGGCCGAGATCTGGTAGACTGTACCGGTGATGGCCTAGGTTGCGCCCGGCTTCGCGTCCGCGGTGACAACGTCCGCCGGCACGCTCAGCTCGTCTCCACTCATAAGCGGTCTTATGCCCTCAGCCCAGTCCTCTGTCCGCCAACTCGCCGTCGACAGTCACGTCTCGGACACCCTTGGCGCCGTCGATCCCGAGATCGCGGCGGCGATCGACGGCGAACGGGACCGCCAGCAGTTTCAGATCGAGCTCATCGCCAGCGAGAACATCGTGTCGCGCGCGGTGCTGGAAGCCCAAGGCTCGGTGATGACAAACAAATATGCCGAAGGCTATCCGGGACGCCGATACTATGGAGGGTGCGAATTTGTCGATGTCGCCGAAACTCTCGCCATCGATCGCGCCAAACGCCTGTTCGAGTGCGAGTTCGCCAATGTGCAGCCGCATTCGGGCGCGCAGGCCAACCAGGCGGTCTTTGTCGCGCTGCTCGAGCCGGGCGACACCATTCTCGGAATGGCGCTCGCGGCCGGCGGCCACCT
>Ga0081540_1003451_pt1 | contig 12477 bp, 12 predicted proteins | sample TabmetS2T1R1_FD_71024 | JGI IMG/M metagenome (GOLD analysis project Ga0081540, IMG submission 71024) | Tabebuia heterophylla rhizosphere microbial communities from the University of Puerto Rico - S2T1R1 | ecosystem: Host-associated > Plants > Roots > Rhizosphere ...
GGCCTGGATCGCCGCGCCGATCGCCACGACCTCATCCGGATTGACGCCCTTGTGCGGCTCCTTGCCGAACAGCTGCTTCACCACTTCCTGGACCTTCGGCATGCGGGTCATGCCGCCGACCAGCACCACTTCGCCGATCTCGCCGGCGGTCAGGCCGGCATCCTTCAGCGCCTTGCGGCAGGGCTCGATGGTCTTCTGCACGAGGTCGTCGACCAGCGCCTCGAACTTGGCGCGGGTGAGCTTCATCGTCAGATGCTTCGGCCCGGTCTGGTCCGCCGTGATGAACGGCAGGTTGATCTCGGTCTGCGTCGTCGACGACAGCTCGATCTTGGCCTTTTCAGCCGCCTCCTTCAGGCGCTGCAGCGCAAGCTTGTCGTTGCGCAGGTTGATGCCCTGCTCCTTCTGGAACTCGTCGGCCAAGTAGCCGACCAGGCGCATGTCGAAATCTTCACCACCGAGGAAAGTGTCGCCGTTGGTGGACTTCACCTCGAACACGCCGTCGCCGATCTCGAGAATCGAGATATCGAAGGTGCCGCCGCCGAGGTCGTACACCGCGATGGTGCCGGTCTTGGTCTTGTCGAGGCCATAGGCGAGCGCCGCCGCAGTCGGCTCGTTGATGATGCGCAGCACTTCGAGGCCGGCGATCTTGCCGGCGTCCTTGGTGGCCTGACGCTGGGCGTCGTTGAAGTAGGCGGGGACCGTGATGACGGCCTGCTCGACCTTCTGGCCGAGATGGGCTTCAGCGGTCTCCTTCATCTTCTGCAGGATGAAGGCGGAAATCTGCGAAGGCGAATAGGTCTTGCCGTCGGCTTCGACCCAGGCGTCGCCGTTGGAAGCCTTGACGATCTTGTAGGGGACGAGCTTCTTGTCCTTCTCGACCATCGGGTCGTCGTAGCGGCGGCCGATCAGGCGCTTCACTGCGAAGAAGGTGCGCTCGGGATTGGTGACCGCCTGGCGCTTGGCCGGCTGGCCGACGAGGCGTTCGCCATCGTCCGTAAAAGCAACGATCGAGGGCGTCGTTCGCATGCCCTCCGCGTTCTCAATGACTTTGGAAGTTTTGCCGTCCATGACGGCGACGCACGAATTGGTCGTGCCGAGGTCGATACCGATGACCTTTCCCATGATTCTATCCTCTTTTCTGCGGCAGGTTGGTCGGGCCCTGGCGGCGCCCTGGACCGAACCCCCAGGAGTTCAAATACGCGCGATGTTGCGACGTTGAGCCTCATATAGGAGGGGGGGTTGTGCCCGCAAGGACCGTAGACAACCTTAGTCCATGAAAAGGCTGACGTTTGAAAGATAGTGTCAGACAAGGTTGCAGGACCGCTCTCTACGGCGTTAACGACTGGCCTGCTGCGCGAGACGTCAGGGAGAACATTGCCTGAACTTCCATGGCGGCGCGGATCGGCCGCGCGACAATGCGCTCAGGAACGAAAGCGTAGCCGCCCTGTTGCCGGGACGGCAAAACCGCTAAAAGCGGCCCGACCGAACGGGACATCGAGGGCCAGAGGGGGCGCGGCCTTCCGATCATCGAGCGGCTCCCCATGCAAACGGATAGAATTTTCATGACCTTGATCCGACGCTTGTTCGCGGCCGCACTGCTCTTGATCGCCGCAACAAACCCCGCCCCCGCCGCCGACCCCGTATTTCCACCGGGCGCGCGGGTCGGCATGGTCCCCCTGGTCGGCCTCAACCGCGCAAAGTCCTTCATCGGCTTCGAGAGCGAGGACCAGGGCGTCAAGGTCGTGGTCGCCGACCTGCCGGCCGAGGCCTATAACGAGGTCGCCGGCGCCTTCAAGGGAAGCCCCGGCGGCGCCGGCGGCATCAAGCCGGAGAGCATCGAGACCACCGCGGGGCTCGGCTATTACACGGTCGAAACCGCCAAAAGCGGCGCCACCAATGTGCGGCGCTATTCGATGATCGTGCCGGGCATCGCCTTCTCCGGTTATGTCGCCGTGCAAGTCCCGGAAAATGTCTGGAAGATCTATAGCGACGACGCCGTGCGCCAGATGTTTGCCACCGCCGTCGTGCGCAAGGAAGTGCCGGTCGACGAACAGCTTGGGCTCTTGCCGTTTCGGCTCAGCGAGCTCAGCGAGTTCAAGAACGTCCGTACGCTGGCTCCGGGCGCGGCGGTCATTCTCGCCGATGGCGACGAGACCACCGGCTTCGAACCCGCACCCTTCATGATCATCGGCATCATCGGCCAGACCGCCGCTTCCCCGGAGGATCGCGGCCGCTTCGCCCAGCAGATCGCAACGACCATTCCGGGCGTCCGCGACGGCCGCATCACCATGTCCGAGCCCGTCCGCATCGACGGCCAGCCCGGCTACGAGACACGGATCGAGGCGACCAGCGGCAAGGACAATACGCCGGTCACCATCGTGCAGTGGCTGCGCTTCGGCTCGGCATCGGCGATGCGCATCATCGGCAGCACGCCGCGCGACCAGTGGGCCAAGGCGTTTCCGCGCTTCCGCGCCGTGCGCGACGGAATCCAGCCGCGCGGCTGACACATTCGCCTGCCGGAAATTTGGCGCGCGGGCCGCATTCAAAAGCGGCTTTACGCTTCGACTACGACCTGATTTGCTGGTGCAAATCCTCTGAAAAGCGGAGATGCACCATGCTCAACCGAAGGCAGATTCTATCTGGTTTGGGAACGGTGGCGCTCGCGAGCCTTCTGCCGCGCGCGCTGTGGGCGGCCTCGATCAAGCCGGACGAGGCTTCCGCGCTACTGGTGATCGACGTGCAGAACTGCTTCCTGCCCGGTGGCAGCCTGGCGGTGAAGGACGGCGAACAGGTCGTTCCAGTCATCAACAAGCTTGCGAAAGCGTTTTCCAACGTCGTGCTGACGCAGGACTGGCACACCGGGGGGCACATCTCCTTTGCCTCCAGCCATGCCGGCAAGAAGCCGTTCGAAACCGTCGATCTGGATTACGGCAAGCAGGTCCTATGGCCTGAACATTGCGTGCAGGGCACCGATGGCGCGGCGTTATCCAAGGATCTGGAGGTACCGCATGCCGGGCTCGTCATCCGAAAGGGATTCCGCAAGAACGTCGACAGCTACTCGGCCTTCACCGAGGCGGACGGCAAGACCACGACCGGGCTTGCTGCCTATCTCAAGGCACGCAATATCGAGCGCGTCTTTCTGGCCGGACTTGCGACCGATTTTTGTGTGGCCTGGAGCGCCCTCGACGCGCGCAAGGCGGGTTTTGAGACCTATGTGATCGAAGACGCCTGCCGCGGCATCGATACGCAAGGATCGCTCGCGGCGGCCTGGGCCGATATGACCAAGGCCGGCGTCAAGCGTATCCAGTCGAGCGATATCGCGGCATAGGCCCTGACCCCGACCCGAAGGGCCGCGCCAGCGCAAAGTGGGCACCGGTTTTCGGAACAGGCCAGGCCCCAAAATATCAGGCTTCGGTCGAGACCGGTGCGGCCTTCGTGCCACCCTTGGCGACGCCGACCAGCGCCGGCCGCAGCACGCGATCGCCGATCATGTAGCCGGCCTGCACGACCTGGACCACGGTGCCTGCGGGCACCGAGGGGTCGGGAATCTCGTACATCGCCTGCTGGAAGTTCGGATCGAACTTTTCGCCCGACGGGTCGAACTTCTTCACGCCGTGCTTTTCCAGCGCATTGAGCAGCGAGCGCTCGGTGAGCTCGACGCCCTCGATCAGCGCCTTCAGGCCGGGATCGGCATTGGCCTTGGCCTCGGCCGGAACCGCGTCCAGTGCGCGCTGCAGATTGTCGGCGATGTCAAGCACGTCGCGGGCGAAGCCGGTGATGCCATAGGCGCGCGTGTCGGACACTTCCTTGGCGGTGCGCTTGCGCAGGTTCTCCATCTCCGCCAGCGTGCGCAGCATCTTGTCGCGCGCCTCGGCGGCTTCCTTCTGCAACAGCTCCACCGAGCCGGGCTCGGGATCGTCGGGCATCACATAGGGCTTGGAGACCATGGGCTCGTCAGCCTGGTTCGCCGGATCGTCAGAGTGCCGGTTGGGATCGGTCATGGACAGCCTTTTCGAAAAATCGCGCGGTCTGAATTATCGGGGTTTCAGGCCCGCATATCGGGCTTTGGTTGCCGAAAATCAAGCATAACCGCATCCTTTTCCGGGCAGATCAGCTACCCAGCATCTGGCTGACGATACGCGCGGCATAATCCACGGTCGGGATCACCCTTGCATAATTGAGCCGGGTCGGCCCGATCACGCCGAGCACGCCGACGATGCGACCGGCGGCATCTGTATAGGGTGTGATGATGGTCGAGGAACCCGACAGCGAGAACAGCTTGCTCTCCGAGCCGATAAAGATGCGAACGCCCTCGGCGTTCTCGGCGCGGCCCAACAGATCGATGACGCCGCGCTTGGTCTCGAGATCGTCGAACAGCAGGCGCACGCGCTCGAGGTCTTCCAGCGCGTGCAGGTCCTCCAGCAGATTGGCATGCCCGCGCACGATCAATTGGCGTGCGTCGTTGTCGCCCCCGGACCAGCTGGCGATGCCTGCGGCGACCACTTTCTGGGTCAATTGATCGAGCTCGGCGCGATCCTGCGTCAGCGCCGTCTCCAGCTCCAGCCGCGCCTCCGCCAGCGTCCGGCCGCGGATCCGCGCATTGAGGAAATTGCTCGCTTCCGTGAGCGCCGAAGAGGGAACGCCGGGCGGCAGCGTGAGCACGCGGTTTTCGACCTGGCCGTCCTCGGCCACGAGCACGACCAGCGCCCGCTCCGGCTCCAGCCGCACGAATTCGATGTGCTTCAGTCGCGGGTTCGACTTCGGCGTCAGCACCACAGCCGCGGCACGAGTCAACCCCGACAGCCGGGTCAGCGCCTCGCCCAGCACGCCCTCGACCGATTGCGCGCGGCCGACGGAGGCGAGCTGGCTCTGGATCGATTGCCGCTCGGCCTCGGTGAGATCGCCAAGCTGCATCAGCGCATCGACGAAGAAGCGCAGGCCCCGCTCGGTCGGCAGCCGCCCGGCCGAAGTATGCGGCGCATAGATCAGGCCGAGCTGTTCCAGGTCCGACATCACGTTGCGGACGGAGGCCGGCGAAAGCGGAACGGCGATCAGGCGCGAGATATTGCGCGAGCCGACCGGCTCGCCGGTCGCCAGATAGCTTTCGACGATTTGCCGGAAAATGTCCCGCGAGCGCTCGTTGAGCTGGGCAAGTCCGGCATGCGGCGTGATCAGGCCGATCGGATCGTGGTGGGCCACGCGTTAACTCCTCACAATCGCTCCTAATTTGTCCATTCGGCGGCCCCCTGACAAGCGGGCTTTGGGGGCAACAAACAAGGCTTGCCGGTAACCTTTCTCACACCTACAAGCACCCCTGTTTGAGCATGGCCTTGCCGGAAAACCGGTACCCACCCCGCATCAAGTGCGGGGCAGGCTTTTCCGGGGCCATGCTTAGGTTTTTGCACCGATTTCTGGAGGATTCCCATGCGGCCCAGCCGCCGTGCCCCCGATGAACTGCGCCCTGTCAGCCTGGAGCGCGGCGTGGTCAAATATGCGGAAGGCTCCTGCATGGTGAAATTCGGCGACACCCATGTGCTGGTCACAGCCACGCTGGAAGAACGGCTGCCGCCCTGGCTGAAGGGCCAGGGCCGCGGCTGGGTCACCGCCGAATACGGCATGCTGCCGCGCGCGACGCTGGAACGCACCCGCCGCGAGGCTTCCGCCGGAAAACAGGGCGGCCGCACCGTGGAGATCCAGCGCCTGATCGGCCGCTCGCTGCGCGCGGCAATCGATCTCGAAGCGCTCGGCGAACGCCAGATCACCATCGATTGCGACGTGATCCAGGCCGACGGCGGCACCCGCACCGCCTCCATCACCGGCGCCTGGGTGGCGCTCGCTGACTGCATCGGCTGGATGAAGGCGCGCAACATCCTTAAAGCGCCGGTGCTGCGAGACAATGTCGCAGCGATCTCTTGCGGCATCTATCAGGGCACGCCGGTGCTCGACCTTGATTACGCCGAGGACTCCGAAGCCGAGACCGACGCCAACTTTGTGATGACCGGCGACGGCCGCATCATAGAGGTGCAGGGCACGGCGGAGAAGACGCCGTTCTCGGAAACCGAGTTCCTCGCGCTGATGACACTGGCCAAGAAGGGCGTGGCGCGGCTCGTCGACCTGCAGAAGATCGCGGTGGCCTGATCTCAGCATGCATCGCCAGATCACAGGCAAACTCGTTATCGCCACCCACAATCCCGGCAAGCTCGCCGAGATGCGGGAACTGCTTGCGCCGCACGGCGTGGAGGCGATGTCGGCCGGCGATCTCCGACTCGACGAGCCCGAAGAGACCGGCGCGAGTTTTCGCGCCAACGCCGCGATCAAGGCGATCGCCGCGGCAAAGGCGGCGCAGCTTCCGGCCTTTGCCGATGATTCCGGTCTGGTCGTTGATGCGCTCGACGGCGCACCCGGCATCTATTCGGCGCGTTGGGCCGGCGAAGGCAAGGATTTTGCCGTCGCGATGAGCCGGGTCGAGCGGCTGTTGCAGGAGCGCGGCGCGACCACGCCGGACCGCCGAAGAGCGCATTTCGTCTCGGCGCTGTGCGTCGCCTGGCCCGACGGCCATATCGAGGAGGTCGAGGCCCGTACTGACGGAACATTGGTCTGGCCGCCGCGCGGCACCGCCGGTTTCGGCTACGATCCGGCCTTCCTTCCCGATGGCTACACGCGTACCTTCGGCGAGATGACCAGCGTCGAGAAACACGGCCTGCCCCCGCTGGGGCTCGGCCTCTCCCATCGCGCCCGCGCCTTCGTCAAGCTCGCGGAGATTTGCCTCAATGGCCGCTGAGCAAAAGGCTTTCGGCGTCTACGTGCACTGGCCGTTCTGCCTGTCGAAATGTCCCTATTGCGACTTCAACAGCCATGTCCGCCACGCCCCCGTCGACGAAGAGCGTTTTGTTCGCGCCTTCGCCCGCGAAATCGGAACGACAGCGCAGCGCGTGGGCGGGCGCGAGGTTTCTTCCATCTTCCTCGGCGGCGGCACGCCGTCGCTGATGCAGCCGCAGACGGTCGGTGCGATTCTGGATGCGATCGGCAGGCACTGGCGCGTCGCCGCCGATGTCGAGGTGACGTTGGAAGCGAACCCGACGAGCGTCGAGGCGACACGTTTTCGCGGCTATCGCACGGCCGGCGTCAACCGGGTGTCGCTCGGCGTGCAGGCAATGGACGACGCCTCGCTTAAGGCGATCGGCCGGTTGCACAGCGCGCGCGAGGCGATCGAGGCCGTCGCCATCGCACGCTCCGCATTCGATCGTTATTCGTTCGACCTGATCTATGCCCGGCCCGACCAGACGCCTGCGATGTGGGCCGATGAGCTGAAGCTCGCGATCAGCGAGGCGGCCGAGCATTTGTCGCTCTACCAGCTCACCATCGAGGAAGGCACACCGTTCTTCGGCCTGCACGCAGCCGGCAAGCTGCAAACGCCGGATGAGGCGACCGCACGCGCGCTCTATGACGTGACGCAGGAGGTCTGCGCCAAGCATGGGCTTCCGGCCTACGAGATTTCCAACCACGCCCGCGAAGGCGCGGAATGCCGGCACAATCTCGTCTATTGGCGCGGCGAGGAATATGCCGGCATTGGCCCCGGCGCGCACGGCCGTCTCGACATCAACGGCAAGAGGCATGCGATCGCCAGCGAGAAGCGCCCGGAGTCCTGGCTGATGCGGGTCGAGGCTAGCGGCCATGGCATTGTCACCGACGACATCCTCAACAGCGAGGAACGGGCCGACGAATTCTTGCTGATGGGCCTGCGCCTGGCGGAAGGAATCGATCCGCGCCGCTATCAGGCATTGTCCGGCCGCCCGCTGGATCCCAACCGCATCGCGCTGTTGCGCGAGGAAGGCGCGATCTCCGTCGAAGCCGATGGACGTTTGCGCGTCACCAAGGACGGCTTTCCCGTGCTCGACGCGGTCGTGGCCGATCTGGCCGCTTAGACTAGAACCCCGTTGTCGTCCCTGCGAAAGCAAGGGACCCATAACCACAAGAGCCTGTTGTTTGGAAAAGCTGGAGCTCCAGCGCGCTTCCACAAATAACTGCCGGGGTTATGGGTCCCGGCTCGCGCTCGCTTTGCTCGCTTGGCCGGGACGACAGAAACTAAGCCCCAAAACTCTTGGGCGAGCCGGCGACTGCAACGCCGCCGCCGGTCGTCACCTTCATCACCGCAAGGCCCCGCTCATTGGTGCCGTCGGAGCGGAAGCGGAACAGACCGTCGATACCGGCAAAGCCGGACGGGTTGGTCAGCGTCTCCGGCGCAAAGCGGCTTGCGCCCTGGGTGCGCGCCAGCGCCGCCATCAGCGCCACTGCGTCATAGGCAAGCGTCGCGGTGCGCACGGGATCAGAGCCGTATCGCTGGCGGTAGCGTCCGGAGAAGGCGCGGAAGCCGGACGGATCCGGCGCGGCATAGAGGCCGCCTTGCAGTGACTGGCTCGCAAATACCCGCGGATTGTCCCACAGCCCGGTGCCGAGCATTTGGATGTTGCGCAGGTTCGAGCCCGCCGCAGTCAGCGCGTCAGCCGTCGCCACGACGGAATCGCCGTCATCGGCGATCATCAGCGCATCGGCTGACCCCAGCGTCTGCGCAACGGTGCGCGCCGGTGTCGCGCGATCGCCGCTGTATTTCTCGAAGGCGATGACGCGGCCTCTGCGACCCACCACTTGCTTGAAGGCCCCCTCGACCACATTGCCATAGGCATTGTCGGGCACGAGCGCGGCAAAGGAGCGCTTGCCGGTGCCGGCCGCATAATCGACGATGCGACTGACGTCGGACTCCGGCAGGAAGCTCAGCAGATACACCCCGCGTCCGGCGACGCTGGAGTCGGTGGAGAATGCGATCACCGAGATGCCGCGGGTGCGCGCGGCCTGCCCAACCGCCGGCACGGAAGCTGCGAACAGCGGCCCGAGAATGATCTCGGCGCCCTCGCTGACGGCCTGCTGCGCGCCCCCGTTCGCGCCTTGCGGGCTGCCGCCATCGTCCTTGATCAGGAGCTGGATGTTCGGGTTCTGAAATTCGGCGAGCGCCATCTCGGCGGCGTTCTTCATCGATTGCGCGGCGACGCCGGCATTGCCGGCTGCCGAAAGCGGCAGGATCAATCCAACCTTGACCTGCCCGCTGCCGACTGCGGTCGGATCCTGCGGCGGGCCGGCCGGCGCCTCGGATCCGCCGAACTGGCCAAGGCTGCCGGCGCAAGCGCCGAGCAGCGGCGCGCCGAGGATCAGGCCAATTGCGCTCCGCCGGGTCGCGCCCGAGGGCGAACTACCCGAAGAATTGGGTTTGCGATTGAGCGGGCCCGACATCTGTCTCTATCTCTTGGCCGACCGAAATCGGCCAGACTTCCTCCCTGAGTTGGGCGCGGATTCAGGCATATTGTCGACGAAAAGTGAACCAGAACAAAAGGTTGATGGTCCCATGGCACCGCTGCCAGATCCGACCCCTCCTGCCTCGCCGCCGCGCTGCCCTGTATCCCGGATGGCGTAAACGCCCTCCCCCCTCTAGATTGATATTATGCGCGCAAAAGCCGGTTCAATATACGGGTCTGAGGGGGAAACGGGTTCTGCGCCCAAGACTTTGCCCAAGACTTTTTCGGTCAATGGCCATGTCCTGAACGCGCCAAGAGCGGTGCCCGCTCTCTATCTTGTGGCGACCCCCATCGGGAACCTGTCCGACATCACGCTGCGCGCGCTGGAAACGCTGGCCGGCGTCGATCTGATCGCCTGCGAAGATACCCGCATCACCCATCGCCTGACCGAGCGCTATCTGATCGCCGCCCCGCTCACGCCCTATCACGAACACAACGCAGCCGCCGCGCGGCCGAAGATTCTCGAAAAACTCGCGCAGGGCGCTTCCGTCGCGCTGGTGTCCGATGCCGGCACGCCGCTGATCTCCGACCCCGGATTCAAGCTGGTCCGCGAGGCCTGCGCGGCCGGACATTCCGTGATCGCCGTGCCCGGCGCGTCTTCCGTGCTGACGGCATTGTCCGTCGCAGCTCTGCCGACCGACCGCTTCTTCTTCGAAGGATTTTTGCCGTCGAAGCAAACCGCGCGCCGCGCGCGACTGGCGGAGCTTGCACGAATTGATGCAACGCTGGTCGTCTTCGAATCCGGCAACCGCGTGCAGGACACGCTCGCCGATCTCGCCGACATCATGGGCGCGCGGGAAGCCGCGATCTGTCGCGAGCTGACAAAGCTGCATGAAGAGATCACGCGCGCTCCCCTTGCTGACCTCGCAAAGAGCGCGCACAGGCTGGAGACGCGCGGCGAATTCGTGCTCGTGATCGGCCCGTCGGCGGCCGGCGCCAAGGTGATGGCGGAGAACGAGCTCGACGACGTGCTCCGTTCGTCCCTTAAGCGCGACAGCGTCAAGGACGCGGTGGCGCATGCGGTGGAAGTGTCGGGCCGACCGCGCCGCGAGGTCTATGCCCGCGCGCTGGAGCTCGCGAAGGAAGGCCGGGGCGGTCATGGCGAAGACTGAGGACGCCTCGCCCCAACGCGTTGCCGCCTTCCGCACCGGCCTTTCCGCCGAGAGCCGCGCTGCGGCCTATCTCATCGCCAAGGGCTATCGCATCCTGGCCAAGCGCTTTCGCACCCCCTATGGCGAGATCGACCTGGTGGCGCGCCGGCGCAACCTCATCGCCTTTGTCGAGGTCAAGGCCCGCGCCAGCCTGGATGACGCCGCCTGGGCGGTGACGCCGCGCCAGCAGCAGCGCATCATCAATGCCGCGCAAGCATGGCTGATGGCGCATCCCGAGCATGCAGAATTCGAGATGCGTTTCGACGCCATGCTGATTGCACCAAGAAGCCTGCCACGCCATCTCTTGGCGGCATTCGACGCCAGCCCTTAAGACGCATCACCCGAAGAGCCGGATACCCAAAAATGAAACTGAACGTCGCCGTACAGATGGACCCCATCGCGCGCATCAACATCCGCGGCGATTCCACCTTCGCGCTGCTCCTGGAAGCCCAGAAGCGGGGCCACGGCATTTCCTATTACACCCCGGACAAGCTTTCGCTGCGTGGCGGCGAATTGGTGGCACCGGTGCAGAAACTCACCGTGCGCGACGAGGAAGGCGATCATTTCACGCTGGGTGAGGCCAGGCGCGAGGCGCTCAATGGTTTTGACGTGATTCTGCTGCGCCAGGACCCGCCCTTCGATCTCGCTTACATCACCTCGACGCACCTTCTCGAAGGCATCCACCCCAAGACACTGGTGGTGAACAATCCGGCGAGCGTGCGCAACGCGCCGGAAAAGCTGTTTGTGATGAACTTTCCGCAGCTGATGCCGCCGACCCTGATCTCGCGCGATCTCGCCGAAATCAACTCCTTCCGCGAGCAGCACGGCGCTGTCGTGATGAAGCCGCTGCATGGCCATGGCGGTGCGGCGGTGTTCCGCGTCATGCCGCAGGATATGAATTTCGGCTCGCTGTTCGACATGTTCTCGGTCACCTTCCGCGAGCCCTGGGTGATCCAGCGCTTCCTCCCCGAGGTGAAGAACGGCGACAAGCGCATCATCCTGGTCGACGGCGAATTCGCCGGTGCCGTCAACCGCGTCCCGGCGCCTGACGATCTGCGCTCCAACATGGTTCGCGGCGGCGCAGCGCAAGCCACGGAACTCTCCGCGCGCGAGCGCGAGATTTGCGACACGCTCGGCCCCGCGTTGCGCGAGCACGGGCTGCTGTTCGTCGGCATCGACGTGATCGACGGCAACCTCACCGAGATCAACGTCACCTCGCCGACGGGCATCCGCGCGATCCAGCGCCTTAACGGGCCGGATGTCGCCGGAAGAATCTGGGATACAATCGAGAAGAAGCGCGGCGGGAAATAATCTCTTGTCGCTCCCTATCGTGCACCTGAACCGTCGTCAGAACTTGGCGAATGTCCACTTTGCGGCCAGCGGCGGCCGTTCGCCCGGGGCCCCTATCTTTAGGGTCAGACAATAAAAGACAAAAGGCCACGCGGGCATTGCACCGCATGGCCTTTGCGAGACTGTCCCCTAGGCCCTCCAGAGATTCCGTCTCAGGGCGCATAGTGTGCGGGTGGAGCTACCTGTCCAGAGTGTGATGGAATTACCCACAGTTCAGGCGAACGAACACGCCTCAACCAACCCGTCCGCTTCAAACAGCGTCTTTAGCAACCTTCAGGGGTGACGCCTTCACCGACTTGCTGGCTGGCTTGGCCGCGAACTCCATGGGCTCTTTCGTGAAAGGATTTATACCGCTGCGGGCTTCAGTAGCAGGCTTGTTTACGACCGACATTTTGGCGAAGCCAGGAATGACGAACTCGCCGGATTCATTCAGTTCCTTATAGCCCACAATCGCCATCTGCTCGATGACGGCTTTTACGTCTCCTTTGGAAACCTGCGTTCCCTCTGCAATTGCATCAATCAACTGATTCTTGGTCATCTTGGCCATGATGGATTCCTTTGTAGAGGCTCAGAACAAAGCGCATGAGCAACGCCGGGTGCGTCACTCTGCTTAAAATGCGGCAAAGCCA
>Ga0081540_1003452_pt1 | contig 12475 bp, 12 predicted proteins | sample TabmetS2T1R1_FD_71024 | JGI IMG/M metagenome (GOLD analysis project Ga0081540, IMG submission 71024) | Tabebuia heterophylla rhizosphere microbial communities from the University of Puerto Rico - S2T1R1 | ecosystem: Host-associated > Plants > Roots > Rhizosphere ...
AAGTCGGCGTAGCGGTCCTGCTCGGTGTCCTGCAGGCCGCCGGCGACGAGCTCGTGAAGCGCGGCCGCCTGGATGCCGTAGCGCGAGCGCGCGTCGGCCAGCGCGACGAGCGTCGGGTCGGAGGGAGGCGAGTCGAGCGCCTCGTGCAGTCCCCGCAGCCGCTCGCGCTTCTCCTCCACCGGGAGCCCGCCGTCCGCGATGTCGTCGACGCGGCGCGCAAAGGCGTAGATCGCCGAGATCGCTCGGCGCTCGTCACGCGGCAGGACTCGGATCCCGTAGGCGAAATTGCGCGCCTCTCGGCGCGTGAGCCGCTCGACCTCGGCATAAGCCGCGTCGACACTCATCGAAGCGCCGCCAGTGCAAGCCGCGCGCGCGAGGGGCGCGGGCGGCCGTTGAAGATGTCCCAGTCGGCGCGCTCGAGGGCCTCGAGTGCTGCGAGGCCGCCGCGGGCGAAGAGCGCCACCGCCCTACCGACCCGCCCGCCGCCGAGGCGCCGGCCGAGCTCCTCGCCGGAGGCCAGCAGCGCCCGCGCGCGCTCGGCTTCGAACTCGAGCAGCCGCCGCAGCTCCGGGCTCGGCCGGTCGAGCTCCACGACGCCGAAGCGGCGCCGGTCCTCCGCGGGCAGGTAGACGCGCCCGAGCGCGAGGTCGCGCGGCACGTCCTGGAGGAAGTTGACCAGCTGGAGGCCGGTGCAGACGTCGTCCGAGAGCGCGACCGCCTCCCGGTCACCGCCGCGCCCGAGCACGCCGAGCACGAGCCGGCCGACGGGGTCGGCCGAGTGGACGCAGTAGTGCTTCAGGTCGGCCCAGGTCTCGTAAGCCGAGATTCGCTGATCCATCCGGTTGGCCTCGATCAGGCGCAGGAACGGCTCGCGCGGCAGCGAGCAGGCGCGAATCGTCGGCTGCAGTTCGCGCAGCACCTCCCAGGTCGGCCCCGGCGCCGCTTGCGGTGCCGACTTCAGGACGGGCGGGCTCTGTCCGCGCGTCCGTCTGCGCCGCTGACCCGGATCGCGGGAATCAACGTCGACGTCGGTCCCCTCGTAGCAGGCCTCGAGCTGCGCCTCCAGCTCGTCGAGCGCGGCCGCGCGGTCGGCCTCGTACTCGTCGCCGAGGATGTCGACCAAACGGGCGAAGCCGTAGATCGCGCGCAGGTGCGGGCGGACGGCGCGCGGGAAGAGCAGCGAGGCGACGGGGAAGTTCTCCGTCCGTGCCCGGGCGGCGACCGAGCTCGCGGTGGCCGGATCCATTGGCAAAACCTATCCGCGTCAGACGGGCACGTAGCGGTAGCCGAAGCCGCGCACCGTCTCGATCGAGTCGGCCGGGACGCCGGCCGCGGCGAGCTTGCGGCGCAGGTAGCCGACGTAGAGCTTGACCTGGTCGCGAGAGGAGCCGCGCTCGCCGCCCCAGGCGAGCTCGAGCAGCTGGTCGTGGGCCAGCAGCTGGCCGGCGTTGTCGACGAACGCGGTCAGGAGCCGGAACTCGAGCGGCGTCAGCTCGATCGGCCGGTCGCCGGCGCTCACGCGGCGCTGGGAGAAGTCGACCTCGAGCGCGCCGTCGCGGTAGGCGTCGCGCAGCTCGCGCGCCGGCGCCCGCCGCAGCAGGGTCTCGACTCTCGCCAGCAGCTCCTGCCGCCCGAACGGCTTCGTCATGTAGTCGTCGGCCCCCGCCCGCAGGGCCCGCACCTTCTCGAGCTCGGCGCCGAGCGCCGTCAGCATCATCACCGGCACGTCGCTCAGCTCCCGGATCCGCTCGAGCGTCGCCCAGCCGTCGAGCTCCGGCATCGAGACGTCGAGCACGATCAGGTCCGGCCGCTCGTCGAAGAGCAGCTTCAGCGCCTCGCGCCCGTTCGAGGCCTGGGCGACCTCGTAGCCGCCGCGCGCCAGCAGCTCGGCGACGAGCACGCGGACGTCGGCGTCGTCGTCGACCACCAGCACCGAGCCGTTCATACGCCCCTCATACCACAGGGCGCGGCGAAGTTCAGCCCGGGCGAGCCGAGGCAGGGCCCGGCGGGCGCGCCGGGTTCGAGCCCGGTGCGCTCCGCCAGACCTGCGTCAGCGAGACCCCGGGCCTGAGCCCGCGCCTCTGGGCCTCGCCGGCCGGGAGCTCGAGCACCGCGCGGGCGCCCTTGCAGGCGGCCATTCGCCACGGATCCAGCTCGGGCGCGACCTTGAGCACGCGGTCCTCACGGTCGAGGAAGACGGCGTCGATCGGAAACCGCATGAAGGCGGTGTGGATGGAGGACGCCGGCCGGAGCAGCATCCCCTCGCCCGAGGAAAGGCCGCTCCGGCCAAGGAGGCCGCGCAGGCGGGCGAGCGCCGTCTCCGCCAGGAGACAGTGCTCGCAGACGACGTTCCCGTCGTCGTTCGCCAGTGCGACCTGAGGCAGTGGCACGCCTAGAACCCCACGTGGATGTGGTCGGCGTGGTTGGCAAGGGCGAAGGAGGGGCCGCCCATGCCGAACAGGGAGATGACCTGCGCGGGGAGCATCCCGCCCGGCAGCATCAGGATGCTGCGGACGGCCTGCTCGGTGATCCCGCCGGGCTGCTGGTGGCCGAAGATCGAGACCCCGTTCAGGGCTGCGATGTCGAGGCCACGCCCGTAGATGTGGGCCGAGACGACGCCTGGCCGCGCGTACAGGTGATGCCCGCTGATCAGGCACGAGACCGTCACCTGGTGGTACGTCTCGGCCAGGTACAGCATCACGGCGAGCACGCGGACGTCCACGTGGCCCTTGGCGACGTCCTGCCGCCCGCCCGGGTAGATCGTCAGGCGCTGGTCGTGCAGGACGCGGTCCTGCAGGTCGGCCTTCTGCGAGAGCAGGCCGTTGACGAGGCTCGCCAGCCCGACGGCGCGGTAGTAGTGGCGCAGGGCGACCACGCGGTCGGCGACCGCGGTGTCGCTCGAGTAGGCCAGCGTCGCCGCCCACGGGTTGGCGCGGCCGCCGAAGCTCGCGAGCTTGGTCGCGACCGTCCGCAGGCCGGACGCACCGGCCGGAACGCGGCCGTTGTGCCCCTCGGCCCGCAGCGTCGCCAGCACGAGCGCCCAGTCGACGTGCGCGGCACGCGAGAAGGTGACGAGCTGCCGGGCGAAGCTCAGCTTCAGCCTGGCGGCCGGCGGGGTCGGGTCCGGAGCGGCGCGGTTCAGCCAGACCGTCGCCGAGGGGAAGCCGGCGACCTCGGGATCGAGCGCCGGTGCCTTGGGAGCAGCCGGAGCCTTGTGCTTGCGGGCGGCCTGCGGCTTCGTCTGCTTCGCCTGCGAGGGCCGCGCGACACGCGTCTTCACCGCCGCGACCTTCTTGGCGGAGGCGGTCTGCGGGGCCAGCGGCCGCGAGGCGACGACGTTTGCCGCCTTGGCCGCGACCCGCGCGGCCGGCGCGGCGGTCGGGCGGACGGCGGGAGCAGCTTGCGGCTGCGCCACGACGACCCTCGCCGCCGGCTGCGAGGCCTCGGTCACCCCGGTCACGCCCGTCGGGCCACTCGGCCCCGAGGCGCCGGTCGCGCTCACGGCGTCGGTGCCGTCGGCCTCGAGCGCCGAGCGCAGGGAGTTGCCCGCGCCCGCGGAGAGCGCGAGGCCGGCACAGAAGAGCGCGCAGAGGGAGAGGGTCTTCGCGAAACGGTGCTGGAACCTGCGCGGCTGCGCAGGCTCGACCAGCTTCCGCTCGTCCCACTCGTCCCAGGCCCGGCCCAGACCGACAGCGGTCAGGATCGTCCTGGCGAGCGAGATCAGGAGGAGGTGCTGGAGGAACCGCCTGGTCAAGGACTTCCGTCGTGGCATTGCCTTTTGCTCCCGTTGGTCGGGCGCCGGTGGGCCGCCACGTCGGCGCGGATCTCTGCTGTCTGCATCCGCGGGCCGTACGGACTTGGGAGCACTATCGGCGCGGGCCTCGACCGCCCTTCCCCCGAACTAGGGAGTTCGCGCGGAGATCACCTGTACGAGGGATCAGCCGCCGGCCCGATTAGCACGATGATCGCCGCAGTTGAGCCATAGGCGGCGCGGCCACGCCGAGACACTTTCGGAGGTTTCTTCGGCTGTGACCAAGCGCATCGCCCGCAAGATCGAACGGCTCGTACGACACCACCTTTCTATCGATCACCTGCTTTTTCCCTCGGGAATTCCGCGCGCAACCGCGTGCGCATCGATCAGCGAGAGGAGGTGACACAGATGCTGAAGCTCTTCACCTTCGTGCAGACCGCCGCTTACTCGCTCCGCAATCGCGAGGAGGGGCAGACGATGGCGGAGTACGGCGTGGTTCTCGCCGTGATCACGCTCGCCGTGATCGGTGCGATCACGCTCCTCTCTGACAACGTCCGCGCTGCGATCGAGAACGTCGCCGGAATTCTGCCCGGCTAGCAAGACCGCAGGTTCTCCGGTAGGGGGCCCCTTCGCGAGAAGGGGCCCGCTCCCACTCCCGAGCAACAGAAGGAACTCCCGTGAACATCGTTCATCGCCGCAAAATCGACTTCACATCGGAGCAGGGTCAGTCGCTGACCGAATTCGCGCTGGCTTTGCCGATCCTGGCGCTGCTCCTATTTGCGGTGATCCAGTTCGGGGTCGCCTTCAACAACTTCGTCACGCTCACCGACGCGACCCGCGCCGGCGCCCGCAAGGCAGCCGTCGGGCGGCAGTCGCCCAGCCCGGCGAGCGACTGCCAGGCCGCGATCCGCAGCTCGGCCAAGGACCTGACGCCGGGCAGCCTGACCACGAGCTGCACGTCGACCTGGCAGCCCGGGGCGGACGTGACCGTGACCGCGACCTACCCCTACAAGATCAGCCTGCTCGGACTCGTCGTGAAGACGGGGCGCCTCTCGAGCACGACCACGGAGCGTGTGGAATGAACTCTCGAAGCGACCGCGGCCAGGCAACCATCGTGACACTCGTCTTTCTCGTCGTCCTGCTCGGCATGGCGGCGCTCGTGCTCGACATCGGCTCGTGGTACCGCGCCGACCGCGCCACGCAGAACACGGCCGACGCCGCGGCGCTGGCCGGGGCTCAGGCCTTGCCGTCGAGCCCGGGCAACGCGAACACGCTGGCCCTGCAGTACGTGACCAAGAACGGCGGCGGCAGCCCGACTATCACCCTCTCGACGAAGTTCGCGACCAACGACACGGTCAAGGTCAACCTGACCCGCCCCGCGACGGGCGTCTTCACGAAGCTGTTCGGCGTCCGCACGGTCACCGTCGGGTCGCACGCGAGCGCGCGCGCGAGCCTGATGGACTCGGCGAAGTACGTCGCGCCGATCGGCGTCAACATCCTCAACCCGAAGCTGAAGGGCAGCGTGCTCTGCCCGTGCTTCGGCGGCACCAACCTGACGACGCTGCCGCTCGGCAAGACGGGCGCGCCCGGCGCGTTCGACCTGCTCAACATCGACGAGAGCCACGGCGGCACGGGCCCGAGCATCCTGGCCAGCTGGATCCTCAAGGGCTACGACGGCTACCTCTCGCTCGGCGACTACTTCTCCGACTCCGGCGCCAAGTGGGACTCGTCGGCAATCCAGGACGCGCTTCGGGCCCGCCTCAACACCGAGCTGCTCTTCCCCGTCTACGACACCATCAAGGGCACGGGCGCGAACGCCCAGTACCACGTGATCGCCTGGGTCGGCTTCCACCTGACCGACTTCGACGCCCGTGGCTCGGACGGATCGATCACCGGCTGGTTCACCGAGGTCGTGTGGACCGGTATCGCCTCTACCTCTGCGACCGGGCAGCCGAACCTCGGCGCCCGCGTCGTCAACCTCGTCGACTGACCTCTCAAAGGACAAGGAGCAATGGCATATCGAGCTAGAAACATCCTGATCGCGGTCGCCCTCGCCGCTGTGGCCGCCCTCCTCACGAGCTTCTACGTGACGAGCTACAAGCGGCACGTACAGCGCGGCGAGGACCACGTGACGGTGCTCGTTGCCAAGCAGGACATCTCCGTCGGCGCCAGCGGTGCCGACGTCTCCGGCCAGCTCTCCTCGCTGGACGTCCCCCGCAAGAGCGTCGTGCCGGGTGCGATCTCCAGCGCCGACCAGCTCGCCGGCCTGGTCGCCACCGAGCCGACGCTCGAGGGCGAGCAGATCACCACCCGCCGCTTCAGCCCGCGCACGCACGTCGGCCTCCGGGCCCAGCTGAGCGGCACGCTCCGGGCGCTCTCGCTCGAGGGCGACCAGAACCAGCTGCTCGCCGGCGTCGTCAAGGACGGCGACAGCGTCGACTTCGTGGCCGCCCTGAAGAAGCCGGGCGACCAGGACATCTACTTCAGCCGCGTGCTCGTGCGCGACCTGAAGGTGCTGCGCGCGCCGAACTCGCCCCCGCCCGGCAGCAAGCTCACCGGCGGGGCGAACTCGGACTACGCCGTGATGCTGGCCCTGACCGACAGCCAGGCCCAGAAGATCCAGTACATGCTGGCCAACGCCGGCGGCACCGGCGCGGAGCGGTGGCACCTCGAGCTCCGGCCGAGCACGCACGACGCCGACAGCCCCGACCACCTCGACAGCTTCGAAAGCGTCCTCACGGGCGGCCTCAGCGCCGGCCAGCGGAAGACGCTCGGCCGCTAGGAGGCCACGATGAGCAACGGCAACGAATTCGCAACCAAGAGCCCGAACCGGATCTACGTGACGGGCGACTGCGACGGGCTGCCGGACCTCCGGGAGGCGCTCGCGTCGCACCCAGAGGTCGAGCTCGTCGGGTCGGCGAACCAGGTCGCGGAGGCCGCGGCCACGCTGACCGGCGGCCACCTGAACGTCGTCCTGCACGCCACCCGCGCGGCCACGCTGCCCGTGAACGAGCTGGCGGCGATCCGCGAGCACACGCGGGCGCCGCTGATCCTGCTCGCCTCGAACGGCTCCCCGGCCCTGCTGGAGGAGGCGCTCGAGCACGACGTCGCCGACGTCCTGCTGCTGCCGCAGCTGACCGACAACGTCGTCTTCTCGATCCGCAAGGCCGGCCACGTGGGCAAGCGCCTGACCGGCGACCAGCGCCGGCACGGCCGCCTCGTGACCGTCTTCTCGCCCAAGGGCGGCACCGGCAAGACCGTGACCGCGACGAACCTCGGCACCTCGCTCGCCAAGCACTGGGGCAAGCGGGCGCTGCTGCTCGACCTCGACCTGCAGTTCGGGGACGCGGCGATCATGCTGGGGATCGAGCCGGAGAAGACGATCTACGACCTCGTCACGGCTCCGGGCGAGCTCGACTCGGAGAAGCTCGCGGGCTACACGACCAAGCACGCCTCCGGCCTCGAGGTGCTCCCCGCGCCGCTGCGCCCGGAGGACGCCGAGCTCGTCACGGAGGCGAAGCTGGCCCGCCTGCTGGAGGTCGCGCGCGAGTCGTTCGACGTGATCGTCGTCGACACCTCGCCGTTCTTCCACGGGCCGATGCTGGCCACCCTCGACCGCACCGACGAGCTGCTGCTGCTCTGCGGGCTGGACGTGCCGACGCTGAAGAACGTCCGGCTCAGCCTGCAGACGCTGGAGCTGCTCTCCTTCCCGCCCGACCGGGTCAAGCTCGTCCTCAACCGGGCGAACTCGAAGGTCGGGATGAAGCCGAAGGAGGTCGAGTCGGCGCTCGAGCGCGGGATCGACTTCGAGATCCCGAGCGACCGGATCGTCCCGCTCGCGGTCAACCGCGGCAATCCAGCCGTGCTGGCGGAGCCGAAGGCCGAGTTCTCGAAGGCCGTCCGCGCGATGGCCAAGGAGCTCGTCGCCGCCCAGGCCGTGGCGAAGCAGAAGAAGAAGTTCATGGCGACCCTGGCAAGGGCGTAGCGCGATGGGCCTTCACGACCGGCTCCATCGACCGAACGGCTCTCCGAACGGCCACGGCCCCGAGCTCGACGTGCTCGTCGGCGGCCAGGCCGAGGCGCCCGAGCGCCGGCCCGCCGACCCGTACGGCGAGCTGAAGGGCCGGATCCACCATGCCTGTATCGCCAAGCTCGGCCCGCAGCTGTACGCGGCCGGGAACGCCGACGAGTCCTCGAACGAGGACCTCGCCGAGAAGGTGCTCCGAGTCGTCACGGAGCAGCTCGCGCTAGACCGGACGCCGCTGACCCGTGAGGAGCGGCGTCAGGTCACGCGCGAGATCACCGACGACATCCTCGGCTACGGGCCGCTGGAGCCGCTGCTCCGCGACGACTCCGTGACCGAGGTGATGGTCAACAACCACGACCGCGTCTACGTCGAGCGCAACGGCAAGATCGAGCTCGCCGAGGCGGCCTTCGTCGACAACGCGCACCTGCTGCGCATCATCGACAAGATCGTCTCGCAGGTCGGCCGGCGCGTGGACGAGGCCTCTCCGATGGTCGACGCCCGGCTTCCCGACGGCAGCCGCGTGAACGCGATCATCCCGCCGCTCGCGCTGCGCGGGCCGACGATGACGATCCGGAAGTTCTCGCGCGACCCGTACACGATGGACGACCTGATCAGCTTCGGCTCGATCTCCCCGGAGGCGGCGCAGTTCCTCTCCGCGTGCGTGCGCGGGAAGCTCAACGTCCTCATCTCCGGCGGTACCGGCACCGGTAAGACGACGACCCTGAACGCGCTCTCCGCCTTCGTCCCGAACGACGAGCGCATCGTCACGATCGAGGACGCAGCCGAGCTCCAGCTCCAGCAGGACCACGTGATCACGCTCGAGTCGCGCCCGCCGAACATCGAGGGCGAGGGCGAGATCCGCATCCGCGAGCTCGTCCGCAACTCCCTGCGCATGCGCCCCGACCGGATCATCGTCGGCGAGGTCCGCGGCGCGGAGACCCTGGACATGCTCCAGGCGATGAACACGGGCCACGAGGGCTCGCTGACCACGATCCACGCCAACTCCCCGCGCGACGCGCTCTCGCGGCTCGAGACGCTGGTGATGACCGCCGGCGTGGAGCTGCCGCACCGCGCGATCCGCGAGCAGATCTCGAGCGCCTTCGACCTGCTCGTGCAGATCTCCCGGCTCGTCGACGGCTCGCGCCGCGTCACCCACATCACCGAGGTGCTGCGGATGGAGTCCGACGTGATCACGCTGCAGGACGTCTACATCGCGAAGCCGCCCGACGAGGACGAAGCCTCGCAGGCCGGCAAGCCGGTCAACCTGCTCAATCCGCTCGAGTGCACGGGCCTGAAGCCGCAGTTCCTCGAGAAGATGGCCGCGAACGGGGTCTCCCTGCCGCCGTCCTTCTTCGGGGACAGCGCGAGCTTCCGGCCGAACTACGCAGCTGCGAATTACGGCGGGTTCGAGTGAGCCGTCGCGCGAGTCGCCTCCTCGTCGCCGCCGTCCTCGCCGCCCTCGTCACCCCCGTCGCGGCCGGCGCCTCGCTCAGCCTGCGCGGGATCGACACGAGCGGCTACCCGACCGTGCGCGTCACCGTGGTCGCGCCAGTCGCCAGGACCGCGGCCCCACCGACCCTGACCGAGAACGGCAACCGGGTCGTCGGCCTCCACGCCGTCAACCTCGCCGCGACGAAGAGCGTCGTGATCGCCATCGACCGCTCGCGCTCGATGGACGGGACGAAGCTGGCGGACGCCCTCGACGCCGCCCGCGCGTTCCTGCGCACGAAGGCCGCGTCGGACAAGGTGTCCGTGGTCGGCTTCGGCTCCCGGGCGGTGCAGCTGACCCCGTTCACGCAGTCGACCGCCGAGGCCGACGACGCCCTGCGCCTGCTCAAGGTCGACCCCAAGAGCGGCACCGCGCTCTACGACGCGCTGCAGCTCTCCGGGTCCTCGCTGCGCAGCCAGGTCGGCCGCGCCCGGGTCGTCGTCCTGCTCACCGACGGCAAGGACGTCTCGAGCGAGACCTCGCTGAAGGATGCGCTCGCGACCGTCCACGACACCGGCACGCTCGTCTACCCGATCGCGATCGGCGGCGACGGCGCGACCCTTGCGCCGCTGAAGCAGATCGCCGCGGTGACCGGCGGCAGCTTCAAGGCCGCCGCCACCAGCTCGAGCCTCACCGCCGTCTACTCGTCGATCGCCGGCGAGCTGAAGCGCACCTGGCGGGTCGAGTACGCCACCGCCGCCAGGCCGGGCGAGCAGGTCCACCTGCGCGTCTCGATGAACCCCGAAGGGGCCGCCTCGACCGACCTGCGCATCCCGGGCTCGCCGTCCGGGGACGCGAGCGGCAGCGCGCTGCCGAACCCGCTCTACTCGCCGCTCGGCGGGCTGCTGCTGACGATGCTCGTCGCCTTCCTCGTGCTGACGGCCTGCGGGTTCCTGTTCTCGTCGGCCAAGGGCTCGTGGGTGAAGACGCGCCTCGCCCCGCACGTCGAGGGCTCGCGCAAGACGCGGAAGCGCCGCAAGGGCGAGCGGCTCGCCGCGCTCGGCGGCCTCTTCCGCGCGACCGAGCAGGCCTTCGGCCACCGGCGGGGCTGGCACAAGCTGCAGCGCAAGCTGGAGCGCGCCGACCTGCCGCTGCGCACGGTCGAGTTCGCCTACCTGATCGTCGGCTGCGCCTTCGTCTTCGCCTTCTTCGCCGCGGTCAGCGGGCGCTCGTCGCTCGGCATCCTGATCGCCCTCGCCGTCGGCGGCGCGATCCCGTACCTGTTCGTCTCCTTCAAGGCGAAGCGCCGGATGAACGCCTTCGAGGAGCAGCTGCCCGACCTGCTCGTGACGCTCGCGGCTTCGCTGAAGGCCGGCCACAGCTTCAAGCAGGGCCTCCAGACGATCGTCGACGAGGGCCACGAGCCGGCCAGCAAGGAGCTCGGCCGCGTCCTCACCGACACCCGGCTGGGACGGCCGATGGACGAGGCGCTGTCCGACACGGCCGAGCGGATCGGCTCGAAGAACTTCTCCTTCGTGATCACCGCCGTGACCATCCAGCGCCAGGTCGGCGGCAGCCTCGCCGGCCTGTTCGACATGGTCGCCGACACCGTCCGCCAGCGCCAGCAGTTCGCCCGCAAGATCAAGGGCCTGACCGCGATGGGCCGCGCCTCGGCCTACGTCCTGATCGCGCTGCCGTTCTTCATCGCCTTCGCCCTGACCCTGCTCAACCCGGACTACATGGCGCCGCTCTACAACACGTCCACCGGCCACACGCTGATCATGGGCGGCCTCGTGATGATGGCGTTCGGGTCCCTGATCCTGAAAAAGCTCGTTTCCTTCCGGGGGTAGCCGCCAGTGTTCATGCTCATCGTGCTCGGAGTTCTCTGCCTCGCCGGAGCCGCGTACCTGATCGGCGAGGCGGTGACGCTGCCCGCGCGGGAGCGGCGCTCCTCGGTCAACCGGGCCGCGACCTACGGCAAGTTCCGCGCCGCGCTCGGCCAGCAGCAGCTGCCGTTCAGCCAGCGCGTGCTCACCCCGCTCGGCGACCGGCTCGCGGGCTGGACGCTGAAGCTCCACCCCAAGACCACGATCGAGGGGGTCAGCACCAGGCTGCTCGCCGCCGGCCTCGGGCGGAAGATCTCGCCGACGACCTTCCTGGCCTTCAAGTCGGCCCTCGCGCTCGGCGGGCTCGTGCTCGGCGGCGGGATGGGGCTCGCGGGCCGCGCCTACGGGCTCACGCTCGATCGGGTGCGCAGCTTCGACGTCGTCACCGCGGACGGGCGGCGCCGGCGGGTGACCGGCGACGACGACCTGATGTGGGCGCTGCGCGGCGGCGGCGGGCACTTCGGGATCGTCACCGCGATCCGGCTCTCGACCGTCGCGGCGCCGTCCTGCTCGTGGTTCCGGATCACGTATGCGCGCGCGTCGCGCGAGGAGGCCTTGGCGGTCTGGGAGGCGCTCGACGCGCCGCGCGAGCTGACCTCGATCGTGACTCTGAGCTCGTCCGGCGCGAGCACGTTTGGCCAGTACCTCGGCTCTGAGTCGGCGCTGCGGCGCATCGTCGCGCCCTTGACCAACGTCGGCGGGGCGAGCCTGAGCACCGGTTCCGGCACCTGGCTGGCGCTGCAGCGCCGCTGGGCGGGCTGCGCCGACGGCGGCCTGCCCGCGTGCCTGCGCTTCCAGCCGACCACGTTCGACGCCGCGTCCGTCTACGTCTCCCAGACGCTCTCGGCCGCCGGCCGCGCCGCGTTCGCACGGGCCGCCGACACCGGCGCGACGCTCATCTGCGATGCCTACGGGGGCGCGATCAACGACGTCGCGGCGACGGCCACGGCATTCGTCCACCGCACCGCGCGCTTCAGCGTCCAGATCCTCTCCTACACGAACGTCGCGACCGCGCGCTCACGCGTCAACGCCGCACGCAAGCTGATCGCGCCGTACGGCAACGGGCAGGCGTACCAGAACTACCCGGATCTCGACCAGCCCGGCCCGCTGCGCGCGTACTACGGCGCGAACCTGGCCCGCCTGCAGCGGATCAAGCGGACCTACGACCCGGGGAACATGTTCACCGCCATTTGACGCTGCAGCCGCGCGCGTGCCGCTGCGGCTCGGCGACCGGCTGCCCGGCGAGCACGGCGTCGAGCGCGTCGCGCAGCCACCGCGCGTTCTGCGACGGGTCCTGATGATCGCCGTCGGGCGCGCCGCGGTAGACGAGCTTCTGCTCGCCGTCGAACACGAACACGTGCGGCGTCACCTCGGCGCCGAGC
>Ga0081540_1003453_pt1 | contig 12471 bp, 8 predicted proteins | sample TabmetS2T1R1_FD_71024 | JGI IMG/M metagenome (GOLD analysis project Ga0081540, IMG submission 71024) | Tabebuia heterophylla rhizosphere microbial communities from the University of Puerto Rico - S2T1R1 | ecosystem: Host-associated > Plants > Roots > Rhizosphere ...
GAGCCCTCGTCGTCGAAGCCGAAGCTGCCCAGCGCGCCGGGGATGGTCGGGTCGATCGCGATGTTCATCAGCGTCGAGCCGTAGCGCATCGAGCCGAGCTGGGCCAGGTCGAGCCAGGAGGTGCCGGCGTAGGCGGCCTCCCAGCCGAGGATCCGGTCGAGCTCGATCGCGTGCCCGACCGACTCGTGGATCTGCAGCGCCACCTGCTCGCTGCCGAGGACGAGGTCCGTCTCAGCGGCGGGGCACACGGGGGCGGTCAGCAACGCTCTCGCCTCCTCCGCGAGGCGCTCGGCGTGCGCGCCGAGATCGAACTCGGTCACCAGCTCCCAGCCCCGGGTCCCGTACTGCCCGAAGTACGAGGGGTAGGAGCGCCGCTGCGTCTCGCCGTCGCCGACGACGGTCGCCCAGATGCCCCCACCGCACTTGCGTACCCGCTGGTCGACGCGTGCCCCTTCGGACGACAGAAACCAGGTGCTCGTGTCCCACGCCTGCAACAGCCCTTCGGCGAGATCGGCCCCGGCGGCGTGCGCGCCGGACGTCGCCGTCCCGAGCAGGTCGCCCTTCTCGGACAGCGACACGTCGAACGGGTCGACGTCCACCGGATTGGCCCACGACCCGACCTGCGCCGGCAGGGGAACCAGATCCACCGCCGGACCGGGCACCAGAGCGCTCGCGTGCGCGATCTGTGCGGCGCGCGCACCCGCCGCCCGCGCGGGCGCGATCGACAGGTCCGGCACGCCGAAGAAGCCCCAGGACGAGCCCACCAGCGCCCGCACGCCGAGGCCGAGGGTCTCGGCCTGGCTCACGTCCTCGACGTCGCCGTTGCGCGCCGTCATCGCCTCGTGCCGGGTGTGCACCACCCGGGCATCGGCATAGCGGGAGCCCGCCGCGAGGGCGGCCTCCACGGCCGCGGACGCCGCGTCGAAGGCCGCGGCCGAGCCCACCGCAGGGCCGGCGGCTGCCGCTCTGCCGCCGTCCGGACCCGGGACCTGTGTCATGCCGACGACCTTACCGAGGGGCTGCGATCCGCACGGCGTCCCGGTTGTCCACAGCCCGGCCCGCGTCCGGCCGGCGGAGGTTGCCCGGAGGTAGGGTCCTGACCGAGGACGGTGCGCAGAGCCGCGCGCCGACGACCGGCGAGGCGAGGCGTGAGATGCCGCAGGCGCAGGAGACGGCGCACGAGAGCCAACGCCGCGAGATCCTCGAACACGCGGCCGAGGCGGCCGAGCGGGCCGGCCATCGGCACGAGGAGCTGCAGGCCTTCCTCGCGCGCTACTACCGGCATGTCCCGATCGAGGACCTGGCCGAGCGGCATCCGCTCGACCTCGCGGGCGCGGCGCTCGCCCACAGGCAGCTCGCCCTGCATCGTCCCCGCGGCACGGCGAACGTGCGCGTCTTCACCCCCACCGTGGACGAATACGGCTGGGCCAGCGGCCACACCGTGGTCGAGATCGTCACCGACGACATGCCCTTCCTGGTCGACTCGGTGACCGCCGAGCTCGCCCGGCAGGAGCGCTCCATCCACCTGCTCGTGCACCCGCAGGTGGTCGTGCGCCGGGACGTCGTGGGCACGCTGCTGGAGGTGCTCACCGTCTCGCCCACCGACTGGGCCAAGGGCGGGTATCCGCGCGACAGCGTGGTGGAGTCCTGGATCCACGTCGAGACCGACCGGGAGACCGACGAGGCGCGCCGGGACGAGCTGCGCGACGGGATCCGGTCGGTGCTCGAGGACGTCCGGGTCGCGGTCGAGGACTGGCCGAAGATGAGGCAGCGCGCGGTCGAGATCGGCGCGGCGCTCGAGGCCTCGCCACCCGCCGGGGTACCGACGGCCGAGGTCGAGGAGGCTCGCGCCCTGCTGGGTTGGCTGGTGGACGACCACTTCACCTTCCTCGGCTACCGCGACTACCGCTTGGTCGAGCGGCACGGTCGCGACACCCTCGTGGCCGAGACCGGCAGCGGCCTGGGCATCCTGCGCCACGACGAGCACCACAGCTCCCCGAGCTTCGACCGGCTCACGCCGCAGGCGCGGGCCAAGGCGCGGGAGAAGCGGCTGCTGGTGCTGACGACGGCGAACACCCGGGCGACCGTCCACCGGTCGTCCTACCTCGGCTACATCGGGGTCAAGCAGTTCGACCACGCGGGGGAGGTGGTCGGCGAACGGCGCTTCCTCGGCCTGTTCGCCTCGAGCGCCTACACCGACAGCGTCCAGCGGATCCCGGTCGTGCGCCGCAAGGTGCAGGCCGTGCTGGAACGCTCCGGCTTCCCGCCCAACAGCCACTCGGGAAAAGACCTGCTGCAGATCCTGGAGACCTACCCGCGCGACGAGCTCTTCGAGATCTCGGTCGACGATCTGTACTCGACGGTCATCGCCGTCATGCACCTGCAGGAGCGGCGCCGCACCCGGCTGTTCATGCGCGTGGACGATTACGGGCGCTACGTCTCGTGCCTGGTCTTCCTGCCCCGCGACCGCTACACCACCGCCGTCCGGCGACGGATGCAGGAGATCCTCAAGGAGACGTTCTCGCCGACCGCCGTCGACTACAGCGCCCGGGTCAGCGAGAGCGTGCTCGCGCGGCTGCACTTCGTCGTCCGTCTCTCCGCCGGGGCGGACCCACCGGACGTCGACCGGGACGAGCTCGAGCGCCGACTCGTCGACGCCACCCGCACCTGGGACGAGGACCTCGCCGACGCCCTGCGCGCCGAGGTGGGGGAGGAGGAGGCCGCCCGGCTCGAGCGGGCATGGGGCGGCGGGTTCCCGGAGGCGTACAAGGAGGACTTCGCGGCTCGGGTGGCGGTCGCGGACCTGCGCCGCCTGGAGGACCTGGCGGCCGAGCGCGGCGAACCGCTGGGCATGAACCTGTACGAACCGGTGGGTGCCGACGAGGACGAGCGGCGCTTCAAGCTGTACCGGCGCGCGCCGTTGTCCCTCACCCACGTCCTGCCCTACCTGAGCAACCTCGGTGCCGAGGTCGTCGACGAGCGGCCGTACGAGCTGCACCGCGCGGACGGCGAGCGGGCCTGGATCTACGACTTCGGTCTGCGGTACAGCGGGACCGCGCAGCATCCCGAGCGACTGCGCGGTCTGCTCGCCGACGCCTTCGCGGCGGCGTGGAGCGGCCGGACCGAGAGCGACGGGTTCGACCGGCTCGTCCTGCTGGGCGAGCTCAGCTGGCGGCAGGTCGTCGTGCTGCGCGCGTACGCCAAGTACCTGCGGCAGGTCGGCACGACGTTCAGCCAGGACTACATCGAGCGGAGCCTGCGCCTGAACATCGATCTGGCGCGGCTGCTCGTGCGGTTGTTCGAGGCCCGCCTCGACCCCGACGTCACCGTGGACGTCAGAGCCGGCGCCGAGCCCGGCGACGGCCGGCGCGAGCTCGTCGACGCCCTCCTGGAGGAGATCCGCACCGCCCTCGACGCGGTCGAGAGCCTTGACCACGACCGGATCCTGAGGTCGTTCCTCAGCCTCATCCAGGCCACCGTCCGGACCAACGCCTACCAACGCGATGACGACGGTGGTCCCAAGCCCTACCTGTCGTTCAAGCTCGACCCGCGGGCCGTCGCGGACCTCCCGCGCCCGCGCCCGGCCCATGAGATCTTCGTCTACTCGCCGCGGGTGGAAGGCGTGCACCTGCGCTTCGGTGACGTGGCTCGGGGCGGCCTGCGCTGGAGCGACCGCCAGGAGGACTACCGGACCGAGATCCTCGGCCTGGTGAAGGCGCAAGCGGTGAAGAACGCCGTCATCGTCCCCACCGGCGCCAAGGGCGGGTTCGTCGGCAAGCACCTCCCCGATCCGGCGGTGGATCGGGAGGCGTGGCTGGCCGAGGGCATCGCGTGCTACCAGACCTTCATCCGCGGCCTGCTCGACCTGACCGACAACCTCGTCGACGGCGGTCTCGGCAGGGTGGTCGAGCCGCCGCCGCGGGTGGTCCGCCACGACGGCGACGACACCTACCTCGTGGTGGCGGCGGACAAGGGGACCGCCTCGTTCTCGGATCTCGCGAACGGCGTCGCCGCCGACTACGGCTTCTGGCTGGGTGATGCCTTCGCCTCCGGCGGCTCCACCGGCTACGACCACAAGGCGATGGGCATCACGGCCAAGGGCGCCTGGGAGAGCGTGCAGCGGCACTTCCGCGAGATGGGCCGCGACGTGCAGACCGAGGACGTCACGGTGGTCGGCATCGGTGACATGAGCGGCGACGTGTTCGGCAACGGGATGCTGCTCTCGCGGCACATCCGGCTGGTCGCGGCGTTCGACCACCGGCACGTGTTCCTCGACCCCGACCCCGATCCCGAGGCCTCCTTCGCCGAGCGCGAGCGGCTCTTCCGGCTTCCGCGGTCGTCCTGGGCCGACTACGACCCGGCCCTGATCTCGACCGGGGGAGGCGTCTTCCCGCGCACCGCGAAGTCGGTGCCGATCACGCCGCAGGTCGCGGCCCGGCTCGCGCTGGCGTCGGGGGTCGAGCCGCTGACCCCGGCCGAGCTCGTCACCGCCATCCTCGAGGCGCCGGTCGACCTGCTCTGGAACGGTGGGATCGGCACGTACGTGAAGGCCGCGACCGAGTCGAACGCGCAGGTCGGCGACAAGGCCAACGACGCCGTCCGGGTGGACGGCGCGAAGCTGCGTGTCCGCGTCGTCGGCGAGGGCGGGAACCTGGGCCTGACCCAGCTCGGCCGGGTCGAGGCCGCGCTCGCCGGGGTCCGGGTCAACACCGACGCGATCGACAACTCGGCCGGCGTCGACTGCTCCGACCACGAAGTCAACATCAAGATACTGCTGGACCGGATCGTGGCGGCCGGCGACCTCACTCGCAAGCAGCGCAACCAGCTGCTGACGGAGACGACCGACGAGGTCATGCGGCTGGTGCTGCGCGACAACTACGAGCAGAACGTGCTCTTGGGGAACGCGCGCAAGCAGTCGCTGTCCATGGTCCCCGTGCACGAGCGCTTCATGCGGTCGATGGCCACCCGCGGGTCGCTCGACCGTGCCCTGGAGTTCCTGCCCTCCGACGAGGTGCTGAGCGCGCGGGCGGAGGAGGGCCGCGGGCTGACGTCACCGGAGTTCGCCGTCCTCGTCGCCTACTCCAAGATCACGCTGACCGAGGATCTCATGGCGACCTCGCTGCCCGACGATCCCTGGTTCCTCACCACGCTGCGCGGCTACTTCCCGCGCCAGCTGGCGGAGCGCTACGCCGACCGGCTCCAGCTGCATCCGCTGCGCCGCCAGATCGTCACCACGGTCCTCGTGAACGAGATGGTCAACCGCGGCGGGATCACGTTCGCGTTCCGGGCGCAGGAGGAGACCGGGGCGGACGCCGAGCAGGTGGCCCGGGCCTACGCCGCGTGTCGGGAGATCTTCGGGCTGCACGACTTCGTCCGCGCCGTCGAGGCGCTCGACAACAAGGTCGAGACCGACGTGCAGACGGGGCTCTACCTGGCCTTCCGCCGGCTGCTCGACCGCGCCGTCCGGTGGTTCCTGCAGGCGCGTCCCGGCCGGCTCGACGTCGGAGCCGAGATCGCCCGGTTCGGGCCCGTCGTCGCCGAGCTCGAGCCTCTGCTGCCCGAGCTGCTCGTGGGAGACGAGCACAAGACGCTGCAGGAGGACGCGCAGGTGCTCGTCCGGCGTGGCGCGCCGGAATCGCTGGCGCTGCGCGGAGCCGGCCTGCTCATTCTCTTCGAGGCGCTGGACATCACCGAGATCTCGCACGCCACCGGCGTCCCGCCGGTCGAGGTCGCCCGGGTGTACCTCACGTTGTCCGACCGGTATGCCGTGGACGGCCTGCTGAGCAGGATCAGCGCGCTGCCACGGACCGACCGCTGGCAGGCGCTCGCCCGGGCCGCGCTGAGGTACGACCTCTACGCCGCCCTCGAGTCGCTCACGGTGGCCGTGCTCACGACCACCCCGCCGGGGGATCCGGGCGAGCGGATCGAGGCGTGGGAGGAGTCCAACGCGGCGGCGGTGAGCCGCGCCGAGCACACGCTTGACGAGATCGGCCGGCTGGAGCGCGGGGACCTGGCGTCCCTGTCGGTGGCGCTGCGCACCCTGCGCGGCGTCGTCCGCTCCACCGCCTGACCGGTCCGCTGACCGGTCCCGGAGGGACGTCGGCGGCCGCCTACCCTGGCCTGGTGCCAACGCTCAGCGAGCTCGTCAGCGCGCACAGCGATCTGGGGGCCGCCGATGTCGAATGGCTGCACCTGCTCGTGGGGGACTGGCAGATGGTCTCGGACCTGTCGTTCGCCGACCTCGTGCTGTGGGTACGCGACCGCGACCGCGGCGGCTGGCTGGCGATCGCACACTGTCGGCCCAGCACGGGGCCGACCGTGTACTACGACGATCTGGTCGGCAGCTACAGCGCCGGTGGGCGGCGGGACCAGCTCGACCGGGCCGCGGAGCTGCGGCGCGTCTGCCGCGATCGCGACCCCGAGTGGCACGACGACATCCCGGTCCGGGAGGAGGCCATCCCCGTCGTGCGCGCGGACAACGTGCTCGGCGTGGTCGCCCGGCACACCAACCTCGCGACGGCCCGGACGCCGAGCCGTCTCGAGCTCACCTACCTGCAGTGCGCCGACGACCTGGCGCGGATGATCGCCGCGGGCGCGTTTCCCGTCGTCGGCGCCCCGACCGGCCCGCGCCGCGGCGCACCCCGGGTGGGCGACGGGCTGATGCGCCTGGACCGGGACGGCCGCGTCGTCTACGCGAGTCCCAACGCGTTGTCGGCCCTGCACCGGCTGGGCCACGTCGGTGACGTGGTCGATCGCTCGCTGGTCGAGATCGCCACTCCGCTGCTGGACAGCAGCGCGCCTGTCGACGAGTCGCTCCCACTCGTCCTCTCCGGTCGCGCGCCGTGGCGCAGCGATGTCGAGGCCCGCGGGACGACGCTGTCGCTGCGGGCGATCCCGCTGACCGCCGGCGGTGAGCGCATCGCGGCGCTCGTGCTGCTCCGCGACGTCTCCGAGCTGCGTCGCCGCGAGCGCGAGCTGTTGACGAAGGACGCGACGATCCGAGAGGTGCACCACCGGGTCAAGAACAACCTGCAGACGGTGGCGGCACTGCTGCGGCTCCAGGCGCGCCGGATCCCCTCCCAGGAGGGGCGTGCTGCCCTGCGCGAGGCGATGCGACGGGTCGCGACGATCGCCCTCGTGCACGAGACCCTGTCCGAGGGCCTGGGTGACACCGTCGACTTCGACGAGGTGGTCGATCGCACGCTGGCGCTCGCCGTCGAGGTCGCCGCACCTTCTGCGCCGGTCCGCGTCCTGCGCGAGGGCGCCTTCGGGGAGATGGCGGGGGAGAACGCCACGCCGCTCGCGCTCGTCTTCACCGAGCTCGTCACGAACGCGGTCGAGCACGGGGTCGGCGCGCGGGGTGGCACCGTGACCGTCACCGCTCAGCGGGACGGCGGGCGCCTGGAGGCGACGGTGTGGGACGACGGGGTCGGGTTGCCGGCCGGCTTCGCACCGGGCTCGGAGGGGTTGGGCACGCAGATCGTGCAGGCGCTCGTGGGCGGGGAGCTGCGCGGGAGGATCGCGTGGTCGAGTCGGCCGGCCGGCGGCACGCACGTGACCGTCGAGGTGACGTTGCGCGGAGGCGCGGCACCCGGTCGGCAAAACGCTGCGGCGGACTGAAGGGGGATGGAGATCGGCCCTTCAGCCCGCCGAGACGGAGGGTGCGCAGCCGGTTCCGGCCACGCGGCGCGGTCAGCTCGCGCGGCGAGCGCGGGCGTTGCGGCGCTTCAGCGCGCGACGCTCGTCCTCGGACAGTCCGCCCCAGACGCCGGCGTCCTGACCGGTCTCGAGTGCCCAGCGCAAGCAGGTGTCCATGACCTCGCAGCGCCGGCACACGGCCTTGGCCTCCTCGATCTGCAGCAGCGCAGGACCCGTGTTCCCGATGGGGAAGAACAGCTCCGGGTCCTCATCAAGGCATGCTGCCTGATGGCGCCAGTCCATGAGGTGGTCCACTCCTCTGCCCCGAGGGGCGTCGTATCGGTGACGGCCGCCGATGGCGGCCGCGCCTGTCATCAGGAGGACGAGAGGTCACCTCTTCGGTCGACCCCGACCTCCGCTGAGGACGCAGCGGTGCGCCCTTCGTTCATCCAACGACAAGCCTCACATCCTTGTGCCCGCCTTCACAAGGGATTACGCCTACAAATTCGTGACATTGGAAGCGCTTGCGGTGACGCAATGTCACGTAACGCGATGTCGATACAAAGCGTTACCTAGCGCTAACGCAGTGTCAAGCACTGCTGCAGAGATACTGCAAACACTTGACGTCGGCTTGAGCGTCGCACCAGGTCGCAGGCCCGGCAGTGCGACGCGACCCCCGCTCGCGGCGTGCTCGGGCAACCCGGGTACCGTCTGCCCGGTGCCTGCTACGGCCGACGACGGCGTCGCACGATCCGAAGGCTCGCCGGTGCTCCGCACGCTCGTCGCGGCCGGGGTCGCGCTCGAGGCGTTGCTCATGGCGGGCTTCGCCGTCTCGGTCGCGGTGACGAGCGCGGTCGGCAGCGCTCAGGATCGGGTCGGCGCCGCGTTCCTCGCCCTGACCGCGGTCGTGCTCGCCGCCGGCCTGACAGCGGTGGCCGTCGGCATCCATCGCGGTGCGCGCTGGGCTCGGTCGCCCGCGCTCGTGTGGCAGATCCTGCAGGTGCTCGTCGCCACGACGACGCTGCCCCTGGCGGCGCGCATACCGCTGGTCGTCCTCGGCGTGGCGGTGGGCTACGGGGTGATGCGGCGCGACGTGCTGCCGTTCCGGGAGGTCACACCTCCTCGTTGAGGCCCTCCCGGAGCACGGCGAGGCTGCGCGTGATGAGCCGCGAGACGTGCATCTGCGAGACGCCGACCTCCGCGGCGATCTGCGACTGAGACATACCACGGACGAAGCGCAGCGCCAGGATCATGCGCTCGCGGGCGGGCAGGCGCGCCAACAGGGGCCGCAGGGTGGCGCGCTGCTCGACGAGCTCGAGGCCGGAGTCGATGAAGCCCAACGGGGCCATCTCTCCTTCCTCCGGCGTGCTGGGCAGCGGAACGGTCGCGTAGACGCTGGCCGTGTCCAGGGCCTCGAGCACCAGGTCGGGATCGGCGTCGAGGTGTTGGGCGATCTCGAGGACCGTGGGGGAGCGCCCCAGTTGCTGGGTGAGGACCTCGCGTGCCTCCGACACCTGGCGCCCGAGCTCCTGCAGCCGCCGGGGCACGCGCAGCGCCCAGCCGCGGTCGCGGAAGTGCCGGCGGATCTCCCCGAGGATGGTGGGCACGGCGAACCCGGTGAACGACCCGCGATCAGGGTCGAAGCGGTCGACTGCGTTCAGGAGGCCGATCGTCCCGACCTGGACGAGGTCGTCGTAGGGCTCCCCGCGACCCCGGAACCGCTGAGCGAGGTGGTGGACCAAAGGCAGTTGCGCCTCGACGAGGCGCTGCCGGACGGCCAGCCGCTCCGGGTCGTCGGGGGGCATCGCCGCCAGCCGCCGGAGCATGTCGTCGACCTCGGCGGCGTGACCATGCGGAGCGAGCCGCTCCTCGTGGAGGTGGTCGTCCACGAAGGTGTGCGTGGAGGGTGGAGGGGGAGCGCCTGCGGACGTCCTGCCCGGTGGGGGCGTGGCGCCGCGTCTCGTCACTACGTCCTCCGACCACCGACATGCGTCAACCGGATCCACGAACCCTGCTCGGCGGCCCCGGTCTCGACCTGTCCCACCAGAGCCTCGAGGACCGACCAGGCGAAGTGGTTCCTCTCGGGCAGGGTACGCGCCGGACCCCTGACGAGGACGTCGAGGGCCTGCGGATGGATGGTGAACGACGCTCGAAGCTCTTCCCCGAGGTGCGAGGTGTGCTCGAGCAGGAGGGCGCAGGCCTCGTCGACCGCGATCCTCAAGTCCTCGATCTCGTCGAGGGTGAGGTCGAGCCGCGCCGCGAGCCCCGCCGTAGCCGTGCGCAGGACGGCCAGATACGCCGGATCGGCCGGAACGCGCAGGTCAACGGTGTCCGACGTGGTCGTCGGATCCCCGCTCGTGGCTGTCATCGTCATCCGCTCACCCTTCCCCGATCACCTGCGGAGGCATCCTCCGTTCGGATGATCGGAGGTACCGTCCGCGCCGTTACAGCCGGGCCCCCGGATCGCCGTCCGCAGGTCCCCGGGTACCCGCCGGCGGCGACGGGGCACAGCCTACGCGACTCCTCCCTTCGCGCGAGGCAAGGCATCACCCTTCGCGCTTACGCGATTGCTATCAGCTACAACTGGGCTGGTGGAGGCCGCGAGCGCGCGGAGCGCATCGTCGGCGAGCCGGTGCACGGTCCACGCGTCGAGGGGCTCGGCGCCGATGCTCCGGTAGAAGTCGAGGGCGGGGGCGTTCCAGTCCAGGACGTTCCACTCCAGCCTCTCGTACCGGCGCTCGACGGCGATCGCGGCGAGCCGAGCGAGCAGCGCCCGCCCGAGCCCGAGCCTTCGATACTCGGGCCGGACGAAGAGGTCCTCCAACCACAGGCCGTGCCGCCCGCGCCAGGTGGAGAACGTGACGAACCACAGCGCCATCCCGGCGATGACCGGTCGGCCCGGGCCGGCGCCCGGCTCGTCCAGCTCGGCGACGAGGCAGTGCACGAGCGGCTGCTCGCCGAACAGGGCCGCGGCGAGGTCGGCCGCGGTGGCGACGACGGCGTCCGGCTCGCGTTCGTAGGCCGCCAGCTCGCGCACCAGCCGCCCGATGTCGTCGGCGTCCGCGGGGACGGCGTCGCGCAACCACCAATGCGACCGACCGGGGACCCGGGACGGCAGCGCGGTGACCGGCGGGGAAGGATCGTCCGGGCCTGCGGCGTTCACCGTCGTGACACTAACGTTCGGAGCCGGGGCCGGCCCCGACGAGCCCGCCCAGCAGCCACGCGAGACGCGAGGAGCAGACGTGACCAACGAGGAGATCCTTGCCCGCATCGGCGCGCTCGTCGCCGAGGAGGACCGCTTGCGCAACCAGGGACACGCCCTCGACGAGTCCGAGCGGGAACGGCTGCGGGAGGACGAGGCGCACCTGGACCAGCTGTGGGACCTTCTGCGCCGGCGGGACGCGCTGCGCCGCGCGGGGCAGGACCCGGACGCCGCCGGCGACCGGGGCGTCGACGATGTGGACTCCTACCTTCAGTAAGATCCTCACCCCGACCACGGGCCGCGCCGGTTCCCTCGCCGACCTCGCCGAGCAGACCGCCCCGGACGCCGACGCGCTCTACGAGGCGTTCGTCGCGTGGTGCGGGCTGCGGGGGATCGAGCTGTACCCCACCCAGCACGAGGCACTTCTCGAGGTGTACACGGGCGCGAACGTCGTCCTCGCCACCCCGACCGGGTCGGGAAAGAGCCTGGTCGCGACCGGCGCGCACCTCGCGGCCCTGGTCGAGGGCCGGCGCACGGTCTACACCGCTCCGATCAAGGCGCTGGTCTCGGAGAAGTTCTTCGCGCTCGTCGACCTCTTCGGTGCCGAGCGTGTCGGCATGCTCACGGGCGACGCCAGCGTCAACCCGACCGCTCCGATCATCTGCTGCACCGCCGAGGTGCTCGCCAACCTCGCGTTGCGGGAGGGGTCGAACGCCGACGTCGGCCAGGTCGTGATGGACGAGTTCCACTACTACGCCGACCCCGAGCGGGGCTGGGCATGGCAGGTTCCGCTGCTCGAGCTGCCACAGGCCCAGTTCCTGCTGATGTCCGCGACACTCGGGGACGTCTCGCGGTTCCAGGCCGACCTCTCCCGGCGGACCGGCCGGCCGACGGCGGTCGTCAGCGGCACCGAGCGACCGGTGCCGCTGTTCTTCTCGTACGCCACCACGCCCGTCCACGAGACCATCGAGGAACTGCTGCAGACCGGTCACGCCCCGGTCTACCTCGTGCACTTCACCCAGGCCGCAGCGCTCGAGCGCGCGCAGGCCCTCACGAGCGTCAACGTCGCGACCCGGGCCGAGAAGGACGCCATCGCGACGGCCGTCGCACGCTTCCGCTTCTCGCCGGGCTTCGGCCGCACCCTGTCCCGGCTGGTGCGGCACGGGATCGGTGTGCACCACGCGGGCATGCTGCCGCGATACCGCCGCCTGGTGGAGCAGCTCGCCCAGGCCGGCCTGCTCAAGGTCATCTGCGGCACCGACACCCTCGGGGTCGGCATCAACGTACCCATCCGCACCGTCGTGCTCACCGCGCTGAGCAAGTACGACGGCACGCGGCAGCGCCAGCTGACGTCACGCGAGTTCCACCAGATCGCCGGTCGCGCCGGGCGGGCCGGGTTCGACACGGCGGGGACCGTCGTCATCCAGGCTCCCGACCATGAGATCGAGAACGAGCGACTGCTCGCGAAGGCCGGCGCCGACCCGAAGAAGCGGCGCAAGGTCGTCCGCAAGAGGCCGCCGGCGGGTTCGGTCTCCTGGGGGCGGGGCACGTTCGAGCGGCTCGTCGCCGCCGAGCCGGAGCCCCTGGCATCGAGCTTCACCGTCAGCCACGCCATGCTGCTCAACGTCATC
>Ga0081540_1003454_pt1 | contig 12471 bp, 13 predicted proteins | sample TabmetS2T1R1_FD_71024 | JGI IMG/M metagenome (GOLD analysis project Ga0081540, IMG submission 71024) | Tabebuia heterophylla rhizosphere microbial communities from the University of Puerto Rico - S2T1R1 | ecosystem: Host-associated > Plants > Roots > Rhizosphere ...
CTCGGCCGGCTCGAGCAGCCGCTCGGCGAAGCCGAGCTCGAACGCCTCGGGCCCGGTCAGCATCCGGTTCTGGCGCATGGGGTTGGCGACGACGAACTTCACCGCCGTCTCGGCGCCCACGAGGCGAGGCACGAGCTGCGTGCCGCCCCAGGCCGGGACGATCCCGAGGAAGCACTCCGGACAGGCGAAGTGCCGCACCGCCGTCGAGATCGTCCGCGCGTCGCAGTGCAGCGCGATTTCGACGCCGCCGCCGAGGCACGCGCCGTTGATCGCGGCGACGGTCGGATACGGCAACGCGCTGACCCGCCCGAAGAGCTCGTGGCCCGCGCGGCTCCCCTCGATCGCCACCTCACGCGTCGCGCCGGGGAACTGCGTCACGTCCGCGCCCGCCGCGAAGACGAACGGCTTGCCCGTCAGCACCAGCGCGTCCCAGTCGCCCTCCTCCAGCTCGGGCAGCAACCGCTCGAGCGACTCGAGCGCCGCGCGACCGAAGAACGTCGGCCTGGTGTGATCCTCGCCGTTGTCGATCGTGACGAGAGCGACCCGCCCGCGCTCGGTCTCGACCGCAGCGAGCTTGAACTCAGTCTCCGGCAGCGAGGTTCTCCCAGACCAGCGCGGCACCCATGCCCATCCCGACGCAGAGGGCGCTGAGGCCGTACCGAACCTCTGGCCGCTCCCGGAGCCCGTACGCCAGCTGCGCGAGCAGCCGCACCCCGGTCGCGGCGAGCGGATGACCGCAGGCGATCGCGCCGCCGTACGGGTTGAGCCGCTCGTCCTGCGGATCGACCCCGAGCCCGTCGCACCAGCTCAGCACCTGTACCGCGAACGGCTCGTTCAGCTCGAACAGCCCGATCTCGTCGAGCGTCAGGCCGGCGTGTTCGAGCGCCTTGAGCGTAGCCGGCACCGGGCCTAGGCCCATCAGCTCCGGCTCGACCCCCGCGTAGGCGTACGAGACGAGTCGCATCCGCGGCTGGAGCGAGTGCGCGGCGAGCGCCTCCTGCGAGGCGAGCAGGCAGATTGTGGCGCCGTCGGTCAGCCCCGCGGAGTTGCCGGCCGTCACCCGGCCGCCAGCGCGAAACGGGGTCGGCAGCATGGCGAGCGCCTCGAGGGTCGTCTCCGGGCGCAGGAACTCGTCGCGGTCGGCGGCCCGCCAGCCCTCGTCGGTGAAGACCGTCATCGGCACGACCGTCTCGCGCATGACGCCGTTCTCCCAGGCGGCCGCGGCACGCCGCTGGGAGCGCACCGCGTAGGCATCCGCATCCTCCTTGGTCAGCAGCGGGAAGCGGTCGTGCAGGTTCTCCGCGGTCGCGCCCATGGTCACCGCCGACGCGTCGACGAGTCGCTCGGCGACGAAGCGCGGGTTGAAGTCAACGTCATCGCCCATCGGGTGGTGCCCCATGTGCTCGATCCCGCCCGCGAGCACGACGTCGGCTGCCCCCATCGCGATCTCGCCGGCTCCGGCCGTGACCGCCGTGAGGGCGCCGGCGCACATGCGGTCGACGGCGAAGCCCGGGACGCTCTGCGGCAAGCCGGCGAGCAGCGCCACGTCGCGGCCGAGGGTCAGCCCCTGGTCGCCGACCTGCGCGGTCGCGGCCAGCACGACGTCGTCTATGCGCTCGGGCGGCAGCGTCGGGTTGCGGCGCAGCAGCTCCCGAACCACCTTGACGCCGAGATCGTCGGCGCGGGTGCGCCAGAACACGCCTTGGGGCCCGGCCCGGCCGAACGCGGTGCGGACCCCGTCGACGTAGAAAACCTCCCGCAACTCGCGCACGCGAAAGACCCTAGTCAATCGACACAGTCTCGCCACACCCGCGTGACACACCTGCGCGCCGGGCCCCGATACGATCGAGTCGGGGAGGAGGTTGGGTGTGCCTGAACCACGGAGCGGCGCGAAGCAGGACTGGCAGGCGCACCTCGAGCGCGAGGAGTCGCGCTACCGCGACGGGGAGTCACGCCTCCCGGCCGGCGACGACGCCGATTCGCGCCAGCGCCAGTTGACGCGGCTCGGCAACGCTGCCGGCGGCGCTGGGCTCGCGCTGCTGATGCAGGGCCGGCCGGGCGAGGCGGCCGACTGGTTCAACCGCGCCGCAGCGCGTTACCGCGAAAGCTTCGCCGACGCGCCGCCCGACAGCTGGGGCCGGCCGATCGGGGCGATCAAGTCGCTGATCCTCGCCGACGACTGGCCGGCGGCCGAGGAAGCCGCACGGTGGGCGCTCGACGCCGGAGCAGGCCAAGCTTCGAGCCCGATCGGGCGTTACGCGGCGGCGCTCGCCTCACTCGTCCTCGGCGACGACGTGGCGGCTCGCCAGCATGCGGACGCGATCCGCTCGCGACCCGACTTTCCTCACGAGGTCGGTGACGCGCTCGCCTATCTCGCCGTTCAGGACGTCGTCGGGTACGCGGAGGCGATCGACGCCGTGCTCGAGTCGTTCGCCACCCGCGACGAGTACCTGGAGGACCTGCCGGTCGCCGACACGGTCCTCGTCCTGCAGGCGCTCGCGAGGCGCCGCGGGATCGAGGCCGAGCTCGGCTCCTCCCCGCTGCTGCCCTAGTCCAGCTCGACGGTCGTCGGCGGGTGGAGCACGGTGGTGATCACGATCGGCGCCTGCGACGGATCTTCGGCCTCGCGCGCTCGTTCCGCGAGCTCCTGGATCAGCTCGACCGCCTGCTCCGGCGTGATCCGCGCCGTCACCTGCGCGGAGCGGAAGTTGCCGCTCGTGCCGTGCTCGGCCCAACCCCGCTGCACCTCGTCGAGCATCGCCGCGCGCAGGTCGCTCGTGGCGTCCGATTTCAGCAGCGCCGGCGCCACGCGCACGGTGCGCGCCACGGCGCGGTACGGCTTCTCGCGTCCCTGGCCGGAGTCGGCCAGCTCGATCAGGCCCGCGCGCAGGAGCATCCGGACGTGGAAATGGAGGTGCCCGGGGTCGACGCCGAGTCGTCCGGCCAGCTCACGGTTGGTCAGGGTCTCCGAGTCCGAGGCGCCGAGCGTCTCCAGCACGCGGAGCCTGAGCGGGTGCCCGAGCGCCTTCAGCTGCTCGGGTTTGTCAAGCGTCAAGACGTCCAGGAGCGGCTTGGCTTCGGTGGCGGCCATGCCGCTGTATACCCCGTCCTCGGGCTGCTGTCTAGCCAGCCAACCGGTCCGCGGCGGCGGTGTCGGCGACCACTCGCGTGACGCCGTTGGCCGAGCGGATCAGGCTCGCAGGGGTCTCCGGTCCCGGCGGCCGGGCGAACGCGCGCTCGACCGCCTCCGCCTTCGCCTCGCCCGTGACGATGAAGACCACCTCCGGCGCGGAGCGGAGCACGGGCACGGTCAAGGTCACTCGCTCGACGAACGGCTCGAGCGTTGGCTCCGCGCGGATCGCCCGGCGCTCGCGCTCGTCGAGCGTCGGCTGCCCGGGAAAGAGCGAGGCCGTATGGCCGTCGGGGCCCATCCCGAGCAGGACGTAGTCGAAGCTCGCCCCGCGCACGAGCTCGTCGTACTCGCGCGCCGCCTCCTCGCCTCCCAGCTCGCCGCGAATCCGCTGCACCTCGCGCGGCGGGGCCTCGATCCGGTCGAGCAGGCTCTCGCGTGCGAGCCGGAAGTTCGAGCGCCCGTCCTCGGGCGGCACGCAGCGCTCGTCGCCCCACCAGAGCGAGGCGGCGCTCCAGTCGGGCTCGCTTTCGGCCGCCAGCTCGTAGGCGCGGCGCGGGGTCTCGCCCCCGGTGAGGACGAGGGAGTTCCCCGCGCGGGCGCCCGCAACCAGCTCGTTCGCGACCACGAAGGCCACCTCGTCGGCGTCCGCGCAGAGCGAGAGCTCCACCCCGTAAAGCGTCACTCGTCTCCGGCCGCCAGCTCGCGTGAGCGCTCCATCGCCGCCTGGATCGCGTTCAGGAACGCGGCCCGCACGCCGGCGCGCTCGAGCTCGCGGATCGCCCGGATCGTGGTGCCTCCCGGCGAGGTGACCTGCTCGCGCAGCTCGACCGGATGGATTCCCTCGTCGCGGAGCAGGCGTGCAGTGCCCAGCATCGTCTGCACCACGAGCTGCGTGGAGACCTCGCGCGAGAGCCCGAGCAGGATCCCGGCCTCGATCATCGCTTCCGCGAGCAGGGCGAAGTAGGCGGGGCCGGAGCCCGAGACCGCGGTCACCGCGTCCATGTAGCGCTCCGGCACCCGCACGACCGCGCCGAGGTGGCTGAGCGCCTCCTCGGCCAGCCGCAGGTGCTCGTCGTCCGCGTGCGCGCCCGCGCAGATGCCCGCGATCCCCTCGTGGACGGTCGCCGGGCGGTTCGGCATCGCTCGCACGACCGGCACCCCGGCGGCGACCTGGCGCTCGATCGCGGCGGTCGGGATCGCCGCCGCGACGGAGAGCACCGTCTGCTCGGGGGTCAGGACACCGCCGATCTCACCCAGCAGCGACTCGAAGTCCTGCGGCTTGACCGCGATCACGACCAGCGCTGCGCCCGTCACCGCCTCGGTGTTCGAGAGCGTGACCTGGATCCCGTGGCGCTGCTCCAGCTCGCTCGCGCGCTCTGCGTCACGGACGGTCGCGACGAGCTCTCCGGGCTCGCGCCAGCCGCCGCTCAGCAGCCCGCGCAGGAGCGACTCGCCGATCGTGCCGGCGCCGAGGATCGCGACGCGGCGGTTGTCCATCCCGTGAGTCTAGGCAGCCGCGGTTTTCGGCAAGGGCACGAGTCCCTTGGCATAGGCCTGCAGCAGGTAGATGCTCGCGAGGCCGGCCCACTCGCCGTAGGGCTCGAGCAGCTCGGCGGTCTCCCAGCCCTCCACCCAGCGGCCGCGGAGCGCCGACAGCAGCTTCACCAGGCCGAGGTCGGCGACCAGGCCGCGGTCGTAGCGGCCGAGGCCTTCGAGGAACACGACGCCGACCGACCACGGGCCGAGCCCGCGCTCGCGCAGCAGTCGCTCCGCCGGGCCGTCGCCGCCCAGCGAGCGCAGCCGCTCGAGCTCGAGCCCGCGGCAGATGCGGACGAGCGAGGCGCCGCGCCGCATCCCGACGCCGAGCCGCCGCAGCTCGGCTGGCGAAACGCGCCCGAAGGTCTCGCACGAGGGCGGTGCGTGCAGCCTCGTGCCGGTCAGCGGGGGCGTCAGGGAGCGAATCACGGTGCGCTCGATCTGGCGTGCCCGGCTGGCCTGGATCAGCTGGCCGCAGACGGCGCGCAGCAGCGCCTGGGCGACGCTCGCGGTCCGCAGCGGCCGCAGCCCACGCTCACGCCGGATCGCCTCGCCGATCAGCGGGTCGCGGGCGAAGCGCTTCACGAACTCGGAGTGGTCGTCGTCGAGGGCGAGCACGAAGCGGAGCTCGTCGACTCCCGCGTCGCTCGGCGCGCGCAGCTGGACGATGCCGTCCGGCTGCTGCCACGCCCGTCCGGCGCCGCCGCAGGCCAGCGCGGCGACCAGCACGCCGTCGATCACGCTGCGGGTGGCGTCGCTTCCGTGGCGAAGGGTCGCGCGAAGGGAATACGGGCCCCGCGGCCGGACCGCGGCGGAGATCAACGCTGGCCGCGGTGGTCTGCGGCGACAGGCTCGGCGGCGAGGTCGGCCGCCCGTTCGAGCACTTCGAGCGCCTCCTCCTCGCGGCCGGAACGTCGCAGGAACTTGCCCCAGGCCCGGTAGGCCTCGACGTAGTCGCGGCGGTGGCCCTGCTCCTCGAGCAGGGTCGTGGCCTTGTCGAACGCCTCGTGAGCGGCGTCGGTGTCGCCCGCGAGCGCGAGCCCGTCGGCCAGCGCCCACAATGCCGTGCCGCGCTCGCGGCCGAACTCGTCGCCGACCGCGTCGAGGGCGGCCTGCGCGCGGCTGACGGCCTCGGCGCTGTCGCCGAGCTGGGCGGCGCGGCGGGACTGGTCGGTGTAGAGGTTCGCGACGTCCTCGGGCTCCGGTTGCGGGCCGAAGAGCCGTTCGGCCAAGTCGAAGTGGCGGCCGGCGTCCTCCGCGCGGTCCTGCGAGAGCAGGATGCTTCCGCAGAGCAGGTGCGCACGCGCGAGATGGAGCGTGTCGTCGGTGACGTCCAGGAGCGCGATCGCGCGGCGGACGTAGTCGAGCGCGGCGGCCGGCCGCCCCTGGAGGTCGGCGATCCGGGCCAGCGACCAGTAGAGCCGCACGCGCGAGTAGGCGTCGGTCATCGCGTCCGCCTGGGCGAGCGCGGTGTCGAGCACCCCCTGGGCGCGCTCGAGGTCGCCGAGGTCGGTGAGTGCATAGCTCAGGTAGGTGGTGAAGCGAACCTGCGCCGTCAGGTCCTCCGGCGCGTCCTCGCTCACCTCGGCGAGGCAGCGTTCGAAGACCTCGACCGCCTTGTCGGGCCGGCCGGTGGCCGCGTAGGCGCGGCCGAGCGTCGCGAAGACGTCGGGCCGGCCGCTGGGCGAGACCGGCGAGAGCTCGAGGCCCGTCTCGAGCCGGTCGATCGCGTCGGCGTTGCGCCCTGAGACGGCCGCCGCCAGACCGAGCGCGATGTTCGCGCGCGAGGCCGCGACCACGTCACCGGCGGCCACGGCGGCATCCCGCAGCGCCTCCAGCTTCTTCGCCGCCTCGTCCGGCTGGTCGGCGAGCCGGAGCTCGAGCTCGGCGTCGGCGATGCGAAGCTCGCGCTCGTCGGTGTCGCGGATCTCCGAGCCCGTCTCGAGGTAGTCGGCCGACACGCCGAGCTTTCGCGCCAGCATCCGGAGCGCCTTCACCGACGGACGCCGCGCGCCGGCCTCGATCCGGGAGATGTAGGCGTACGAGACGCCGGGGCTCGACAGCTCGCGCTGAGACAGCCCGCGCTCGTGACGCAGGCGCCGTAAGCGCTGGCCGATGGTCTCGGCCTGTCCCTCGAGTTCGCGCGACACCGGCAGGAATTCTTACCTCCGCGCAAGACATCGTCAATTCGGGGTCGGTGCTTGACAACAATTGACGACCCCGCTTGGGTATCGCGGCCTTGTCGGCTGGTCCGCGAAATCCGAAAGGAGGTGGCTCGATGTCCGCAAGGATTCAGGCGTTGCTGATCGTGCTCGGCACGATCGCACTCGCCGCGCTGAACGCCTCGTCGCCCTGGGGACCGTAGCGGCAGTCGGCGCGGGGCGGGAGCGCGCACTTCAGCGCCCCGCCCCGTCGCCCCTTGGCAACAGGAGTGACCGGTCGGCTATCGCCCGAGGCGCTATCTTCGCCGGATGAGTCTCGACCCGCGCGTCGACATCGGGCACGTGCACCTGAAGGTCGCGGACATCGACCGCTCGCTCGGCTTCTACCGCGACATCCTCGGCTTCGACGTGATGCAGCGCCTCGGCGACGAGGCGGCCTTCATCTCCGCCGGCGGCTACCACCATCACCTCGGCCTAAACACCTGGGACTCGCGCGGCGGCCTGCCACCGCCGAGGAACACGACCGGCCTCTACCACGTCGCGATCCGGTACCCGGACCGCGCGCAGCTCGGGAATGCGCTCCAGCGACTCGTCGGGGCGAGCTGGCCGATCGACGGCGCCACCGACCACGGCGTCTCCGAGGCGATCTACCTCCGCGACCCCGACGGCAACGGGATCGAGCTCTACCGCGACCGGCCCGAGCCCGAGTGGCCGCGCAACGCCGAAGGCGACCTCTCGATGATCAGCGACCCGCTCGACCTGCAGGAACTGCTGAACGAGGCGGCCTGATGGCGAAGGGTTACGCGGAAGGCCCGGCGGCCGAGGAGGCCGAGCGCAGGCTGGAGGAGCTCGAGCGCGGGGGCGGAAGCCCGGAGCCGGAGCTGCGGCTCGCGGTCTACGGCTCGACCGGCGACGACCCCGAGCGGCACTTCATCGGCTGGCGCGACGAGGTCGATCCGGATGAGCTCTTCGCCTCCGGCGAGGCCTGGGGGCTCACGGTGGTCCGCGCTACGGTGTAGGCGGTGGCAAAGCAGGTCGAGCAGCTCGAGCAGGTGACGATCCGCTTCGCCGGCGACTCCGGCGACGGCATGCAGCTCACCGGCGGCCGCTTCACGAGCGAGACGGCGCTCGTCGGCAACGACATCTCGACGCTGCCCGACTTCCCGGCCGAGATCCGCGCGCCGGCGGGCTCCCTGCCGGGAGTGTCCGGCTTCCAGCTCCACTTCGCCGACCACGACATCCTCACCCCCGGCGACGCGCCCGACGTGCTCGTGGCGATGAACCCGGCGGCGCTGCGCACGAACCTGCGCGACCTGCCCAAGGGCGGCACGCTGATCGTCAACCGCGACGCCTTCACCGAGCGCAACCTGGAGAAGGCCGGCTACGAGGCAAGCCCGCTCGACGACGGCTCGCTCGAGGAGTACCACCTGCACGAGGTGCCGCTGACGACGCTCACCCTCGAGGCCCTGAAGGAGGTCGAGGTGACGAAGCGCGAGGCGGAGCGCTCGAAGAACATGTTCGCCCTCGGCTTGATGTCGTGGCTCTACCACCGCCCGACCGAGGGCACGATCGACTACCTCGAGCGCAAGTTCGCCTCGAAGCCGGCGATCGCCGAGGCGAACGTCAAGGCGTTCAAGGCCGGCTGGGCCTACGGCGAGACCTCGGAGGACTTCGTCGTCTCGTACGAGGTGGCGCCCGCACCGATGGCGCCCGGCACGTACCGGAACATCACCGGCAACCAGGCGCTCGGGATCGGCCTGATCGCGGCGAGCGTGAAGAGCGGGCTGCCACTCTTCCTCGGCGCCTACCCGATCACGCCCGCCTCGGAGATCCTCGAGCACCTCTCGCGGCACAAGCGCTTCGGCGTCCGCACCTTCCAGGCCGAGGACGAGATCGCGGCCGCCGGCGCCGCCGTCGGCGCGAGCTTCGGCGGCGCGCTCGGCGTCTGCACCTCCAGCGGTCCCGGCGTCGTGCTCAAGGCCGAGACCGTCGGCCTGGCGGTGGCGCTCGAGCTGCCGCTGCTGATCCTCGACATCCAGCGCGCCGGGCCGTCGACCGGGATGCCGACCAAGCCCGAGCAGGCCGACCTGCTGATGGTGCTCTACGGCCGCAACGCCGAGTCGCCGGTGCCCGTGGTCGCAGCGTCGACGCCGGGCGGCTGCTTCGACGCGGCGCTGGAGGCGGCGCGGATCGCCCTCAAGTACCGCACGCCCGTCTACCTGCTCTCGGACGCCTACCTGGCCAACGGCTCCGAGCCGTGGCTGCTGCCCGACGTGGATGCGCTGCCGGCGATCCCGGTCGAGTTCGCGACCGAGCCGAACCGCGACAGGGAGTTCCTCCCCTACGTGCGCGATCCGGAGACGCTCGCGCGCGCGTGGGCCATTCCTGGCACGCCGGGGCTCGAGCACCGGATCGGCGGGCTGGAGAAGCAGGACGAGACCGGCAACGTCTCCTACGACCCCGAGAACCACGACCGGATGGTCCGGCTGCGGGCGCAGAAGGTCGCCAACATCGCCGCCGACATCCCGGAGCTCGAGGTCGACGACCCCGACGGCGCCTCGCTGCTCGTGCTCGGCTGGGGCGGCACCTACGGGCCGATCACCGCGGGCGTCCGCCGGCTGCGCAAGGAGGGCAAGCAGGTCGCGCAGGCGCACCTGACGCACCTGAACCCGTTCCCGCGCAACACCGGCGACGTGCTCCGCTCGTACGACCGCGTGCTCGTGCCGGAGATGAACCTCGGCCAGCTGCTGAAGCTCGTGCGGGCCGAGTTCCTCGTCGATGCGGTCGGCTTCAACCAGGTGCGCGGCTTGCCGTTGCGCGCGGGCGACCTCGCCGACGCGATGGAGGCGCTGCTGTGAGGCGCCGCTTGCGGTGCCGGCTTCAGGACGCGCGGGCTCTGCCCGGGCGTCCGTCTGAAACGACCGGTCGACGCGCTGACCGTGAGGATCGCTGTCGATGACGGGCAACGGCAACGGCCACCTCACCGCGAAGGACTTCAAGACCGACCAGGAGGTCCGCTGGTGCCCGGGCTGCGGCGACTACGCGATCCTCGCGGCAGTCCAGAGTTTCCTGCCGGAGCTCGGGATCCCGCGCGAGCGGATCGTGTTCATCTCCGGGATCGGTTGCGCCGCGCGCTTCCCGTACTACGTCGAGACCTACGGCATCCACTCGATCCACGGCCGCGCGCCGGCGATCGCGACCGGGCTCGCGCTCTCTCGCTCCGACCTCTCGGTGTGGGTCGTGACCGGCGACGGCGACGCGCTCTCGATCGGCGGCAACCACCTGATCCACGCGCTGCGCCGCAACGTCAACGTGAAGATCCTGATGTTCAACAACCAGATCTACGGGCTGACGAAGGGCCAGTACTCGCCGACCTCGCCGCTCGGGACGGTGAACAAGACGACGCCGATGGGCTCGGTCGACTACCCGTTCAACCCGGTCGCGCTGGCGCTCGGGGCGGAAGCGACCTTCGTCGCGCGCTCGATCGACACCGACCGGGCGCACCTGACCGAGACGCTGCGCCGCGCGCACGCGCACCCCGGCGCCGCCTTCGTCGAGATCTACCAGAACTGCAACGTCTACAACGACGGCGCGTTCGATGCGGTGCGCGACCAGAAGGAGAACCGCATCCTGCTCGAGCACGGCGAGCCGGTCCGGTTCGGCGAGGACGGCGAGCGCGGGGTGCGGATCCGGCCGGACGGCTCCGCCGAGATCGTCGAGGGCGCGACCGAGGGCGAGCTGCTGGTCCACGACGAGCACGCCGAGACGACCTCGCTGGCGAACGCTCTGGCCCGCCTCTCGCACACCCCGCACGGCCCGACTCCGATCGGTGTCTTCCGTGACGTCGAGCGCCCGGTCTACGACCGGCTGCTGGACGAGCAGCTCACCCGCGCGCGCGAGGAGCAGGGCGAGGGCGACCTCGGCGAGCTGCTCCACGCCGGCGACACCTGGACGATCGGCTGAAGCGGTCGATCCCGTTCCGCGACTGGCGGACGGCCGCGTGGGTCTTCGGCGACCGCGAGGAACCTGGGCGACTGCCGTTGCTCTGCCTGCACGGCGGGCCGGGTGGGTCGCACCTGCCGCTGACGGCGCTCGTGCCACTCGCCGAGAAGCGGCGGGTCGTCTTCTACGACCAGCTCGGGAGCGGCGAGTCGTCGCGGCCCGACGACCCGTCGCTCTGGACGGTCCAGACCTTCGTCGAGCAGCTCCAGGGTGTGGCCGAGTGGCTGCGACTCGGCTCCTTCCACTTGTTCGGTTCTTCGTGGGGCGGGATGCTCGCGCTCGAGTACATGTTCACGGGGCGGAGTGGCGTCGCGAGCCTGATCCTCAACTCGACGCCGACGAGCGCGCCGCGTTGGGCCGAGGAGACGGCCCGCCTCTCAGCAGGGATCGACGAGGAGGAGTTCAAGCGGCGCCACATCTGCCGGCTCGATCCCGAGCCGGAGCTGCTCGCGCGGGCGCGGGCCCAGTTCGGCGCGCATGTCTACGAGACGATGTGGGGGCCGAACGAGTTCACGGTCACGGGCACGCTCAAGGAGTGGGACGTGGTCGACCGGCTCGGCGAGCTCGACGTGCCGACGCTCGTCACGTCGGGCCGGCACGACGAGTGCACGCCCGCGCTGGTCGAGCCGCTGGCGGCCGGCATCTCGGGTGCCGAGTGGGTGCTGTTCGAGGAGAGCTCGCACATGCCGTACCTCGAAGAGCCGGAGCGCTACCTCGAAGTGGTCGGCGGCTTCCTGGAGCAGGTCGAAGGCCCGGTGTCAGACACAGGCACAAAAGCGTGACGGAATCGTGACGCAGGTGTCACTTCCCCTGCTAGCGACGCGGTCTCGCTACGGCCGCTCGCGTCAGACAAAGGCCTGAATCGCCGCGCCGGTCGCGGCGACGAGCAGGACGAAGCCGATCGCTCGGATCAGGGCCGGCTCGGAGAGTCGGCCGGTCAGGCGCGCGCCGATCAGCGCTGCCGGGATCGACGCGGCCCCGCCCACCGCGATCAGCTGCCAGTCGGGCCCGGCCGACGGCAGGTGGCCGAGCAAGCCGGCGACGCCGACGCAGACGCCGACGGCCAGGTTCGTCCCGACGGCGCGCGAGGCGGGCTCGCCCACGAGCCGCAGCAGCGCGGGCATCCGCAGCGAGCCGAGGATCAAGCCGACGAAGCCGCCGAGCAGGCCGATCACCAAGCCGGAGAGGACGGCCGCCACCCGCGAGAACTCGGCTCGCACCCTCGCCCGGCGAGGCTTGCGGAGCAAGAGGTCGAACCCGCTGTAGAACAGCACCGCCGCGATCGCCAGCAGGAGCGCCGTCTTCGGCACGCGCCCGGCGAGGTAGCCGCCGACGAGCGCGCCGGCGACCGATGGCGGCGCCATCCAGCCGAACAGCGTCCAGTTCACCCGGCCGGCGCGGATGTGCGCCGCGCCGGCGGTTGCGGCCGAGATGCCCGAGACCGCGATGTTCGCCCCGCCGCCCGCGGCCGGCGACGAGGCGACGGCCGCGAACAGCGGCAGGCGCAGGTTGCCGAGCACGAGCCCGACCACGCCGCCGGCGACCGCGACCGCGAACGACCACACCGCGACCGCGGCCAGCTCGAGCCCGCTCACAGCCCGAGCCTACAAAGGGCGAGGCCCCCCCGGGGGCGGGGCC
>Ga0081540_1003455_pt1 | contig 12471 bp, 10 predicted proteins | sample TabmetS2T1R1_FD_71024 | JGI IMG/M metagenome (GOLD analysis project Ga0081540, IMG submission 71024) | Tabebuia heterophylla rhizosphere microbial communities from the University of Puerto Rico - S2T1R1 | ecosystem: Host-associated > Plants > Roots > Rhizosphere ...
GTCGGCGGCGTGAAATGAATATCCGCGTGGCGCTCGGCGCCCACGCCATACAGGTGTTCGCGCTGGTCGTACGCGACAGCGCGGCGCCCCTCGTCGCCGGCCTCGCCGCCGGCTGCGCCGGAGCGGCGGCTGTTGGCGCGCTCGTCGCCAGCCTGCTCTTCGAGGTGCGCGCGAGCGACCCGCTCGTGATCGCGGGCGTGGCCGCTGTCGTCGGCGCCGCCGGGCTGTCGGCGTCCGCAACGGCGGCGAAACACGGACTGCGAATCGACCCGGCGGCAGCGCTGCGCGACGAATAGGGATCGGCGTGAGCGAGAGGGATCGCGAGGCCACCTGATGTAGCCTACGCCGATGATCGACCTTCACCGCCGGCTCGCCGACGCGATCGACGCCGAACGCGACCGAGCGAAGTGCGGGGCTTTCGGTGCAAGGCCGGCAATGATCGACCCTCCGCACCCCCGCCGAAAATTCACTGACGCGCTCTCGCACGTCGCGTGCGATCATGTGCGGGCATGACGATCGCGACCGGGGACGACCTCGATTCGCGCGACCTCATCGGGACGACCCGAAGGAACCGAGGAATCGCCCATGTCCTGGCTACTCCTGATCCTGGCCGGCCTCTTCGAAATCGGCTGGGCCATCGGCCTCAAGTACACCGACGGGTTCACGCGGCTCTGGCCGAGCGTCGGCACCGCGCTGGCGATGATCGTCAGCCTCGCGCTGCTCGGCGTCGCGATGAAAGCGCTGCCGGTCGGAACCGCCTATGCGGTGTGGGTCGGCGTCGGCGCGGTAGGCACCGTGATCCTCGGCATCGTGCTGTTCGGCGAGCCGGCCGATGCGCTGCGACTCGTCAGCGTCGGCCTCATCGTCGCAGGCATCGTCGGCTTGAAGATAGCGACGCCGTCCTGAGCCGCACGTGCTCAGTGCGCGCACGCATCGCGAGCAAGCCCGATGTATTCGTGATCGTTCGCGAGCTGGATCTGCTCGGGACAGTGCGTCGCCGACGTCGCCCATTTCTTGTAGGTGCCGGCGAGTCGCGACGGTCCGTCGTTCTCCGAGACGACCGTGAACGTGCCGGTTGCGTTGCCGCCCTTGAGCTCGACGTGCAGCTTGTAATCAACACGGCCGTCGTCGTTCGCGACGAGCGTGCCGTCCAGCGCGTCGCCTTTGCGCGGCAACGCGCCGTGACCCTTGTTGATCTCCCAGCCCGTGTCGTGCGTGACCCAGACAAGCTCCCAATCCTCGCTCGCGAACGCCTGCGCGCTCGCAAAAAGACTTACGATGCACAGCAGTTTCATTTGAACCTCCCTCCCGGCAGACCTGGCGCAGTGTCGATGCGGCCAACATACCTCTGTTCGGCGATCGCGCGATACATGGCGCGATGATCGCGACGCACCGTCGTGCAGTCGTCGCCGCTTTCGTGTAAACAGCGCGCATGATGCCGGCGAGCCTCCGAAAGCGTCTCGAAGCACGTGCGACAGGGCTCGCCCTGGCGTTGGCGCTGACCTCGGGGCTGCACGGCTGCGCGGTCGAATGGACGCGCGAGCACAGGCTCTATTGCCGCATGGACGAGAAGCTCTCGCTGCGCGACACGCTGTATTTCGGCCGCTCGATACCGGGCGGCGGCAGCGTCGCCGACGCCGACTGGGACCGCTTCCGGAACGAGGTGATCGGCCGCGCGTTTCCGCAGGGCTTCACGGTGCTCGACGCGCGCGGGAGCTGGCGCGGCACCGACGGCGCCGTCGTCTCGGAGCCGAGCCACGCGGTCGTCATCGTCCACGACGACGACGCGGCCTCCGACGCGGCGATCCGGGACATCGCCGGACGCTATCGCGAAACGTTCCGGCAGGAAGCGGTGCTGCGCGAGCGCGCCGCCGTCTGCGTATCGTTCTGACCGGTCGTGATCGTCGATTCGGGACGCCCGCTTGAATCGCTGGCGCGCGGCCGGCATGTCACACTATCGACCACCCGCCATCAAGCGGCCGCGAAATCATGAATCAAGCCACGTTGTACGCGCTTGCCGCCTTTCCCGATCAGCTCGAAGCGTTCTACGCGGCGGTGCCGCTGCGACGGGTGAACTGGGCGCCGGCGTCGTGGGACGGCATTCCCAGCGAATCGCTGACCGCGATCGAGCAGGTCTGCCACGTGCGCGACATCGAGATCGACGGCTATCAGGACCGCATCGCGCGCACGCTGGCCGAATCGAATCCGCACCTCGCCTCCCTCGATACGTACGGGCTCGCGAAAGAGCGCGCCTACGCGAAAGCGAATGCGGGCGAGGCGCTCGCGACGTTCCGCGCCGCGAGACGGCGCACCGTCGAATGCATCGCCGGGCTCGACGCCGCGCAGCTCGAGCGCCGCGCGTTCTTCGAAGGCTACGGCCTCGTGACCGTGCGCGGACTGATCCACTATCTCTGCAGCCACGACCAGCAGCATCTTGCCGGCCTGCAATGGCTGCTCGGCAAGATCGAAGCGCCCTGAGCGACGAGACGACATGGACCATCACGCAATGCAAGCCGCCGCCGCGGACACGCCCCATGCGACAGTGATCGACACGGCACGCCTCGTGCTGCGCCGACTGCACGAAAGCGACGCGGAGTTCATCTACGAGCTCGTCAACGATCCGGACTGGCTGCGGAACATCGGCGACAAGGGCGTGCGCAATCTCGACGACGCGCGCGGCTACCTTCGCAAGGGTCCGCTCGACATGTACGCTCGGCTCGGCTTCGGGCTCTGGTGCGTCGAGACGAAGGACACCGGCGCGCGGATCGGCATGTGCGGGCTCATCAAGCGCGACTCGCTCGAAGACGTCGACATCGGATTCGCTTTCCTGCCCGCGTACCGCGCGCAGGGCTACGCGCGTGAAGCAGCGCAGGCGACGCTCGCGCATGCGCGCGATGCGCTCGGCCTGCGCCGGCTCGTCGCGATCGTTTCGCCGCACAACGCCGATTCGGCGAAGCTGCTCGGCAAGATCGGATTCGGGTTCGAGCGCAAGCTCGCGCTGTCCGCCGACGACGAGGTCGATCTCCTCGCGATCGATTTCTGACGACCTCGCTTTCTTTACAACTTCAGTTTGACAGCGGCGCCGATCGCCGCTACAAGAAATTGCGAATAGGGGCATTCCGCACACCGATCGTTTCTTCGCAAGGGGCACCATGCCTTCGAGAACGCTCGTCTTACTGGGGTTGGCGGCTCTCTCATGCTGTGGGGCGCTGCCGCTGCGGGCGGCGCCGGCCGGCAAGGCGTTCAGCGATCCGCGCGACGCCGAAGCCGCAAGCGCACCCTATGCGCTGCACGGAAGACCGACGCCGCTGGAGGCACACGGCGCGGTGCGCGGCGCCACCGTGCCGGCCTACGGCGTCAACCTCAACCTGCTCGACGGCAACACGTTCGTGCGCTTCGACGCCGCGGCTCCCGGCGGGCTCGAGGTGATCGCGCCGACGAGCCGCACGCTGGTCGGCGGCGCATTCATCAACAACGATTTCAGCCGCTTCTATACCCTCGATTACGACACGGGCGAGCTGCTCTATCTCGACACGGACGACGGCAGCGAAACCGCGATCGGACCGACCGGCGTTGGCACCGGCTGGTCGGGGCTCGCGAACAGCCCCGACACCGGCGTTCTCTTCGGCGTCGCCAGCATCGGCGACGTCGGCAGCATCACGTCCCTGCTCTACGCGATCGACGCCGTCACCGGCAGCGCGACGCTCATCGGCCCGCTCGGCAGCGATCGCATCGTCGACATCGCGATCCAGCGCAACGCGGGTCTCTTCGGAGTCGACATCGACATCGACTCGCTGATCGACGAGGACGGCGTCATCGGTCCGCTCGGCTTCAACGCCGAATTCGCCGAAGGGCTCGATTTCGACCAGTCGAGCGGCCTGCTCTATTTCGCCGCGGTCAACGACATCAGCCCGTTCGAGCAGCCGGCCGAGATGTATGTCATCGACACTACGACCGGGAACGCCACGTTCATCGGCGGCATCTCCGACGATCCGCTGAGCGCGCAGATCAGCGCGTTCGCGATCGCGACGATCCCTGCCGGGTGCGGGCGGCCCGAGGACATCCCCTGGCTCAGCCTGGCGCCGATCTCGGGCACGACGCACCCGGGCGAGACGAGCCACGTCACGGTCACGTTCGACGCAACGAACCTCACGGCCGGCGTGTACACGGCGACGGTCTGCATCGACAGCAATGACCCGGACCAGCCCCTCCTCCAGGTACCGGTGACCCTGACCGTCGACTAGCGGCGTCCCGTCGACCGTGTGACGGAGTTCCTGCAAACGCGCCTTCCCCGCGCTGAATCGGCCCCCTGACCGCCCCCGGCCCGCCACGAACGCGTCGGTATACTGGCCGCGCAACTCACCGGGGAGCTCAACCAATGGATTTGCGCGCGCGTCGGTCCTGCCTTCGGCAAGGCGGTGTCGTCCTGCTTGTCTCTTTCCTGCTGCTCGTCGCGGCCTGCAACAGGCCGGCCGGCGAGCGCGTGCCTGAAGTCCAGGGCAGGAAGCCGGTCGCGGCCGAACAGGCGCCGCCCAAGCCGGCGCAGCCCGAAGGCTTCGCGCTCGCGTCCGCGCACGCGGAGCAGTACGAGGGCCAGCTCGCGTTGTTTCTCGAATTCTCGCAACCGGTCGTCGGAACGCAGGCCTTCGACACGCTGATCGCCGTCGGCGGCCCGAAAGGCGAAAACGTCGAGGGAAGCTGGGCGCTGGACGAGGACGGCAAGACGCTGCGCTTCCCGTACGTGCGACCCGACGCGAGCTACACGGTCCGCATCAAGGGCGATCTCGCCGCGGTCGACGGCAAGACGCTCGGCAACGAGATCACCAAAGAGGTCTACACCGGCCCGATGCTGCCGAACGCGGCGTTCGCATCGCAAGGCAGCGTGCTGCCGGCGCGCGAGACGCGCGGATTGCCGGTCGTCTCGGTCAACGTCAAGGAAGTCGACGTCGAATTCCTGCGCGTGCGCGACAAGGAGATCGCGAACTTCTTCGCCGCGTACCAGAAGAACGGCAAGCGCACGGGCTACGAGCTCGATCCGCGCTACGGCTGGTACGGCCGCAAGGGCAAGCCGGTCGCCGGCATCGCCGATTCGGTCTATTCGAACCGCTTCGTGCTGAGCGGCAAGGACAACGAGCGCACGCTGAATTACCTGCCGATCCAGAACATCGCGGAGCTGTCGCAATCGGGCCTCTACTTCGCCGTGATGAAACGCGCCGGCAGCTTCGACGCCGAATACGAGACGAGCTTCTTCTTCGTCAGCGACATCGGCCTGCACACGCGCGCGTACAAGGACCGGCTGTTCGTGCACGCGGCGTCGCTCAAGACCGGCGAGCCGCTGCCGAGCGTCGCGCTCGGTGTGCTCGACGCGAAGGGCGAGACCGTCGGCGGCGGCGAGACCGACGCGGACGGCAACGCGCAGCTCGCCTACGCGCTCGACGCCGAGCAGGTGCTCGTCGCGCGGAGCGGCAAGGACGTCTCGATACTGCCGTTCAATCAGCCGGCGCTCGATCTTTCCGACTTCGCCGTCGCGGGGCGCAAGGAAGCCTGGTTCGACGTGTTCGGCTGGTCGGATCGCGATCTCTATCGTCCGGGCGAGACGATCCGTCTTTCGGCGCTGCTGCGCGATCACGACGGCAATCCGATCAAGCCGCAGCCGCTGTTCCTGACGCTGAAGCAGCCCGACGGGCGGCCGTACGCCGAAGCGCAGCTCGAGGCGAAGGACCTCAATTATTTCGAATGGTCGCGCGAGATTCCCGCCGATGCGCCGACCGGCCGCTGGCAGGTCGAGTTCCGCACCGATCCGAAGAGCAAGGAAGCGACGCAGGGCCTGACGTTCCGCATCGAGGAATTCCTGCCGGAGCGCCTGAAGCTCGATCTTTCGACGGCGCAGAACGTCATCAAGCCCGGCGAAGCGCTCAAGCTTGCCGTCGAAGCCGATTACCTCTACGGCGCCCCGGCGTCCGGCAACCGCTTCACCGCGCGCCTCACGCTCGCGCCGGATCAGCACCCCGTCGACGCGCACAAGGATTTCTATTTCGGCGATCCCGCGACCGAGCTCCCGAAGGAAGCGAGGGACGTCATCGACGAGGCGCTCGACGAGCACGGCAAGTTCGAGTCCGACATCGAGCTCGGCGATGCCGCGAAGCCGACCGCGCCGGTCGCGGCGCTGCTGTCGGGCAGCGTCTACGAATCGGGCGGCCGCACGGTCACGCGCACGCTGAAACGCACCGTGTGGCCGGCCGACGCGCTGGTCGGCGTGCGTCCGCTGTTCGATCTCAAGGACGGCTCCGACGCGCGCTCGCGCGCCGGCTTCGAGGTCATGCGCAGCAACGCGACCGGCGAACTGCTCGCGGGCGAGCACCTGAAACTGACGCTCGTGCGCGAACACCGCGATTATCGATGGACGTACGACAACGAAAGCGGCTGGCACTTCGACTACACCGATCGCTACGAGAATGCCGAGACGCGCGAGCTCAACGTCGCCGCGGGTCAGACCGCGAAATTCGACGTGCCCGTCGACTGGGGCAACTACCGCGTCGAAATCAGCGATCCGGCGACCGGGCTCACCACGAAGCTCCCGTTCTTCGCTGGCTGGAGCTGGAACGACGACAACCGCGGCAAGGAAGCGCGGCCGGACAAGGTCAAACTCGCGCTCGACAAGCCGTCGTATCGCGCCGGCGACAAGCTCAAGGTCACCGTGACGCCGCCGCAGGCCGGCCCGGGCGTGCTGCTGGTCGAATCGGATCACCTTCTCTACACGCGCAACATCGACGCGAAGCCCGGCGCCGTGTTCGAAATTCCGGTGACGAAGGAGTTCGAGCGGCACGACGTCTACGTGACGGCGCTCGTCTTCCGCGGCGGCTCGGCGATCGAGAAGATCACGCCGGCACGCGCGGTCGGCGAAGCGTTCGTTCCGGTCGACCGCAGCGAGCGCAAGATCGACGTCGCCGTCGAGGCGCCGCCGCAGATGAAGCCGGAGACCGATCTGCCGGTCACGGTGAAGGCGCCGGCGCTGGCCGGCAAGAAAGCCTATGTGACGATCTCGGCCGTCGACGTCGGCATCCTCAACATCACGCGCTTCGCGCGGCCCGACGCAAACGCGTGGTTCTTCGCGCAACGCGCGCTCGGCGTCGATGCGTACGATCTCTACGGCCGTGTGATCGAGAGCTACGACGGCAACACGGCCAGGCTCCGCTACGGCGGCGACATGGCGCTCGCTGCGTTGCCGCAGGCGCGCAGGCCAACGGCGAAGGTGCTGACGGTCGACCTCTTTTCGGGCGCCGTCGCGCTCGATTCGAAAGGCGAAGCGAAAGTCGCGCTCAGGATGCCGGACTTCAACGGCACGGTGCGCGTCACGGCGCTCGTGTTCTCCGAGAACCAGTACGGGGGCGCCGACGCGGAAACGATCGTGCGCGCGCCGCTGGTCGCCGAGATCTCGACGCCGCGCGTGATGGCGCCGGGCGACACCGCGCAACTGACGCTCGATCTCCAGAATTTCTCGGGCGGCGAGCGCGCGTTCGACGTCAAGGTCGCCGCCGACAAGCCGCTTGCGGTCGCGCAGGGCACGCGCAAGGTCACGCTCGCCGACAAGGCGAAGACGACGCTGAATTTCCCGCTGACCGCGCAGGAAGGCTACGGCGTCGGCAAGATCAGCGTCGTCGCGCAAGGCGGCGACATCAAGATCGATCGTCACTTCGAGCTTGCGGTCCGCGCGGCGTGGCCGAGCGTGATGCGCTCCTCGCCGCGCTCGCTCGACAAGCTCGAGCCGATCGCGCTCGGCGCCGACACGATCGACGGCCTGCTCGCCGACTCGGTCGCCGCGCGGCTGACCGTGTCGAGCCTGCCGCCGCTCCCGTTCGCGACCGCGCTGAAGGATCTCCTGAAGTATCCGTACGGGTGCGTCGAGCAGACGACCAGCAAGGGCTTCGGCTCGCTGCTGCTCGACGAGAAGACCGCCGAGAACCTGCACGTCGCCGGCTTGCCGCCGGACCAGCGCAAGGCGCGCGTCGAGGGCGCGATCGGCCGCGTCGCCTCGATGCAGACTCCGTCGGGGAATTTCTCGATGTGGGGCGGCGACAGCTATGTCAGCGAGATCCTGACGCCTTACGTCGTCGAGTTCCTCGAAGACGCGCGCGACGAAGGCTTCAACGTGCCGGACGACGCGCTGCAAAAGGCATTGAAGCGGCTCAACGACGACCTCTTGTCCGGCGGCCATCCGTACTACGGCTACGAGCATCCGGATCATCTGCGGTTCGCCGACGAGGCGTACTCGGCCTATGTGCTCGCGCGCGTGAACCGCGCGCCGCTCGGCACGTTGCGCGCGCTGTACGACAACGAGCGCGGCAAGTCGCTTACCGCGCTGCCGCTCGTGCAGCTCGGCGTCGCGCTGAAGCTGATGGGCGACCAGCCGCGCGCGGAGAAAGCGATCGAGGAAGCGTTCGCCAAGAAAGTCGAGCGGCCGTGGTATCTCGGCGACTACGGCTCGGATCTTCGCGACACCGCGCTGATGATCGCGCTCGTGCATCGCTATGGACTCGCGAAGCCCGAGTACGACGGACGCATCTTCGACCTCGCGCGCTCGCTCGGCACGGAGCAGCGGCAGGCCGACGATCAGCAGCGCCGCTCGGGCTATCGCTGGTCCTACCTCTCGACGCAGGAGCAGATCGCGATCGCGCGGCTCGGCAAGACGCTTATCAAGGACGGCGACACTGCGGTGTCCGGCACGCTCGCGATCGGCGCCGCGTCGAACGCGATCAGCCCCGAGCGCCTGTGGAGCAAGGAGTTCTCCGGCGCCGATCTCCGCGCCGGCGTGCGCTTCACGCCGAGCGGCGACTTGCCGATGTACGTGACGACCGACGTCGCCGGCATCCCGAAGACCGCGCCCGCGCCCGACGATCACAACGTCTGGATCGAGCGCCGCTTCTACACGCTCGACGGCAAGCCGTGGGAGCCCGCGCCGCTCAAGGAAGGCGACAGCCTCATCGTCGGCATCAAGCTCGAAGCGCGCCAGGCGATGCCGGACGCGCTGCTCGCCGACCTCCTTCCGGGCGGCCTCGAGATCGAGAACTTCAACCTCACCGACGCCAAGCAGTGGGCCGACGTCGTCGTCGACGGCATCACGATCACCGACCGCGGCGAAGCGGCCGACGTGCGCCACGAAGAGTTCCGCGATGATCGCTACGTCGCTGCGCTGAAGCTCGACGAGGGTCAGGAGTCGCACGTGTTCTATCTGGTGCGCGCAGTTTCGCCGGGCACGTATCGCGTGCCGCCGCCGATCGTCGAGGACATGTATCGGCCGGAGGTGCGCGGCATCGGCAAGAGCACGCCGGCGACGATCAAGGTCGTGGAGCCTTGAAGGGCGATTCCCATGGAATACGATCCAAATGAACCGGCCGAGCAACTCCGATCAGCTGCTCAAGGTGGCGACCTCGCGCGCGTACGCGAGTTGCTCGACGGAACGATCGATATCAATGCCTTTGACGAGATCGGCATGACCGCGCTTCACTATGCCGTAGAAGCGAAACACATTGCGATCGTGAAAGTTCTGCTTGAGCAGGGCGCGGATGTGAATGCGCGACATGAGCCAACGAATAGTAATACTGTGCTGTCCGACGCCGCAGAGACATGCTCGCTTGAAATGGCGCGATTGCTAGTCCAGGCCGGAGCGGATCCCACTATTCGTGGATGGATGGGTCTGAACGCACTCGATCGCGCACGCGGTCGCAAGCGCGATGACGGCCCAGAGGTGTATCAACTACTCACACAGTCAACTCCATCTCGCCCCAAGACCCTTCCGCGTATCCGCCAGCGGAGGCATGAATGAAGGTCACCAAGCTAACGATTGAATCCCTCCTTCTTCAAGCGCGCGAACTGCATCACTCGATTTCAAAGGCGTCCCAGCCTCGAACGGTCTCGCTAAGCGGATGGCTGCCCAAGATTCAAGTCTGCCTACCGATATCGGACGTGAACCTGTTCGCTCCGATCGGTCCGCGCGATATCGAAACCAGTGGTTCGAAGCGGCGAACATGAGGCGAATGTGCATCAACCGGGACGCCCAGCTCGTCTAAAGCGAATACTCGCAAGCGTATTGTCACTTGTTGCGCTCGCATTGCTGCTAGACCGATTTTTTCCCCTCCCTCTTCCTAACCCGACCAGCGGCAGCACCGTCGTCCTCGCCCGCGACGGCACGCCGCTGCGCGCGTTCGCCGACAGCGACGGCGTCTGGCGCTACCCGGTCAAGCCCGAAGACGTCTCGCCGCTCTACATCGAAGCGCTGCTGACGTACGAGGATCGCTGGTTCTACAAGCATCCCGGCGTCAACCCGTTCGCGATGGCGCGCGCGTTCGGGCAGTGGATCGTGCATCGGCGCCTCGTCTCCGGCGGATCGACGTTGACGATGCAGGTCGCGCGCATCCTCGACGGCACGCCGCACAGCGCGTTCGGCAAGCTCAAGCAGATGCTCCGTGCCGTGCAGCTCGAAGCGCATCTCACCAAGCGCGAGATCCTGACGCTGTATCTAGACCGCGCACCGTTCGGCGGCACGATCGAAGGCGTCGAGGCGGCGTCGTGGGCCTATCTCGGCAAGCCGGCGGCGCGATTGTCGCGCGCGGAGGCTGCGCTCCTCGCCGTGCTGCCGCAGGCGCCGAGCCGGCTGCGTCCGGATCGCAATGCGGAAGCCGCGCGCGCCGCGCGCGACAAGGTGCTCGATCGCATGGCCGAGCTCGGCGTGTGGTCGTCCGCCGACGTGCACGATGCGCGCATCGAATCGGTGGCCGCGCGCGCGCTGCAGCCGCCGCTTTCGGCCGCGCTCCTTGCCGAGCGGCTGCACCAGGAACGCCCGCTCGCACGCCGCATTACGACGACGATCGACGCCGAGCTGCAACACGCGCTCGAAGCGCGCGTCGGCGACTACCTCGCGCGATTGCCGGATCGCACGTCGGCTGCATTGCTCGTCGTCGACAACGCGACGCTCGAAGCGCGCGCGTACGTCGGCTCGGCCGTGTTCGGCGACGCGGCGCGTCTCGGCCACGTCGACATGGTGCGCGCATGGCGCTCGCCGGGCTCGACGCTGAAGCCGTTCCTCTATGGACTCGCGCTCGACGACGGACTGATCGACTCGGAAAGCCTGCTCGTCGACGCGCCGCAATCGTTCGGCACGTACCGGCCCGGAAACTTCGACATGGCCTACAACGGGCCGGTCGGAGCCGCGCAGGCGCTGCGGCTCTCGCTCAACGTACCGGCAGTCGATCTCTTCGAGCGCGTCGGACCGGCGCGCTTCGCTGCGCGACTCTCGAATGCGGGCGTCGACCTCCGTCTGCCGCGTGGCGTCGCGCCGAATCTCTCGGTGATCCTCGGCGGCGCCGGCGTGCGCATGGAGGATCTCGCCGGCGCTTACGTCGCGCTGAATCGCGGCGGCATCGGCGGCCGCGTGCGCTACGTCGGCGACGATCCGCGCATCGAGCGCCACGTGTTGTCCGACGGCGCCGCGTGGATCGTGCGCGACATCCTCGAGGCGAATCCGCGTCCCGGCTACGCACCGGGCACGTTCGATCCGGGTTCGCGTCCGCGCGTTGCGTGGAAGACCGGCACGAGCTACGGCTTCCGCGACGCCTGGGCGATCGGCGCAACGCGCCGCTACACGGTCGCGGTCTGGATCGGACGTCCGGACGGCACGCCGCTGCCCGGCCAATACGGCTCGGTGACGGCGCTGCCGCTGATGTTCCAGATCGTCGACAGCCTGCCGCGCCCCGCGCTTTCGGCGGCGCCTCAGCCTCCACCTGCGAGTGTCAGCGAAGTCGACGTGTGCTGGCCGCTTGGCCTCAAGTTCGATACCGCGCACCCCGAGCTCTGTCACCAGAAACACACGGCCTGGGTGCTCAACGGCGTCGTGCCGCCGACGTTGCCGGAGCGCGATGCGACGACGTGGAGCGCCGGCATCACGCACGTTCGCATCGACGCGAAGAGCGGCGATCGCCTCAGCGCGGACTGCGTACGAGGCGACGTCGCCGAAAAAGACATCGCGCGCTGGCCCGCGCTCGCCTACCCGTGGCTCTCGCGCGACCAGCGCCGCCGCGCGAGCCTGCCGCCGCTCGCCGTCGATTGCGCGTCAGACGGGCTCGACGCGATACAACCGATCCGCATCGATGGCCTCGCCGATCGCGCCGCGATTGCGCGCGCACCGAACAGCGACAAGCCGGCGATCGTGCGCCTGCACGCGCTCGGCGCGAGCGGCGACGTGCTGTGGCTCGTCAACGGCAAGCTCGAGGGCGAGACGCGCGGCGGCGGCGCGTTCGAGCATGCGTTCGCGGAGATTGGCGATCAGACGATCACCGCGCTCGCGAAGTCGGGGAACTATGCGCAGTTGCAGGTTCGGGTCCTGCGCTGACTGCGCCCGTCGGATTTCGGTGGGAGCTCTCCAACTCCTGTTTCTTTCCCTCTCCCGCTTGCGGGAGAGGGCAGGGTGAGGGGCGC
>Ga0081540_1003456_pt1 | contig 12469 bp, 12 predicted proteins | sample TabmetS2T1R1_FD_71024 | JGI IMG/M metagenome (GOLD analysis project Ga0081540, IMG submission 71024) | Tabebuia heterophylla rhizosphere microbial communities from the University of Puerto Rico - S2T1R1 | ecosystem: Host-associated > Plants > Roots > Rhizosphere ...
GAACCTAGCCGCAAATAGTTCCAGGCAGGCGGCGCTCGGAGCCATAGGCCCAAACTCTGCAGCTAAGTGGTCTCGCCCGTAAGTTCGTCGGGGGCCAGGCCCAGGCGGTTGGGTCGTTGAGGTAGAGGCCGCAGGCGGTGTCGAGGGCGTCTTGGCAGGTGCCGATGGGCAGGCCGGTGGGGAAGACCGACTCGTCGTAGTCGTCGTGGCTGGCGCGGTAGATCGCGAACTGCCAGTGATGGGCAGAGCCGACATAGCGCAGCCTGCAAAGTCTGAGCGGAGTGGCGTCAGTCAGGGTCGCGTCGATGTAGGTGAAGACCCCGCGGTGGCGGATGTGCAGGCTGGCGATCTGGGGCCAGCGTTCGCGGGCCCTGGCCTGCAGGCGCTGTTCCACCGACACTTTCGTGGAGTCCGGGTACTTGGCCACGATGGCCATCTTCCCCGATAGCCGTAGCGGCCACGGCGTGTCCTGCTGCCCGGTGGCGGGTGCGGCACGAAGATCAGATGCCTGTGATCAGTCCGTACCTGGTTGTCTTGTCCGTTGACGAAGAGTCCGTGCTGATGGCCCGTGCCCGGTCGGTGCGCAGTGAGTACCGCGACCGGCTGCGGGCACGGATAGTGCTGGCAGCGGCCGCTGGCAGGGCCAACACCGCGATCGCCGTGCAGCTGGATGTGCATGTGGACACGGTCCGCAAGTGGCGCCGCCGGTTCGCTAGTGCCCGGCTGGCAGGGCTGAAAGACGCGCCCCGAAGTGGCCGCCCGCCGGTGTTCACTGCTGCGGACCGGGCCGGGGCCGTGGCGCTGGCGTGCGCGCTTCCGGCCGAGTCCGGCCTGCCGCTGTCGAGGTGGAGCTGCCCGGACCTGGCCCGCGAACTGGCCACCCGCTGCCAGATCGCGGCCTCGGCGTCTACGATCGGCCGGTGGCTGGCCGCTGATGCCCTTAAGCCCTGGCAGCGCCGGTCCTGGATCTCCGTCCGCGACCCCGCCTTCGCCGCCAAGGCCACCCGCGTGCTCGATCTATATGCCGGGATCTGGAAGGGCGACCGGCTAGGCAGCAACGACTATGTCATCTGCGCGGATGAGAAGACCTCCATCCAGGCCCGCTGCCGCTGCCACCCCACCCTGCCTCCAGGCAAGGCCCGCGCGATGCGGGTGGAGCATGACTACCAGCGCGGCGGTGCCCTGGCCTACCTGGCGGCCTGGGACGTCCACCGCGGGCAGGTAACCGGCCGGTGCGAGCACACGACCGGCATCGCACCGTTCTCCCGGCTGGCCGGGCAGGTCATGACCAGCGAACCATATGCCAGCGCGGACCGGGTGTTCTGGATCGTGGATAACGGATCCTCCCACCGCGGCGCCGCCTCGGTCACCCGGATGGGCAAAGCCTGGCCAAACGCGCACCTGATCCACCTGCCCGCCCACGCATCCTGGCTGGACCAAGCCGAGATCTACTTCTCCATCCTCCAGCGCAAAGCCCTCACACCCAACGACTTCACCGACCTCGGCCAGATCCGCAACCGTCTCGCCGCGTTCGAGACTCGCTACAACGCCATCGCCAGACCGTTCAGCTGGAACTTCACCCGCACCGACCTCGATGACCTACTGCACCGCATCGACGCCCACGACAAGGCCCAGCCCCACGCCCTGGCAGCATGACTGCCCCCCGACGAACTTACGGGCGAGACCACTAAGCCTCAATCCACCGTGTAAATAGCGGTCGAACGCGGCGCGTCGACACGAAAGGTGCCCTTGACCAGGAACGATGGGAGTTGCTGAGGCTTCCCTTACCTCGCCGGAGGAGCACCGGTCAAGCGCGATTGTTGCATGATCTGGCGAAGACACAGGCGTCCTTCGATCACCGCATCTTGTGTGGCGGGCTGGACTGGTGCCGGTGATGGCGCGTGCGCAGCGCGCTGGACTGGGCGGCACCTTGGGTTCAAGCTTCTCGATGACCCTTGACTGCCTGAGCCGGAGTGGGGCGCGTGATTGGGCGCGAATGTGTCCCGGTTCCGGGGATCGGGCGAGTGCCGGGGTCCATCTACAGCGAGATTGCCGAGTGCCGGGCCTCATGCAGCTTGATGAGAGGACGCCCGCGGCTCCAGCAAGGGCAGCAAACCGGCGGGCTGACGTACCTTGCACCGCGTTCCGCCATGAGTGGACCATCGGGTTGGCGCTCGGGGTGAGCCTTACAGAAACCGGCTCGCCGTCTGGCGCCCCTTGCGCAGCAGACACGAAGCCTGACACCGACTCCGACCCGGCCGCCAGCGCCTGGCGCAGCACCGCCGGGTCGGCCGACAGCGCGAACGCGGTCCGCATCCAATACGCCCACACCACGTTCTGCCCGGCGTGGTAGGTCGTGTACACGGTCTGCTCGATCCCGCGGCGGAACGCCTCCCGCGCGATCCCCAGCACCGCCGGGCTCAGGTTCGCCGGCACCCGCCCGCCCGGGTCCCGCGCCACGGCGGCCGCCCAGTGCACCACGTTCGCCCGGGTGCTCGCGGCCACCTCGGCGGCCAGCACCGGCTCGGAGCGCAGCGGCTCATCGGCCGCCGCCGACACCGCCGCCTGCACCTGGCCCATCAGGTCCGCGGGCTCGTCCAACACCCCGCGCGCGATCCGGCGGACCAGGTCCGCGGCCGGCGGTGACAGCGGCTCCCCGGCATCGGGCACGGCCGCCAGCCTACCGGCCCGTTGTGCAACCTGCCCACCAACTGAGGCCAAGTCTGGGCGGAATGCCGCACTAAAGCACCCGCGCGCGCGGTTGACATCACTGACAGTCACCGCAACAACCCGGCGCGACTAGCCGTGACGCGCGTCGGAGGGGAACGAAATGAACGACATGCAGCACCTGACCGGACCCGACAATCCCGGTCCGATCGCCCCGCCGGCCCGGGCCGGCTGGGCACCCGGACCGCCCAAGCCGCCCAGGCAGCGCCGACGCTGGCCGTGGATTCTTGCCGGCATCGGCGCCACGCTGCTGGCCGGTGTCGCCGCGGCCATTGTGCTGCTCGCGACACTGGCCAGTGGCGTTGACCGGGCATTCAACCCCAACGCCACCCATCATTCCAGTGCGCCTGCTCAGCGGAGCAGCCCGCCCGCGGATGGGCAGCCTGCCCCGTCGAGTGACATCGTGCCGGTCGGCACGCCGCTGACGGTCACCCAGGACGGTGTTGACGCGGCCACGATCACGGTCACGCGCGTGAGCGCCACCCAGCAGCCCGCGGACGTGCAGTACGGGTCGCGGCCGCAGCACGGCTGGTTTGTGATCGCCCATGTCAAGGTCCATGCGCTGAGCTCCTACAGTGAGGGCTTCGACTACAACCCGCTGGACTTCTACGCCAAGAGCAACGGCGGCCACTACGAGTGGGAGAACGGCAACGCCTATGACGCGCCCGGCTCTGACAGTGAGCTGGACTCCGGCACGCTGAGCGCAGGCGAGCGGGTGTCCGGCACGCTGGTGTTCGACCTGCCGGCCGACCACGGGTCGATCCGGTACGCGCCGAACCTGGACGGCACCTCGATCGGCGGCTGGCGCTTCAACGCGCAGACCATCCCGGCTGCTGCTCCGGCCGCCGCGGAGTCGGTTCCCGGTGCTGACGCCACTGCGGTTGTGGACCAGTACTACGAGGACCTCAACAACCACGACTACTGGGCAGCCTGGCAGATCGGTGGCAGCAACCTGAGCGGTGGCTCCGGCTACAGCGCGTGGAAGGCTGGCTATGCGACCACGTCCTACATTGACACCAGCACGTCGCTGAACAGTGACGGCTCCGTGCAGGTGTCCATCACCGCGACCCAGACGGACGGCAGTGTCAAGACCTACTCCGGCACCTACACCGTTCAGAGCGGCATGATCGCGTCCGCGAACATCCAGCAGCTTTCCTGACCCACTCCCGAGCGAACCCCGGTATCACCGGCAGCACCCACGGGGCATAGGGCGGCCCTGTGCCCTGGTATCCCCGGTCACGTTGTGTCAGGGCGTGGGTGTTCGGGCAGGGTCTGCACGAGTGCCTCGAGCGCGGTGGTAGCAGTCCCACAGGTCCACGTGCACCCACGCGCCGCGCTGGCCGTCCCGCCACAACTCGTCGGCGCCGAACCGGACCGAATACGTCGGCTCGTGGCGGCGCGCCGTCCCATGAGCTTCGATGCCAGGCACCGAGTACAGGCCATCCACGCGTACTACTATCCCGGCTTTGCCCGCACATACCCCCGGCAGCGGGTGTGTCCAGGCGGATGCCACTCCCGCACCCGGACCGCGTCACCTACGGCGAACCGTGACCTGCCGATGTCGGCGCCGGCGTCAACGACGGGCGCGGCGAGCACCGGGCCGCTCAGCGGAAACCGGCCACCCGCTCGTGCCTCTAGCTCCGAGCGGGTCACCAGCCCGTGCTCCACTGCCAGCGCGGTGAGCCAACGCTCGTAGTAGCCCGACGCCAGATAGTGATCCGGCTCTATCCGCTCGATCGCGTGCCGGAACTCCCCCCCCCCGCTGGCCCCGCTCGCGCCGGCCACAATCTCAAGGAGCGCCCGGGCCGCTGCCTCCCACCGCTGGTGAAAACAGGTTCCGCCGGCGAATGACCAACCGCCCCGAACCCTGCCTGCCACCCAGGTCGTGGATGCCGTCCACCCCGCATGACCCTACCCGTCCGGGCCGCGGCACCGAATGTTGCTGTCTGCGTCCTTGCCTACGCTTGTCACCCGGCCAGTTGCTCGGCGCCGATCGCCGGTTGGGGCGCGAGCGTGAATAGGTGCGATGTCACTGTTTGTGAACCGTCGCGGCAGAACCCCCGCCGCGCCACTATGGGCAGATGAGCCAGGACCAGCCCGATACCCCACGCGAGCAGCTCGCCCGGGAGGCCATCGAGGCCTATAACGAGCTGACGGCCCATGCTGAGGAACTCTCACCGGAGGCGGCACAAGCGGTCCGCAGCCTGCGGGAGTCCCTGACCAGCCTGGTCGCCCTCGGCACGGCCGCGGATCTGCAGATCGCGGAGATGGAACAGACCATGAAGGACTTCGAGTCCATCTTCTACGGCGGCGACGTCACCGTGTCCGCCCGCCTCCTGCGCCGCCACCTGTCAGCGGGGCAGCGCGCGGAGCTGGCCCGGCTCATCGCCGAACCCTGACCGGCCCGGCCGGTAGCCGGGCGGCCGTGTGTCACGATGGCGGCGACGTAGGGGGAGCTGAGGCACTCACCTCGCCTGGAATCCGGGCCTTTGGGCTTCGCACCTTCCCGCCGGGTTCATGATCGTGCCTGCTGGCTGGGCTCGCGCGCGTTGCATCCGTTTGCTCTCATAGGGCTCCGATGCGGTCGCCGAGATCGAGTTCGAGCGGGCCACGGGTCTGCAGGCCCTGCGCGAACAGGGCGGCCGTGCGGCCCTTGGCCGCGTCCGAGGCGGCCAGCTGGTGAAACCGCCGGGCGTCGGCGCGGATCGCGTCCGCGCTGGGCAGGGTCAGCTCGTTGAGCACGCGCTTGGCCGATCGCACCGCGTCGGCGGGGAACGACGCGATGCGCCGCGCGAGCCGGGCCACGAACGCATCCAGGTCGGCGTCCGGCAGGGCCCGGTTGATCCAGCCGTAGCGTTCGGCCTGTTCGGCGCCGAAGTCGTCCGCGCCGAGAATCGCCTCCATGGCCCGGCCCCGTCCCAGCAGCCGGGCCAGGTGCTGCACGCCGCCCGCACCTGGGGTCGTGTCGGCGCCGACCTCGATCTGTGCCAGGATGGCGTTCTCTCGCGCGGCGAACCGCATGTCGCACGCCAGCGCCAGTTCGCTGCCCGCTCCGCGCGCGGCCGCGGATCTTCGCGATCGACACGACCGGCAGCTCGTTGAGCTTGTGCCACAACATGCCCAGCGACGCATCATCCGGCCCGCCCACCTTGGCCGCTTCGGCGGTGTACTACGCGACCTTGGTGAGGTCGACGTGCGGCACGTAGTACTCCGGGTCAGCGCGTTCTAGTACACGACCCTGGCCTTCTGGCCGGATTCCAGCGCGCCGAGCAGCCCGACCAGGTCGCGTACCAGTTCCGGTCCGACCAAGTTCATCGGCGGCGCGTCAATGACCACGTCGAGCACACCCTCGTCGCTCCCAGCCACGCGCAGCGTCCGGTACGTCTCGGACATCGCAGCCTCCTCTGGTGGGTTCTTCATGATCTTTTATTGCTTATACCCCTCGGCCAGCGCCTTTCCGGCTGGCGGCACACCAGGCGCTGGCGCGCCGGGGCACCGTGAACTCACAGCGGCACCCTGCTCCGGCCAGCGTGACTGCCGCGAGCCGGGCTGTTCCAAGCTGGCGAACAACTCCTCGGTGCAGGCTTCAAGGAGCCGGATCGCGGCAAGATTTCGTTCGGCGTGCCCGTATGCCATAGCCCTCTCCTTGGCTCAGCTGTTTGTGGCCCTCCCGGCCTCGGTCCCCGTCGCCGGAACCCAGCTCCGCCGATCTCAAGGGGTCTGGCCGGGCCCGCGCCCGCTGGCCCAACGATCGCGCTTCGGTAGCCCGCTGCCATCGCAGCTAGCGGCCGTCTGTGTCCCCCGTCAGCCTGGGGGGTGCACCCCCGGTGCCTGGTAGCCGGGATGGTTGCTAGAGGGTAAAGACCACGCCACAGGGCGCCCTGACCAGCCCGGCGCCGCCCCTTACCACCGTCTGTTACCGCTAGCAGGCACCCGGGATTCCCCTTAGCCGGACAACAGCTTTGGTGCTCGCAGCGATGTCATAAAACCGTCGGCGGTGCATCGTCGGTGTCATGCAGGCTCGTCGGCCTGGCCCTCAGGCAACGTCCGCCCGGCACCCGGCCGGGATCGAGCGGGGTTCAAGAAGAGGAACCATGATCAAGTCTGTTGCCCGGGCGACGGCGCTTGCGCGCTACCCGCTGGCGATGGCTCGCGCGCTGGCCGCGGACGCCGTCGCAGGGGTAGTAGCGGCGTGCGGTACCTCGGCCGGTTACTGCCTGGGACCTTACGGGTCGGCCCCGTCCAGCGCGCCGGCCACCTACGCGCTTGCCCCCACCGGCGAAGAGGTAACCGGTGGCTAGGACCACCGCCCCCGGCGCAGCCACCCTCGTGCGCCGCCACCGGACTGCTCATGACAATCCCGGCGCGCCACGGGACGGACTGACCCCGCCCGTGACCAAGGAGGCCGACGGCAACAGCAGTGCATCCGGGCCGGCGTCGCCCCAGCCCGGGCCGGATCGCGGTCGCCGCCTGGCGGGTGCCTGGCGAATGGCCAACCAGGCGTTCCAGGCCGGGCGGGACCGCCTGGAGCCCACCGTTGCGGGCCGGGTCTGGAAGCAGCTGAGTGAGCTCAGAGTCGCCAGCAGCTCGCTGGAGTTCGCCGCCGTGTTCACCCTCGGCTTCATCCCGTTCCTGATGGTGCTTTCGGTCGCGCTCCGCTCCGATTTGACCCGCGCCTTCGTCATCCGGGGCGGGTTTAGCGCCAGGGCGGCCCGTGACGTCGCCATGCTGTTCACCCATGGCCGGACGGCAACCACGAGCCTGTCGGTACTAACCCTCATCCTGGCGGTTGTCGGCGGCGCCGCCATCGCCCAGATGCTCCAGGCCTGGTACGCGAAAATCTTCCGCACGAAGATCCGCGGCTGGAAGGCCGCGGTGCGGCGGGCCGAATGGCTGGTGGGCGTGTCCGGCTTCGTGGCGCTGCAAGTGGTCATTGGCCGCAGAATCGAGCCCGCTGGCGGGCTCATCGCCGCTGTCAGCGCGCAATTCTTGCTGGCTGTCGTCTTCTGGTGGTGGAGCCTGCACTGCCTGCTGTCCGGGCAGATCCGCTGGCGGCGGCTGTTCGCTGCCGGGCTGGCCACCGCCGTCTGCTACACGGGCCTGGGCGCCTACATCGTCTACGTCATGTCCTCATCGATCGTCTCGAATGAGGCCACGTTCGGCCCGATCGGCGCCGTGTTCACGCTCGTCACTGCCGAGATCGGGCTGGCAGTCACCCTGCAGCTGGGTGCCGCCATCGGAGCCGCCATCGGCCGCGGCAACGACCACGGCGGTCACCGCCGAGACAGACCCCGGATCACGACAAGAGGTACGACATGACCGCGCAAGTCGGCACGGCCGCGGATGTTCTGGTGATCTTCGGCATTACCGGAGATCTGGCGAAGAAGATGACCTTCCAAGCCCTGTACCGCCTGGAGCGCCGCCGAATGCTTCCGGGCCCGGTCATCGGCGTGGCCCGCGACAAATGGTCGGTCGCGACCTTGCGAGATCACGCCCGTCGTGCCATTGCGGACACCGGTGAGATCCTCGACGAACAGGTGTTCCGGCGCCTCGCGGAGCGCCTGTCAATGGTCTCTGGTGATTTCGGGGATCCGGAGATCTATGACCGCGTCGCCAGGGCCATCGAGGGGCGGCGCAGCCCGGTCTTTTACCTCGAGATCCCGCCGTCGCTGTTCGGCCGCGTGGTCGAGGGCCTGGCCGGCGCCGGCCTGGTCAAGCGGGCCCGGGTCGTGGTGGAAAAGCCCTTCGGCCACGACCTGGCGTCGGCCCAGGCCCTGAACGCCGAGCTCCACAGGTTTCTCGCGGAGAGCCAGATCTACCGGATCGACCACTTCCTCGGCAAGGAGCCGGCCATGGACATCCTGTTCCTGCGGTTCGCCAACGCCATCTTCGAGCCGCTCTGGAACCGCGACCACATCCGGTCCGTGCAGATCACCATGGCCGAGGACTTCGGCGTCAAGGACCGGGGGGGTTTCTATGACCCGGTCGGGGCGCTGCGTGACGTCGTGCAGAACCATCTGCTGCAGCTCGTCGGTTTGATCGCCTCAGAGCCGCCGAGCACGGCCGACGCTGACGGGCTGCACGACAAGCAGGTGGAGGTGTTCAGAACCATCCCGTCGGCAGACGTGAGGCACTACGTGCGCGGGCAGTACGACGGGTACCTGTCGGTGCCCGGGGTGAGACCTGGATCGCAGACCGAGACCTTCGCCGCGCTCCGGCTCGAGATCGACAACTGGCGCTGGTTGGGTGTCCCGTTCTTCGTCCGCGCCGGCAAGGCGCTCGCGGTGCAGGCGACCGAGGTAAGAATAATCTTCAAGCGCCCGCCCCATCTGGCGTTCGCCCAGCACCCGCCTCATCCCGACGAGTTCATCCTGCGGATCGATCCTCATCCCGGAGCCGACCTGATGGTGCAGGCCATGAAGCCCGGTGCCGATTTGACACGGACCGTCGACCTCTCGCTGCTCTTCCCCGACAAGCTCGGGGATGCGCCGGAGCCCTACGAGCGGCTGCTCGGTGACGCCCTGCGGGGCGACGCCATGCTCTTCACCCGAGAGGACGGCGTGGAGCAGACGTGGCGCATCGTCCAGCCCCTGCTCGACGCGCCACCACCGGTGCAGCTCTACACCCCGGGGTCCTGGGGGCCGGCCGGTGCACAAACATTGCTTGCCGGGCATCCGGGTTGGCGCGACCCCCGGCTACATCCGCACGTGGCGCGGTTGCGATGAGATCGGCCCGGCGCCTGTAGAACGCGACCGCCTGGTTGCGGATCATTCCGAGCGCCGCGCTGCGCACGCTCTCTTTGCTAAGACCGGCCGGAGTCCTGGCGGGTTATCGCTAGCAGGGAAACCGGGCATTCGTGCGCCGGTTGCTTCGGGAAAGCAGCCTGACTTCGCCATTGCCCTCGAATTGGCTGTGCCGGAATTGTCGTGCCAGCTGGCAGAGCCCGATGCTAATACTGCCTCAACCGCGACGGCCGGTACGCACTAGCTATCGGCCAGCCGGACGCGCAGCGTTGCCACGACCTTGCCGGGCTTTGGGGTTGTCTTTGCCTTGCATGGCCGGTGCGGCGAGAGCGCAGATTTCAGGATTGCTGCTAGCAGCAATGCGCGCACCGCTATGTGCTGGGACGCTGTTGGTGTGGCGTTCAGTGTCCTGATTGTGGATGACGACCGGTTGTTTCTTGAGGCTGCGCGCGTTCTGCTGGAACGGGAGGGCCTGCGTGTGATCGGCAGTGCCGCTACCGCCGCTGAGGCAGTACGGCGAGCAGGAGAGCTGCGGCCTGAGGTCGTGCTGGTGGACATCATGCTAGGGGGTGAGAGCGGGTTCGACCTTGCCCGGCGCCTGGCCGGACAGCAGGGGGGTGGCGGGCCGGTGGTGATCTTGATATCGACCCATGCGGAGGCCGACTTCGCGGATCTGATCGCTGAGAGCCCCGCCGCTGGCTTCGTGCCGAAGCAGAAGCTGTCGGGGAGTGCGATCCGGCGGATCGTCGATGGCCGGACGCCCGGAGGCCCGCCCGGCGCTGGCCGTTAAGCATCCTCGCCCCGGGGGCATCGCGCAGGACCGGCCGCGGCTATGGGGAACCGGGTGGTGGCGTGGGTGCGGCGCTGGGACCGGCCGGGAGCTGGACATGCAGCGTGGTCCCGTGGCCGCGCGGGCTGACGATCGAGATCGTCCCGCCGAGCGCCTCGACTCGGTCTTTGAGTCCGATGATGCCGGAGCCGCGGCGGGGGTCTGCGCCGCCGATGCCGTCGTCATGGATCCACAGGGTGAGGGCGCCGTCGTGGCCGTCCGCCCGCATGTCGATGACCGATGCCTGCGCGTGCTTTGTGGCGTTGGTGAGCGCCTCGGAGGCGACGTAATAGGCGGCCGCCTCGAGGTGCTCCCCGGGCCGCGAGCCGAGATTCAGGTTGAGCTTGACCCGCACCGCGGAACGCCGTGCGAGTGCCGTGAGCGCCGGGCCGAGCCCGGCCTCGGACAAGATGGCCGGGTGGATGCCGCGCGAGATCTCCCGCAACTCGTCCAGCGAGGTACCCAGGCCATCAGCCAGCAGCGACAGCTCATGCTGGATATTGTCCGCGGGCCGGGGTGCCATCGTCTCGATGGTGCGGGCCTTCAGCGCGAGCGAGACGAGGCGCGACTGGATACCGTCGTGCAGGTCACGCTCCAGCCGCCGCCGCGTCTCGTCCGCCGCGGCCACGATACGGGCGCGAGAGGCGGCCAGTTCGGCGCGGCTCTGGGTGTTCGCGATGGCGGTTCCCAGGAGCTCGGTGAACTCGGCGAGCCGGTCCTCTGCGTGGTCGGGGATGGGCCCATCGGTTGATGCGATCGTCACCAGTCCCCAGACAGCGCCGTCGACGATGATCGGGGCGGCGGCAACGCTGCAGATCCCCATCTCGCGCGCTTTGGCGGCGAAGACGCCCCGCTGGCTGGAATAGTCCTCCGTCCGTCCCGCGCGGCCCGTCTGCCGCACTCGTGCGGCAAGCCCCGAGGGGTGGACCGGCCAGCTGGTACCCGGCTGGAACGGATGCGGCCGGTTGCTCCAAGCGGCGACCATCGTCACCCTCTCGCCGTCGTCCTCGAAACGCTGAACAGCGGCAACGGGCAGGTGCATCACCTCAAAAACCTCTCGCGCCACGGCGGCGAAGACCTCCCCCGTCGCTCCTCCCTGCGCCACGAGCGTGGCCACGCGCCGCAGCGCCGCCTGCTCCTCCGCCAGCCGCTCGATCTCGGCTCGCGCGTCGCTGTTGGCGATGGCCGTAGCCACGAGGTCGGTGAAGGCGGCCAGGCGGTCGAGGGTATCGGCGGGCAAGGGCGGGTGATCGCGGCCGGCCGCCAGTTCCAACGAGCCCCAGGTCCGGCCGTTGACGATGACCGGGACGCCGGCCGCCGCGGTGATGCCGAGTTCCCGGGCTTCGGCCGTCACGGCGCCCTCGATATGCGTGTAGTCGTCGATTCTGAGCGGTCGCCCCGTCCTTTGCAACGCTGCGACAATGCTCGGGTCGCCGGCCGGGAAGGTCCAGCGCCGACCGACCAAAGGGGAGCCCTGGCCCGCCCCGGCGATGATCGTCGCGACGCCTTCGGCCTCGTAGCGGAAGAGCCCCACAAGCGGAACGCCGAACAGCCCGGCGGCCTCTTCCGCGACGGCCGTGGAGACCTGGCCGGGCGGGACGGCTTCGGCGACCAGCCTCGCGACACGACCAAGCGCCGCCTGCTCTGCGGCCACCTGTTCCAGTTTCTCGCGCGCCTGGGTGTTCGCGATGGCCGTGGCGACCAGCTCGGTGAACGCTCCGAGGCGGACCTCCGTTCCAGGCGGCAGCGGCTCCGGCCGCGAGGAGCCGATAGCCATCACCCCCCACAGCCGTCCCCCGGCCACGATCGGGGTCCCGACCGCCGCGCGGACCCCTGCCAAGCGAGCGCGCTGGTCGGCCGGGTTTCCGGCGCTGGCGTAATCGTCGATACGGACCGGCCGTTGCGTACGCCAGACGCGCACGACAATGTTGTCTCCTTCCTGCGGGACCCGCGTGCCGACCGGGAGCTGCACCGCCCGCTGGCCCCACGCCCCAACCGCCGTCGCCGTCCCATCCTCCTCATAGATCAGAAGGTGCGCGGTATCGAGGTGCAGGAGCCTTCCGGCCTCTTCGGTCACCGCCGCGAAGACCTCCGCCGGCGAGGGCTGGCGGGCGACCAGCGTCGCCACCCGCCGCAGCGCCGCCTGCCCGTCCGCCAGCACGCCCCGCGC
>Ga0081540_1003457_pt1 | contig 12466 bp, 9 predicted proteins | sample TabmetS2T1R1_FD_71024 | JGI IMG/M metagenome (GOLD analysis project Ga0081540, IMG submission 71024) | Tabebuia heterophylla rhizosphere microbial communities from the University of Puerto Rico - S2T1R1 | ecosystem: Host-associated > Plants > Roots > Rhizosphere ...
TGCTTGCCGCGCCGATGCACGACGTGCCACCGCCGCATGACCGGCAACCCCGAGACCTTCGGCACCTTCACGAGCCCGAGCCCGCGTTCGAGCCCGATCGTGTTGAGCGAAAGAAATCCGACGCCGAGCCCGGCGAGCACGGCCTGCTTCACCGCTTCGTTGCCGGTCATCTGGATGACCTTGCGCGGCGAGAACGACTGGCTCGCAAAATAGCGCTCCATCACGGCGCGCGTGCCGGAGCCCGGCTCGCGGACGAGAAACGCTTCCTCTGCGAAATCGGCGATGACGAGCTTCGCGCGCGCCGCGAGCGGATGCTGCGCGTTGAGCACGATGCCGTGCGGGTGATCGGCGAACGGCATGGCGACCGCGTCGAGAAATTCCGGCGGCACGCCCATGATCGCGATATCGATCTCGTTGTCGGCGAGAAGCTTCAGGATCTGCGCGCGGTTCTCGACCTGCAGCGAGAGCTCGGTGCCGGCGTGGTGCTCGAGGAACTTCGCGAGCATGTGCGAGGCGAAATATTTCGCCGTGCTCACGATGCCGACGTTGAGCTTGCCGTGCTGCTGCCCGCGCACCGCGGCGAGCTCCTGCTCGAGCTCGTCGAACTGCTGCTGCACGCGCCGTGCATACGTGGCGACCGTCTCGCCTGCGTCGGTGAGGCGCAACTGCCGTCCGACCAGCTCGGTCAACGGCAATCCGCATTCCTGCTCGAGCGCCTTCAACTGCATCGAAACGGCCGGCTGCGTGAGATGGCAGACACCGGCCGCCGCCGAGATGCTGCGCAGGCGCGCGACCTGCTCGAACACGCGAAGCTGGCGCAGCGTGACGCGCTTCATCGGCGCCTCCGATCCATCAGGAAAATTTATGTAGCGCTAGAGATAATCTTAATATACCTGATGCATCGGCCTGCGTACATTCGGACTCGACCCGCGATCGAGGAGCCGTGCGATGAACGCAGCCGTCACCCAGCTACGCGCGACTGAGACGACCAACGAGCGCTACAAATCCGGCGTCATCCCGTACAAGAAGATGGGCTACTGGCAGCCGGACTACGAGCCGATCGAGACCGATGTCATCGCGCTGTTCCGCATCACTCCGCAGCCCGGCGTCGATGCCGACGAAGCGGCAGCGGCCGTCGCCGGCGAATCGTCGACCGCGACGTGGACGGTCGTCTGGACCGATCGCCTGACCGCGTGCGAGCTCTATCGCGCAAAAGCCTATCGCGTCGATCCGGTACCCAACACCGGCCCGGGCACGAAGACCGAGCAGCAATACTTCGCGTACATCGCGTACGACCTCGATCTCTTCGAGCCCGGCTCGATCGCGAATCTCACCGCGTCGATCATCGGCAACGTGTTCGGCTTCAAGGCCGTGAAGGCGCTGCGCCTCGAAGACATGCGCATCCCGGTCGCGTACCTGAAAACGTTTCAGGGCCCGGCGACGGGAATCGTCGTCGAGCGCGAACGCCTCGACAAATTCGGCCGGCCCCTGCTCGGCGCGACGACGAAGCCGAAGCTCGGACTCTCTGGGCGCAACTACGGCCGCGTCGTCTATGAAGCGCTGAAAGGCGGCCTCGATTTCGTCAAGGACGACGAGAACATCAACTCGCAGCCGTTCATGCACTGGCGCGACCGTTATCTCTATTGCATGGAGGCGGTCAACAAGGCGTCGGCCGCGACCGGCGAAGTGAAAGGCCACTACCTCAACGTCACCGCCGGCACGATGGAAGAGATGTACGAGCGCGCGGAATTCGCGAAATCGCTCGGCTCGTGCATCGTGATGATCGACCTCGTGATCGGCTACACGGCGATCCAGTCGATGGCGAAGTGGGCGCGCAGGAACGACATGATCCTGCACCTGCACCGCGCCGGCAATTCGACGTATTCGCGCCAGAAGAACCACGGCATGAATTTCCGCGTCATCTGCAAATGGATGCGCATGGCCGGCGTCGACCATATCCACGCGGGCACGGTCGTCGGCAAGCTCGAAGGCGACCCGCTGATGATCAAGGGCTTCTACGACACGCTGCGCGAATCGCAGACGTCGCAGAGTCTCGAGCACGGCCTCTTCTTCGACCAGGAATGGGCATCGCTCAACAAGGTCATGCCGGTCGCGTCGGGCGGCATCCATGCGGGGCAAATGCACCAGCTGCTCCATTACCTCGGCGAGGACGTGATCCTCCAGTTCGGCGGCGGCACGATCGGCCATCCGATGGGCATCCAGGCCGGCGCGACGGCGAACCGCGTCGCGCTCGAGGCGATGGTCCTCGCGCGCAACGAAGGCAAGGATTACTTCCGCGAAGGCCCGCAGATCCTCGAAGCCGCCGCGAAGACCTGCAGGCCGCTGAAGGCGGCGCTCGATACGTGGAAGGACATCTCGTTCAACTACGAGTCGACCGATACCGCCGACTTCGTTCCGACCGCCACCGCCAGCGCCTGACGACGAGGACCCGCCGCCATGATGACCAACACCGGCAACCGCATCACGCAGGGGCAGTTCTCGTTCCTGCCCGACCTCACCGATCCGCAGATCACCGCGCAGATCAAGTACGCGCTCAAGAACGGCTGGGCCGTGAGCGTCGAGTACACCGACGATCCGCATCCGCGCAACACGTATTGGGAGATGTACGGCAACCCGATGTTCGATCTCAAGGATCCCGCCGGGATCCTGATGGAGATCAACGAGTGCCGCAGGACCTTTCCGAATCACTACGTCCGTGTCATTGCATTCAACTCGACGCGCGGCGTCGAGAGTCCGGCGATGTCGTTCATCGTGAACCGCCCGAGCAACGAGCCGGGTTTCGCGCTGACGCGCCAGGAAGGCCCGGGCCGCGAGATCCGCTACACGGTCACGAGCTACGCGACGCGGAAGCCCGAGGGCGAACGTTATAGCTGACGGCGCGACGACATCCGCGCGCACTTCGCGCATGCCGCCAGCGGGAGCTCCCAGCGATGAGCGAGTCGACCATCGACCTTAGAGCGATCTGGAACGAGTCCGGCGTCGAAGCCGTGCTCGCGAAGCTCGACGCCGAATTGATCGGGCTCGCACCCGTCAAGAAGCGCATCCGCGAGATCGCCTCGCTGCTCGTCGTCGACAAGGTGCGGCGCGACATGCAGCTCGCCGCCGGCGCGCCGTCGCTGCACATGAGCTTCACCGGCAATCCCGGCACCGGCAAGACGACGGTCGCGCTGCGCATGGCCGATCTGCTGCACAAGCTCGGTTACAGCCGCACGGGCCATCTCGTCGCAGTCACGCGCGACGATCTCGTCGGGCAATACATCGGCCACACGGCGCCGAAGACCAAGGAAGTGCTCAAGAAGGCGATGGGTGGCGTCCTCTTCATCGACGAGGCGTACTACCTCTATCGCCCCGAGAACGAGCGCGATTACGGCCAGGAAGCGATCGAGATCCTGCTGCAGGTCATGGAGAACAACCGCGACGATCTCGTCGTGATCCTGGCCGGCTACAAGGACCGCATGGAAACCTTCTTCCGCTCGAATCCGGGCATGAGCTCGCGCATTGCACATCACATCGACTTCCCGGATTACGACGACGACGAGCTGCTCGCCATCGGCGGGCTGATCCTCAAAGACTGGAACTACGCGCTCTCGCCGCGCGCGAAGAACGTGTTCCATAGCTACATCGAACACCGGCGCGCGCAGCCGCACTTCGCGAACGCCCGCTCGATCCGCAACGCGCTCGACCGCGCGCGCCTGCGCCAGGCGCGGCGCCTGCTCGAAGAGGGCGGCGCCGTCGACAAGGCTGCGCTGCAGACGATCGAGGCCGAGGACATCCTGCAATCGCGTGTGCTCGCCGGCGTGCGAGCCGTCGGCGGGAAGGCGGGTGCATGAGCATCGAGCTCCGCGCATTGATCTTCGACGTCGACGGCACGCTCGCCGACACCGAGGAATTCCATCGCCGCGCGTTCAACGCGACGTTCGCCGCCGCCGGCCTCAACTGGTGGTGGAACCGCTCGACGTATCGCGAGCTGCTGCGCGTCGCCGGCGGCCGCCAGCGCATGCGCGCGTTCGCCGAGCGCGAGGACGTGCCGACGACGACGCGTGCCGATTTCGAGGCATTGCTGACCGCACTGCACGCCGCGAAGACGCGCCGCTACGACGCGTCGCTACGCGAAGAGCCGCTGCCGCTCCGTCCCGGCATCAAGCGCCTGTTCGACGAAGCCGCCGATGCGCACATCACGCTCGCGATCTCGACGACGACGACGGCCGCGAACCTCGACGCATTGCTCGAGCCGTACTTCGGCCGCACCTGGCGCGAGCGCTTCGCTGCGATCGTCTCCGGCACCGAGATCAAGCGCCTCAAGCCCGAGCCGGACGTCTATCTCGAAACGCTGCGCCAGCTCGGCCTCGACGCGAACGCGTGCCTCGCGTTCGAGGATTCGTCGAACGGCATCCGCAGCGCGCAAGCCGCCGGCCTTGCCGTCATCGCGACGCCGACCTGGTACTCGCTTGCCGAATCGCTGCCGCGGGCGTTCGTCTCGCTGCAGCATCTCGGCGATCCGGAGATGCCGTTGCCGAAAGGCACGCCCGGCGCGCCATTCATCGATCTCGCGACGCTGCGCGAATGGCATCGACTTGCACTCGCACACGAGCCTCCGGGGAGGGCCGCATGCTTCTGACCGACAAGACCACGTTCACCGAATTCCTGATCGAGGCCCGCCGCAGCCATCCCGAAGCGCGCGGCGATCTCAACGGCGTGCTGCACTCGGTCGCGACCGCGTGCAAGGCGATCTCGCGCGCCGTCGCGCATGGACGGCTCGCCGACATGCTCGGCAACGCCGACGCGACCAACGTGCACGGCGAGCGGCAGAAGAAGCTCGACGTCATCGCGAACGAGATCTTCCTGAAGCTCAACGAGAACCGCGGCTACGTCGCCGGCATGGTCTCGGAGGAGCTCGACGAGCCGTATCGGCTGCCCGCGCAGCATGAGCGCGGCAAGTACCTCCTGCTGTTCGATCCGCTCGACGGCTCGTCGAACATCGATGTCAACGTCGCGGTCGGCTCGATCTTCTCGATCCTGCGCGCGCCCGATCCAGGCGCCGATCCCGCCGACGAAGACTTCCTGCAATGCGGCGCGCAGCAGGTCGCCGCCGGCTACGCGATTTACGGCCCGTCGACGATGCTCGTGCTGACGACGGGCAACGGCGTCCATGCGTTCACCCTCGACCCGCTGCTCGGCGAATTCATCCTGTCGCATCGCGACCTGCGCATCCCGGAAGACACGCGGGAATTCGCGATCAACGCCTCGAACAGCCGCTTCTGGGAATTTCCGGTGCAACGCTATGTCGAGGAATGCCTCAAGGGCTCGAGCGGCGCGCGCGGCAAGGACTTCAACATGCGCTGGATCGCCTCGCTCGTCGCCGAAGCGCACCGGATCCTCATGCGCGGCGGCGTCTTCATGTATCCGCGCGACACGAAGAAGCCCGGCGTCAACGGACGGCTTCGCCTGCTGTACGAGTGCAATCCGATCGCGCTCCTGATGGAGCAGGCCGGCGGACGCGCGAGCACCGGTTACAAGCGCATGCTCGACGTGAAGCCGGACACGCTGCACCAGAAGATCGGTTTCGTGTTCGGCTCGCGCGCGGAAGTCGAGCGCATCGAGCGCTACCACCTCGAAGGCGACATGCGCGAGAGCGAGCAGCCGCTGTTCGCGGTGCGCGGCCTTTTCCGAACTCCGGCGTGACTCGACGGGAGACAGCCATGTCCGAACTTCATCCGATCATCGCCATCACCGGTTCCTCGGGCGCCGGCACGACGTCCGTCACGCGCACGTTCTCGAACATGTTCCGCCGCGAGAGCGTCAATGCCGCGATCGTCGAAGGCGACAGTTTCCACCGCTACGACCGCAAGGCGATGCGCGAGGCCGTCGGCAAGGCCGACGCGCAGCCGCACTCGCATTTCAGCCATTTCGGCCACGAAGCGAATCTGTTCGAGGACCTCGAGCGCCTGTTCGCAGAGTACGCCGCGACGGGCCGCGGCAAGCGTCGCAAGTATTTGCACGACGCGGTCGAGGCCGAGCCGTACCGCCAGGAGCCCGGCACGTTCACCGCGTGGGAAGACGTGCCGCCGTCGGACCTTCTCTACTACGAAGGCCTCCACGGTGCCGTCGTGCACGAGGGCATCAATGTCGCGAAGCATCCGGATCTCCTGATCGGCGTCGTGCCGGTCATCAATCTCGAGTGGATCCAGAAGCTGCACCGCGACCGCTCGTTCCGCGGCTATTCGACCGAAGCGGTCATGGATACCGTGCTGCGCCGCATGCACGACTACGTGCATTACGTCTGTCCGCAGTTCTCGCGCACGCACGTGAATCTGCAGCGCGTGCCGACCGTCGACACGTCGAACCCGTTCATCGCGCGCGCGATCCCGAGCGCGGACGAGAGCTTCGTCGTGATTCGCTTCCGCGATCCGAAAGGCATCGACTTCCGTTATCTCCTGTCGATGCTGCACGACTCGTTCATGTCGCGCGCGAACACGATCGTCGTGCCGGGCGGCAAGATGGAGCTTGCGATCGAGATCATCTTCACGCCGTTCATCTGGCGCATCCTCGAGCGCAAGCAGAAGGCCGAGGCGCGGCAGATGCATCTGGAGGCCGTCGCATGAACGCCATCGAATACGACCCGGCCGCAGGCCGACCGGCGTCCCTCGCCCGCGCAGCGGGAGAGGGGGGGACCGCCTGCGAAGCGGGCGGTGGGGTGAGGGCGGCTACATCGCAGCCCTTCAACACCGCGCGCCTAGCCAACGCGATCCGCTTCCTCGCCGTCGACGCGGTCGAGAAGGCGAAGTCCGGCCACCCCGGCATGCCGATGGGGATGGCTGAGATCGCGGTCGCGCTGTGGACGCGGCACCTTCGCCACAACCCGCGCGATCCCCGGTGGCCCGACCGCGACCGCTTCGTTCTCTCGAACGGCCACGGCTCGATGCTGCAGTACGCGCTGCTGCATCTGACCGGCTACGATTTGCCGATCGCGGAGCTGCAGCGCTTCCGGCAGTTGCATTCGAAGACGCCGGGCCATCCCGAAGTCGGCGTCACGCCCGGCGTCGAGACCACGACCGGGCCGCTCGGGCAGGGCATCAGCAATGCAGTCGGCATGGCGCTCGCAGAGCGTCTCCTCGCCGCCGAGTTCAACCGGCCCGGCCACGCGATCGTCGATCACCACACCTATGTTTTCGTCGGCGACGGTTGCCTGATGGAAGGCATCTCGCATGAATCGTGCGCGCTCGCCGGCACCTGGAAGCTCGGCAAGCTCATCGCGTTCTACGACGACAACGGCATCTCGATCGACGGCGCGGTCGGCGACTGGTTCAACGACGACAGCGCGAAACGCTTCCGCGCGTACGGCTGGCAGGTGATCGACGGTATCGATGGTCACGATGTCGAGGCGGTCGATCGCGCGATCGGTCTCGCGAAGTCCGACGCCGAACATCCGACGCTGATCGTCTGCAAGACCGCGATCGGCAAGGGCGCGCCGACGCGAGCGGGCACCGCGAAGGCGCACGGCGAGCCGCTCGGCGCCGACGAGCTCGCGGCGACGCGGCAGGCGCTCGACTGGCGTCACGCACCGTTCGAGATCCCGGACGACATCGCGCGCGAGTGGGATGCGCGCGAAGCCGGCGACGCGTTGCAAAGCGACTGGGACCGCCGCTTCGATCGCTACTGCGCAGCATTTCCCGAGGCCGGCGCGGAGTTCGTGCGGCGGCTCGCCAACGAGCTGCCGCACGGGTTCGGCAAGCTGGCCGCGGCGCTCGTCGAAACCGCCAACGCGAAAGCCGAGTCGGTCGCGACACGCAAGGCGAGCCAGCTCGCGATCGAGGCGTTCGCGCCGAAGATCCCCGAGCTGATCGGCGGCTCGGCCGACCTCACGCACTCGAACCTCACAATCTGGAAAACCGCGGCGATGCTCAAGCGCGGCGAGTCCGGCCGCTACATCAGTTACGGCGTGCGCGAGTTCGGCATGGCCGCGATCATGAATGGCCTCGCGCTGCACGGCGGCTTCATCCCGTTCGGCGGCACGTTCCTGACCTTCAGCGATTACAGCCGCAACGCGATCCGCATGGCGGCGCTGATGAAGCTGCGCGTCATCCACGTGCTGACGCACGATTCGATCGGCCTCGGCGAAGACGGTCCGACGCATCAGGCGGTCGAGCACGTGTCGAGCCTGCGCCTGATTCCGAATCTCGAAGTCTGGCGTCCGTGCGACACCGTCGAGACCGCCGTCGCGTGGAAGCTCGCGCTCGAACGCCGCGACGGGCCGACCGCGCTGATCCTCTCGCGCCAGAACCTTCCGTTCGTGCTGCGCGACGACGCGCGCATCGCCGCGATCGAGCGCGGCGGCTACGTCGTGTCCGATCCCGAAGGACGACTCGATCGCATCGTCATCGCGACGGGTTCCGAAGTCGGCCTCGCGCTCGCCGTGCAGAAGCAGCTCGCTGCGGAAGGCATCGGCGTACGCGTCGTCTCGATGCCGTCGACGACGACATTCGATCGCCAGAGCGACGAATACCGAGACGGCGTGCTGCCGCGCGGCGTACCGAAGATCGCGCTCGAAGCCGGCGCGAGCGCGTTGTGGTGGAAGTACGTGCGCGGCGACGGCACGGTGATCGGCATCGACCGCTTCGGCGAGTCGGCGCCCGGCGCGGCGTTGTTCGAGTACTTCGGCTTCACGCCGGATCACGTCGCCGACATCGTCCGCCATCAGCAGCGAGGAGCCGTCTGGGCCGATGGTCACCCCCACCGGCCGGCCATAGGAGGTGTGCTCGTCGGGTGACAGGAAGCCGGTCAGGATGTCGCGCACCGGCCCGGCGGGACGGCCGTTCTCGAATGGCACGAAGACGAGCTTGTAGCCGCTCAGCTTGCTGCGGTTCCAGGATCCGTGCTGCCCGATCGCCATGCCGTCGGGAAAGCCGGGCAGCGTGCCGGCCGGAACCCAACACAGGCCCAGCGATGCGGTGTGCCCGCCCAGGGCGAAATCCGGGGTGATGGCCGATGCGACCAGCGCCGGATCCTGCGGCACACGGTCGTCCACGATCCGGTTCCAATAGCAATAGGGCCAGCCGTAGAAGCCGCCGTCGCGCACCGATGTCAGATAGTCGGGGGGCGTCTCGTCGCCCAGCCCGTCGCGCTCGTTCACCACCGTCCAGAGAGACCCCGTCGTCGGCTCCCATGCCATGCCGACGGGGTTGCGCAGGCCGGAGGCGAAGATGCGGACCTGGCCGCTCTCGAGGTCCAGCTCATGGATGGCGGCCCGGCCTTCCTCCGCCGCCATCCCCTGGTCGCCGATGTTGCTGAGCGAGCCGACGCCGATATAGAGCTTCCGCCCGTCGGGGCTCGCCAGCAGGCTCCGCGTCCAGTGCCCGCCGTCCTTCGTGGTCGTCAGCCTCCGCCCGGCGGCGCTGATGCGGGTGTCTCCGGCCGTGTACGGAAAGGCCATCACGCCGTCGGTGTTGCCGACATAGAGCGTGTCGCCGAGCTGCGCCATGCCGAAGGGCTGGTTCAGCCCGGCCAGGAACACCTCGCGGGTCTCGGCGACGCCGTCACCATCGGCATCGCGCAGGAGCGTGATGCGATTCGGGCTTTCCCCCACCGCGGCGGCGCGCTTCATCGTGCTGTACATGGCGTAGTCGAAGACCGACCGGATGCCGCCCGGCGCGCTCAGCGCCTCGGCCACCAGCACGTCGCGGTTCGGCAGGACGTGGATCCAGCGCGGATGCTTCAGGCCGGCGGCGAAGGCGTTCACCTGCAGCCCCGGCGCGGCGACCGGCGTCTGCCCCGCCGCCCATCCCTTCGCGGTCGGCATCTTCAGGGTCGGAATGCTGCCCTGGGGCTTGGCCGCCGGGATCGCCGGCGTGCTGCCGAAGGCCGGTACCTTCGGGCCGTCGTTTCGGTGCCGCATCTGGATCGCCCCGGCGCCGACCAGCGCGACCACTCGGGCAAAGATGCCGGACAAGCTCATGGCGTTCCCCCACCTGCATGAACATGAGCAGCACGAAGCGGCTCGAGGTTGGTACCAGCGATCTGTCAGGTTGTACGCGTGCCGTGAAGGCCATCCGCGGAGATGGCGGGATGGAAAGTAGGACGAAACGAGAGACGAACGGAAGACGCTTGGCTTCGGCCCGTGTCGTATTCCTCGCCGACCGCGGCTTTGACATTCGCCGGCGTGCAGTCGCGATGCTTGGGAGTGCCGCCCGAATCGGAAGGCGTGAGATGCGCAATACGCGGATCGCCGTCGCGATCGCCGGCGCATACTGCCGCCGCCACTGGATCGCCAGAGAGGACCGGGAATGACGTCGCGCATAGCTGTGGGCGTGCTGCTGGCGAGCCTCGCGGGAAGCGGAACCGCGTTCGCCGACGACGCCGGAACGGGAAAGCTCACGGGGAATTGGGGCGGCCTCCGCACTGATCTCTCGCAGGCCGGCGTCGACTTCCAGTTCGGCTATACATCGGAGCTCGCCTATAACCCGGCCGGCGGCACGAGGGACCAGCTGAGCTACACCGACCAGCTGTCGTTCGGCGCCACCTTCGACCTCGATCGCCTGCTGGGCGTCCACGATGCGCAGTTCCAGCTCACCATCACCGACCGCAACGGCCGGAACCTCAGCGACGACGCCCATCTCGGCACGCTGCAGCAGGTCCAGGAGGTCTTCGGCCGCGGACAGACGATCCGGCTCACCGACTTCTGGTACCAGCAGACATTTGCCAACGGGCTGATCGACTGGAAGGTCGGCCGCATTCCGGTCGGCGAGGACTTTGCATCGTTCTCCTGCGACTTCCAGAACCTGACCTTCTGCGGCTCCGATCCCGGCAACCTCGTCGGCAACTACATCTTCAACTGGCCGATCAGCCAGTGGGCGACACGGCTCAAGGTCAACCTGAGCGGCTTCGGTTATGTCGAAGCCGGCGTCTATGACGTCAATCCGAAATATCTGGGCACCCACGCCCAAGTGCTTCCGGTCTGGTACAGCGGCTCCACCGGCGCGCTGATCCCGGTGGAGGTGGCCTGGCTGCCGAGCTTCGGCGGCGGCGCGCTGCCCGGCAGCTACAAGTTCGGCGGATGGTACGACACCTCGACCGCCGACGACGTCGTCGAAGACATCAACGGCGATCCGCTCGTGCTGACCGGCCTGCCGGCCCTCCAGCACCGCGGCCGCTATGGCGGCTATATCAACTTCCAGCAGCAGCTTACCGGCAATCTCAGCGTATTCCTCAACGCCGTCATGGCCGACAGGCGGACGTCGACCACCGATCGCCAGATCGCTGCGGGGCTGGTCTACACCGGCCCGTTCAGCGCCCGGCCCGACGACGATATCGGCTTTGCCGTCGGCACCACGCATGTCAACAGCCGGGTCGCAGACGTCGAGGCGCTGCAGAATGCGCTGGGCGGCGGACCGGTCGCCGTCCAGAAATCCGAATACGCCTTCGAGCTCTACTACACGTACCGTCCGACACCCGGCCTGCTGTTCCGGCCGAACCTCCAATACGTCCACCATCCCGGCGGCACCGCCGAGAACGACGATGTCTTCGTCCTCGGGCTGAAGACGTCGGCGAACTTCTGAGGCCATTAAGCAGAGATCTTGGAGGTAGGCTTTTTGGCGATCCTGCGGTCGATCCGCACACGCTGCGGACCCCTGTGATTGGTGGCGCAATCGTACCAAATTGCCGCTAAGGCGATGGTGCAAGCGCCTGCTTGAAATGAGACAGGGTCAACGCGCGGCTGGCGTCTCTCCAGCCGACGCGTGCGATTCTGCGGAAGGACAACAGCTGCGGCCGAATTTATGCAAAGTTTTGTCAGCCTAACTCAGTTCGGATGTACTGCGTTCGTCGTTTGCTCCTCGGCGACCGCATGGATGCTGTTCATGATTGCCTTGCTCACGCTCTCGTACCGGTGATCATTCGCAACCTCGCCTACAAGGCGCATGCCGTGCATGACGAGGATGCGGTCGCTCATCGCGAGGATCTCGGGAAGCTCGGACGAGACCATCACGATGGCGGTGCCGGACGCGGCGAGCCGGTTGATGATGTGATAGATCTCGGCCTTGCCGCCGACGTCGACGCCGCGCGTGGGCTCGTCGAGGAGGAGCACCTTGGGCGGCTTGGCCAGCCACTTGGCGAAGACGACCTTCTGCTGGTTGCCGCCGGAGAGCGACTTCACGTCGAGCTCGGCGTCGCGCGTCCGGATCGAGAGCTCGTCGATGAGCACCTTCACCGCCGCCGCCTCGGCCTTCGCGTCGATGATGCCGGCGTGCGCGTATTCGCGGAGGTGCACGAGCGTCGCGTTCTCGCGCACCGACATGCCCATGACCAGGCCCTGGCTCTTGCGGTCCTCGGTGACGAAGCCGATCCCGGCGGCGATCGCGTCGCTCGGGCGGTCGTTCTCGAGCGGCGCGCCGTCGAGGATGATGCGGCCCGCCCGCTTCTTGTTCACGCCGAAGAGCGTCTGCAGGATCCG
>Ga0081540_1003458_pt1 | contig 12464 bp, 11 predicted proteins | sample TabmetS2T1R1_FD_71024 | JGI IMG/M metagenome (GOLD analysis project Ga0081540, IMG submission 71024) | Tabebuia heterophylla rhizosphere microbial communities from the University of Puerto Rico - S2T1R1 | ecosystem: Host-associated > Plants > Roots > Rhizosphere ...
TGACAGCACCCTCATAGATGCAAACGGCATGGTGCTCTCCACCCACCCGATTCCCGTCGCAGCTGAAGGCGCCCTAGCTGCAGCACAAAAAAGCGGGCACTCACAATACAGCGTGCAGGACTGGACCGCGGCAATTACCGTGTCCGGCGCTCATGGCAACTACGTCCTGGTCGCGAGAATCCATCCATGGCGACGAAAACAAATCGCCCTTCAACCTTCTCTGTTATTGACCAGAGGCTTGTTGGCTCTCTTTGTCGCTGCAGTCCTTTGCCTGATCATGGCGCGATATCTCACAAGACCGATTCGTGAGCTCCAGGCAGTAACAAAACGCATCAGCGCAGGCGATCTGACGGCTCGTGCAACTCCGATATTAGGCAATCGCGGAGACGAGCTCGCGGGACTTGCCGTCGACTTTGACCCAATGACCAAGCGAGTCCAAATGCTCCTCGAGCGGCAACAGACTTTAATGCGCGACATCTCGCACGAGCTTCGGTCTCCTCTCGCCCGGCTAAGCCTCTCCGCTGAGCTTGTCAGAAGAGGTGACATCGAAGCATCTCACCGCATGGACGCCGACATCCGTCGTCTCGAATCACTGATCAGCGAGCTACTGACCCTGAGCCGAATTGAAGCATTCGAACACAGCACTCGTCGCGACATCGTCAACGTCAGCAGCATGGTTCGGCAGATCATTCAGGATGCCGAATTCGAAGGAGCTCCGGACAATAAACAGATCGTTCAGACCGGAAGATCCGACATCGTGCTCCTGGGCGACGCTAACCTGCTGCAACGATCAATCGAAAATGTTGTGCGGAATGCCATTCGATCCACACGTGTGCAAACCACAATCGAAGTCAACGTCGCTCAAATAAAGCTTGCTAGCTCTGCTTCGTATGCAGTCGTCCGAGTGATAGACGAAGGACCAGGCGTCCCGACAGAAGCTTTGCCACATCTCTTCGAGCCATTCTTTCGTGCCTCTGAATCCCGCAGCCAGCGCGGAGGAGGCAGCGGTTTAGGCTTGTCGATCAGCCAGCGCGTAGCTGCTCTCCATGGCGGATATATTAAAGCTTTGAATCGACGAGAGGGTGGATTGGAGGTCGCAATCTATCTGCCTCTTACTTCGAACGCTGCTTCATCTGGATTGCTCAACGAATCAGCGAATCAACTTGTTCTTGGATAGGTGTCAGCGAGCGTAGCCCACCCGCTAACACTTTGTCGCATTACCGCCAGTATCCCCCGACGAATACCCACCCCGGACCACGCTGCACCCAATGGCCCGGAACCCACACAACAGTTGGTCGAGGCGGAATCACATAGTGACCGGGAACCCAGACATAACGAACTCCGTCCCATCGCTGATAACCACTAATCCACGCATAACGCGGAGATGGTGGTAGAGCCGGACGCTCAACCACGATCGGAGGCGGCGCGACTCGAACAACTACCTGCGCCACCGCAACGGCTGGCAGCAGAACAACTAGAAGGCCGCATAGAAAGAATCGCTTCATTTTTTACAGTAGACCTCTAAGGGAAAGATCGGGACGATGGCAGATGTGCCAGCCGAAGCCGGCACCTCATGTCAATTTGTCATTCAGTTCGTCGTTTGTTCAGTGAAGTGACACCGTTAATACGGACTACTCTCCACCGGAGCGACGGCTTTGCATCCGCTCGCGCGCCTGTTCACGCATTTGCTGTTCGAGTGCAATATATTGCTGTTTTTGCTGATCGTTGAGGATAGCTTCGATCTTCTTGTCGCTATCCTGAAAAATGCTCTTCATCTTTTGCACCTTTTGCCTTGGCCGTGACGACGCATCGGACCTGAGTGCGGCAATCTTCTGCTGACGATCTTCAATGATGGGTTTGATCTGAGTCTTCTGCTCATCTGAAAGACTGAGCTTCGTTGCCAAGGTATCTACGACTTCGTCGGGTGTTCGAGGTTGCATCGTTTGATCCTGCGCTCTGGCGACCAAGCCGCCGACAGTTGGCAGGAGTAGAAGACCAATAACAATGGCCGGATGGATTCGTTTCATCATGATTTCCTTTACGAAAATTGCCGACCCGACCGAGCGCAAATGCATGCGTTGCTTAAGTTGCTTTTACGAGTCGAATGGACAGCAGCGCCTGATCTTTCATCAGGCGCTCTGACTCATCAGACAGGAAAGCACTCAATCAAGTTGCTGCTCGATGTGTAAGGAAATGTCAGCAAGGAATCTGCGGCATTCGCATCCGGGCATCTGGAAATAAACAGATCACTGCAACTCAGGAAACATGATTGCTCGAGAGGTTGATAAGCTCTTTGGCAATAATCTCTGGCTTCTCTTCCGGAAAAAAGAGCTTGCCAACTTCTACGCGGCGAATGCCCTTCGAGTTAGGCAATGTTTGCCGAGCCACTAAGCCCACTGCACAGCGGATCCTTCATGCCCTCACACCATTCGTGCCGGACCTTTCCAAGCGCGCAGATTGTCTCGAATAGCCACAAGTTCGTGCGTGCCCAGTGCCACGGCATAATGATTCACTTGCGATTCTTTTAAGAGGACTTGCGACCGCGACGTATAGCTTGATAGTGCTATGAATTCTTCCGCTGGACAGTGTAGCTCATTTCCAAACAATCACTCGACAGACGAACGTTGTCGAGGCTGTACAGGAAACTAAGCACTGTCTTTGTATTCGATCAGAGCTCTGCGCTTTCCTAATCGTTGGCTGAACTCATGCTGCAGTTGACCGATGCTGATTGGGATCTGTTGAAAATGGGAGTGGAAGCCATAGAGTATAAGCGTGGTGGAGTTGTGGCACTTCCAGCGCGACTCCCACGCAGATCGAAATGACAACAGTGCCAACAGACCACCCCAGAGAATAAGGGGCAAGATTGATTCAAGAGCGAATGACAGCGCGATGGCTGCAATGATCGAGGAGGCCCAAAAACCACCTCGAAAGAGATTACGCATTCGCTCTCTTTGCCAGAAAGGATCGGAGCTATTGCGAAAACGGCTCGATACTTCTGCGTAGGCGTGGCCGCAACGCACGGCGCGCTTCCAATACTGCTTGAAGCGTGTCATTGCGAGATCGTGACCGGTCATTGGCGCGTCGATATGCAGAATTTGAAAGCCTGCGGCGCGTATTCTTCTACAAAGTTCCGGCTCTTCACCGGCGATGAGCGTTGGATCATAGCCTCCGGCCGTTTCGAGAACATCACGACGCATCAATACATCACCGCCACAGAAATCTGTTTTTCCCACAGCGTATATCCAATCCAAATCCAGGATGCGGTTGTACAGCGATGCCGAGGGATAAATCTCTCGTCTGTGGCCCCAGACTGCAGCGATCGAGGGATCCGCGGAAATAGCTTCGAGTGCGCGCTTCGGAAAGTCAGGGTGAAGAATGGTATCACCGTCGAGGAAAAGAATGAATTCTCCCGTTGCGTGCCGCCAGCCTGCGTTTCGGCCCAGAGCCGCTGTGGGATGCGCGGCATTTAGAACTATGACATGCGCGCCTAGCGATTCGGCAAGGTCAGGACTTCCATCTATCGAGCCGGAATCTACGTATATGATTTCCGGAGCCGCAGCCAAGCCTTGAATCGAGTGAATCGATTGCAAGCAGCGGCTCAATCGCTGTCCTTCATTTCGGCCAATTACAACGATGGAGAGTCTTGCTGTCACCGAGCGGCCACCGTTTGAGTGTAGAGTTCCTCTGACTGCTCCTGCTGCTGATTGCGTCGAATAATGCGTGCAGGAATTCCGACTGCGATGGATTGAGCAGGCACGTCGCGAATGACGACCGCGTTTGCTCCAATGGCCACATCGTCTCCAATATGGATTGGCCCAAGAACCTTCGCACCCGCGCCAATGTCCACGCGGTCTCCAATGACAGGTGACCCGCGATGTCCGGTATGACGCAAACCTATTGTGACACCATTGCGCACCACGCAATCATCGCCGATGACCGCATCGCCACTGATAATGATTCCGCCGAAGTGATCGATCCGGAACCTTCTGCCAAGAACAACTTCACAGGGAAGCTCAATCCCGGTAAGGATCTCGGAGACCGTCTTCAACACTTTGTAAAGAAATGAAAATGGAAGGCGGAGCCAGCGCAAGCGAATGGTGTATCGCCATCTTCCGAAACGATAGACCACCATGACCCACAAGCCCTGGCGAGACAACTGGCCGTTATATGTGCGCCAGTCTTCACGAATATTCTCGAACACTTCCATCTCCCGGACAGTCGATCAACAAGACTGTCTGCGCAACAAGAACCAAACCTCAGCCTTCGCTTTGACGAGCTTTTTCCGCAATGCCATATTTCTGCAGTTTGTAGAGAAATGCGCGGTATTCGAGATTGAGCTTGGCAGCAGCCTGACGGCGGTTCCATCGTGTTGCATCGAGAGCCTCAAGCAGCAGTCTGGATTCTGCCTGGCGGGATTGCTCTGCCAGACGATCGATTGAAGAGGTGCTATCGGAAGCGGCAAAACGATGATGATGATTCTGTACCGGAACCGGCTTTGATGTGGGGCAAACGATCGCCTGAGACAGTTCGTCGACCAGCATGAACGAATCCTGATAGACCAGAAAACGGCGCATGATGTTTTCCAACTCTCGCACATTTCCCGGCCAATGGTATTCAAGCATGGTCTGCCGCAATTCCTCTGTGATTTCAGGTATGACAGCACCTGGACGTGTGTGCCTGCTCAACAGCACTTCCGCAAGCGGCATGATCTCGTTCTTCCGTTCGCGCAGTGGCGGAATAACAATATTGATCACGTTTAGGCGATAGTACAAATCCTCGCGGAAGGTACCTTGCTCAATCGCTCGACGAAGATCGCGGTGTGTTGCCGCAAGGACCCGCACGTTGACCTTAACTGTCCTGTTGCTGCCCAACGGTTGTATTTCGCCGTCCTGCAGCACCTGGAGTAGCTTTGCCTGGAGACGGATATCCATGTCGCCGATCTCGTCCAGCAGAATCGTTCCGCCCTGAGCTATCTCGAACTTGCCTGGCTTGTCGATGACAGCGCCGGTAAAAGCGCCCTTCTCGTAGCCGAACAGTTCGCTCTCGACAAGCTCCGAAGGCAGCGCCGCACAATTTAGTTTCAGGAAGGGCTTATGCGCTCTCGGAGAATATGCGCATAGTCGGCGCGCCATGACTTCCTTGCCGACTCCTGTTTCTCCGTGAAGCAGAACTGGCACGTCTGCCATTCCGACACGAGTTAAGAACGCAGTAGAAAACAAGGTTGAACTTCCGCCGAGAGAGTCGTCGGGAAACACACCTTTGTCTTCATGGCTCGCCTTCTCAGCCAGAATTCCTGCAGTATTCGCCGCGTGTTGCACGGCTTCAACCATGCCATCTGACGAAGCAGACTTCTGAATCATGCGGATATTGCCATTGCGCGTGGCAAGGTCGCTGGGCAGGCTCCGCGCATTTTCAGGGAGCAGCAGAATCTGCAAATGAGGATGAATCGCCGAAATTTCTGACAAGACGGTGAAATCCTGCTCGCGCCTCATCGTGACATTGCAAAACAGAGCGACGAGTGCGCTACAGCCCGTATTGCGAAGGTAAGGGATCGCCTCTTGCGCGTCCTTCAACGACAGAAGGCTATAGTTTCTATTACCCAATGCCTGACTGAGGCAGGCATGCACATCTTGATTTTCCCCGACTAAAACGATCTCGCCTAACATAACTGAACCCGCAAGCGTGGATTTTTGTTTGAGACATCCCTATCTACGCTGTATCGACACCAAGTCTGCAGTCATCACGTACCAAGGGGGATTCCTTTCACACGCAGACTTGGTTGCCTTAAGCAACAACAATTTTTTGACTTGCCGTTGACAAGAATAGCTACGCCCTCAATACTGTTACATTTTTGGCACGACAACAACCCTTCTTTTGCATGTGATTACCATTGATTTTCCAAGTGCATCCAGCACGATTCCAAAAGTAAGTTACTGAACTAAGGTCCGGTTAAGGGGTAGTGGCTACGTTGCAAACTTTTGCAACTCCATCGCGCGCTGTCGGGCATTCCTTTGCCAGGATGACAGCCAGCGATGTCCACTTTTCGTACAAACTATCGCCAGACAAGGGATTAACTTTCCAAAAACATTTCAGCTTTTTGGAAACAATGACAAAAGGTTGGAAGGCGACTGGGACTGTGGCTGCCGGGAAGCGCAACAAAATGTTGGCCAAGCGCAATTTGGAACTTTGGCAGGTTGATTGCTTCATGAAGAGCAGCAAGGGTGCCGTTATACTGCCTCGGCTCCCTCATGCAAAACAAAGATTGGGTAATAAAAAGTGCCAATTCAACGAGACATCTACCCGAATTTGAAGCTGAGAATCTACACCAGCGGCTTACGCCAAAACAGAATGGCGAAGATGCTGGGAATTGACGAGGCTCATCTCAGCAAGATTATCAATGGCTTTCGTGAGCCCAGCGATCACCTGAGGGCGCAGATTGCAGAAATACTGCACTGTGATCCGACCTGGTTATTCCATAAGGTCTTTCTGACGGAGGAAAACCCGGTAATCGATGGCGAACCTATGGAACCGAACAAATAAAGATTCGGTCCAGATTTCCCCCTTTTTGTTTCTCTACGTTGTGTCATTCCGATCATGACCCGCGAATTGTTGAAATCAGTCGTGTGACTGACATGGGCGAAGCCTACCCACAACCAAAGGACTCGATAGGAAAAATGGAAAAAACATCTTTTGAAGATTCTGCCTGGTTTGCACTTCAAACTCGCTATCGCTATGAGGAGCGTATAGCAACAGAGCTACATACAAAGGGATTCGAAAGCTACCTGCCAACCTTACGTGAAGTACACAACTGGAACGACCGCAAAAAGGTTATGAACGTGCCCGCATTCGGAGGTTATCTGTTTGCGCGTTTTGAGCCTTCTCTGCACAACCGCGTGCGCATTCTGGAGACGACAGGCGTAGTAAAGCTGCTGGGGAATCACGGAGTACCTGAGCCAATTTCATGCAAAGAGATTGAATCGCTAAGACTGGCACTGCAGAGTGGGATGCCCTGCTCACGACAGCGCTATGTTGAGGTCGGAACACCTGTTCGGGTGTGCCGCGGGCCGCTTTCAGGCCTTGAGGGAAAGGTCCTTCGCATGGGAAATAAGTTGACTGTATTCGTCAACGTTTCTTCAGTGTGCCAATCGATTGCCGTTGAGGTTCCGATTGAGTACCTGGACCTTGGCGATGGGATCAAAGAGACTCCCATTTTGTTGAACTAGATTCCTGATTTTCAGATTTGTGCCTGCAGTTCCCCCAGAGAGCGAATTTTTGGATGGCAACAACATTTCCGTATTCCACCGCCGTCTTGGGTGTTCCATTTCACAACGTAACGATTGATGAAGCCGTAAATTTTGTCGAAGAAAAGATAGAAGAGGGCGGCTTCCACCAGGTCGCAACAGCGAACGTCGACTTCCTGATGCATTCCATACGTGACAAGGGCCTGCAGGAGATTCTCTGCTCCTGCGACCTGGTGGTACCAGATGGAATGCCGATTCTTTGGGCAGCAAAACTGCTTGGGGTATCACTCAAGGAACGCGTTTGCGGTATCGATCTGGTTCCCAAGCTGGCGGAGCTATGCGTACGACGCAGTTTCAGCCTCTTCCTTCTCGGCGCGAGCGATGAGGTTTCAGCTCGTGCTGCTGACAGATTAAGAAGGAGCTTTCCAGGACTTGACATCGCAGGACGCTACTCCCCTCCTGCTCGTCCTTTAGACCAAATGAATCACGAGGAGATTCTGCAGCGAATCGCTGCCGCAAAACCGGACATATTACTGGTGGCGCTCGGCAATCCCAAGCAAGAAAAGTGGATCGCGATGAATCGCCAGCATCTCAATGTTCCGGTATGCATCGGCATCGGCGGCTCACTGGATCTCATTGCTGGATCTCTGGCGCGCGCTCCGCGATGGATGCAGCATACCGGCCTCGAATGGCTCTATCGCGTATCGCAAGAACCAAAGCGCCTTGCCAAACGCTACCTGCGGGATATAACAGGCTTCGCATGGCATATGCCATCGAGCTTGTTTGCTACGGTTCTGCAACCGAGACATAAGACCAGACCGGGTGTCTTTCTCGACCACGTGGACACAACTGACGTGATTTCTGTTTACGGCGACTTCACTGGTTCGATTGTGAAGGAGTTTCAAACACTCTCAAGCACGTCGGTCGCAAACGGGATGAATCTGGTTCTAAACCTTGCGGAGACCAGCTACCTGGGAGCGGATGCGCTTGGCGCCATGATTCAGATTTCGGCGACCATGCGGCAATCGCATCGTGAACTTTGGCTAGCGGCAATGCGCCCCCATCTTTTGCGTATGCTGCACGGCGCGCGCCTCAATACATATTTCATGATCACGTCGAGCGTGGACGATGCAATTTATCGGTCCGAACGGGCAGAACAACGTTTTTATGCACGCTCTAACACTGTGCGTGTTCCCTCGAACACTGTGCAGATAAGGTTTGAATTTCTGCAGGATATTTGCCAGAAGATTGCAATCAATCCTGTAGTGGGTCATCGCGCGGCAAGCGGCGTTTCGACCGGCTACGCGCTGCGAACGTAGAAAGTACGTCCCTCCGACCTAAAGATCTCCATCGAAATTCAGGAAATTATTCAGGCGCTTTTTCATGAGCATATTTTTCTTCATTGTCGGTTTTGTTGTGGTGGTGATAACGGCTCCGTTGATTGCCCAGCTTTCGCTTGTCACTATCGGTGGCTTTCTACCGAAAAGAAAAGAGCGTCGTCTGGCGAGAAATACCCTAACCCGCTTGGTGGTAGTTGTTCCTGCGCACAACGAAGAAGATTCCATCGGGCGCTGCGTCCAAAGCCTGCGCGCTTCGGATTCTGAAGAAGTCAGCATTTTCGTTGTTGCCCATAACTGCACCGATTCAACAGCAGCAACTGCAAAGCTGGCTGGAGCTGAAGTGCTCGTCTACGACGATCCTACAGCTAAGGGAAAGGCATATGCGCTCCGCCTTGGATTTACACATGCTATCCAACACGGTGCCGAAGCTGTTCTGGTCGTAGATGCAGATTCAACTGTTTCATCGAACCTCATATCGTCCGTCATGGGCGCACTCGCAGCGGGAGCTGAGGCTGTTCAGTGCCGCTATGAAATGAAAGGCACACCGGGACATCCTAAGTCCGAGCTGGTTTCTCTGGCGGTGCGCGGATTCAATTTTGTTCGTCCATTGGGACGCCAACGGCTTGGACTATCTGCCGGAATTCTCGGCAACGGTTTTGCGCTGTCCGCGGATCTTCTCAGCACAGTGCCGTATGACGCGCTTTCAGTTGTTGAAGATCTGGAGTATCACCTGCATCTGATCTCGGCAGGAAAGCGTGTCTTCTTTATCGATGATGCAGTCGTTTCATCCGAACTTCCGACCTCGCAAAAAGGTGAGATCTCGCAGCACTCCCGCTGGCAAGGGGGACGGTTGCGAGTTGCCCGAAGCTGGATGCCTCGTCTGCTTAGAGAACTTTTCACCGGCCGTTTTGCCGTTCTCGAGCCCGCGCTTGACTTGGCAGGACTGCCGATCGCGTTTGGCATGACGGCGTTATTCATTGCAGCCTGGGTGCCCTTGCTCCCAGTTCGTTTGTATGTGCTGCTGTCGCTCCTGGTTATTTTGACGCATGTTCTTCGAGCAATATGGGCGGGACCGCAATGCTTGCGCACGCTTCGCCTACTCGCGCTGGTTCCCTTCTATCTGTTTTGGAAGCTCCGGCTGATTCCCAACGTATTGCGTGCTTCAAGCGCAAAAGCAGCCTGGGTCAGAACTGATCGCAAGGCTACCGCACGGAGCGTGTCATGAATACACGTTTTCCAAATTTCACATTCGCAATTGATCCCTTGTTCGCAGACCGTTCCATGAGGCTTCCGCGTATGAAACACATTTTGTCTCTCTCCACTATGTTCGCGCTTGCTGTCGTCATGTTCGTTTTTCCGACATGCAGTCAAGCTCAGCACGCGAATGCAGATGACACCCAGGCAAACAATCCGCAACTCAAGATCAGCCCGTTGAAGGCCATGCAAAATTTCGAACCGGCCGCCGACGAAGAATATGAAATTGGGCCAGGAGATGAAGTCAGCATCGACGTCGCGGGGTACGCTGAACTGACCGGAAAGCGCACGGTCGGTCCTGATGGACGTATCACGCTGCCCGTTGCCGGTGCAATTGAAATTGCCAATCAGACGCGCGAGAAAGCAGCGAAAACAATTCAGGACGCTCTCTCCGCCTACTACACAAATCCCTCTGTCACGATTGGCATTGATAAGTACGGATCGAATCGGGTGCTCATTCTTGGCAATGTGCAGCATCCTGGCGTTTTGTATTACGACAACACACCGACACTTCTGGATGCCATTGCTCGTGGCGGACTTATGGCTAACTCAAACACGAGAGATGGAATTCCAGAGCGTTGCATCATTTATCGCGGCAACGATCAAGCCCTTACAGTTGAGCTGAAGCAACTGCTGCAAAGTGGTAGCGCTTTGGCTGACATCCGGCTGCGCAGGAATGATATTGTCTTCATTCCCGTTCAGCAGCAGGAGTTTGTTTCCGTACTTGGTGAGGTGCAGCATCCAGGCCCTCAACCAATCACACCGGAGCTTAGTCTGCGCCTGGCGATCTCTCAAGCCGGCGGACTCGGAGAAGGCGCTGGATCGTCCCCCGACATACAGATTGTTCAGTCTTCGACAAACAAAACCATCACCGTTCCGTTTAAGGATCTGATGAAGCCGGGTGGCGGCGGGGAAGTGACTCTTCACTCCGGCGACATGATCTTCGTTCCGAAGAGCGGATTTCAGAAGTTTGCCACGGTGATTTCGAAGCTCAGCCCGCTGACGACTCTGGTGACGCTGGGAGCGCTGGCGGTGCCATAGAACACGACGCTTCATATTCGATTGCAGACAAGTACAGCTCAGACTGACACAAACAGACACAGAAAAGATTGAAGGACTCGATCATATGTACATGACGCGGTTGAATCCCCAGGAAACACGCAGCACCTCGACCGAAACGGAGCTTCCACTTCGCGCGGCAACACGAGGACCGGCGATAAGAATTAATGTTCTCAGGAGCCTGCGGCTTCATTCAGCAGCCGCTGTACTTGCGTCACTTGTTGTTCTTGGCCTGGGACTTGCGTTGATCTTGCGACGCGGCGTGAGCTATGTCGCCGAAAGCACTATCTACGTATCGCCTACATTTCCAAAAACGCTCATTGAAGACAGGGAGCAGGAATATCCGTATGACTCCTATGTTCAGCAACAGGTTCACTCCATCACTCGTTACGATGTGTTGGAAGATGCACTTCATCATTTGCCGGAGGGAGCCTGGAAGCAACCCGGAGAAACTGAACGCGCGGCCATCGACCGGCTGGAGAAATCTCTCGAGATTAAGCGCGTCGGTTTCACCTATCAAGTGTCGATCACGCTTCGCAGCTCCAAACCGGATCATCTTGCAGATGTCGTCAATGCGGTCACGCAGTCCTATCTGACAAAGGCAAAAGATGAAGAGTTCTACGGTCGCGATGACCGCCTTTCAACCCTTCGCAATACGCGTGATGATCTTCGAAAAGAACTCGACAATCGGATCGAAGAGCTGTCTGGAATTACCGCTTCGCTGGGCATGGCAAAGGTAGGTACAGAAGTCCGCAACCCATTCGATGAGCAATTGGTAAAGATGCGTACCGACCTGACAACGGCTCACGAACAGCGGATACAGGCTGAGGCGCAACTTTCATCTTTGCGAAACAGCGACCCTTCAGTTCCCAATGCGGCCTTGAACGCTGCCGCAGATGAGCTCATCGCGAACGATCCCGGATTGCTGGCAATGAAGCAGGACCTGGCAAAGAAGCGCAGCGTGCTGCTTGAACAGCTCTCCAATCTCAGACCTGATCATCCGTTACGCAAACAGACAGAGGATCAGCTGACTCAAATTAACCAGGCGTTGCAGGATCTGCAGACTGATCTGAGGCGCAAGGCCGCTGCCCGCCTCGAAGTGAAGGATCGTGCCGAACTGAATCGCACATCAACCATCGAAGCAAAACTTCTTAGCGACTTACAGCATGAGACGACCGCTGCTACATCAGCCGCTCCGAAGTTTCAGCGTGCTGAAGAGCTGAAGACTGAAATCACGCGACTGCAAGCCAGATACGCAGAAGTTGATGATCGCATCAACAATCTGGAGTTGGAGAGCAGTTCGCCTGGATCCATCCATTTGTTCGCTCCTGCCCTGCCGCCAGCTGGACCAGAATCGACCAAGATCCGGTTGTTGATTCCTGCGCTCTTCCCGATTGCCCTTCTGTTTGGCATTGCAGCCGCAGTGCTCATCGATGTGCTGGATCCGTTTGTTCACACGGCCAGCGACATGGAATCTTCCCCCGGTTTGCGCCCATCCGCGGTCTTCTGGGTGAATGCGGCATTTCCCAAACAGGATTTGAACAAATGTTTTCTCCGCCTTGCTGCTGAA
>Ga0081540_1003459_pt1 | contig 12462 bp, 10 predicted proteins | sample TabmetS2T1R1_FD_71024 | JGI IMG/M metagenome (GOLD analysis project Ga0081540, IMG submission 71024) | Tabebuia heterophylla rhizosphere microbial communities from the University of Puerto Rico - S2T1R1 | ecosystem: Host-associated > Plants > Roots > Rhizosphere ...
GCAGTCGATGGCCGAGGACCTGGTGAACACGAGCCTGTCCAACCGCGAGTCGCTGGTCCGGCTGGTCCGCTTCGAGCTTGACAAGGCGCTCGGCCGGGTCGGGCTGGCCACCGCGGAGGAGGTTGCCGAGCTGACCACCCGGGTGCGCGAGCTGGAGGAGGAGCTGAAGGTGGCCCGCGGGGCGTCTGCGCCGGCCGTCACCGCCCCGATGGACGACGAGTTGGCGGCGGGCACGACGGTACCGGTCGCCCCTGGCCCGGCGAAGACGGTTCGCAAGGCGGTCGCGAAGAAGGCGCTGCCCACGCCCACCGCGCCGACCCCCGCGACCGTCGCGCCGGCGATCAAGGCCGCGCCCCCGACGAAGGCGGCGCCCGTGACGAAGGTGGCGCCGGCCAAGGCCGCGCCTGCGACGAAGGCGGCGCCCGTGACGAAGGTGGCGCCGGCCAAGGCCGCGCCGACCAAGGCCGTGGCGAAGAAGGTGGTGGCCAAGGCGCCGGTGAAGGTGGTCGCGAAGAAGACCGTGGCGCGCAAGACCACGGGCGGCCCCGTGGTCGGGGGCCAGCCGTGACCGAACCCGTAGGCGGGCCTCCCGTCGAGGACGAGCCGGTCGCGCTGGAATCCGGGCAGCCGGCCGACGAGCCGCAGGCCCCGGATGCCGGCGAGCGGGCGAGCGGCCCGACCGGACACCCGGCCGTCGACGCGGCAGTCGCGCGCCTGGCCGAACAGGCTGACCTGCCGCCAGGCGAGCAGGTCGCCGGCTACGAGGCGGCCCAGCAGGCTCTGCACCAGACGCTGGCAAGCATCGACCAGACCTGATGGCCCGGCGCACCCGGCTCGACGCGGAGCTGGTCCGGCGCGGCCTGGCCCGGTCCCGGGAGCAGGCCGTGGAGCTGATCGACGCGGGCCGGGTGGAGGTACGGGGCACCGTCGCCGGCAAGGCGGCCGCGATGGTCGACCCGGCGGATCCGGTGCGGCTGCTCGGGGAGGAGCCGGGCGACGGGTACGTGTCGCGGGGCGCCCACAAGCTGGCCGGCGCGCTGGCCGCGTTCGGCCCGCTGGGGCTGACGGTGGCCGGTCGGCGCTGCCTGGACGCGGGCGCGTCGACCGGCGGCTTCACCGATGTGCTGCTGCGCAACGGCGCGGCCCAGGTGGTCGCCGTGGACGTCGGGTACGGGCAGCTGGCCTGGGCGCTGCGCAGCGACCCTCGGGTGGACGTGCACGACCGGAGCAACGTGCGCAACCTCACGCCGGAGCAGATCGGCGGGCCGGTGCAGCTGACCGTCGCCGACCTGTCGTTCATCTCGCTGCGCCTGGTGCTCACCGCGCTGGCCGCCTGCACCGAGCCGGACGGTGACCTGGTGCCGATGGTCAAGCCGCAGTTCGAGGTGGGCAAGGGCAAGGTCGGCGAGGGCGGCGTGGTGCGCGATCCGGGGTTGCGCGCCGACGCGGTACTGGACGTGGTCCGGTTCGCCGAGGGACTCGGGCTGGGGCTGGCCGGCGTGGTACCGAGCCCCCTTCCCGGGCCCTCGGGCAACGTGGAGTTCTTCCTGTGGCTGCGCCGGGCGCCCGCGGGTGCCGCCGTCACGGGCGCGGACGAGGCACGGGTGCGTACCATCGTCGCCGGAGCCACCGTCGGCAGGGAGGTCGCGGACGCATGATTGGCGTCGAGCGCTTGCGGGTCGACGGATGAGAGAGGCGTTGCTCGTCACCCACACCGGCCGCCGGGACAGCACCGAACACGCCAGGACCGTGGTGCGCGACCTGCACCAGGCCGGGTTCGCGGTGCGGGTGGTCGCCGAGGAGGCGCCCGACCTCGACATGACCGATGTGGTACCGGTGACCGGGCCGATGGCCGCGGACGGCGTGGAGATCGTGTTCGCGCTGGGCGGCGACGGTACCCTGCTGCGCGCCGCCGAGCTTGCCCGTCCGGTAGGCGCGCCGCTGCTGGGCATCAACCTCGGCCGGGTCGGCTTCCTCGCCGAGGCGGAGATCGAGGACCTCGACAAGGCCGTGCAGGACGTGGTCAACCGGGCGTACACAGTGGACGAACGGCTGACCGTCGACGTGTCGGTCGAGCAGGCGGACCGGCCGGCCGTGCACTCCTGGGCGCTCAACGAGGTGAGCGTGGAGAAGGGCGAGCGGGAGCGGATGCTCGAACTGCTCGTGGACGTCGACGGGCGCTCACTGTCGCGGTACGGGTGCGACGGGGTGGTCTGCGCGACGCCGACCGGCTCGACGGCGTACGCCTTCTCGGCCGGTGGGCCGGTGGTGTGGCCGGAGGTCGAGGCGCTGCTGCTGGTGCCGATCAGCGCGCACGCCCTGTTCAGCCGCCCGCTGGTCACCGGGCCGTCCTCGACCATCACGATCACGGTCGACCCGTACGCGGCCTCGGCGGTGATGTCCTGCGACGGGCGCCGGGTGTTCGACGTGGACCGCGGCGCGGTGGTCACGGTGCGCCGCGGTGAGCTGCCGGTACGCGTGGTGCGGCTGCACCCGCGCCCGTTCACCGACCGGCTGGTGGCGAAGTTCGGCCTGCCGGTCGAGGGCTGGCGCGGCGGCAACCGCTGAGGGTCGCCCGTGACCCCACCCCGGACCCCCATCGACCTCGACGGTTACGAGCGTCGCGTGCGGGAAGGGTCCTGCTTCATCTGTGACCTGGTCGCCGGGGTACCCGGTGCCGCGCACGAGGTGGTCCACGACGACGGCGAGCACATCGCCTTCCTCGACCGGTACCCGACGCTGTACGGCTACACCCTGGTGGCACCCCGGGCACACCTCGAACTGATCCACCGCGACCTCGACCTCGCCGCGTACCTGCGGCTGCAGGAGGTCGTCCACCGCGTTGCCCGGGCGCTCGCCACGGTGGTGCCCTGCGAGCGGATCTACGTGCTGAGCCTCGGCAGCCAGCAGGGCAACAGTCACGTCCACTGGCACGTCGCGCCGCTGCCGCCCGGTACGCCCTACCGCCAGCAGCAGTACCACGCGTTGATGGCGGAGAACGGAGTCATTCCCTGGGACCGCGGGCAGGCGGCGGCGCTCGGCGCACGGCTGCGCGCCGCCCTCGACGGCCACCTCTGATCGGCCGGCTCATGCGGTCCCGTCCGCGGCGGCGACCTGGACCATCGCACACTTGTCCACAGGAGGACGGCGTGGACATTGGCGGGCGTCGGAGGGCACGGCTACTGTCAGGGCCGTGCTCGAGGAGCTTCGCATCACCGGACTCGGGGTCATCGAGGACACCACCCTCCCGCTGACCCGGGGCATGAACGTCATCACCGGCGAGACAGGTGCCGGCAAGACCATGGTGGTCACCGGCCTGGGGCTGCTGTTCGGCGGCCGGGCCGACGCCGGACGGGTGCGGGCCGATCCAGGCCGGGCGGTCGTCGAGGGCCGGCTGCGGCTGACCGGACGCACCGCGGCGGCGGTCAGCGAGCGGGTCGCCGACGCCGGCGCCGAGCCCGACGACGACGGCAGCATCCTGCTGTCCCGCACGGTCACCGCGGAGGGTCGTTCGCGGGCGCACGTCGGCGGGCGCGCCGTCCCGGTCTCCGTGCTCGGCGAGGTCGGCGAGCAGGTGGTGGCCGTGCACGGCCAGTCCGACCAGCTTCGGCTGCTGCGGCCGGGGGAGCAGCGGGCCGCGCTCGACCGGTTCGCCGGCCCCGACCACGACAAGCTGCTGTCCGAGCTGCGCGAGCGGCACACGCAGTGGCGCGCGGTCGAGGACGACCTGGCCGACCGGCGCCGCAACGCGCGTGAGCGCAACCAGGAGGCCGACCTGCTCCGGCTGGGGCTGGACGAGATCACCAGGGTCGACCCGCAGCCGGGCGAGGACGAGGCGCTGCGCGAGGAGGCGCAGCGCCTGGAGCACGCCGAGGGCCTGCGCGCCGCGGCCCAGCTCGCGCACCAGGCGGTGGCCGGCTCGGCCGAGTCCGGCGACGAGGCGCCCGACGCGACGAGCCTGCTGGGGCTGGCACGGCGCACGCTGGAGGCACAGTCCACTGTGGACCGAATGCTCGGCGAGCTGGCGGTGCGGCTGGAGGAGGCCGCCACGCTGGTCGCCGACGTCTCGGTGGAGCTGGGCAGCTATCTCGACGCGCTGGACGCCGACCCGGCGCGGCTGCAGGAGGTCTACGAGCGGCGGGCCGCGCTGCGGGCGCTGACCCGCAAATACGCGGAGGACGTCGACGGGGTGATCGCCTGGGCTGACCACGCGCGCACCCGGCTGGGCGAGCTGGACACCTCCGACGGGCTGCTGGAGGAGCTGGACCGGGAGCGGCTTCGGCTGGCCGGCGAGGTCGCCGAGCTCGCCGCTTCGGTGTCCGCGGGCCGGCGCGAGGCGGCCGGCCGGTTCGCCGAGGCGGTGACCGTCGAGCTGGCCGGGCTGGCCATGCCGCACGCCCGCGTGGAGGTCGTGGTCTCGCCGCACCCGGCGGGGCGTGGCGAGCCGGCGCTGACCGTGGGCGGCACCGAGTGCGGCGTCGGGCCGGACGGCGCCGACGACATCGAACTGCGGCTGCTGGCCCACCCCGGAGCGCCGTCGCTGCCGCTGCAGAAGGGCGCGTCCGGCGGCGAGCTGTCCCGGGTCATGCTGGCGATCGAGGTGGTCTTCGCCGGCGCGGGCGGCCCGCCCACGCTGGTGTTCGACGAGGTCGACGCCGGCGTCGGCGGCCGGGCCGCGGTGGAGATCGGTCGGCGGCTGGCGCGGCTGGCCCGCGCGCACCAGGTGCTCGTGGTCACCCACCTGCCGCAGGTCGCCGCGTTCGCCGACCGGCACCTGGTGGTGGCCAAGGACACCGGCGGGGCGGTCACGACCAGCGGGGTGCGTGCCGTCGTGGACACCGAACGGGCCCGTGAGCTGGCCCGGATGCTCGCCGGACTGCCCGACTCCGACCTCGGCATCGCGCACGCCGAGGAGCTGCTCGCGGTGGCCGCCCGGGAGAAGCACGGCTGACGCGGAGCCGGCGGTCGACTGACGGCGACGCCTGCGGAGCCGTCACCAGGCGGCGTTTGACCGGTCTGACCATTACGCCAGGTCTGGATACGGAGCGTAACTAGAGCATGTCGGGGCGCTTTCCGTTTGGGCGCGTGCCAGGATAGGTCACGATGCGTTTACCTACCTTGCGCCGAGCCCGGAGCGCCGAACCGGGTGTGATCACCGGTACCGCGCGGCTCGACCGCCGGACCAAGCGGCTGGTCGGCCGGCTGCGGGCCGGTGACGTAGCGGTCATCGACCACGTCGACCTGGACCGGGTCGCCGCCGACTCACTGGTGGCCGTCGGCGTGTCGGCGGTACTCAACGTGAAGCCGTCGATCTCCGGCCGGTACCCGAACCTGGGGCCTGAGGTGCTTGTCCAGGCCGGCATTCCGCTGGTGGACGATCTCGGCGAGGAGCTGTTCGACCGGCTGCGTGAGGGCGAGACGGTCCGCGTCGAGGGCGGCACGGTCTATCGGGGCGAGGACGTCCTCGGGCAGGGCCGGCGGCAGGACGCCGAGTCGATCGGGCAGTCCATGGCCGAGGCCCGGGAGGGGCTGTCCGTCCAGCTCGAGGCGTTCGCCGCCAACACCATGGAGTACCTGAAGCAGGAGCGCGACCTGCTGCTGGACGGTGTCGGCGTTCCGGATATCGAGACCCGCATCGCCGGCCGCCATGTGCTGGTCGTCATCCGCGGCTACGACTACCAGGCCGACCTCGACGTCCTGCGCCCCTACATCCGTGAGTTCAAGCCGGTCCTCGTCGGCGTCGACGGCGGCGCGGACGCCTTGATCGAGGCGGGATACAACCCCGATATGATCATCGGCGACATGGACTCGGTGACGGACGACGCCCTGCGCTGCGGCGCGGAAGTGATCGTCCACGCCTACCCGGACGGCCGGGCACCGGGCCTGGCCCGGGTGCACCAGCTCGGGGTCGCCGCGCAGACCTTCGCCGCGGCGGCCACCAGCGAGGACCTGGCGCTGCTGCTGGCCGACGAGAAGGGCGCCTCGCTGATCGTCGCCGTCGGCACCCACTACACGCTCGTCGAGTTCCTCGACAAGGGCCGCGGCGGTGCGGCCTCCACCTTCCTGACCCGGCTCAAGGTGGGCGGGAAGCTGGTCGACGCCAAGGGCGTCAGCCGGCTGTACCGGCAGAACATCTCGCCGTCCTCCCTCCTGCTGCTGGTGCTGTCCGCCATCGCCGCGATGGCCTCCGCGCTGGCCGTGTCCACAGTGGGCAAGGCCTACCTCGGGCTGGCCGCCGAGTGGTGGGACAACTTCGTCTATTCCGTGCAGAGGCTCTTCTAGTGATCAATTTCAGGTACCACGTGGTCTCGCTGACCGCGGTCTTCCTCGCGCTGGCGATCGGGCTGGTCGTCGGTACCGCGGCACTGAACGGGCCTGCCGTCGACACTCTCAAGGACAAGGTCAGCTCGCTGACCAGCACCAACCAGCAGTACCGCGACCAGGTCAACCAGCTCGAGGCGGATGCCGGCAAGCAGGAGCAGTTCGCCAACGCCTCCGCGCCGATCCTGCTGCAGGACAAGCTGGCCGGCCGCCGCGTCCTCGTGGTGTCCATGGCCGGGGCCAGCCAGTACGTCGACGACACGGTGAAGATGCTCGCGCTGTCCGGGGCGAAGCTGACCGGGAAGATCGAGATCGAGGACCGGTTCACCGACCCGAGCTACAACGAGAACCTGCTGGACCTGGCGGGTACCACGGTGCCGGCGGGGCTGACCAATGTGCCGACCAACAGCGACGGCGTGGAGACGGCGAGCTACGTTCTCGCCTCCGTGCTGCTGGACGCCAACCCGCCCCTGCCGGCGGACAGCCTGCGCACGGTCGTCGCCGCCTACAAGGAGGCCGGGCTCATCGCGGTCACCGGGCAACCGACCGGTACCGCCGAGGCGATCATGTTGCTGGCCGCCCCGCCGTACACCGACCCGAAGGCCGACGCCCGCAACAAGAACGTCGTGACCATGGTCGGCCAGTTCGCGCGGCTGCGGCCGGAGGTCGTCGCGGCCAACGGCGCGGCCGGCAACAACAACGTGATCTCGGCGGTACGCGGCGACCCGACGCTGCAGAAGTCGGTGTCCACTGTGGACAATCTGGCCACGCCGCAGGGCCGGGTGGCCGTGGTGCTGGCGGTCAACGAACTGCTGCTGCTCAACCGGACCGGGCACTACGGTCTGGCCGGCGGGGCCAGCGCGATGCTGCCCAAACTCGCACCGTGAGCGCCCCATGACCAAGGCCGGGCGCGGGGGGCTGGTGCTGCGCGGGGTGCTGGCCGTCGCCGGTGGCGCCGCCGCCCGGGTCGCCCTGCGCGAGGTCCGCGCCTCGCCCCGGGCCGACGCCCTCGAGCGCACCAACTTCCGCGGCCGGCCGGTCACCCTGGCCGGCGGGCCGGCGCTTGCGGTCGCCGCCTCGGCCAGCGCCGCCGTCGGCGCGGCCCTCACCCGCGGGGCCGCGCTGCCCGGCGCCGCCGCGGCACTGGTCGCCGGGCTCGGCTCCGGCGCCGTCGGGCTCTACGACGACCTGGTCGGCGGGCGCCCCGGCCACCAGGCCAAGGGCTTCCGCGGCCATCTCAACGCGCTGCGGCACGGCCGGGTCACCACCGGGCTGCTCAAGGTCGCCGGGGTCGGCGCGGCCGGCCTGGCCGCCGCCGCGCTGCTGCCCAGCCGCCGGCCCGCCTCCCGGTCCGCGCTGCGGGCCGTGGACGTGCTGCTCGGCGCGGGCGTTGTCGCCGGTACCGCGAACCTGGTGAACCTGTTGGACCTGCGGCCGGGACGGGCCCTGAAGGCCGGCCTGCTGCTCGGCGCCCCGCTGGTGGCCGGTCCGGCCGGCGCGGTCGTCGCCGGTCCGGCCGGGGCGGCCGCGGCCCTGCTGCCCGACGACCTCGGCGAGCGGATCATGCTGGGCGACGCCGGCGCCAACGCCCTCGGCGCCCTGCTCGGCGTGGCGATGGCCGCGCGCACCGGCCCGGTGGGCCGCGCCGCACTGCTGGCCGCCATCGCGGGGCTGACCGCCGCCAGCGAGCGGGTCAGCTTCACCGAGGTCATCGCTCGCACTCCCGGGCTGCGCGAACTCGACGCGTTCGGCCGGCGCCCCGCCGGCGAGGCGGGGGGAGCCGGCCCGCACGGCCGGCCCTGACGTGGTGGCCACCACGCCGCCCGAGCCCGCCGCGGACGCGGCAGCGCCGGTACCGGCCGGTGGGCGCACGGCCACCGCGCAGATCGCCGGTGCCGCCGCGCTGATCGCGGTCCTCACGGTGGCCAGCCGGCTGGCCGGCTTCGCCCGGATCGTGGTGTTCAGCTGGGCCGTGGGCCAGACCGACCTCGGCGACGCCTACCAGGCGGCCAACACCATCCCCAACATCATCTTCGAGATCGTCGCGGGCGGTGCCCTGGCCGCCCTGGTCGTACCCCTGGTCGCCGGCCCGCTCGCCCGGGGCGACCGGGCGGCCGTCGGCGCGACGGCCTCGGCCCTGCTGAGCTGGGTGCTGGCGCTGCTGATCCCGCTCGCCGCCCTCGTCGCCCTGGCCGCCCACCCGATCATGTGGCTGCTGCTGGGGCGGTCCAGCCCCGAGGTGGTGGACTCGGGCGCCCGGATGCTGCGGGTGTTCGCTCCGCAGATCCCGCTCTACGGCATCGGGATCGTGCTGACCGGCGTGCTGCAGGCGCACCGCCGGTTCGCCTGGCCGGTACTGGCGCCGCTGCTGTCCAGCCTGGTGGTGATCGGGACCTACCTGACCTTCGCGGCCGCCCAGCCGCGCGGCGTGGACCTGCCGGACGTCGGCCGGGGGGCGGAGCTGATCCTGGCGGTGGGCACCACGCTGGGCGTGGTCGTGCTGTCGCTGTGCCTGGTGCCGCCGGTACGCCGGCTGCGGCTGCCCTGGCGACCCACGCTGCGCTTCGCGCCCGAGGCGGGCCGGGCCGTGCGCGGGCTGGCCGCGGTCGGCGCGGTCACGGTCGGCGCCCAGCAGTTGAGCCTGGCGCTGACCATCGCGCTGGTGGGCTGGGGCACCGCCGCCGGTTCCCTGGTGCTGTTCACCCAGGCCCAGACGCTGTACCTGCTGCCCTGGGCGGTCCTGGCGGTACCGGTGGCCACGTCCGTGTACCCGGTGCTGTCCACCAGCCACGTCACCGGCGACCAGGACCGGTACCGGCGGACCCTGGCCGGCGCCACGCGCAGCGTCCTGCTGCTGTCCGGGCTCGGTGCGGCCGGGCTCGCGGCCCTGGCGTGGCCGGTCGCCTGGCTGCTGTCGCATGTGACCAGCGGGCACCCGGACGTTCCCCGGCTGGCCGCCGCGATCATCGGCTTCGCGCCCGGGCTGCTCGGGTACGGGCTGTTCGCGCTGCACTCGCGGGCGCTCTACGCCCGGGGCGAGAACCGGCGGGCGGCGTGGGCGGCGCTGGCCGGCTGGGGAGCCGTCGCGCTCGCCTCGGTCGTGCTCGCCCTGGCCCTGCCGTCCGGCGCCCGGGTACCGGCGATGACCGCGGCCAACTCGGTCGGGATGCTGGTGCTCGGCGCGGTACTGGTCGCGATGGTGGGCCGGCGGGCGGGTGCCGGTGCGCTGGCCGGGGTCGGCCGGGCCGCGGTGACCGCGGTACTGGCGGGGCTGGTCGGTGCGGTGGCGGGCACGCTGGTCCGGCTCCCGCTCGGTACCCCGGATTGGCCGCGGGTGGCGCTGGCCGGCATCCTGTCAGGTAGCGTCGCCGCGGTCGCGTTCGTCGGCGTTGTGCTGCTGCTCGACCGCCGGGACGCCGGTCCCATGCTGGCACGGGTGCGCGGCCGCCTGCCCGCCGCCGCGCTCGGGGCCCGAAGGCGCGCGACGGGCGAAACGGACGGGAGGGACGGATGACGTTGCGGGTCGCCCTGGTCCTCGCCGCGAGCACCGGAGGCATCGGACGGCACGTCGCCTCGCTCGCCGCCGGCCTGAGCGCGCGCGGGATGCAAGTGACCGTGTGCTGCCCGGCCGCGACCGGATCGCGGTTCGACTTCGAAGGGGCGGGCGCCGGCGACGCTGGCGGAGCCGGCGTCAGGCAGCGCACCGAGGTGCGGCCGGTGGAGATCCCGGCCCGCCCGGGCCCGCGCGACTGGTCCGTGGTTGCCACCCTGCGGCGGGCGCTGCGCGGCGTGGACGTCGTGCACGCGCACGGGCTGCGCGCCGGCCTGGTCGCCGGGTTCGCCCGCCCGGCCGGGGTACCGCTCGTGGTCACCTGGCACAACCCGGTGCCGCGCGGACTGCTCGCGGGGCTCGCCGGGCGGCGGGTCGCCCGCTCCGCCGACCTGACCCTGGGCGCCTCGGCCGACCTCGTCGCGCAGGCCGCCGCGCTGGGCGGCCGGGACGTGCGGCCGGGTCCGGTGGGCGCGCCGGCACGTGGGACACCGACCCGGGACCGGGCCGCCGTCCGCGCCGAGATCGGGGTACCCGACGGGGCGCCGCTGCTGCTGTCGGTCGGCCGCCTGGAGCCCCAGAAGGACTACCACCTGCTGGTCGACGCCGCCGCCCGGTGGCGCTCCCGGCCGGTGCCGCCGGTGGTGGCCATCGCCGGCATCGGGCCGGACTACCTGCGGCTGACCGCGCACATCTCGGCCGCCCGGGCCAGGGTGCTGCTGCTGGGTCAGCGGGAGGACGTCGCCGACCTGCTGGGCGCGGCCGACGTCGCCGTGGTGACCAGCCGGTGGGAGGCCCGGCAACTGTTCGCCCAGGAGGCGCTGCGGGCGGGGGTACCGGTGGTGGCGACGGCCGTCGGCGGCCTGCCCGAACTGGTCGGCGACGCGGCCCTGCTGGTACCGGCGGGGGACCTCGACGCGCTCCAGGCCTCGGTCGACCGGCTGCTGGACGACCCGGCCGTGCGCCAGCGGTACGCGCAGGCCGGTCCGGTCCGGGCCGCCGGCTGGCCGACCGAGGAGCAGACCGTCGACCAGGTCGCCGCGGTCTACGCCGAACTGACCGGGGTACCGGTGGCCTGATGCGCCGCGCCTCCGTCGTCCCGTACCTGATCGCCGCGGCGATCGCGCTGACCAGCATCCTCGGCGTGGTGGCCCGGCCGGCCACCGGGTCGCCGAGCGAGCGGGTCTCCTATGTGGTGGTGGCCGGGGTGGCCGGACTGCGCTGGGACGACGTGAACCCGACCGACACCCCGAACCTGTGGCGGCTGGCCAGGGAGGGCTCGATCGGCGCGCTGTCGGTGCGCTCGGCGGCCTCGCCGACCTGCCCGGCCGACGGTTGGCTGACCCTCGGCGCGGGCAACTACGCCCGGCGCAGTGACCCCGAGCAGCCCGCGCCGCAGGGGGAGGAGTGCCCGCCGACGTCGGTCGCCATCCAGCGCCCCGACTCGCAGGGCGCCAGCCTCCCCGACCAGGAGACCAGCGTCGCCGACTGGAACCCGGACCCCCGCACCCAGCCGGGCGCGCTGGCCGAGTCGGTGCGCTGCACGGTGGCGGTGGGTCCGGGGGCGGCGGTCGCGGCGGCCCGGCCGTACGGGCGGGTCGACCGGTACGAGCCGACGCTTCCGGCCGACGCGCGGCCGCTGCTGTCCGCCTGCGTACTGTCCATTGTGGACCTCGGTACCGTCGACGGCGACGATCCGGCCGTACGCCGGGCGGACGCCCAGGCCGTCGACCGGCAACTGGCCAGGCTCGAGGCCGCCCGACCGGCCTCCTCCCTGCTGTTGGTGGCCGGGCTGTCCGACACCGACCGCACCTCCCGGCTGCACGTCGCGATCGCCGACGGACCCGGGTACCGGGGCGGCTGGCTCACCTCCTCCAGCACCGGCCGGCGCGGGTACCTGCAGCTGACGGACCTGGCCCCGACGGCGCTGAACGCGCTGGGCAAGTCGGCTCCGGCCAAGCTGTTCGCGGGCGCGCCGGCCGACAGCGTGCCGGGCCGGCCGACCGACGTCGAGGTGGCCGTCGCGCACTTCTCCGACGCCGACCGGGAGTCCCGCGAGCAACACCGGGTGGCCGGCTGGTTCTTCACCACGTTGGCCCTGTTCGAGCTGGCACTGTTCGCCGGCGCGGTGCCCCTGCTGCGCCGCGCCCGCCGCCCGGAGCACCCCGGGCCGCCGGTGCGCAGCGGCCGGCGCGCCCGGCTGGTGACCGGCATCGAGGTGCTGCTGGTGGCCGCGTCGGTGACCGTGCCGGGCGCGCTGATCGCCGACGCCGTGCCGTGGTGGCGCAGCCAGGCGCCCGGCCCGCTGTTCGGCGCCGTCACCCTGGGCGTGGTCGCCGCGCTGACCGCGATCGTGGTGCTCGGACCCTGGCGGCGCGGCCCGCTCGGCCCGATCGGCGCGGTGGGCGGCCTGGCCGCCGGCATCGTGGGGGTGGACGTGCTGACCGGCGCCCGGCTGCAGCTCAACGGCGTGGCGGGCTACTCGGCGGTGGAGGGCGGCCGGTACGCGGGGCTGGGCACCATCGGGCTCGGCCTGTTCATCGCCGGAGTCCTGCTCGTGGCCGGCTGGCTGGGGCAGCGGCTGACCCGGC
>Ga0081540_1003460_pt1 | contig 12462 bp, 11 predicted proteins | sample TabmetS2T1R1_FD_71024 | JGI IMG/M metagenome (GOLD analysis project Ga0081540, IMG submission 71024) | Tabebuia heterophylla rhizosphere microbial communities from the University of Puerto Rico - S2T1R1 | ecosystem: Host-associated > Plants > Roots > Rhizosphere ...
TTTTGTCCGCGCTGGAACGACTCCCGCGCCCGGGAGTCATCCCGGCAGCCGGTTATCCCCCCTGCCCCATTGACCGGCTACAGAGGGCGCGACCGTGGTGATGCCGGTCGCGCCCTTCTTTTTGGCTTTCCCCTGTGCCGTCCGGTCACCTGCCAGCGCGTGCGATTGTCCGTCGGGAACAACTCGGTCACCCGCGACGCGCACCCACTCAGACAGCACGGTTCGGTTTGGACGCCTCGTACACCCCCGGGGTGAAGGCGGTCAGACGCGGCAGCATTGTCAATCGGCCACGGGTGCCGCAACATCCATCGCCACCGTGTGCGGGAGCTCCTTATGAGACGTATCCGCATCATCCATACGACTGAATACTTTTACAATCAGCCCGTCACATTCGGCACCCACCGCGCCATGATGCGGCCGCGCGAGGGGCACGACGTCCATATTGTGAGAGGGGCGGTCGATATCGAGCCGCGAGCGGAAGTGCGCTGGCTGCGCGACAATTACGACAACGCCATCGCAGTCCTGACCTTCCTGGAATCATCCGACAGGCTCAGAATCGCAAGCGAGGTCGACGTCGACCTCTACCACGACGACCCCATCGAGTGGCGCATCGCGCCGTTCGCCAGTTCTTTTCCGTTTCAGTATCCGCCGGAGGAACACATCGAGCTGATGGTGTATCGCCTTCCGAGCTATCTTTACGACGCGACGGCCCTGCTCGGATGGCTGCACGACCTCTACAAACCCGGCCAGTTGATCGGCACGCTGGACCTGTTGAACAATCTGAACACTCACATCCACCGATCATTCAAGTACATCTCCCGCGAGACTCTCGGGGTTCAATCGCCGAACGATACACTTCGGCTTGGCAGCGGGACCTGTCGCGACTTCGCGGTGTTCATGATGGAAGCCGCGCGCTATTGGGGGTTTGGGGCGAGATTCGTCACCGGCTACATCCAGATGGCCGAGGGACAGCATGGCGCCACGCACGCCTGGACCGAAATCTATATCCCGGGCGAGGGATGGCGCGGCTATGATCCCACCAACAACAAGATCGTCGGCAGTGAACACATACCGGTCGCCGTGACGCGCGAGCAGGAAAAGGCGTCTCCGCTTTCCGGCACATGGGAAGGCCCGGCGGACGCGTTCGACCGAATGAACGTGTCGGTGCAGGTCGTACCCGTACCGGCGTCATCGTGATCTTTGGGGCGACTGATTTGGAAAAGCCCACTCAAGACGTCAAGCGCCTCGCGGGTACCGCCAGATCCGAGGGCGCGCCACGAAGCACCCTGGCGACAGCGCTGATCCTGCTGGGCGTTGCCGTCGGCCTTTTCCTCGTATGGGAAACCAGCTCCAGCCTTCTGATCATCTTCGCGGGTGTTTTGTTTGCCTCCTTTCTTGACGCCTGTGCCCGGGCGCTCGGTTCATTGATCCCCGTCAACCGCGTGTGGCGGCTGACGATGGTCGTGCTGATCCTGACGGTTCTCCTGGTGCTGGGCATCGTCTGGGGAGCGGGGAAGATTCCGGAGCAGGCACGCATCCTGATACGGGTCATGGACGCGCAGATCGACGTCCTGCAACAGCGCCTGCTGCCGCTTGGCATCGACCTTTTCGGCCCCGATGGCGGCCGGGATTTCTCCCGCTGGTTTCCCGACCTCAACAAGTTGTTCGGTCATGCCCAGACGGCGGTTGGAACGACTTCCGGCATTCTGGCCAATGCGCTGGTCATCCTGTTTCTGGGCCTGCTTTTCTCGTTCGACCCGCAAACCTATCGCGAAGGCGTGTTGCTGCTGGTCAAGCCGGCATCGCGGGATCGCGTGCGTTCCGTGCTGGATGAAATGGGCAGCGCGCTGCGGCTGTGGCTTGTCGGTCAGTTGATCCGGGTCGTGCTGATGGCCGCGTGCGTCTGGCTTGCCCTGTATCTATTGGGACTTCCGGGCGCATTCCTGCTCGGTGTGCAGGCCGGCATCTCGAACTTCGTTCCATATCTCGGGCCGATCCTCGCCGGAGTTCCGGTCGGGCTGGTGGCCATGCCTCTCGGCACATCGATGCTGATCTGGGCGGTCGGGATCTATGCCGTCATACAATCCATCGAGGGATATGTGATCGGCCCGATCATTCTGCGTCACGCGGTCGAACTGCCTCCGGCATGGACGCTGATCGCCATTGTCCTGTTCGGCTCCTTGTTCGGCGTGCTGGGCATCGCCCTGTCGATGCCGCTGCTGGCGGTCGGACGCGTTGCCTTCCTGCGGTTTTACGTCGAGGATTGGCTGGGCGACAAACCGGACTAAAGCGCGATGAGGTTAGGATGAATCGTCATCGCGCTTTAGGTTGTTGTTTGAGCATGATCTTGTCGGAAAACCGCTTCACACTTTTCCGGATCATGCTCTGCGGCTCGTAATTTTCAAGGCGTAACGGACGTTGGTCGATGCTGCCGGAGCAGTTGATCCGAAGCTCCCCAACGTCCGCACCAGCTTTCGCGAGCCGCCGCCTGTTCGGGTCGGTGAGGCTCACGCCTGAGAGAGGGCATTGAGCTTCGAACGAAGCTCGTCGATCGTTGGCTTGGCTACGGTACCAACACCGGGGGTACCGAGGACCTTGTCGCACATTTCATTGATGGCCGGCATTGACGCAGCTACCAGCTTTGCCAGCGCACTCCTGGTTTCCGGGGGAAGCCGGTTCGCAAGGGTTCCGATCTCACCAAACTGCGTCGTCGCCTCTTTGAGTTTCGGCAAAGCCGACTGTGCGCTCGCGGCATCGGTGATGCCGGGAAGAACCGACTTCAGGCTATCGACGGATGTATTGATCCGATTGGTCAGATTGCCAATGGTGATGTCCGAGGGAGCCACGCCCACGGTCGCCATTGGCGGATTGGCGGCCGAACGGGGTAATTCGGCGACGGTATCTCTCGATGAGCCCAGCACATACCAGGCGAGACCGCCCAGGACGACGGCGCCGAGCACCCAGTAAGCCCAGGGCATCCCCGATATGCCCGTGCTCGCGTAGCCTGCCTGTGCAGCGCTGGCGACCCGGCCGCCGGCAGCGGCTGCGCCGCTTCGCAAGCCTTGCTCCGCGTCGATAAGCCCGCTGGCGGTTAGCCGATCGGCAAGACCAGCCGGAATCGCCGACGTGATCTGCTGCCTTTGCGAGGAGAGCAGCGATACCAGCCCGCCCGTGTCGAGGCCGGCGCTACGCGCATGCTGGCCCAGGGCGCCAAGAACCATCGGACCTGCAATGCTCAGCAACGTCTTGCCGGTGCCTTTGCTCGTGCCCGAAAACTCTCCGATCGCCTGGGACATCGTGTCCAGTGCGCCGCCGCCAAACAGACCTGACAGCATGCTCGATCCGGCGCTCACCGAAGCGTCCGCGCCCGAACCGCGCGCAAGATTCGCAAGAACGCTGTCGAGGGAGCCGGATTGCTGTTGCGTCAAGGCGTTCGCGAACTGGCTTGCCCCGGTGGGGGTGGATGCAACATCGGAAAAACTTGCCAGCAGCGAAGGGACCGCCGCGGATATCAACTTTTGTACGAGCGCCCGGTCAAGGCCGAGAGCCGTGGCGATTTTCGTCACCATGTCGGGCGTCAGCTGCTGAAGTACAAGTTGAACGAGATTGGTAGCCATGGCGTGTCTCCTCTGACAATTTTGGGTACCGTTGTCGCCCCCCGCTCAAAAGCCTTTCAAAAGCCTTTCAAAAGCCCTGGGTCGAGGTGTCCGGCTTCGACAATTCCCTGGCCGTCTCCACGATCATGTCGATCCGACGCTGCAACTTCTGTTTCAGGTCGGGAATGTTCACCTTGTCCGTAACGCGATAGGCGTTACCAACGCGCTCGATATATCCGTTCTTCACCATTTCCTGCAGGCGCCGAAGTACGACCGCCCGCGGAATCTTCAATGCGTCCGCGATATTGGTAGCGCGTGCCGGCGAGCACATGACGGTACGCAGAAAAACGTAGATGCCGATCGCCCGACATGTCGCGCTGTCGCCGTGAGCACCGAATGCCGCGCCGTAGTCATCGTTGAGACTTTGGATCAAGCCGATATAGAGGCGGCATAGAAGCATTCTCTCGCGCCCAAGCCCGATGCGCTGCGGCGGCTTGGTTGCTTCCACCAGAACGAAATCGGAGTGCGAATGAAGCCGATTGATGGCTTCGTTCCGAACCTCCGATCGCGACTGGCCATGATCTGCATAATGGGCCATTGACGCTACTCCTGCGCAGGGCGGTTACATCGTGGAGGCGTTAGACGGATCGATCAGCTCGCCAGCTTGAGCGCGCTCGAAATCTCGCTCAGAGATGCTTTCTCGGCCTCACTTACCGCAACGCCGCCGATGCCCAGGAAGCCGCCTTCGGTTGACGCCTCCGCAACGGCCTGGCCAATCTGTCGCAACCAGGTCTTGAAAGCCGGTGCGTCACCTGGCGCCTTCGTGTCGAGCACCATCTCGGTCTTGCCCAGCATCTCAATGCACGCGGCCTTGATCTCGGCGGGCTTCTTGCCGGCCAACGCCTGACGCAGCCGGCTGCTCGATTTGCTCCGTCCCTCGCTCGTGGCGAGCTCATCGACGACGGCTTTGACGAGCGGGTTCGCGGCCGAATCCATCTTCGTCTTTGCGAGCAGCTTTCCGCTCGCGAAACTCTCCTGGAGCAAGCCCAAGAGTCCGCTCGGCTCAGCCGCGGTAACCGCAAGGCCTGTTGCCATTACGCTCTCCAGCAGGGTCTGCCATTCGTCCGGGGTGAAGGCTGATTTGTCGGTCATGGGAGTATTCCTTTCCACTTGCGAGCGCCGATCGGCGGTGAATCACAGCGTTTTCAGGATACTGACGACGTCCCTCTTCTTGAGAGCATTGCCACACTCCACAGAGTTGGCGCGGTCTGTTCTTTTCCAGGCAAATCGTTCAGGTAGAAAACCAGTCAGCCAACCTGACCAAGCTCGCGGCGGTCGTTCATCCGCAGTGCAGGCGAGCGGCATGCAAGACAACGGCGCACTTGCTGTTGTTGACCTATGTCAAGGCAGTCAACCAAGCCGTCGCGCCGCGAACGCAGCGAGAATGCATGAGAGATGGATTCGCGGCATGTGTCGCTCCAGCGGCGCGCACAGAAAAAGGCCCCGGACGATGCCGGGGCCTTATCAGTTTGGGAGCAGTCCGGGAGTAATCAGTAGCGATATGTCGCCGGGGGGCCACCCCAGTTAAAGCGATAGTTGATGCGCGCCGTCACCATATCGACGTCCTGACGGATCGAGTCGGTGCGGAATACGGCACCAGCCGGGATGTTGGCCAAGACCCCTGCCGACGTGAAAGTGACGTCGCGGTGACCCATGAAGAGATGATCGTACTCGAGCGCCACTGACCAGTTCGGCGCAAATCCAAACTCGATGCCGGTTCCGACGACACCGCCCCAGCGCGTTTCACTGACGGAGTCGAACAGCACGCCCGTCGCGGTCACGGTTCCGCGGTAATGATCGTCGGTCACGGCCGCGCCGCCCTTCACGTACCAAAGAACATTGTTCCAGGCATAGCCGACCTGGGCCGTGAAGAGGCCGATGGCTTCAATCTTGGAATTGTTGGTCCAGTTAGTGGTGAAAAGACTGACATTGGATGAGGTCAAATCGGCCCAGTCACCTTGCGCCTCCAGACCAAACACCCACTGAGCGCCCTGCCAGCGGTATCCAATCTGCCCGCCGACCACGCCACCGCTGGCATCGTGGCAACCTTCGCGGATCGAGGCTCTCGGTATCTGGAAGTTCGTAAGATCCCAGCATTTGTCGCTCCAGGCACCGCCGCCATTGGCGCCGATGTAGAAGCCGCTCCAATTATAGATCACCGGCAACGGCGCAGGTGGCGGCGCCTTGACGGCCATGTCTGCGGCTGAGGCGGTTCCGGCCGCGCCGAACAGCGCCAGACCAGCGATGCCCACCCAAATTTTCTTCATTGAAAGTCCTCCCAACAAGTCCCCAAACTCGCTGCGAATCTTACCGTTTGATGCAGCCGAACGCTGTACCTCGATAGCAACATCCGGATTTTCAACTATGGCGCGAAGGTGGCGCTAAGCACCATTCCCCGCATTGCGCGCTCAGAACGAGCCGACCGCAGAGCCCAGCGCGATCACGGCAATCAGCGCAATGACCGGGCCGACGATGGCGACCATGACGATGTCGCGATAGCTTTCGCGGTGCTTCGATCCGCACACCGCAAGCAGTGTGACGACTGCACCGTTGTGCGGCAGGCTGTCGAGCGTGCCGGCGCCGATCACCGCCACCCGATGCATCAGACCTGGATCAAGGCCCGTCTGCATGTAGGTCGGTCCCAAGGCGTCGAGCGCGATGGTCAGTCCGCCTGATGCCGAACCGGTCAGCGCGGCCAGAATATTGGTCGCCACGGCGAGCGATACCAGCGGGCCGCCCTCGATGCCGAGCACCCAGGCCTTCACAGCTTCGAAGGCCGGCAGCGAGGCCACCACCGCTCCGAAACCGACGAGGCTGGCAACACTGATGATCGGCAGCACCGCCGCGTTGGCGCCGGCGTCCATGGTCTCGCGCAGCGTGGGCAGGCGGCTGAAATTTGTCGCGACCAGCACCGCGATCGCGACCGCGAGCGCGACGATGACCGACCAGACGCCACCGACCGCAGAGAGCGTGGTCGAGCCCCACTGCGGCTCGGCAAGGAAGGCGGCGTTGATCCTCGGCAGAACGAGGAACGACATGATCAAATTGACCACGACGACGGTGACGAGCGGAAGCGCGGCGAGCGCAAACGGCGGCGGCGCGGCAGCATGCGCGCCCTTGGTGATCTCCCCGGGATCGAACTCGCGTGCCGTGGTGGCGCGCTCGCGCACGATGGCGTCGGCGGCTGCGGGCGCCGGATTGGTCGGATCGGTGTAGTCGTAGGCCTCGCCGGCGCGCCGTGCCCTGCCTTCCGCCAGCGCCAGCCACCACAGGCCAAATCCGAGCATGATTGCAGAGGCCATCAGGCCGAGGCCGGGAGCGGCGAACGGATTGGTACCGAAGAACGGCATCGGGATCGCGTTCTGTATCGCCGGCGTGCCGGGCATCGCCGACATCGTGAAGGTCGAAGTGCCCAGTGCAATCGCGGCGGGCATCATCCGGTGCGGGATGTTCGCAGCCTTGAAAAGCGCATGGCCCATCGGCGCCAGCACGAAGAAGGCCACGAACAGGCTGACGCCGCCATAGGTGACGAAAGCTCCCGCCAGCACGATGGCGAGCATGGCGCGCCTGGTGCCGAGCCGCGCGGTCAGATATCCAGCGATGGCTTCCACCGATCCGCTGGCCTCCATCAGCTTTCCAAACAGCGCGCCGAGGAGAAAGATCGGGAAGAACTGCGCGACAAAGCCGGCCGCATTGCTCATGAACGTTTGCGTCCAGTTCGCCAGCACCGGCTGGCCGGCCAGCAGCGCGGCAATCAGGGCGCACAGCGGCGCGAGCAGGAGAATGCTCCAGCCCCGATAGGCAAGCCAGACCAAAAGGCCCAGACCAATCAGAATTCCGACGACACTCATCATGCCTCATCGCCGTGAAAGCAGCATCTGCAGCCGTCAGCACTCCTGCAGCAACACATCGAGATCGGTACTCGACTTGCTGCCGACATCCGCGCCGTGAAGGCCAAGAAACTCTTCGGCACTCTTGCGGCCCTCCGCCTTCAGCAGCGCAAGAAATTCCCACTCGGCGTTCAACTTCGACGAGGCGCCGAACTCGGCGAGGCGATCGCTCATGATGCGGTGGGTTCGCATGCGCGCCCAGCGCGCGCCCTCGCCACCGCCGGGATCGGCGGCCTGGCGCAGCAGCGCTATCATGCGCAGCTCCTTCATCAGCGGCGCGTTGAAGGAAATCTCGTTGAGACGGTCGAGGATATCGCCGGCTTTGCGCAGTTTGTCGCGGCGCTCCCGCGGATTGATCTGAACAATGATGGTGTCGAAGGCGTCGCTCTCGCGGACGAGAGGGGTGATGGTGGGATTGCCGGCAAAGCCGCCATCCCAGTAGGGCTCACCATCGATCTCGACCGCCCGGAACATGGTGGGAAGGCAGGCCGAGGCCAGCAGCACATCGGGCGTGATCTGGCCGTTGCGGAAGATCCTTCCGCGGCCGGTGTGCACGTTGGTGGCCGTAATGAACAGCTTGATCGGCGATGTTGCGAGGCGCTCGAAATCGATGCTCTCCGCCAGCACCTGGCGAAGCGGATTGAAGCCGGTCGGGTTGAGATCGTATGGCGAGAAGATGCGCGACAGCATATCCATGGCGAGGTACGCCGGCGACGTGTCGAGGGTCCAGCGGCCCATCATCCGCTCCAGGGGAGAGCGCTGCAGGGGACTGAAAGCGGCGGCCCGTGACACGCGCCGCCAATAGGCATCAAGCGCCGCCCGCGCACCGGCGGCGCCGTCGCGCGACCAGCCATCCACCAGCACCGCCGCATTCATGGCGCCGGCCGACGTGCCGGAGATCGCCTCGATCTTGATCCACCGTTCTTCGAGCAGGCGGTCGAGAACGCCCCAGGTGAACGCCCCGTGCGAGCCGCCGCCTTGCAAGGCGAGATCGATGGGAACCGGCTCGCGCTGCGTTGCCGCTGCTTGCACATCCGTGGAACTCATCCTGGAACAACTCCGCTGGACGTTGTCTGCGGCCGCCGGCCTCAATTCTCGTTCTTGTAGATCTTGCCGTCCTTCATGATGACCTTGAAATTTTTGGCAGGGTCAGCGATCAGGTTGATGTTCTCCAGCGGGTTGCCGTCGACCAGCAGCAGATCGGCAAGTGCGCCCTGCTCCACGACGCCGAGCTTGCCCGGATATGGATTGCGCTTGCCGGACAGTGCGAGCAGTTCGGCGTTGGTGCCGGTCGCCATCGCCAGCGCTTCGGCCGGCGTGTACCAGCGGGTGAGCGAAGCCAGGATGGCTCCCTGTTGCTGCGCGAGCGCCCGGGAGAACAGGACGTCGGTGCCCCACGCGGTCTTGATCTTGTACTTCTTCGCCAGCTCGTAGGTCCGGACTATGCCGGGCCAGACCTCATCCGCCTTGGCTCGCTGGACTGTGCCTACAGGAAATCCCAGTCTCAAATCCTCCGGAAGCGGCTGCGTGCTCAACCACACACCCTTGTCAGCAATCAGCTTGGCGGTTGCCTCGTCCATCAGGAAGCCGTGCTCGATGCATTTCACACCGGCGCTGATGCTCCGCTGTATCGCCGCCGGCGTAAACGCATGCACGGTGACGTAAGTCCCCCAATTCTCGGCCGCTTCGACAGCAGCCCGGAGTTCCGGCTCGGTGAAAGTCGACACATCGATCGGGCTGAACGGCGAGGAAACACCGCCACCGGCCGTCAGTTTGATCTGGGAGGCGCCCTGCATGAGTTGCTCGCGCACGCGAACGCGAACCTCGTCGGGGCTGTCGGCGACCATGCTGCCGCCAACCTGCTCCATGCGGCTGAGCATACCGCCGATCGTTCGCGGCAGATCGGTCAACTGGCGAAAATCCCCGTGCCCGCTCGTGACAGTGATCACGGCGCCAGACGGATAGATGCGCGGGCCCTTGACGATTCCTTCATCAATGGCCTGCTTGAGACCAAACGCCGGCCCGCCTACGTCGCGAACGGTGGTGAAGCCGCGCATCAGAGTATCTGTGGCTTCGTCGCCAGCAATGAGATTGTTGTATCCGACGTCACCCATCGACTGGACGGGATTGGGCCGGATCAGCATTGCGTGCCAATGGTTGTCGATCAGGCCCGGCATCAGCGTCCGCCCGTTGCCGGCGATCACCGTGACGCCCGGCTCGGCCGTGATCGGCGTTGCCGCGATGCGCTCGATGATGTTGCCCTTGACCAGCACATTTGATGGCGCCGAAAGCGAAGTCCCCTTGCCGTCGAAGATGCGAACATTTTGAAACAAAGTAGCGCGGGAAGCGGTCTGGGGATTGCCTTGCGCATGGGCCGCAGACGCCAAGACTAGAGCAAGAAGCGGAAGGGCCGTACGGAAGACGGATACGCAGAACATGCAGATGTCTCCGGATAGAGATTCAGAAGGCTGCATAGAGGACATCCGTGACAGTATCGAGTTGGGCAGCACGCCTCAAGGGTTGTATCGCGGGAGGCAGGACAGCCATGCGCGACCTCGTGGCCGGCCGCGCCTGCGAAGCTTGGCACCGCCGTCTCCCAAAACAAGAATTGTCGATTTATGCGGAGCGATGAATCGGCCGGCGCATTTCAAAAAGGCGAAGGATCGCGAAACCACCGGCTGCCGCAGCAAGATGCTTGAGCGTATGACCGCTCACCAGATGCCCAAACGAAAAGACTTTCGCGTCATAGTATTCCAGCAACTTGGCCAGCGCATAGAACGCTACAGCGCTGAACCAATAGACCGCGCCGGTATATCTTGGCGGGAAAAGCTGGAGAATCAGGATCAACGAAACAAAGGGAAAAAACTGCGCCCAGGCATAAAGCCGCAAATCATCGGTCCAGCGCCACAGCAGAAGACTGAAAATGCCAATCGCCAGCATCGGCCGCAACAGCATCGCACCAGCCCTTGCATCGACGCGCTCTTCAACCACAGCGGCAAGGATCGCCGCGAAGCAAAGCGTCATCGGCAAGCGATCCCAAAACAGTGTGCTGTCGTTCGGATCGAGGTGATAGTACGATGAACCAAAGCCGGTCAAAAACAGTCCCGCAAACAATACGGTCGTCGTTGCATCGCGGTGAAACTTCCACAGGCCAATCGCGCCGACCGCGACAAACGGCAAATTCGAGACGACGTTCCAGAAGTTCGGTATGCCGAACAGTTCGCGCTGGTCCGCAAACTGATGATAGGTCTGGTCCTGCAACAGCGGCGGAAGCGGCAACAATGCAACGAGCGTCATGATCATCAGACCATACAGGCTCAGTACGGGCCGCTCTCGCAACGTATCAACAATTGCCATTTGGCGAGCCGCCATTGGCGGTAGTCCGCAGCTATCGGAAGCCGGACGCGTCCGCGAAATGTTGCGCAGGCATTAAATCTATCAGAGCGGGCTTAACAGGTGAAGCCCGCTCCGTGTACGTTCGCTTGATACCATGGCCGGCTTGCCAGCGGCGACGTAGCGCCCCGGCGATCAACCTGACGAAAGAAATGTCGATGAGCGCGGTTATCGGATTTCTGGCTCGATCTGTCCGCTGGCTCAGTACGATCATTTTCTTTCTGGTAAAGGCCTTGCTCATCACGTGGGCCACACTGGCCATCTATTATTCCAACCTGCCCTCGGCCTCGGTGCGCATTGGGCTGGCGGCAGCCTTCGCGCTGTTTGCGGTCTGGGCGTTGTGGTTTTCGCGCCGGCGGAGCATGTCCGCGATAGCGGCGGTGCTGTTTCTTTGCGTGGTCGGATGGTGGTGGCTCGCCATCCCTCCTTCGCACGATCGCAACTGGCGCCCGGAAGTCGCGGTCATGCCGCGCGCGACCATCGACGGCGACCGCGTCCGCCTCACCGGCGTCCGCAATTTCGACTATCGCTCGCGCGAAGATTTCACGGTGCGCTACGAGGAGCGCGAAGTGCAGCTGTCGCACCTGAAGAGCATCGATTTCTATATTTCCTATTTCCTCGAGGGTCCGGTCGGGCACACATTCGTCAGCTTCATTTTTGACAATGCACCCCCGCTGAGCATCTCGATCGAGACACGGCCGGAAGTCGGCGAAGGCTTTGCGCCCGTCGCTTCCATGTTCAAGCAGTTCGAGCTGATTTACGTGGTCGGCAGCGAGCGCGACATCGTCGGCGTACGAACCAACCATCGCGGCGAGCCAACGTATCTCTATCGCCTCAACTCTTCCGCGGATGATGCGCGCCGCCTCCTGCTCGTCTATCTGGCGCGGATCAATGAACTGGCCGACCGCCCCGAATTCTATCATCTGCTGACCAACAGCTGCACAATCAATATCATCCGCTACGCAAACGCCGCCGGCCGGCAGGGCAGCTTCGACATTCGCCATCTCCTCAACGGCCTGATCGACAGCTACCTGTATCATTCGGGCAGAATAAACACGGATCTTCCGTTCGACGAGCTGCGGCGGCGCTCCCTGATCAATGAGGCGGCGCAGGCGGCCGATGCCGCACCCGATTTCCCGGAGCGCATCAGGGCGGCCTTGCCACCTCGCTGATCAACTCTCTTTCCGGCTTGACCAGAACGCCATGCCGACGCCGATCGCGAAGACGGCAGCCAATATGATGAAGAGCATTGATTGCTTGATCCATGAGACCGCCGGCACGGCGAGCGCCAGGACAAGCCCCAGGAAGCACAGTTCAATCGATGCAAGGTTGAGCCCGGCCAAAAACGAGCCGAGCGCCAGCAGCATCAGCAAGACCAGGCTGGTCGCCGGCGCAGGCAACAATTGCTGAACGCCGGTCAGCAGAATGATGTTCATGCAAACGAGGACCGCGATCCAGTGAACCGCCTGGGTCCAGACCAGCCGAACGCGCGCCTGCCGGTCGTCGAGCTTTCCCCATTCGGT